>OGII01000043.1_pt1 | contig 113178 bp, 100 predicted proteins | sample 1571701 | NCBI WGS metagenome assembly OGII01 (sample SAMEA2581950, study PRJEB24529) | metagenome | biome: Human gut stool | place: China | collected 2011
TTGCATGTGTTAAGCACGCCGCCAGCGTTCATCCTGAGCCAGGATCAAACTCTCATAAAAAGTTTGTAATCCTTGAATCTCTTATATAAACGTTAGCTTATAATTACGATCCTAATTACTGTTCATTGTGTTTCCATTCTAATGAATGAATAGGATTTGTATCAAATCCTTGAAAATATCTTAAAGAAATTTTCAGGGTTAACATGTTATTAATTTGTCAAATGTTCGTTTTGATCTAGGCTAGGTAAATCAAACGGAGAAGGAGGGATTTGAACCCTCGCGCCGCTATTAACGACCTACTCCCTTTCCAGGGGAGCCCCTTCAGCCGCTTGGGTACTTCTCCACAAGCGCCTAAATCGACGGGATACGTTCGACCTGTCGAATGTATCGAACGGAGAGGGTGGGATTCGAACCCACGCGCCCTTGCGGACAAACGGTTTTCAAGACCGCCTCGTTATGACCACTTCGATACCTCTCCAAGCCATATATGTTTATGTGTTTTTCAGCACGAATAAGATAATATCATTCTTGCATCTGCGTGTCAATTCTTTTTTTCAAATTTCTTCACTTTTTTCGGGACTGCAAAATACGCTCCCCCATGAGCAGATCTTCCGGGGTCGTCACCTTGATATTCTCGTAACTGCCCTCGATCAATTTCACACGCGCCTGCATGGTCTTTTCTACGACCATGGCATCATCGGTCACCCCGGTCTTATCGCATGCCTGCAATCTGGTATAGGCTTCATACACTAATGGATAGGAAAAACTCTGGGGTGTCTGCACACTCCAGACCAGATCACGCCTTGGGGTCGCCTCTACCCAGCCGCTCTCATCCGCGATCTTGATCGTATCCTTGACAGGCATCCCGACAACACAGGCACCGTATCCCTTTGCACCTCTAATGGATCTTTCTATGATATCTTCCGTCACAAAGGCTCTGGCACAATCGTGGATCAAGACATAGTCGCAGTGGATGACTTTTAACCCCTCATAGACAGAGTCATAGCGTTCTGCTCCTCCGTCTACAATGGCACTTACCTTTGTAATATGATATTTTTCTACGATCTCTTTCCGGCAATATGCCCGGTCTCCCGGTGCCACTACCAGAACTATCTCATCCACCCGGCTCTTTTCAAATGCCTCCAGACAATATACCATGACCGGTTTGCCGCACAGGGCAAGATATTGTTTTGGAATATCTGCTCCCATACGCTTTCCGGAACCTGCCGCCAATACGACTGCTCCTATTCTTTCCATCCCATTCTCCTGCTCAAGATCTTCTGTCACTACCGCATGCCTTTGATCACGATTCCACGCGCTGTCCCAATGCCAGATTCGGCACAGCATTCAAAGACATAGAATCTCTGCGTCCCGACATATACTCATAATAGGCTGCCGCACCAATCATGGCGGCATTATCCGTACAAAGGATTGGTGACGGATGGTAAAATCTGACACCACGCCTCTCGCAGGCTTCCTGCACGGCTGCACGCAGAGTACCATTGGACGCAACGCCTCCGGCAATGGCAAACTTGTCCCCGCCAAATTCATCCAGCGCATGCATGGCATGTCCCACCAGAGCATCTATGACCGCCTGCTGGAAGGATGCAGCGATATCTGCCTCGTTGATTGTTTCGCCCTTCATCTTGGCGCCGTTGATATAATTTAAGACTGCGGACTTTAAGCCGCTGAAACTAAAGTCGTAAGCACTGTCATTGACCTTTGCCACCGGGAAAGGTATGGCATGCGGGTCTCCCTCTTTTGCCTTTTGCTCGATCTTAGGACCACCCGGATAGCCCAGACCAATGGCTCTTGCCACTTTATCAAAAGCCTCTCCTGCCGCATCGTCTCTGGTACGCCCTAAGATCTCATACTGCCCATAATCTTTGACGCGGACCAGATGGGTATGTCCTCCCGATACCACCAGGCAAAGGAATGGCGGTTCCAAAGTTTTATCTTCTATATAATTAGCGCAGATATGTCCCTCGATGTGATGCACACCTACCAACGGAATATCTTTTGCAAAACTGATCGCCTTTGCCTCAGAAAGTCCTACGAGCAGGGCTCCAACAAGACCCGGTCCATAGGTAACACCAATCGCATCAATCTCATCAAGTGATGTATGAGCTTCTTTCAGTGCTTCCTCAATCACCTGATTGATACGTTCAATATGTTTTCTGGATGCGATCTCCGGCACGACACCGCCATATAAGGTATGGATCGGTATCTGTGTGGAAATGACATTGCTCAAGACCTGTCTGCCGTTTACCACGACCGCCGCCGCCGTCTCGTCACACGAACTCTCTATCGCTAATATGCATATTTCTTTATCACTCATCATTGTCTCCTTCTGTCAAACGAAAACTCAGGATCTTCCAGTGCCCCTCATCATCCCTGCGCAGCACAAACTCCTCGTAAGTCCTGCTATAGTCACTTGCCTCTCTGGAAAAATAATAGGCATCCACATAGGCGCAGTACTCTCCGTCTACCGTGGCATAGGTAATATCATTACTGTCACTGACCGAGGACTGCACAATGATCTTATCCCTGGTCTTATAGTCCTCAATGTCTGCCTTGAGGCTTTTCAGATAGGTATCTCTCGGATTGTAGGACAGGAGTTCATCATCCATCAGGCTTCTCGCCTGATCTGCCATCTTCTCCAGTTCCTCGTCCGTATATTCCTCGCCGTAAAAAGCCGTGATGATCCGGTTGTACCACTTCACGACCTCGCGTGGTGTTTTAGGATACTTTTTATCAAAGTCCCGTTCGATGATCTTTTCCACTTCTGTCGTCTTGTCTTGTGCATCTTCTGCACTTTTTGCATTCTTGTGCGACAGATAATAATAGTAGCCGCACACCAGCCCCACACAGATCACGATCGATATTCCTATACGAAATGCCTTCTTCATCGCTTATTCCTCCAAAAAGTCCAACTCCAGCATCTTGCCGTCCTCTCCCAGATATGATTCCGCGAAAATCCGCTTCACATCCTTCATGTATCCTTTTGCGCCTACCAAAGACGGGCTGAAATGGGTCAGCCACATCTGCTTGACCTCTGCCTTCTTTGCCAGCTCTGCCGCTTCATAAAAAGTCATATGCTTGTACTGTTTTGCCTTAGCAAGTTTGTCCGGCTCCGCATACATGCCCTCACAGATAAATAGATCTGCCCCCTTGGCGTTGTCCGCAATGCGGTCGAGCGGTCTGGTATCCGTGCAGTATGCCACCTTGATCCCTTTGCGAGGCGGTCCCATCACCATGTCCGGCGCGTATTCCTTATCCTCCCACAGGATGGTCTCGCCTTTTTGCAGGCGGTTCCAGGTCTGTACCGGGAGTCCCAGAGCACTTGCCGCTGCGGCATCAAATCTGCCACTGCGCGGAATCTCGATGCAATAGCCGTAGCAAGGCACATTATGCTGGACACGGTATGCCCGGATATGATAGCCATGCAAGACCAGATCCTGCTCTGCCTCGGTAAGTTCTATAAAATGAATGTCAAACGGTAGTTCCGGTGCGATCACACGCAAAGAATTGACTACGCGTTCCAGACCTTTTGGTCCGATCATAGTCACCGGTTCCGTGCGGTCTGAGTTGCCCATGGACAAAAGCAGTCCAGGCAAGCCACTGATATGGTCCGCGTGATAATGGGTAAAGCAGATGGTATCGATCGGATTTGGGCTGAGCCCCGCCTCCTTCATCGCAATCTGGGTTCCCTCGCCACAGTCGATCAATAGACTGCTGCCATTAAAACGAGCCATCATTGCCGTAAGCCAGCGGTGTGGCTGCGGCATCATCCCTGCTGTTCCCAGCAAGCAAATATCTAACATATATCCTCCTTATGAAAAGCCATGACGAAAGCATCCTCGTCCGGCTTGTGGTAAAAGCCCTTTCTTTGTCCTACAAGAGAAAATCCACATGCCTGGTATAATCTTTGTGCCGGCAGGTTGCTCTTTCGCACTTCCAGATAAACATGGGCTACGCCCCTTTTTTCCGCTTCCTCCATCATCCGGGATAAAAGCCTCTTTCCCAGACCTCTGCCGCGCGCTTCTTCTGAAACTGCGATCGTTGGGATCTCCCCTTCATCACTGTTGCAATATAAGATGCCATAGGCACACAGGTTTTCTTGATCTTCTGCCACTAAAAAGACATGTTCTGTCTCGGAAAGCGTCTCCAAAAATCCGGTCTTTGTCCATGGCTCGCTAAAGATCGCCGCTTCCATCGCTGCGATCCTGTCGATATCTTCCACCCTGCAGGGTCTGATCCGGATATCCATTATGCCTGACCGCTCTTTTGCGCTTCCATGCGTTCTCTTTCCGCCTGTGACAGACGCAGATATTCCGGTCTGTGCTCGGCTGCCGTCTGCACTTTTCCCGCAAGATAATAAGCCTCTGCCCTTGCACATAAAGATGCGGCACGCTGGCGGTTCATATGAGCCGGTGCGAAATGGTAAGGAACCTTGCATTTATCTGCGATTGCCTCTTGAAAGACCGGCACGCCATCGCCTAAGAAAGTCACGGACCCGCCCGTAGCATTGATCTTTTCTATGATCTCTGTGATGTCAACAGCACAAGGTTCTACGATGCACTCCATCTCTGTATCCGTAAAGTGATAAAGACCGGTATAGGTCTGCCCCCGCCTTGCATCCATGATCGGACACACATTATCTGCGCTTCCCCAGAGATTGTAAGCCATCGCCTCAATCGTTGAGACGGATATGATCGGCTTGTCCAGAGCAAGTCCCAATCCCTTTGCCGTCGCCGAACCGATACGGAGTCCGGTAAAAGAGCCCGGTCCTGCTGCAACCGCAATGGCATCGATCGTATCCAGATCCAATGCGATCATCTTTTTCAGTTCTTCCAACATTGGAAGCAATGTCTGTGAATGCGTCTTTTTAAAATTAGTAGAGTATTCGCCCACAACAATATCATCTTCCACGATCGCTACGCTGGCAACCATGCCCGATGCATCAATTCCTAATATCTTCATGCCTTACCCACTTCCTCAACTGTAATCATGCGATAGTCAAAACCTTTTTCCAGATCTTTTTCGATCATGATCTGCCAGAAATGGTCCGGCAGAATCTCCTCGATCAAATTTGCCCACTCAATCATAGTCAGGCCTTCGCCATAGACGTAATCGTCAAAACCAATCTCATCCATTTCTTCCACACAGCCGATACGATACACATCGAAATGGTAAAACGGCATGCGCCCGGTGTGATATTCCTGCACAATGGTAAAGGTCGGACTACAGATGGCTTCATCAATTCCCAGGCCCTTTGCGATTCCCTGCGTAAGAACTGTCTTTCCCACGCCAAGATCGCCGATCAGGGTGTAAACCTGTCCCGGTCTGGCATTTTTTCCTAATTCTTCCCCAAAGGCAAACGTTTCCTCCGGTGAAAATGTTTCTTTTATCATCTATTTGTCTCCCTTAATGTGTAAGCGATAATCCTTGCAATGCTGACGCAACATGGCATAGATCTGTGGCAGTTCCTCCGTCACCTGTGCCTTTGGTATGATGTACGCATTGACGCGGTTACTATATATAAGAAGATTGTGTTTGGTTGTCACGGCTTTATAGATCATATCCCATGGCAGAACTGCCTCCTCCGTCTCGTGATCTGTCGTGACGGCAATGCCATCTTCTCTCATTTCAAAATGCAGGACATCCTTCAAAGCATCTGACATATGAATCTGTCGCTTCGAGCGGATGCGCAGCGTCAAAGGCACATATAACAGAAAGATCAACGCGATCAAAAGATAAGGCAGGGCATGACGGATGTCGTGCAGATTTTCGGAAAGCGCGATCACCACGATTACAAAGATCCCCATGACAAGCGACAAGATGCCCTGCATGGATGTATATGCGTGATACATATTGAAACGATACATATCCTCACTGCTCAGTTTTACGTTAAATTTGACGGTCATGATATATCTTCCTCCATATAAGCCCACTTCTGATTGTTATATTATCATATTCCATACAAAATCAAAAGCCCCAATCCGTCTACCGACATGCAAGACGCCGGACGGATTGAGGCTTTTATCCTATTTCTTTATTTTGTTTTTAAACTCTTCCTTTTAAGATCGGTGAGATCTTTTTATATACCACCATTGTGATCAGTACGGAAAACAGACCTTTGACAAAGGTAAACGGCACATTAAAGAATAAGAGGCACTGCCACAATTCTTTTACGGATGGCACGATTGCCTGATAAGCACCGATGATCACATCCATTGGCATCATCTTGGTGTAGATCGGATAAACCACGAAATAGTTGGATGGGAAACTGAAGAGTGCCATGCAAAGTGCTCCGATCAGAGCGCCTGTGATGGCTGACTTCTTATTCTTTTTGTGCTTGTAGATCAGTCCTGCCGGAAGTACGAAGGCTACGCCAAGAACAAAGTTGCTCAATTCTCCGACGCCACCTGTGGATGTCATAAACAGATGCAAGAGATTTTTAACTAAGCATACCCATACGCCACATGCCGGTCCCATGGCAAAAGCACCGATCAAGGCCGGTAATTCTGACAGATCCATGCGGATGAAATTTGGCATGACCGGAACAGAAAAATCAAGAAACATCAGGATAAATGCGATCGCCGATAACATTGCCGTCACCGTCAGATAGCGCACATTCATCTTAGATGCTGCTGCACTCTTTGTTCCATTGTTTACGTTTGCTCTTTTTGTTGTTACCTCACTCATTTTGTAACACTCCTTTTTCCTTTTTATTTAGGAAAATCGGTCTCTGGTAAGTCAGCCTTGTACGCAAAAAGCCCCGAACACTAATTCCAGCGTTCGGGGCAATACATTGCACGCAAAAATCAACTTATCTTCTCTCATCCAGACTATACTGTCGGTATCGGATTCACACCGATTCAACTGCAAATGCAGGTCACGGACTCGTTGCCGTAGCAACATCACCGTCGGTCGGGAATCTATGATCTCTCATATCACCCTGCCCCGAAGATTCCTATTTACAAGCATCAGTATATGCATATAGAGCCTATCTGTCAACCACTATTCGATAATAATATTGTCAAAAAAGTTATTGCCTTTTTTGACCGGCTTCCTGTGCTCCTGTTTTTTCTTGAAATTCTGCTTATTGGCAGGCTTTTTGGATCTTGCCGCAGGCTGGTCTTTCGCAGCCTCTTTTTTGTCCTGTCGATCGCCCAGTTTCATGGTCAACTGGATCCTTTGCTTTTTGAAATCCACGCTCAAGACCTGCACATCCACAATATCGCCGATCGATACAGCCTCCAGCGGATGCCTGATGAAGCGGTCGCAGATCTCAGAAATATGGACAAGTCCGTCCTGGTGCACGCCGATATCCACGAAAGCACCAAAATCAATGACATTGCGGACAGTGCCTTTCAAGACCATGCCCGGTTTTAAATCTTCCATGCTCAGGACATCACTGCGAAGAATTGGCTTTGGCATATCCTCTCTTGGATCACGCCCCGGCTTTTGGAGTTCTTTTACAATATCCTCCAAAGTCATGGCACCGATACCAAGTTCTTCTGCCAGTCGATCCAGATCGCCTACTTCCTTTCCGATCTGCCCGATACCGCCACTGGTGATCTCCGTCAGATCATGTCCTAATTCGGCAAGAAGCTTTTCCGACACTTCGTAGGACTCCGGGTGTACGCTGGTCGCGTCTAAAGGATTCTTGCCCCCGCGGATCCGCAGGAAGCCTGCACACTGTTCGTATGCCTTTGGTCCTAATTTTGGTACCTTTAATAATTGTTTTCTTGAAGTGAACTGTCCGTTCTCCTCACGATATGCCACGATATTCTTAGCAATGGTCTTATTGATGCCTGAAATGTGTTCCAGCAAGGATGCTGAAGCCGTGTTCAGGTCAACGCCCACATTGTTGACGCACGCCTCAACAACACCGGATAAGGCTTCGTCCAACTTTTTCTGGTTCATATCATGCTGATACTGTCCTACACCGATCGACTTTGGATCGATCTTTACCAGTTCAGCCAAGGGGTCCTGTACACGTCTGGCAATGGATGTCGCACTACGCTGCCCTACGTCAAACTGCGGAAATTCCTCTGTCGCCAATTTGCTGGCAGAATAGACGGATGCCCCCGCCTCGTTGGTGATCACATACTGCACCGGAACCGGGATCTCCTTTAAGAGATCTACGATGATCATTTCTGATTCACGCGATGCCGTACCATTTCCTACGGAGATCAGGGTAACATGGTATTTGGAGATGAGTTTCTTTAAAACTGCCTTTGCCTCCTCCACCTTATTCTGCGGTGCTGTCGGGAAAATAACTGTCGTATCCAATACCTTTCCGGTCGCATCTACAACGGCAAGTTTACAGCCGGTACGAAATGCCGGATCCCAGCCCAGAACCACCTGACCTGCGATCGGTGGCTGCATGAGCAACTGCTGTAGGTTCTTACCAAAGACACTGATCGCGCCGTCCTCTGCCTTTTCGGTCAAGGCAGACCGGATCTCACGCTCAATAGCCGGTGCGATCAGGCGGTCATACGCATCCGCGATCGTCTCCGTCAGCACCGGTGTCGTATAAGGGTTATCCTTGGTAATGACCTGTTTGGAAAGATAACGAATGATCTCCTCGGTCGGTGCCAAGATCTTGACCGTCAGGATCTTTTCCTTTTCTCCTCGGTTGAGTGCCAGAATACGGTGTCCCGGCAACTTTTCGATTGGTTCGTCAAACTCATAGTACATCTCGTAGACCGACTCCGCGGTCTCATCCTTGGCACTTGATGTGATATGTCCCTTTTTCTCTGTCAGCCCACGGATATGCATACGATAATCCGCCTGGTCTGCGATGGTCTCTGCCAGAATATCCATGGCTCCCGCGATCGCATCCTGCGCCGTAGCCACTTCCTTCTCTGCATTTACATAATCTCCTGCAATCTCCTCTAACGGCTGATCGATCTCCTGCAAAAAGATCAGATCTGCCAGCGGCTCTAAGCCCTTTTCCTTGGCGATCGTCGCACGGGTGCGGCGCTTTGGACGGTATGGGCGATACAGATCATCTACAACGACCTGTGTCTCTGCCGCCAGGATCTGCGCACGCAGTTCCTCCGTCAGTTTTCCCTGCTCTTCTATGCTTGCTAGAACTGACGCTTTCTTGTCTTCCAGGTTGCGCAGATAATTCAGACGTTCATACAGGTTTCGCAGAATCTCATCACTGAGTGCACCCGTTGCTTCCTTTCGATATCTTGCGATAAAGGGAATGGTATTACCCTCATCGATCAGTTTTACCGCCGCATCTACCTGTTTTGGCAGAACGCCAAGTTCACTTGCCAGTTTTCTATTGATGTCCATCTATGTTACTCCATTTCTTTTCTAATTTCTCGATCAAAACCGCCTGCATCAGGCACTCAGATCCACCTTGCCCCCGATCAGGCTGGCTGCATCCAGCGATTTTTGATTTTGTCCGTAAGGATTGCTCTCATTGTAGCGGATCGTTGTGTTGGTCGTGCCACCCGAAACATAAGTCCTGCCACATTCCGGGCAGACCGATGTGTGGATGGATACGCTGGCATTTACCACCGTTCCGTTATTTTGGGCAGCCTTGGTATAGGCATTGCTGACATGTTCACCCTCGTGCGCCCGCACGGCACCGCCGGCTGCCTCCGGTGAAATGTGTGCCGCCGCCTTAAAGGAAACATTTTCATCCGACCCATCGATATACTTGCGCTCCTTGCAAGTCTGACATTCCGCCGGCGTGGATTTATAACCCGGCTTGACGCCGTCCGTATCCCCTGCCCCGGTCATAGTCGGATCCGTCACGCCTGCGGTGACATCATAAGTCCCCATGCCATAAGTTCCCGGCTGATATGAAGTTGTAAGGATAGAACCAAGACTTCCTATCTGCATACACCATTCCCCCTTTCTTTGATCGCGTCCTCTTTACAAATTGTCCGTCATTCCTTTATAGTAGATTTTGTACTTAAATATCACTATTTCAATTAGATGTGAGGCCTAATATGCAAGCACTTGCCAGACTACTACAAAACTATATGAGCCATGCACCCAAATGCCTTTTCCATCTAGTAACCGGCTACTATTGTCCCGGCTGCGGTGGCACCAGAGCCCTGTATTTATTTCTTACCGGACACTGGATCAAGTCTTTTCTCTTTCACCCGCTGGTGGTCTATGCCTTTTTTGTCTGCCTCTATCTATGTATCCGCAAGATCCTAGATCATAAGTACCACCCCAGCGCCCGTCTGCTATGGATCGCACTGGGCTTACTGGCAGTAAATTTTGTCATCAAAAACCTTGCCCTTGTCTGTTTTCATGTAGACCTATTGCAGATCTTCTAGTTCTGGTTTCCCGCAATCTCTCTTGCTACATAAACACCACTTGCAGAAGCGTGTGACAGGGAGTGGGTAATACCGCTTCCATCACCGATCACATAAAGTCCCTTATAATTGGTCTGCAAATGTTCGTCCACTTCCACTTCCATATTGTAGAACTTGACTTCGACACCATAAAGCAGAGTATCGTCATTTGCGGTACCCGGTGCGATCTTATCCAGTGCGTAGATCATCTCTACAATGCCGTCCAAGATTCGCTTTGGCAGTACCAGGGAGAGATCTCCCGGCGTAGCATTGAGTGTCGGTGTGACAAAGGACTCCTCGATACGCTTCCTGGTAGAACGCTGTCCACGGATCAGGTCTCCGAAACGCTGTACCATCACGCCACCGCCAAGCATATTGGAAAGTCTGGCGATTGACTCGCCATAACCGTTGGAATCCTTAAAAGGCTCGGAAAAATGCTTAGAAACCAAAAGTGCGAAATTGGTATTCTCCGTCTGTTTCTCCGGGTCTTCGTAACTGTGTCCGTTTACCGTAATGATGCCATTGGTATTTTCATTTACGACCGCCCCCTTTGGATTCATACAGAAGGTACGCACCTTATCCTCGTATTTCTGGGTACGGTAAACAATCTTGCTCTCGTATAATTCATCCGTCAGATGTGAAAAGATCTCTGCCGGCAATTCCACACGCACCCCGATATCCACACGGTTGGAATTGGTTGGAATAGAAAGATCCTTGCAGACTTCTTCCATCCATTTGCTTCCGCTGCGTCCGACAGAAATAATACAATCTTTGCAGGTGTAACTTGCATCCTTGCATTGGATACGGTAGCCTTCCTCACCATCTGCTAAGACTTCGACTGACTCCACCAGCGTGTCAAAATAAAACTCTACCTTGTCCTTTAAATATTCGTAGAGATTTTCCAATACCACATAGTTGATGTCCGTACCCAAATGGCGGACAGATGCATCCAGCAAATGCAGGTCATTTTGCATACACTGCTTTTTAAAACGACTGCCTGCGGTAGAGTATAATTTGGTCCCCTCGCCGCCATATGCCAGATTGATCGTATCGACATAGCGCATCAGATCAATAGCTTCTTTTTTACCGATATATTCATATAAAGTACCGCCAAAATCATTGGTGATATTGTATTTTCCATCTGAAAAAGCACCGGCTCCGCCAAAACCGCTCATGATCGAACAGGTCTTACATCCGATACAGGACTTGATCTTATTTCCGTCGATCGGGCATTTTCTGCCTCCCAGAGCGTGTCCTGCCTCAAAAACGCCCACACGCAAATTCGGATCCTGCTGGATCAGTTCATAGGCAGAAAAAATACCTCCCGGGCCTGCGCCAATAATCAGTACATCGTAATTCATACCTTCTCCTATCCGTCGTCTTTTCATAAAAACGACCGCTTTTTTACTTCATTATCATATCATAGTTTCCTCTGTCCCGCCAGTAAAATAAAGCCGTAAGCGGGCGTAGAAAAGGAGATGCCAGCCTTGACATCTCCTTATAGTGTCCTTTTTTATCAGAATACCTTTACTCGTCGTCCTCGTCCTGACGTGCCCAGCCAAAAGCATACTTGACTGCCTTATTCCAGCCTTTACGCTTTGCTGCGCGCTCCTCCGGGTCGATGGATGGAATGAAGACTCGGTCATACTGCACATTCTTCATGACTTCTTCCTTGCTCTCCCAGTAACCAACCGCAAGACCTGCCAGGTATGCTGCACCAAGAGCCGTAGACTCTACGCAGGACGGTCTGTTGACCGGCTTATCCAGCATATCTGCCTGGAACTGCATCAGAAAATCATTGGCACTGGCACCACCATCTACATTCAGGGTACGAAGATCGGTCTCGGCATCTGCCTTCATAGCATCAATAACATCGCATACCTGATAAGCGATAGATTCCAGCGTCGCACGGATGATATGGTTCTTGTTGGTGCCTCTGGTAATACCTACGATCGTACCTCTCGCATACTGATCCCAATGCGGTGCGCCCAGTCCGGTAAATGCCGGAACGACATAAGTACCATGGGTGCCCTTGGCTTTCTTTGCCATATATTCGGAATCCTCAGCGGAATCGATCAGTTTCATGCCGTCACGCAGCCACTGGATCGCAGCACCAGCGACGAAGATAGATCCCTCCAGCGCGTAATTGACCTTGCCGTCCAATCCCCATGCGATCGTTGTAACCAGACCGTTCTTGGAGAATACCGGCTTTTCTCCCGTGTTCATCAAAAGGAAACAACCGGTACCATATGTATTCTTGGCTTCGCCCTCGGTAAAACAGGTCTGTCCGAAAAGGGCTGCCTGCTGATCTCCGGCTGCTCCCGCGATCGGGATCTCTGCACCGAAGAAACTCGGATCTGCCATACCGTAAACACAACTTGACGGCTTGGCTTCCGGTAACATGGAACGCGGAATATCGAGTTCTTTTAAGATCTCATCATCCCATTCCAGAGTATTGATATTGAAAAGCATGGTTCTGGAAGCGTTGGAATAATCTGTAACATGTACTGCGCCCTTGGTTAGTTTCCAGATCAACCATGTCTCTACCGTACCGAATAAAAGGTCTCCAGCTTCCGCTTTTTCTCTTGCTCCCTCTACATTTTCCAAAATCCAACGAATCTTGGTAGCGGAGAAATAGGCATCGATCATCAGACCTGTCTTGGAACGGATCATGTCCTCCAAGCCTCTTGCCTTTAATTCATCTGCGTACTCAGAAGTACGGCGACACTGCCAAACGATCGCGTGATATACAGGTTCCCCAGTATGTTTATCCCACACAATGACAGTCTCTCTCTGGTTCGTAATACCAATACCGGCAATATCGTCTGCGGTCGCGCCGATCTTTGACATCGCCTCTACGGCTACACCAAGCTGTGTAGACCAGATCTCATTGGCATCGTGTTCCACCCATCCCGGATTCGGGAAGATCTGACGAAACTCCTTCTGTGCCATACTACAAATGTTCCCCTCATGATCAAACAGGATACAGCGATTGCTTGTCGTTCCTGCATCCAATGCCATAATATATTTTGGCATAGTAAAAACCCCCTTATATTGAAATCAAATCTTTAATGATCCTGACCCTATTATAAAAAATCCCCCATGATTTTTCAATAAAGTTTCCGCGATTTTCTATTCTTCCACGGATGGTCGTAATGTGTCTATTTATGATGCATTTTAGACCAGACGGATCATTTGACGCACTTCGCCAAGTGCCGCTGCCTTTGTCGCATAGTCAGACTCTTTCATGGCCTCTGTGACAAATCCGATCTCATCATCCAGACCGCTCTCAACGAACTCTACCTGACCAAAGATATTCTCAATCTCAGCCTCTGATGCAGCGGAACGTACAAAGAAACGATTGACCTGCTCGTTTGGATCCGCAAGGACAAGTTTCTCCTTTTCCCACTCCAGATAGATGTTCTTGTCGATATGCTTGGCAATGGCGACCATATCACCCACGACTGCACTGGCGGTCGGGAGTTTGCCCGCACCGCTTCCGTAGAACATACCGTCGCCCAGCATATTGCCATGAACAAAAATAGCGTTGAATACATCATGCACATTGTAAAGCGGATGCTCCGGTGATAAAAGGAAAGGTGCTACTCTTGCCACATAGGAGTCTCCCACCTTTTTGCTGGTAGCCAGTAACTTGATGGCTCTTCCCATTTTATTTGCATACTTGATATCGGTTGCCGTGATATGTGAAATTCCCTCAGTCGGGATATCTTCATAATCCACCTGTCTGCCGCAGACAAGAGATGTCAGGATGGCGATCTTACGGCAGGCATCGTGTCCTTCGATATCTGCTGTCGGATCCTTTTCTGCATAGCCCTTTGCCTGTGCATCCTTTAATACATCATCAAATTCCAGACCTTCTTTGGTCATCTTTGACATCATATAGTTGGTCGTACCATTGACGATACCCGTGATCTCCTCGATCACATCACCTGTCAGGCAGGAGGTCAACGGACGGATGATCGGAATACCGCCGCCAACGGATGCCTCAAATAAGAAATTGACCTTGTGATTTCTGGCGATCTCGATCAATTCTGCACCCTTGTCTGCCACAAGTGCCTTGTTGGAGGTCGTGACATGCTTTCCTGCCTCAAGCATTGCCTTAACAAAGGTATATGCCGGCTCCACGCCACCCATGGTCTCCACAACAATGGCAACTTCCGGATCTTCTACGATCGTCTTGTAGTCATGGACGATCTTGTCCGCGATCGGGTCTCCCTCAAAATCACGCAGATCCAAAACATATTTTAATTCTAATGGCTCGCCACAACGCTTTGCCACAACATCTCTGTTTACCTCTAAAATCTCTGCTACACCGGAACCGATAGTTCCGTATCCCATAATTGCTACTTTCATCTGATCACTCCCTAGCTAATATTTTTACGTATTGTATTCCCTGTGTTTTTTCCATGACTTCCACCATCTCCGAGACATCGCCTGTCTCCGGCAGCACATCGACCGATAAGGTCAGTGACGCGATCCCATTGACCGGAATACTCTGGTGGATCGTCAGTATGTTGGCATGATACCGGGCGACTGTCTGTAAGATCTCTGACAGAATGCCGGGCTCGTCCTCCAACTGAATCACCATAGTGATCGTCTTTCCTTTGACGTTGTCATGAAAGGGGAAAATATCCTCTTTGTACTTATAGAAAGAACTCCGGCTGATCCCCACGCGATCTGTCGCCTCCTGCACGGAGATACAACGACCGGATTCGATCAGGCGCTTTGCCTCCACTACCTTGCGGAGCACTTCCGGCACTGCCTTTTCCTTTAACACAAAATAGGTAGTCTTCTCTGACATATTCCCTCCCGAGTGTCTTTGACACAAACACAAATGTTCTCACTCGAAAGATAATACCACAAGAAGACTACCTAAATCAAGCCTTTTATGATTCCTGCGTATGACGATCCGGTCGTCCCAGAGAACACCATCTCAGATAGGCATTCATAAACGGGGTGATGGCACCGTCTAAAACGGCATCCACATTTCCGGTTTCCTCGCCGGTCCGCAGATCTTTTACCATGGTGTAAGGCTGTAAGACATAAGAACGGATCTGGTTGCCCCAGCCGATCTCGGTCACCTCTCCACGGATGCCCTGCGCTTCGCGCTCCTGCTCCTCTTTTTGCAAAAGATACAACTTTGCCTTTAACATCTGCATTGCCTTATCTTTGTTCATATGCTGGGAACGCTCATTCTGACACTGTACCACGATTCCTGTCGGGAAGTGCGTGATACGGATGGCAGATGATGTCTTGTTGATGTGCTGGCCACCAGCACCGCTGGACCTATAGGTATCGATACGGATATCGTCATCATTGATCTCCACCTCGACATTATCATCCAACTCCGGCATGACGTCGCAGGATGCAAAGGAAGTCTGCCTTTTGCCTGCTGCATTAAAAGGCGAGATACGTACCAGACGATGGACACCCTTTTCAGATTTCAGATAACCATAGGCATTTGCCCCATTGACTTGGAAGGTCACGGACTTGATGCCCGCTTCCTCACCGTCCAGATAATCCAGTACCTCTACCTCATAGCCACGACTCACTGCCCATCTGGTATACATACGGTACAGCATGGATACCCAATCGCAACTCTCCGTACCACCGGCTCCGGCATGGAGCGATACGATGGCATTTCTGTCATCATACTCATCTGAGAGCAAAGTCTTCATGCGCAGTTCTTCCAGTTCCCCATCAAACTCCTGTAAAAGAGATTCGATCTCCGGCAAAAGATCCGGGTCATTCTCCTCATATCCCAATGTGATATAGGTGTCGATCTCCTCATATAGTTCCTGTAAATGGGAAAAGATACTGACATCATCTTTTAAACTTTTCAGTTCCTTCATTTTGGCAGTAGACTGTGCTGCATCATTCCAAAAGTCCGCTGCCTCCATTTCTCTTTCTAATTCTTCGATACGCTTTGACTTGTTAGCCAGGTCAAAGTGAATCCCTCACTTCCTGTAGTGGAGATTCGTATGCTTGCAACTGCTGTTTATAAGCGTCAAGTTCTACCACAGTATTCACCTCTTTCATTTTTTATTTGTCCAGTTCCTCGTGGAGGACTTCAAGCCCCTTCTGGATCTGGTTGTCGAGCGACTCATCATAAGTCTCGTCATCACCGCCTAAGAACTGGTATTCCAGTTCGATATCCGGTGTGATGCCTGTCTTGTGGATACACTCACCACTCGGCGTATAGTAGGTCGCCATCGTGACCTTGATCGCACTTCCGTCGGAAAGCGGCACCGTCGTCTGCACGATCCCCTTTCCAAAAGTCTTGGTACCGATTAGGGTACCATAGTCAAAATCGCGGATGGCTCCGGCAAAGATCTCTGCCGCGCTGGCTGTATTGCCGGATGTCAGTACGACCATCGGCATATTGATCTGCTTTTCATCATCCGATGTATAAGTCGTGCGCTCGCCGTTTTTGTCTTCCATATAAACGGTCGTACCCGCCGGTAAGATGTCATCCAGGATCCCGGTCACGGAATCTACCAGCCCGCCACCATTAAAGCGCAGATCGTAGATCACGGCTTTCATGCCCTGGGACTCCAAGTCTGCCATTGCTGCTTCAAACTGATCTTTGGTATTATCGGAAAACTCTGACAAATAAACATAACCGACAGCGTCATCCAGCATCTTGTATTTGACACTCGGTACCTCCACCTGTGCACGCGTTACTTCCACGACATCTGTCTTGCCGTCACGCTCATATTGCACCGTGATCTTGGTGCCTTCTTCGCCACGCACATAATGCACGAATTGATCCAGGTCTTCTGATTGTCCCTTGTGTCCGTCCACAGATACGATGATATCATCCGCCTGAAGTCCTGCCTTTGCCGCCGGGGAATCATCATATACATTGACGATACGCACCTGCCCGGTCGTCGTATCCTTTGTAAGCACAGCGCCGATACCGGCATAATTGCCTGTCGTATCGATCATCATATCCTCATATTCCTGCGCCGTATAATAAACCGAATACGGATCATCCAATCCTTCCATATAGCCCTTGTAAATGCCTTCTGCCAGTGCCTCTTCATCCACATCTTCATAATAGTAATGATGTACCAGTGTAGAAATGTATTGCAACTTGGAAAGGTTTAAATCTGCCAGCGTGCCAAGACTGCCCCGCAAGGCAAATACCAGCCCGCCAAGAATCAGCGCCATGACAAGCAGGCTGCACAAAACGCCGGTCAGGACACCACGACGAAATGTCTTTGGCTTTTTTTCCTTTTTTGTCACTTCCGGTTGCTCTTTTATTTCTTCCATCTTCCTATCCTTCTTATATGACTTTTTTCCAATATATTGCAAGATCACATATCCTATGCGGTTAGACCTGCAAATGTTTGTGCAGGGTCATTCGGCTGCCAATGTAACCGATACCAATACCCAGTACCAGCGATACCGGAACCAAGATGGTAAATACGGTTCCTACCGGCACGAAAGAAACCAGATCGCCAATAAACTGGAAGCGCTCCGATACATAACTTACAATGCCCTGATAGAGGAAGAATAAAAGCACCAGCGGAATGATTGAACCGATCAGACCGATAAATACACCCTCTACGACAAACGGCGCACGGACAAACTTGTCCTTGGCACCGATCAGTTTCATGATGGCGATCTCCTCTTTACGCACGGAAATACCAACAGTAACCGTGTTATTGATCAAAAAGACGGCAACTGCCACCAGAATGATGATCACGCCAACAAAAATATAACCGATCAGACTGTTAAAATCTGATAAGGTCTGTGCTGCAACCTCGGAATAACTTACCTTTCTGACGCCGTCCAAACCTTGCAGATAGTCTACTAAGGTCTGCTGCATGGATACATCATTCAGATAGATCTCATAGTGTTCGGAATTAGCAAGCGGATTATCCTCGGCAAAGCCCTCTGCGGCTGCCTCATTGCCCTCAAAATACTTGTCTTTATAAGATGCCCAAGCCTCATCTGCGGTCACGAAATCATATTTTGCAACCTCAGCACGCTTGCCGATCTCCTCGCCTACCTTGTCGATCTGTTCCTGGCTGACTCCCTGATCAAAGTAAACAATAATCGTCACGCCTTCCTCGGCAGAATGTACCATTGAGGTAAAATTCACACCTATGGAATAAAAGACACCAAACAAAAAAATGCAGGCAGACATGGTCGCAATGGATGCCAGGGAGAATAACTTGTTACGCCAGATATTTTTCAGTCCCTGTCCTACGTTATACCAAAATGTACTAAACTTCATGTGTATCACCCCATTTCCCGTCACTGACAACGACGCCTTTTTTGATCGTGATGACACGCTTATTCATCTTTTTGACAATTTCGCTATTATGTGTTACCACCACAACGGTCGTTCCACGCTCATTGATCTCCTCCAATAAATGCATGATCTCCCATGCATTGGTATTGTCCAGGTTTCCTGTCGGCTCATCTGCCAGAAGGATCTTTGGCTCATTAACCAGTGCTCTTGCAATGGCAACGCGCTGCTGCTCACCACCGGACAACTGGCGTGGCAGCGACTTGTACTTTGCAGCCAGTCCGACCAAAGACAGCATGAGCGGCACCTTGCGCTTGATCTCACGTGTTGAGGACTCAACGACTTTCATGGCAAATGCCACATTTTCATAGACGTTGCGATCCTGTAAAAGACGGAAATTCTGGAATACAACACCGATATTTCTGCGGAAATATGGAGTCTTTTTGTGGGTGACCGAAGACAACTTCTGCTCATTGATGTAAATCTCACCCTCTGTCGGTTCCAGTTCCTTGAGCAAAAGTTTGATCAGGGTCGATTTACCCGAACCGCTCTTACCCATGATAAAAACGAACTCCCCCTGCTCAATGTCAATATTGACATCATTGAGCGCCGGCACACCCTGCTGGTATGTCTTACTAACGTGTTCTAGTCGAATCATTGTTTCTTCTATCTCCTAAATGCTGTAAATTAAAAATCCTGATTTTCCATATACTTCATATACTTCACGACCATGAGTGCGATCTTGAAGGTGATCGCATCTTCAAAGACGCGCAGATCCAGTCCAGTGCTCTTTTGCAACTTATCCAGACGATAGACCAGTGTATTTCTATGTATATAGAGTTGTCTGGATGTCTCAGAAACATTCAAACTGTTTTCAAAGAATTTGTTGATGGTGGAAAGTGTCTCCTCATCAAAATCATCCAGATCCTTGCCGTCAAAGATCTCCTTGATAAACATTTTGCAAAGCGGAATCGGCAGCTGATAGATCAGGCGTCCGATGCCCAGTGCTGAATATGCGATGATGCGCTTGTCGGCAAAGAAGATCTTGCCTACATCCAGAGCCATGCCTGCTTCTTTATAGGAGCGAGATACCTCCTTGATCTCTCCGACAATCGTACCGTAAGAAACGCGGATCGCATCATCACGGTCCTTTAAGGCATCAATGATCACTGCCGCGGTCTTTCGGATATCGTCATAGGTCTCCTGCTCTGTGAGTTCTTTGACAACGATGATATTGTGCTCATCTACGGCGGTCACAAAGTCCTTTGTCTTTCCGCTAAAGAGGCTGCGCACCCGGTCAATGGAATCTCCATCCTTGTGCTCACCTGTCTCTACGATCATAACAACACGTCTGGCATTGATATCTACATGTAACTTCTTGGAACGGTTGTAAATGTCAACCAGCAATAAGTTATCCAGCAAAAGGTTCTTGATGAAGTTATCCTTGTCAAAGCGTTCCCTGTATGCCACCATCAATTCCTGAATCTGGAATGTGGCGATCTTACCTACCAATAAGGCTTCTTCCTCATCCGTACCTTTTGCAAGAACAATGAACTCTAACTGCTGCTCGTCATACACCTTAAAGAACTGGCAGCCGGACACTACCTGACTCTCTGCTTCAGAGATTGCAAATGTAACTGCTGATTCGCGATACTGGCCCGGATTCGTAAGTGTAGATGCCAAGACACCACCCTCGCTATCCACAACAGCGAAATCAACCTTGGTGATCTGGTGCAGACCGTCGATGGTATTCTGTAGCGTCTGATTCGAAATCATATCCTTTCCTCCCTTATCTATGCAATTTCCACAATTTGACCCTGTGGTTTTTTGAAGTTTTTCACATACTTATTTGCTATTTTAATATAATCTGCCAAAAAAAGAAAGAGGCAAGCGCCACTTTTTTATGCAAAATCCCTTTTGCTGCAAATATTCTGTTAATATCTCCACATTTTGACATTTTTTTACATTTTAAAAGTCAATGCTTTTTTCCTTTTTCGACAAATTTTATCAGAAACTCACAAAACGCTTGTTCTTTTTGCCATCTACAGATTCCGCGTTTTTATCCCCAAAATTGTGGATAAAGTTAATAATTCCGTGTATAAGTCCATTTTTCCCACTTTTTCGTTGCAAAAATTGTGGATAAGTTTTTGCGGTCTTCCACCCGGATTTTTTTGTTTCTTACCAAAATTTGGAATTTTGTGCAGTTCTTCCAAAAAACACTTTTTACCTTGACAAAATTATTGTCTGAATACTTTTTGGGGGAGGGGGATAGGACTTACCGTGGATGGGGCGCTGGAGTGTGTGATAGGGGTGGGGAGGCGGACTACGAGAGAATACATTGGAACAGGTTGGGACAATTTCTTATGAGGGCAATTTGCTCGGCATACACGACAATAAAAAGCCCCAGGCATTTGCCTGAGGCTTAAATCCAACTTAATATGCAAATTAGTAAATTCTACGAACTGCAAGGATCGGGCTGTAGTTTACATTGGTGTATGTGATACCGGAACTGCTATTCAAAGCATTTACGATCGTACCATTACCTGTGTAAATTCCAACATGTCCACTGTAACATACGATATCACCAGCCTGCATAGAATTCACATCTACACCATAACCAACGCTACGCATAGCACTGGAAGAATGAGGAAGTCCTACACCAAAAGCAGAATATACACTCATAACAAAACCAGAGCAGTCTGTTCCGTTTGTCAGACTAGATCCACCATAAACATACGGATTGCCAACGAACTGGGATGCATAACCTACAACTGCTGATCCGCCGGAACCACTTGGGGATGCATAGGAAGATGATCCACCTGTGTAGTAAGATCCACCGGATGATTTTCTTGAAGATGCAGCTGCAGCGGCTGCGGCTGCCTTACGCTCTGCCTCTTCCTTAGCAAGTCTTGCTTCTTCTTCTTCCTTGGACTCTGCTGTTACATAGTCAGTTGACAAAGTTACAAACTCTAAGGATACATAACCTTCATAATCTAATAAGGATACCTTTACCCAACCTGTATCAGCCATAGACTCATCTGTTACAACCAAGTCGTCTCCTTCCGGAACCATACCCTCAACAGAAGACTCCGTTGTCGGCTGTTCTCTGACATATAAAGTCTGTGTGGTAACCGTTGCAAGTCTGGTAGAAACGGATTTTGCCAGTTCCTCATCACCGACAACAACGAACTCACACTTAACATATCCGGTACAGTTGCCGGATGTGATCTGATACCAGTCTCCCTCAGTAGCAAGTACGGTAGCGGCTGACTTGTTGTATAACTTGCCGACAACATCGCCATCCTCGCTTGGGGTGCTACGGATATTAACGTAATTGTCTACCTGTGCAATGGCTACATTGGCATATTCAGACTGCTGTGGCTGCTCAACTGTAGTTGTGTCATTACTTGCCACATCACTGGTGTTATTGGCTGCTGCTGAAGCATCGGATAAAATGTTCGCCAAAGTCAATGATACACCTGACAAGGTAGAATATGAATTAGATGCGACCGTTGCGCTGTCTGTAGATGCCATACCTACAACACCGGCAACCGGAGAAGCAAGAGATGTCATAGACACACTGCCTAAAAGCACACCTGCTGCCACCGCATATGAAATCTTGATCTTTCCATCTTTTCTCATGTTATCGTAAACCTCCATGTGAAACATTTGTTACGAAATTGTTACATCACTTTTGCCATTATAGCAAAGGGTTCGCAACCTGTCAAGTCCACGCCCTTACTAAATTGCGACATTAGAGTGTCTCGCTCAAATAATGTTCCACGGATGTGATCGCATTGGCACCGTCTGCCGCCGCCGTGATCACCTGACGCAGTTGTTTTGTCCTGCAATCCCCTGCAACAAAAATACCCGGTATATCCGTCACGCCATCTTCGGCTGCAAGGATATAACCTGCCTCATCACGCTTTGGCAGCCCCTGTATGGTATCTGTATTCGGCTTGATGCCAACAGCAATGAAAATGCCCTGCACCGGCAGATCTGTCGCCTCCTTTGTCTTGGTATTGGAAATATGCAGTTTTTCCACCATATCCTGACCAAGGATCTGATCCACAACCGAATCCATCAGGCAGACAATATTTTCCTTCGCCTGCACCTGCTGCTGCAAGACTTTTGCCCCACGAAAAGCATCGCGTCTGTGGATTAAGTATACCTTGCGACAGCCCCTTGCCAGAAAAAGTGCATCCTCGAGTGCCACATCGCCGCCACCGACCACAGCTACATCCCGGTTCTTAAAGAACGCCCCATCGCAGGTTGCACAGTAAGATACGCCCATACCGCAAAGATCTTCCTCTCCGGGAACTCCCAACTGTCTATGGGATGCTCCCATGGCAAGCACGACCGTCCTTGTCTCAAAGTCTCCTTGATTGGTATGGACAACTTTATGATCCTGCTTGTCTTCAATGGCAGTCACCGTCGCAGTCTTGACCTCTGCTTCTTCCGCATCGACATGTCCACGCATCTTTTGTCCCAATTCCATGCCACTGATCCCCGGTAGTCCCGGGTAATTATCAACCTCATAGGTATTGATGATCTGTCCTCCGCTCAGAGGTGTCTTTTCCAGAACCAAAGTCTCGAGCGCCGCACGTTTTGCATAAATAGCCGCTGCCAGTCCCGCCGGACCACTTCCTATTATAATTACGTCATACATTTTTCTTCTCCTTTTATCTCCTCTTGTCATTTTCTTCCTGATGTGTCATACTACAATTAAGTATGACAGAATATTCCATAGATATACATGGTCTATCGCATAGGAAGGAGGAATTGTCATGAATATTACACCTGTTTCTTCCGGTATGATATCAGATACCGGCGCCTTACAACAGATCGGCATTGCCATGTTAAGCAAGCAACTGGATACTGCCACATCTGCCGGTGATCTTCTTGCCGCTTCTCTGTCTTCTATGCCAACCCCTGTTTCAGAGGCTTCTATAAATGGTATCGGTCAGAACATCGATCTGCGCGTCTGATCGGATCCTTACAATTCTATAACAAGTGTAAGAAAAGAACCGCTAAGGGTTCTTTTCTTTTTTCCTTCTGCAATTATAAACTTCTCTTATTTCAAGGCAATGGCTTCGATTTCAAGCATAACATCCTTTGGCAGTCTTGCCACTTCTACACAACTGCGGCTTGGATATGGCTCTGTGAAGTATTTTGCATAAACTTCGTTGATCGCTCCAAAATCATTCATTTCCTTAATGAATACGGTTGTCTTTACTACCTGGCTGATGTCTGTACCGGCTGCCTCCAGCAGATTTTTCATATTTAAGAATGCCTGCTCTGCCTGTGCTACGGATCCCTCCGGGATATTGCCTGTAGCAGGATCTACCGGGATGATACCTGATGTATAAACCATACCGTTTACTTCGATTGCCTGTGAATATGGTCCGATTGCTGCCGGTGCCTTATCTGTTGCGATTACTTTTTTCATAATGCACTACTTCCTTTCTATTTCTAATGGACTACCTGTCAGGTGCAGGCTCTCCTTTTTTACGTCTTTTGCTATTATAGCATACTCCTATCCTATGGTATAGAAAAACTTAGTCCGCTTTACGGATCTTACCGTCCGTGATCTGAATTCTTCTTTCCTTATATAAGCGTCCTACCGCGCGTTTGAATGCAGCCTTGCTAAGTCCTGTCTCACGGAAAATGATTTCCGGTGTTGCCTTTTCCGTAAACGGTAGAACGCCTGCATAGGACTCGATCAGATCCATGATCCTTTCCGCATCATCATCCATCTGCATATAGGCTTTCTTACGCATAGATACATCCAGTTTGCCGTCTTCCTTGATGCCGGTCACCTCCACCGTGATCACATCTCCTAAGTGCAGATGTGATGTGTCTTCATGTTTCGGGATCATGGCTGAATATTTGTCATCGATTGCCAAAAATGTACCAAAATCATGACCGAACTCATAAACACGTCCCTCCACTTCATCACCGATCTGATACGGTGGATTGGTGGACAGGCTTTCATAGATACCGCGCGTGCTGGCGCATAAACGATTGCTCTTATCAATATAAAGGCGTACCAAGATCTCGTCACCCTCATGCACCTTTCTGGTCTGCTCCTTATACGGAAGCAGTAAGTCTTTTTCCAAGCCCCAATCCAAAAAAGCACCGATACGTCCCACTTCTTTCACTGTAAGAACCGCGATCTCATTTAAGGTGATAAATGGATGCGTCGTTGTCGCGATCATACGATCTTTGGAATCCCGGTAAAGAAAGACCTCGATCTCGTCACCGACTATGGTCTGGTCCGGAACCTGCTTCTTGGGAAGTAGGACTCTCTCCTCTGCCTTCGCCTGATCCTTATCTGCCAGATAGACACCAAAATCTACTTTTTTTATGACCCGTAAGGTCTGCATACATCCTAATTTCATTGTATTTCCTTTCTTATTTGTTGTTGATTGTAAATTCAACAACCGCAAACAATTCTTTTTCCTCGTTTTCTAAAGCAACCACACGCTGATTTTCCTCTTGCACACTGTAGCAGATAACCTGATCTGATAAGACTGCTGATTTGCGAAACTCCACATAAATCTGGCTTATCTTTTGTCCTCTCGGCAGGCACTCTCTCGCCGCCTCAACATAATGGGCATTGTTCATATGATGGTTGGTATCCAGATGCAACTTGGTCACAGTAAAGTCATAGACTCTGGTCATAGTATCCGGCAATTTACGCTTGCGCAGGTTCCATTCACCCTCTAACTGCGGATCAATCGTATAGGCATCCAGCATTTCCTGTGGCAGACGTACCGGCGATAATTTATCCAGATCCATCAAAATCCACAAGGAATCGGCTTGGACATAGACCCGTCCCGCCTGATCCTCGATCGTAAAATTACGATATCCCAGCATACCGCGAAAACGATACGGCCAAGTCTTGACCACGATCGACTCACCCACCATCGGCATTTCCTTTAATAATTTGATCTGATAGGATGTCACAAACCAGCCAATATGATGCTCTGCCAGATAGGATAAGCCCACGCCCAGATCTTCCGCCTGCATGGTACAGCAATCCTGCAAGTAATTCATAATGCCCGATACAGACAATCTGCCTTTTTCATCTGCCTCACTATATCTTACACGGCTATGTAATGCATACATTGTTTTCGCCCTCTCATCATTTTTCTAGTCCATTATAAAATAACACAAAATAGAGATAAGGTAAATGTATCTGTTTTGAGCCACGGACAATCACCCACAAAAAGCGCCAGAAACGGCATATTCGCTATACCGCTGCTGGCGTTCTTTCTTTTTTATGGTGTTGTACTCGGCGTTGTGCTACCGTCACCTGACGAGCCACCGGAGGAACCGCCCGAACTGCTGCCGGAGCTGTTGTCCCCTCCCGAAGTGTCAGTCTGTGATTTATTGTCAGTAATGGTTCCCTCAACCGTCGGCTTGACGCTTCCATCACTTGTGGAACCATCGCTTGTGCTGCCGGAAGATGTATGCACGCTGCATACCGTATTCAATGCTTCTTCCGTGATCAGATATGGTCCGTCTTCTGTCTCCGCCGTACCACCGATGATGAATACCGTCGGCACACGATTTTCAGCTGGGCAATACTCTCCGGCGATCTGACCGGAGGCAGAGCAGATGTCTAACTTGACATGATGGTCACAAGTCTCTTTCGGTACAGAATCCTTATCGAAATACTCGGTATAAACCATAGAGCCTCTCGGATCCGCATCGCAGACACCCTCGATTGCCAGTTTACCTGACTTCTTACATACCTGCGCCGTCACAATACCGGATGGCTGTGTAAACTCCTTACGAGGCAGGTTCTCATGGATACGCTGCATGACTGAATGCCAGATCAGTTTGGCATATGCGGTATAAGTCTGCTCCGTATTGTCATCATAGCCGCCCCAGACTGCCGCTGTATAATATGGCGTGTAGCCTGCAAATACCGTATCACGGTTCTTGGTCGTCGTACCGGTCTTTGCCGCCGTCGGCATATTGGAAAGTCCCGCACCGGAACCTGTACCGGATGTGATAACATCTTGCATGGCATTGGTCAAAAGCCACGCCGTCGTATCCTTTAACACTTCCTTGGAAGTATTTTGTGTATTGTCCAAGATCACATTGCCGTTATGATCCAAAACCTGTGTATAGAATACCGGCTTGTTGTAGTCTCCGCCATTTGCGATCGTTGCATAAGATGCCGTAAGTTCCAGATCCGTAACACCATGGGTCAGACCGCCCAGGCATAAGGTCTGGTTGTTGTCTCCCGGTTCCAAAGTAGAAATACCAAGGGCTTCTGCATATTCAAAGCCAAGTCCGGTACCGATCTGGGTCAGGTTCTTGACCGTCACGACATTCATGGAAGATATGATCGCATCACGGATCGTGGTAAAGCCACGATAGCGATTGTCGTAGTTGTGAAGCGGCGTACCATTTGCATAACTGGTCGGTGCATCATCCTGCACGCTGGCAAGGGTCAATCCGCCGGCATCCAATGCTGCCGCATAACAACCGATGATCTTGAAGCAGGATCCCGGCTGACGTGTAATGTTGGTTGCACGGTTCAGCGTCTTGCTGGCTGTCTTGTCGCCACGACCGCCTACTAAAGCAACCACATGTCCGGTTGCCTGGTCGATCACGGAAATGGCAGCCTGTGGCTGTAAAGTATAAGTGATCGTCTCGCCACCCTCGGCGATCGTATCGCCTTCTTCCATGATCTCAGACTTGTACTGTTCAATCGCCTGATCACATTCTTCCTGTGAAGAGAAGTTAATATCATAATTCGGATTCTGCGCCTGATAGTAGGTCAGCATGGTCTGCTCACTATAATTCTGATAAGTGCCGTCCTTCTTCGTCACCGTCAAACGGTAAGAGAAAGAATAAAGCACATGATCTGAATAGTTTGCATTGTTGTTGACTTCCTCCTCACAGATGGTCTGGATATTGCTATCCTGCGTAGAGTTGATGGTCAGACCACCACTATAAAGCATCTGATAAGCCTGCGCCTCTGTATAGCCTTTTTGGTCTACCAGATCATTTACCACTTCATCCGTCAGCGCATCTACAAAATAAGAAGTGCTTGCACTGGATTCATTCTGCGCATTCACGATCTGGATACGATCGTAAAGGTTGTCCCCTAAGGCTTCATCATATTCCGACTGGTTGATATAGCCCAGATCCAACATCTTTTTGAGGACTTTTTTACGTCTGGACGCATTGTCCTTCGGGTTGGTGATTGGATTGTACTTGGACGGATTCTGCGTGATTGCTGCGATCGCCGCATCCTCGGACAAGGTCAGTTCGGAGACAGACTTATTGAAATAACGCTCCGATGCTGCCTCAACTCCAAGGGTATTCTGTCCTAAGTTGATCGTATTCAGATAATTTTCCAGGATCGTATCCTTATCTTCTACCTTTTCCAACTGGACTGCCAGATACTGCTCCTGGATCTTACGGTTGACACTGTCTAAGAGTGTGTCTTCCTTTGTCCACGTTGTAAAATAGTTGTTTTTCAGCAATTGCTGGGTGATGGTCGATGCACCCTGCATCTTCTCACCGCCACTGATGATACCGGTAAAGCCTGCACGGATAATACCACGCAGATCAATACCATTGTGCTTGTAAAATCGCTCGTCCTCGATCGCTACAAAGGCATGCTGCAAGTCCTTGGGAATCTCATCGATCGTCACATAAGTACGGTTGGAGCCGGAGGCTGCCAGCGTCTCGATCTCATTTCCCGCTGAATCCAAGACTGTCGTGGAAAATCCATTCGGGGAAATATTGACCTCTGAAATATCCGGGCACTCTTTGATCAACTTGACTGCATACAGACCGCCTGCCACAAGTCCGACAGCGATGATGCAGAGAATGCATACCAAAATGGTCTTAATAAAGGTAATGCCGAATCTCTTTTTATTTTTGGCACGTTTGCTCGAAAGTTTAGCACTTTGCTTTTGTGCACTTTTTTTACCGTAGTTCATATCGTTCTCCTTTACTTACCATGCCTGCCCAAAAGATATACAGGCATGGGTATTGGTCAGAATTTAAACAAATCTACTTTATTATACCAAAAACTTCATATATAATAAAGAAAAATGTGTGGGAGAGACAGGCATGGCAGAATGCACGAAAATACTATATCAGGGCGGCGTGGGCGAGATCGTCGAAAAGAAATCCCGCTTTATCGCCAGTGTCGCACCTGTTGCAACAGAACAGGAGGCACTGGACTTCATCGCAGCCAAGAAAAAGGAATACTGGGATGCGCGGCATAACTGCTATGCTTATATCATTGGCAGCAAACAGGAAATTATGCGTTGCTCCGATGACGGCGAACCGGCGCAGACCGCAGGACGGCCTATGCTCGATGTCCTCCTGTCCGCTTCCGTCTACAATATCGTTGTCGTTGTGACCCGATATTTCGGCGGCGTCTTACTTGGTACCGGAGGCTTGGTACGCGCCTATCAGGGAGCAACCAAGGCAGGACTGGATGCCAGTGTCCTGGTTGAGCAGCGTCTTGGTCGGGAACTCACCATCACCAGTGACTACAATGCCTATGGCAAGATCGACTATCTGCTACGCGAACATGCCGTGCCCGTTTCGGCAAGTGAATTTGGCGCTGATGTCCGTCTGGATGTCGTCATCGATGCCGATCTTTACGACAGTCTGCCGACCGAGATTGCCAACGTAACCAGCGGAAATGCCCTGCTTTCCTGGGGTGATTACGTGCGCTACGGCTACGATGCAGAAAAAATTATAATTTTTGAAAAAAAGACTTGATTTTTCTTTTCGCCTTCTATATAATGTTCATTGTTGAGTTGCTGTTAGACAAGTCGCTCACACAAGGCATAATGGCCCATCGCCAAATGGTAAGGCAACGGACTCTGACTCCGTCATTTCAAGGTTCGAATCCTTGTGGGCCAGTTTCAAGAACTTCTTTATGAAGTTCTTTTTTTATTTCCATTTTTTTAAAATGCGCAATGAAAAAGACGGCTCAGATTGGAATAACCATATTCCTCTCTGTCCGTCTTTCTTTTTCTATAAGATCATTTATACCTCAAAGATCAGATCTCCATAGGAAGGCATTGGCCATGCTTCCTTGTCTACCAGCATTTCCAATGCATCGACCGGAGCACGCAACTCTTCCATTGCCTTAAATACTTCATCGTGATAGAATTTGGCTCTGGACTCGTTCTCTTCCATGGTAAGCCCCTCTGCAACCACTTCCTGCAACTTGGCAAGTGCTACCTTGGTATCAGCCAATAAGTCAGATACCTCTACCAGAAGTTCGGTCTGCACGCTGACATCCGCATCGCAGGCAGCCTTGATCGTGTTGATCGAAGTACCGAGTTCTGTCGCATACTTGATGACTGCCGGAATGATCTGCTTGCCGGCAATATCGATCATGGTCTTAGCCTCGATATTGATCTCCTTTGCATAAAGTTCGTACTCAACTTCTGCACGGGATTCCAATTCTGCCTTAGTAAATACGCCAAAACGCTCAAACAAGGCAATGGACTTGTCTGTGGTAAGTGCAGGGATTGCCTCCACCATAGACTTGATATTCGGAAGTCCACGTCTTTCGGCTTCCTCTACCCATGCGTCAGAATAACCATTGCCGTTAAAGACGATGCGCTGATGGTCTGTCACCAACTGCTTGATCAGATCATGCACGGCAAGATCAAAATCCTCCGCCTTCTCTAAGGTGTCGCAGACATCCGCAAATGCCTCTGCAACGATGGTATTCAGTACAATATTCGGCTCGCCGACAGAATCCTGAGAACCAACCATACGGAACTCAAATTTATTTCCTGTGAAGGCAAACGGTGATGTACGGTTACGATCCGTAGCATCTTTCATGAAATCCGGCAAAGTCTTAACGCCGGTCTCCAACTTGGCACCAGAGATCGAATGTGTCGCTGCTCCGGTATCAATGAGCTGTGTCAATACGTCCTGCAACTGCTCGCCCAGATATACAGAGATAATAGCAGGAGGTGCCTCGTTTGCGCCCAATCTGTGATCATTTCCCACATCTGCTGCTGACTCGCGCAAAAGGTCTGCATGTTCATCTACCGCGCGCAGGATACATGCCAGAACCAGTAAGAACTGGATATTGTCATGTGGTGTCTTGCCCGGTTCCAAAAGGTTGATACCATCATCGGTAACCAGTGACCAGTTATTGTGCTTACCGGAACCATTGACGCCTGCAAATGGCTTCTCATGGAGCAGACACTGCAAACCGTTACGTCCGGCTACCTTTTTCAAAGTCTCCATAATCAACTGGTTGTGGTCAACTGCCACATTTGCCTCTGCATAGATCGGTGCCAGTTCATGCTGAGCCGGTGCCACCTCATTGTGCTGTGTCTTGGAAGATACGCCCAGTTTCCACAACTCAATATTGACATCGCGCATATATGCTGCAATCCTCTCACGGATCGCGCCAAAATAATGGTCATCCATTTCCTGTCCCTTTGGCGGCATAGCACCAAAAAGAGTACGTCCGGTGTAGACCAGATCCTTACGCTGTAAGTACTTGGCACGGTCTACGATAAAGTATTCCTGCTCTGCACCGACTGATGGCATAACTCTCTGTGAAGTGGTATTGCCAAATAAACGGAGCAGGCGGACAGACTGCTTGGAGACGGCTTCCATGGAACGCAGAAGCGGTGTCTTCTGATCCAATGCCTCACCTGTATAAGAACAAAATGCAGTCGGGATGCAAAGTGTTGCACCTGCGGCATCCTGTCTGACAAAAGCCGGAGAAGTACAATCCCATGCTGTATAGCCACGCGCCTCAAACGTTGCACGCAGACCGCCGGACGGGAATGAAGAAGCATCCGGTTCGCCCTTGATGAGTTCCTTGCCGGAAAAACTCATAAGTACCTTACCATTGGACATCGGCGCAGTGATAAAAGAATCATGCTTTTCTGCCGTCACACCGGTAAGCGGCTGGAACCAATGTGTATAGTGGGTTGCTCCCTTTTCGATCGCCCATTCCTTCATTTCATGAGCAACAACATCTGCTGTTTCCGGGTCCAGTTCTCTGCCCTGACTGATGACCTCTTTCATCTTCTGATAGGTTTTCTTTGGCAAACGCTCACGCATCACAGAATCATTAAAGACATTCTCGCCAAAGATATCAGCAACGTTGAAATATTCCTGTTCTTTCATAATACTTTTCCTTCCTCGTTTCTTTCACTTGTAGCACAACTCTATCAAATATATCATAAAAATCTGATAAATCATACTATTTATAAGCAAAAAGGTGCCCCGCTATGAAAAACACATACGGAACACCTTTGTACCATCAAAAATATTAAGCTCTATTTACAGAACCAAACAGTTCCATCTTCTCTTTCACCGTTGCCTTGATTGCTTCTGTTCCAGGTAAGAGAAGTTTTCTTGGATCAAAGCCCTTGCCTTCCAGATCCTTGCCAGCCTCGATATATTCTCTTGTTGCTGCTGCAAAAGATAACTGACACTCTGTGTTTACATTGATCTTGGCAACACCAAGCGAGATTGCCTTCTTGATCATGTCATCCGGAATACCTGTACCACCATGAAGAACCAGTGGCATATCTCCTGTCAACTGCTGGATAGCATCCAAAGTCTCAAAACTAAGACCAGCCCAGTTTGCAGGGTACTTACCATGAATATTACCGATACCTGCTGCAAGCATATCAACGCCAAGATCAGCGATCGCTTTACATTCCTTAGGATCAGCACATTCTCCCATGCCGATAACGCCGTCTTCCTCTCCACCGATAGATCCTACCTCGGCTTCGATAGACATTCCCTTGCTATGTGCAAGAGCAACCAACTCTGTTGTCTTTGCAACATTCTCATCGATTGCATAATGAGAACCATCAAACATAATAGATGAGAAGCCTGCCTCAACACACTTCAAACATCCTTCATAACTACCATGATCCAAATGCAATGCAACCGGGACTGTGATATTCAATTCCTCGATCATTGCCTTTACCATTGCTGCAACTGTCTTGTATCCGGTCATGTACTTTCCGGCACCTTCAGACACACCTAAGATGACAGGAGAGTTCAACTCCTGAGCAGTCAACAATACAGCCTTTGTCCATTCTAAGTTATTGATATTGAACTGACCTACTGCGTAATGTCCAGCCTTAGCCTTGTCCAACATTTCTTTTGCAGATACCAACATAGCGGTTCCTCCATTCTTCTATATAATTTCACTCCATGAGTCATTATAGCTCAATTTATAAATCTATTCAACAATAATTTCCATTTCCTGTTTACAGTTGCTGATGGCAACAAGATGATGATTCCCACCGTACTCACCGTCCAAAGTCCATGACACATCTTCACTGCTGGTCAGTTTTAAGAAGTTGGTCTGGAAAGAGTAGACCTGATTGGAATCCTTGGAAATCCCTGTCAAAAAGCGAACGATATCATTGAGTTCGATCGGGTTTTTCGGGGTCTTGATCAAAGTCACTTCAAACACACCATCATCCAGCGCGATATTGCCCGGAATGATCCCCTTAAATCCACCTACAGACATGGAATTCGTCACCATGCCATAGATAAACTCATCATATAAGACATTGCCGTCATACTCTACCTGCATACGGTAAGACGGGATATCCCAGATCTGCTTGGCTCCCTCTAAGATATAGGCAGCATGCCCCAACATATTCTTCAGATCCTGACTGGTCTGGTAACTCACCTCGGTAAAGATACCGAAGGCTGCGACGTAGACAAAATAATCTTCATTAAATTTACCTACATCACAAGGGAAAGGCTTTCCCTCCGCAGCAATATGCGCTGCCTGTACCATATCTGATCCGATCCCCAGGGAATTACCAAAATCATTGGTACTTCCGGCAGGAATATAACCGATCGGCACCGAAATGCCAGATGCCATAACACCGGTGACAACCTCATCCAATGTGCCGTCTCCGCCACTACAGATGATCCTGTCATAGTTGCCTGCCTCCGTGCGCGCTTTTTGCACGGCATCGCCTGCAGACTGTGTTGTATAGACCGTCACTTCATATCCGGCTTTGACCATCACATCAATGATGTCTGCGAGATTCTCTTTTATCTTCCCTTTGCCGGAACGCGGGTTAAACAAAAATAAAACTCGTTTGCTCATGCTAAAAATCCTACTTTGTCAAAAACTTCTCGATCTCATCGACTGCCTTTGCATCATCCTCGCCCTCAGCGTCGATCGTAACGACATCGCCTGCAGTAAGGACTAAACTCATCATACCCATAATACTCTTGGCATTGACCTTTTTCGTGTCCATCTCAAAATAGATACTGCTGGAAAACTGGTTTGCCAACTGTACCAGATGAGCGATCGGTGTGGACTCCATACTGTCTGTCATATTGATTGTTACGTTTTTTCTCACGATTGTTCCTCCTATCCCCTATGCCTGTCTGCGATCTCGCTAATGCGTCGCAGGCGGTGATTGACGCCCGACTTTCCCAGTGGCGGATCCAGCAACTGCCCCAGATCCTTAAGCGGCATATCCGGATGTTCCAAACGTACCTCTGCGATCTCTCTGAGACTGTCCGGCAAAGAACCAAGTCCTCTGGTCTGTTCGATCCACTGGATATCTTCCACCTGTCTGACAGCCGCACTGACTGTCTTTGTGATATTCGCCGTCTCGCAATTCACCTTTCGATTAACAGAATTTCTCATTTCTTTCAGGATCCGGACATTTTCCAGATCCATCAAAGCCACATGGGCTCCCATGACATTTAACATGTCAACAATCTGAGCGCCTTCTTTCAAGTAAACTACGTAATGTCTCTTTCGCTCTACTATCTTTGCATCCACTGCAAAACCCTTCATAATCTCCTGCAGTTGCAGTGCCTGTGGGCTAGTCTTACAAACGATTTCAAAGTGGTAATTCTTGTTGGGGTCGCTGATGGATCCGGCTGCCAGAAAGGCACCGCGTATAAAGGCGCGACGACAACAGGTCTGCTGTAACAACAGCCCATCTACCACGTCCATGCGGATGGATACGCCATCCTCCCTCTCTTTATACATCTTTACCATGGTCAGGACATCTTTTGCATCCTGCTCATCCAAATGAGCCCCATATTCAGATATATTAGTTGTTTTATCTAATAAAGTAAAGTACTTTTTTTGCACCAGCGGGTTTTCCGATTCCATGGAAAGGATCGTCTTTTTCCCCTGGGTCAAAAGTTTTCCTTCATGACTGAGAATTGCCGCCAATTCCGCCAGTCTGCAATGCCTGCTTCCGTCGATATGCTGGCTCAATTCCTTTTTTACTTCTGCTGAAAAGGACATTGGAACCTCCTACTTTCCGCGCAAGGCATCTTTACCGATGTCGCGGTGCTCGATCTTGACTCCGATCGCATCTTCATCCAGTAAGCGCTCGTGCAATTTGTTTGCCAGTGTGACCGAACGGTGCTTGCCACCGGTACAGCCGATCGCGATCACCAGTTGGTTCTTGCCCTCTTTTATGTAATTCGGGATCAGAAACTCGATCATGTCTACCAGTTTGTCCAAAAAGATATGGGACTCCTCGTATCCCATCACAAACTTCTGGATCTCAATGTCATTGCCGGTCTTGGGTCTGAGTTCCGCGATATAGTATGGATTTGGCAGAAAACGCACATCAAAGACTAGGTCTGCGTCCGCCGGTATGCCGTACTTAAAGCCAAAGGACATGACCGTCACAAAAAGGCTGCGGAAGTCTTCTTCCTGCACAAAGATCTTTTGCAGTTCCTCCTTTAACTCGCGCGTCAGAAGGTGTGAGGTATCAATAATATAGTCTGCTTCCTCTTTCAAAAATCCGATCGCTGCCCGCTCCTTGATGATGCCTGCCTGAATACGCTCCGTCCCGGACAGTGGGTGATTCCGTCTGGTCTCCTTATAACGCTTGACCAGTACCTCATCCTCAGCATCCAAAAAGAGAATGCTGTATTTCTTGCCATCCTGCCGCAGTTCGGATAAGACCGACTGTAAAAGATGTAAGGACTCGCCGCTTCGGATATCGATGCCGACGACCAGTTTCTGCTCCTTGGCGGAAGGCTGCTCCGACAGATCGATAAAACTCTTAAGAAGCGGGATCGGCAGGTTATCTACACAGTAGTAGCCCAGATCCTCCAACATCTTGAATGCCGTTGACTTTCCCGCCCCGGACATCCCCGTTAATATCAATAATTTCATACTTTATCGCCTCCTGCATGCGATTCTTAAAAGTTACCCACAAATCGTACTTCCGGCTCTAAGTGAACGCCAAATTGTGCATAGACCCGGTCTGATACGTCATGCATAAGCCCCCGCACATCTGTTGCCGTCGCCTTTCCCAGATTGACTACAAATCCACAATGCTTGTCAGAAACTGCGGCATCACCGACACGGTAGCCCGCCAGTCCTGCATCCATGATGAGTTTGCCTGCGAAATAGCCCTCCGGGCGCTTAAAGGTAGACCCTGCGCTTGGGTATTCCAGCGGCTGCTTTGCCTGTCGTCTGATTCGGTAATCATCCATCTCTGCCTTGATCTGCCCTGTCTCCTGCGGGTGCAGTTTCATGGTAGCAGACAATACGATAGCACCTTCTTCCATCATACGGCTGTGCCGGTAAGAAAGATCCAGATCTTCTGCATGCCAGTTCTCGATCCTGCCGTCTGCGCGCAGGACTCTGACCTCTTGCAGGACATCCTTCATTTCTCCGCCATAAGCGCCGGCATTCATGCATACGGCTCCGCCGATCGTGCCAGGGATCCCTGCCGCAAAAGCCAGTCCACCCAATCCGTGCTCCAGTGCCGCATTAGCCACCTGGGACAGGAGCGCTCCCGCTTCTGCCCGAATCTGATTGCCCTCGACCGTGATAGCAGACGCCTCTTTGCCAAAGGATAAGACCAGTCCCTCGATCCCCTGATCTCCCACTAAGACATTGCTGCCATTGCCTAAGATGGTGACCGGGATGTCATGGGTCTTGCAATACGATACCAATGGCGCCACATCCGCAACCTGTACAGACGCAAAAAGCCCTGCTGGGCCGCCAATCCGAAAAGTGGTATGGCGGCTCATAGGCTCTTTTTCTAAAAAGTTGATATGTGGAAATTCCTTTTTGATTTCCATTGTTTATTTTCCTCCATGGTCAAATAATAAACCGTCAGATATTAGTTGTGTAAAAATGCTACATATCCCTTGTATGCTTCGTAGAGATCCACCTTGCTGATGATCTCCCATGGTGCATGCATGTTGAGCACTGCCACACCACTGTCGATGACCTGCATATCCAGATTGCCCAGGATGTAAGCGATTGTTCCGCCGCCACCTGCATCTACCTTACCGAGTTCTGCGGTCTGGAAGGACACATCTGCGTCATCCATGACTTTGCGCATTTCAGCCATATATTCTGCGCTTGCATCGTTGGAACCGGACTTGCCGCGTGAACCTGTATACTTATTAAAGACAAGACCTCTGCCGAAGTAAGCCGCATTTTTCTTTTCCATAACAGACGGATAGTTTGGATCGTAGGCTGCGCTGACATCGGAAGATAATACCTTGGAATTGCGCAGTGCACGGCGCAGCAACAACTCAGAAGTCTGACCGGTCAGTGCCATGACCTCTGCAACCGTATTTTCAAAAAAGCGTGATTCCATACCGGTTGCACCGACAGATCCGATCTCTTCCTTGTCTACCAAAAGACAGACGCTGGTGTACTCTACGTCCATCACCTCTGCGATCGCCTTAAAAGATGGGTAAGCGCAGACTCTGTCGTCATGACCATAACCCATGATCATAGAACGATCAAAGCCATAGTCTCTAGCCTTTCCTGCCGGAACCACTTCAATCTCAGCGGATAAGAAATCTTCTTCCTCAATGTCGTACTGCTCTGTTAAAATACGAAGGACATTTGCCTTGACACATTCTTTTTCTTCTTTGCTCTCTACCGGGATACTTCCCACCAGCACATTGAGGTCTTCTCCCTCGATCACCTTGGATGCCTTTTTCTCCATCTGCTCTGCAGAGAGATGGATCAAAAGATCGCTGACTCCGAATACCGGTTCTTCGTCCTTTTCACCGATACATACATTGATGACACTGCCGTCTTTTTTGACGATCACACCATGTAAAGCCAGTGGCAGGGTCACCCACTGATATTTCTTGACGCCACCGTAATAATGGGTATCTAAAAGTGCCATATCGGTATCTTCGTATAATGGATTCTGTTTGAGATCCAGACGCGGAGAATCAATATGTGCTCCTAAAATACGCATACCATCGGAAAGCGGACGCTTGCCGATCACAAAAGCAGCCACCATCTTTTTCTTGTTGATGGCATAGACCTTATCTCCTGCCTTTAAGGTCTTGCCGGAAGCGATGATCTCATCCAGATTTTCAAAGCCTGCCTGCTTTGCTTCTGCCTCAAAGAATGCTGCGCACTCTCTTTCAGTCTTGTGTTCTGACAAGAACTTGCGATAGCCGTCTGCAAAATCATAGACAGCCTGACGCTTGTCCTCTTCCTGATACTTTTTCCATGCATTTGCTCTTTCCAAAATAAAACACTCCTATCTTTTATAATATATGCAAAATCTAAGGCTTCATGCCTAATGAAAAACTACTCCTGTCCCTGACTGATATTGTCCTGGACACGACGGTAGAGTTCTTGTGCGGCATTGTAGCCCATCTTCTTTTGACGATGGTTGACGGCTGCCGTCTCACAGATCACGGCAAGATTACGTCCCGGACGGATCGGCAGGGAATGACATACCACATCAATACCCAAGATGTTCATATGCTCATCCTCAAGACCCAGGCGGTCATAATCGTTCTCCTTTTTCCAGTCTTCCAATTTGATGACAAAATCGATCTTCTGGCTCTCCTTGATACTCTCAACACCAAAAAGACTCTTAACATCGATGATACCGATACCACGCAGTTCGATCAGATGCTTGGTGATCTTCGGGGCACGTCCCAGAAGAGTGTGGGCGTTAGTCTTTCGGATCTCGACCACGTCATCTGCCACCAGACGATGTCCTCTGCGGATCAACTCCAGAGCAGCCTCGCTCTTTCCGATACCGCTTTCTCCTGTGATCAGAAGTCCTTCACCATAGACATCGACCAATACACCATGAATGGTCGTGCACGGTGCCAAAAGTACATTGAGTTCAAAGATCAACTCGGACATGAACTCGGATGTCCCGCGCTCGGTTCCCAGGATCGGGATCTTGCGCTCATGTGCAATATCCATCAAAGACTGCTCCGGTACGAAACCACGGCAAAAGATCACACACGGTATGTCGTAGGAAAGCAGTTTGCGGTAGATCTCCGCACGTTCCTCTGCGGTCTTATTATTCATATATGCATGCTCTACCATACCGATCATCTGGATCCGGTCTGCCTCGAAGTGCTCATAAAATCCATTCAACTGTAATGCCGGACGGTTGACATCCGCAACACATACGAAATGTTCCTCCAGATTGAGGTCTTCTGTAAAATTCTTTAAATGCAGTTTGTCTGCAACGATGGAAAGTTTTGCCTGTATTGGTTCCATAGTCCTTCTCCTTTATCGTCAAATCACAATATAACCACTCCTGTTATTGTAACCAACTTTTTCATTTTTGTACAGTAGGGTCAGCCTCACTTCCGTGAAAATACCGGTAGAGTTTTTCTGCTGCACGCATATCCATGGATGGGGTATCGGCAAGTTCCTCAATACTGGCATTTCGCATCTCATCCGCACTGGCATAGCGTTTCATCAGAGCCTTGCGCCTTGCCGGTCCGATGCCCTCCACATCATCCAGGAAACTGTGCACCTGTGACTTGCTGCGCAAAGACCGGTGATACTCGATAGCAAAACGATGGGCTTCGTCCTGCAATCGCGTGATCAGATGAAAGCCCTCCGATGTCCGGTCGATTGGGATAAGCTCATTATGGAAATATAAACCTCTGGTCCTGTGGTGGTCATCCTTTACCATACCGCAGACCGGTATGGACAGATGCAGGTCTGCCAAGACCTCCTCACAGATATTGACCTGACCGCGTCCGCCATCCATCATGATAACATCTGGGAAACGCGTAAAACTGCCCAGCGATTCGTCCGCTCCCTTGGCACGCAGTTCTTCCCGTTCCTGTAGACCGTGAGAAAAACGTCTGGTCAGAACTTCCCGCATGGAGCCATAGTCATCCGGTCCCGTGATAGTCTTGAGTTTGAACTTTCGATAATCACTGCGCAGAGGTTTTCCCTTTTCAAAAACCACCATGGAGCCAACCGTCTGAAAGCCGTTGATATTGGAAATATCGTAGGCTTCCATGCGGTTTAGATGCTCCATGCCAAGCAGTCCCGCGATCTCTTTTAAGGCACCGATGGTACGACCTTCCTCTTTCTTGATCCGCTCCCGATCCTGGGCTAAGACCATGGCAGCATTCTTTTCTGCCAGTTCCACCATCTTATTCTTCATGCCCTTTTGCGGTACACGCAAGTAGACACGCTGTCCTTTTTTCTCCGTCAGCCATTGCTCGATCACCCGGGCATCCTCGATCTCTTCCTGTAAAAAGATCTCGCGTGGAATGATCGGCGTACCGGCATAAAATTGTTGGATGAAACGTGTTACAACTTCCCCGTCTGCTTCATCCATGCGCACATTCATAAAGAAATGCTCGCGTCCGATCAGTTTGCCCGACCGCACAAAGAATACCTGTACGACGGCATCCTCCCCCTGCTTTGCCAGTGCAACGATGTCCTTGTCATCCATCTCACTTGCATTGGTAATCTTCTGCTTCTGCACGCAGGCACGGACACTCCCCAGCAGATCACGGTATTCTGCCGCCTTTTCAAATTCCATATCTGCTGCCGCTTTTTGCATCTTCTCGGTCAGCATCTTCTCAACCTCGCCATAGGAGCCGTTCAAAAAGTCAATGGCTCCCTGGACGCTTTTTTGATATTCCTCCTCCGAAACCTTGCCGGTACAGACACCCGGGCACTGCTTCATATGGTAATTCAGACAAGGTCTGCGCTTACCGAAATTATCCGGGAACTTTTGGTTGCAGGTGCGCAGATGGTAGATCTTCTGCACCAGATCAATGGTATCCTTGACAGCCGCCGCGCTGGTAAAAGGTCCGAAATATTTTGCCTTGTCCTTTTTCAGTTGACGCGAAAAAAGGACTCTGGGGTAAGCTTCTCCCAGCGTCACTTTGATATACGGATAGGTCTTATCGTCACGAAGCATAGTATTATACTTTGGGCGATGCTCCTTGATCAGATTGCACTCTAAGACCAGTGCCTCCAATTCCGAATCCGTCACAATATATTCAAAATAGGCTATCTGCTGCACCATGCGCTGTTTCTTGATACCCTCATCATGGCTGGGCTGGAAATACTGGTGCACGCGATGGCGCAGAGACTTTGCCTTGCCAATATAGATGATGGCTTCTTTGGCATCATGCATAATATAAACTCCCGGAGAATCCGGGAGTTTTGCTAATTCTTCTTCAATCGAAAAATCCATATTCTTTACTCTTCCACAAATAAATCTTTGTCGTCGATCTCTTCTACTGTCTCAGCAGAAGTATCCTCTTTCTTTTCCTCCGGGTCATCCAGTCCCTTCAGGTCACGGAAGATCTTCATAAATTCCTTACCGGTGATGGTCTCATGCTCGTAGAGATAGTCTGAGATCTTATCTAAGATCTCGCGGTTTTCTTCCAAAAGACCGGTCGCCTTGTCGTAACACTCGGTCACGATACGAAGGACTTCCTGATCCACCTCTGCCGCGGTACGCTCGCCACAAGTCATGGAGGCTCTGCCTTCCAGATACTGGTTCTCCACCGTTGCCAATCCCATCATGCCAAACTTATCAGACATACCAAAACGTGTCACCATGTTTCTGGCAATGCTGGTCGCATTCTCAATATCGTTGGAAGCACCACTGGTCGGAGACTCAAATACGAGTTGTTCTGCTGCACGCCCACCCATAAAGGTCGTGATCTTGGCAAGCAGTTCATCCTTGGTCTCTAAGAACTTCTCCTCCTCCGGAGTCTGTAAGGTATAGCCCAAAGCACCCATGGTACGCGGTACGATCGTGATCTTTTGTACCGGCTCGGTGTTCTTCTGCAAAGCGGAAACAAGCGCATGCCCTACTTCATGATAAGAAACGATCTTGCGCTCCTTGTCACTCATGACACGGTCTTTTTTCTCTTTACCGCCGACAGCAACTAATTCAAATGCCTCAAACAAGTCGCTCTGGTTGACAAACTTACGGTCATGCTTTACGGCGATGATGGCAGCCTCATTGATGATATTGGCAAGATCGGATCCTACCAGTCCGGCAGATGCCAGTGCCAATGCATCCAGATCTACCGTCTCATCCATAGCCACATCCTTGGCATGTACCTTTAAGGTCTCCAGACGTCCTTTTTGATCCGGACGGTCTACGATGATGCGTCGGTCAAAACGTCCCGGACGAAGCAATGCCTTATCCAGAACTTCCGGACGGTTGGTAGCCGCTAAGATCAAAAGTCCCTTAGAAGTATCAAATCCATCCATTTCTGCTAATAACTGATTCAGAGTCTGCTCACGCTCGTCATTGCCACCGCCATAGCGGGAATCACGGCTCTTACCGATGGCGTCGATCTCATCGATAAAGATGATACACGGTGCAGCCTTCTGTGCCTCTTTAAAAAGATCACGGACGCGGGAAGCACCGACACCGACGAACATTTCCACGAAATCGGATCCTGCCAGAGAGAAGAACGGCACACCCGCTTCTCCGGCTACTGCCTTAGCAAGCAAAGTCTTACCGGTTCCGGGAGGTCCGACCAAAAGTGCGCCCTTTGGCAATTTGGCACCGATCGAGGTATATTTCTGAGGATTGTGCAGGAAATCTACTACTTCCTGCAAGGATTCCTTTGCCTCATCCTGTCCGGCAACATCCTTGAAGGTCACACCGGTAGACTTCTCCACATAGACCTTGGCATTGGACTTGCCAACACCCATGGCTCCGCCGCCCATGCGCTTCATAAGGAAGGACATGAGTATCCATAAGAGTACGATCGGGATAACAAAACTCAGGACATTGTAAATGATCACTGCCGTAGAGTCTGAGATCTCTCCGTCGATCTCCACATCATGTTCCTTTAATAAAGGAAGGAGGTCTGCATCAGAGATATAAGCGGTGTAATAGGTGATCGTCAGATCCTGCCCTGTACTCTCCTTATATAACTGTGCCTGGATGGACGCGGTCTGAGAGTCTGATCCCACCTTGGCACCATCTACCAGTTTGATGTTGATCTGATCGCCGTCAAAGACAACCGACTTGACCTGATCCTTCTCTACCAGATCCAGGAACTTGGAATAGGTGATCGCCTCTGTCGTACTGGAGCCTGCACTGCTATATAGAAGGCTGGTGATAAACATGGCGATCAGTGCAAAGAGCACAAAGAGCATGATCGGCTGTCGTTTTTTGTTGTTATTATTGTTATTCGGTCCACCCTGCTGTGAACCATTGTTGTTTTCGTTCATTTTATCCTCCACTCGCGTAGGTATTACCTCATCCATTATATTTGACCTAAATGGCAAAAGCAATACTACCCGGGTGCCTTTTACGATAATTTTCGAATTCGTTTATACTTTTTTTATTTTTAGAGAACCTTTGCCAGGAAGTTCTGTAAACGTTCACTCTGCGGATGTTCAAAGATCTCCTGCGGTGTATTCTGCTCCACAATGGTTCCCGCATCCATAAAGACTACGCGGCTTGCCACTTCTCTGGCAAATCCCATCTCATGGGTAACGACCGCCATGGTCATGCCTTCCTTTGCCAGATTTTTCATAACATCCAAGACTTCTCCGACCATTTCCGGGTCTAAGGCAGAAGTCGGCTCGTCAAACAAAAGGATCTCCGGTTCCATGCAAAGAGCACGCACGATAGCAATACGCTGTTTCTGTCCGCCGGACAACTGGCTCGGATAGGCATCGGCACGATCTTCTAAGCCTACCATACGAAGCAGTTCCATCGCCTTTGCCTCAATCTCACCCTTTGACTTGTGCAAAAGTTTCATCGGTGCGATGGTCATATTGCGAAGCACCGTCATATTGGGGAAAAGATTAAAATGCTGGAAGACCATGCCCATCTTCTGTCTGTGCACATTGATGTCTACCTTTGGATCGGTGATATCCACGCCATCCACAAGGATCTGTCCGCTGGTTGGTTCCTCCAAAAGGTTTAAGGATCTAAGCAAGGTAGATTTTCCGCTTCCGCTTGGACCTATGATGACAACAACCTCTCCCTGGTCAATCTCTAAAGATACACCGTCGAGTGCCTTGATCTCCCCTTTGTTATAATGTTTTTTTAAGTCTGTGACCTGGATCAATACATTCTTATCGCTCATTCTTACGCAAACTCCTTTCCAGACATCCCACTAAGGCAGTCAAAATAACGACCATAACAAGATAGATTGCTGCCACGCCCAGCAATGGCAAAAATGCGGAGAAAGTTCTGCCGCGGATGATGTCGCCCGCTTTGGTCAGGTCCATGATACCCACATAACCTGCAACCGAAGTCTCTTTCAAAAGTACGATAAACTCATTACATAAGGTAGGAAGTACCACCTTGAATACCTGCGGGATGATGATATAGATCATGGTCTGTCCGTAATTAAAGCCAAGGGAACGTCCTGCCTCGAACTGTCCCTCGTCGATCGACATGATACCGCCACGGATGATCTCTGCCACGTAAGCACCGGAATTGATACCAAAAGCAAAGACAGCCACAGCCGTAGAATTGTTGGAAGTGGCAAATATGATAAAGTATGCGATCATAAGCTGCACAACCACCGGCGTTCCACGGATCACTGTCAGATATAACTTACAGATGACATTAGCAATGCTCAATATGTAAAATCCGACCGGATTTCTCTTTTTCATATCTCCGTTGTTCTTGTCATAAGTCGTGCGCACGGTTGCAACGATCGCCCCTAAGACAATACCGATCATGACCGCAAAAAATGTGATCACAAGCGTATTTCCTAAACCTTGAAACAGGGATTTCCATCTGTCGTCCTGTATAAAGACAAACCGGAAATCTGTCACAAAAGTATTCCATCCATTACTCATTTGTCCTCTTCCTTTCTACTATACCCATAGCCTGAAAAAGGGTCAGACACCTGGGTCTGACCCTTTTTGCTCTGGCTTTTATTCTGCTGAAATATATTTATTTACGATCTCGTCAATTTTACCATTACTCTTCAACTTGTCAAGTACATCGTTGATCTGATTCAAAAGTTCATCATTGTCCTTTGCTACACAGATAGCATATTCTTCTTCCACGTACTCTGTGTCTAAGATCTTGAGTCCGTCATTTGCCGCAACAAATTCCTTTGCCGGCTCGCTGTCGATGACAACGCAGTCAACCTTGCCGGTCAGCAGTGCCTGTACCGCATCTGCGCCCTTGTTGTATCGGGTCACCGCATCTTCGCCGTAATCATCTGTAGTGTAGATATCACCTGTGGTATCCTGCTGCACACCGATCTTGGTATCAGAAGACAGATCGTCTACTGTCTGGATGGCACTGCCATCTTTTACAATGATGACCTGCTTTGCTGTCGCATAAGTGTTGGTGAAATTAACGCTCTTTTTTCTATCCTCTGTAACAGTGATACCAGCCATACCGATATCAAACTTACCGCTCTGCACACCGGAAATGATAGAACCGAACTCTACGTCCTGGATCTGTAATTCCATGCCAAGTTCATCTGCGATCGCCTGTGCCACTTCCACGTCGATTCCTGCATAATCCTGTCCGTCCACATATTCATATGGTGGGAAAGTCGCATTGGTCGCCATGACCAAAGTTTCCTTTTTATCACTTGCAGCCTGCTTGTCACTGCTCTTGCTTCCACAGCCTGTCATCATACCTACCGCAAGGGCAGCCACCAGAACGGCTGCTAAACCTCTTTTTAACTTCATAATTTTCTTCCTTTCTTCCGTCTTCGCTTTCGCCTAAAATTTATAAATATACATATATATTGTATAATATAACACCGTCAGTCCCTCAAAGTCAATCTACCAATAGCGTTTTCTACGAAAGAGGATCATAGAAAAGGTCACGATCAGGACTGCTGCCACCAGAACCCCCACATAACCATAACGCCAGTGCAGTTCCGGCATATATTCAAAATTCATGCCATACCAGCCTGCCAAAAGGCTGAGCGGCAAAAAAATAGTTGTTACAATTGTCAGGATCTTCATAATATCATTCTGTCGGATAGAGATCTGCGACTGGTAGATCTCCCAGATCTCCATGGCATACTCCCGCATGATCTCCATATCATCTGCCAGCCGTTTTGTCCTTGTGATGAAGCGTGAAAAGCACTCCATTTCTCCCGGATCTAAAAAGCCGCCCTCCCACTCCATCAGATCATCCGCCAGTTCCGTCAGTTGCTGATAGTAACGGAACAACTGATAAATGCTGTGTTTCATAGTATACATTTTTTGCAGAAAAAAGCGGGCATTATCCTTGGGAATCTCTTCTTCCAAAGTTGCCAGTTGTTTGTATATGACATCCAGCACATGAATATCATTTTCAACAAGGATCTGAAACAGCCGGTAGAGCATGGCTTCCGGTGTCTTTTTCCCATTTTCCTTACGCAGACGGTCCATGATCCCCTGTAGATAGCCGTCAAAATCCGCAAAACAGATCCCGTCCTCCCATATGACAAAGGCAAACTTGGAAAAAGCATGTCCCTGTCCCAACAGCGGCACAGTCTGCTTTTTCCCCTCTACTTTTTTCTCCTCCTGCAAGGGCACCTGCATCTGTACCAAGAGGTCGTGATCTTTCTTTTCTACCAGACAGGAGTGAATGGCCTCAGGATCGATCAGATCCTCTTTTTCCTCCTCCCATGTATAAGGATGGATATAACCGCAGCCATCCTTTTTTTCCAATAAAAAATACATACTAAGTGGTATCTCCTATCTCTTTTCTACCTCTTAGTATGTATCTTTTTCTATCCTGTCTATACGATTTTAAGATAAATCAATCTTGACTTTTTTCAATTTCTTCTTTGGCAAATCGTCATCTTCCTCCTCTGCTTCCGGCTCGGATGCCTGTACCAAAGCCTCGGTGATCTCATTGATGTCATGATAACCGTCTACCACATTGCCGATGTTACTGTGGAGATTGTTGATACTTGCGGAGATCTCCTCCATGGCTGCGGATGTTGACTCGATATTGTCGTTGATATTGTTGACATTCTCCAAAGTCGTGTTCATCAGGCTTTCCAGTTCCTGTGCCTGCTTCTCGATCACATTGGCACGGTGCAATACCTGGGAAGTATTCTCGGCGATCTCCTGGAATGAGTAGTTGACATCATTGGCATTCTGCGTACAGGTCTCCACAGACTTCTGTCCTGTTAAGATCTCCTTTTGTACCTGTGCGGTCTGCTCCTCGACACCGTTTAAGATGCCATGGATCTGCTCTGTGAACTTGGCGGAGTCATCAGATAACTGACGGATCTCCGTTGCAACAACAGCAAAGCCCTTGCCATGCTCTCCGGCTCTGGCAGCCTCGATGGAAGCATTCAAAGACAGAAGATTGGTCTGGGATGTGATCTGATCCAGTGTCGCTAAGATCTCGATAATCTTGGCATTTTCCTCGGATAAGGACTGGATGGAGGAAGCAACCGTTTCCATGCGCTTGTTGAGATCCTGCATCTGGGAAGACAGGTCTCCTACCAACTGACCGCCTGTCTGTACCTGGGTGTTGGTCTCGTTGGAAGCCCCCGCCATGCGGGTACTGCTGTCCGCGATATCCTTGATCTGGGAAACCCCGTTTTGTACCATGCCCTTGATCTGCTCAATATCTCCGACCTCTGCCACTGTCCTGCGCGCAATGTCCTCGGTAGCCTCTGCGATCTGATCAGAGATCGTGCCGGTCATAGTAATATTGTCATTTAACTTGCCACTGGTCGTATCTAAGACACCAACAGACTTACCGATCTCTGCTAGGAGTTGTTCTGCCTTTTTACGCTCCTTTTCGCTTGCCTTGTGGGTCTTGCGCAGTTGGTGGAACTGTTCTTTGGTCAGGCGGCAAAGAGAAATATATACCAGCATGCCACTGACAATATAAACAACGCACATTGCCATGGCATCCGTCGACCAGGAATCTCGCAATTCCTGTGTATAGCGGAAATAGAAATATACCATAGCAGCCGCACTGATCGCCGACTGCATAATGATCGGTCGGATGTCCTCATAGATCACAACAAAAAAGATCGACAAGAAAAACATCAGATAATTGGTCGTGCAAGGAAAGGCTATCATCAGAATGATACTGATCGCCGACATGAGTACCACCATAGCATACATCATGACCACCGGATGTACCTTTTTGTTCAAGAGTAACAGGAGCGCTGTAAAGATCAGTCCTCCGATCCCCATCGGGATGACCTGTACGATCCCGGTAAAAAATGCATTTACGATACAGCGAAGCACAATACAGATCAAGAGTGTGATCGCTAATATTCTGTTTTTGTTACGAATGACGTCATTATAGTCCATCGTCTTATCCCCCTCGTTTACTATACAAGTGTACAGTTTTCCCCTCAACTGCCCTGTGTATGAAGATAAATACATTATACAATAAGAAAGTTTATTAGGAAAGTATTGTTAAAAAAATTTTTCGTGCTATTATATCTAAAGCGAATTTTGATATATAAGGAAAGGAATGCAATTATGGCAAAAGATACAACAAAAAGATTAACGACAGGAAAACCTATGTCACTGATCCTTGGTTTCTCCCTGCCTCTTTTGGTGGGTATGCTCTTTCAGCAGTTCTACAGTCTGGTAGATACCATCATCGTTGGAAAGTTTCTGGGTGTGGATGCCCTCGCCGCCGTCGGTTCCACCGGAGCCATCAACTTTCTCATCATCGGTTTCTGCATGGGCGTGTGCAGTGGCTTTGCCATCCCGGTCGCCCAGCGTTTTGGTGCCGGTGATTATGAAAGCCTGCGCAAATACGTTGCCAACAGTGTCTGGCTCTGCCTCATTTTTTCTGCTGTCATGACTCTGATCGTCTCCGTCTTTTGCCGGCAGATCCTGGAACTCATGCAGACACCGTCCAATATCATAGATCAGGCATACTCCTATATCTTTATCATTTTTGTGGGTATTCCGGTTACTTACCTATATAATATCACTTCCGGTATCATGCGGTCTCTCGGTGACTCCAAGACTCCGGTCTATTTCCTTTTGCTGGCATCCGGGATCAACATCGTACTGGATCTGATCTTTATCACACAGATCGGCATGGGTGTCGAAGGCGCCGGTTATGCAACCGTGATCTCCCAGTTTATCTCCGGGATCTCCTGCCTCATCTATATGAAGGCAAAGTTCCCGATCTTAAAAATGCAGCCGGGCGAATGGGCTTGGAACGGACACTGTGTTGCTACTCTCTGTCATATGGGCGTACCTATGGGCTTACAGTATTCTATCACAGCGATCGGCTCTGTCATCTTGCAGGCTGCCGTCAACAACTTAGGGTCCAATGCCGTTGCCTCCATCACCGCAGCCAACCGTATCTCCATGTTCATCGTATGTCCGTTTGATGCCTTGGGTTCTACCATGGCAACTTACGGCGGACAAAATGTCGGTGCCATGGAACTGGGGCGTGTCAAAGAAGGCTTAAAATCTGCGACCATCCTTGGTCTTTGCTATGCGATCATCGCCTTTTTTGTCCTGCTCTTTGCTGGAAAATATCTCCTGCTTTTGTTCCTGTCCGCAAATGAGACAGCCATCATCGCAGATGCACGGACTTTCCTGCTGATCCAGTCCTGCTTTTATTTTCCGCTGGCTCTGGTCAACATCGTACGTTTTCTCATTCAGGGCATGGGTTTTTCCATCTTTGCCATTCTTGCAGGCGTTATGGAAATGCTGGCGCGAAGCATTGTTGCCTTTACCCTGGTACCGGCGATTGGCTTTCTGGGTGCCTGCTTTGCCAGTCCCTTTGCCTGGATCATGGCGGATGTATTCCTCATCCCGGCCTTCTTCCATGTGCATAAAAAACTGCAAAAGAAGTTTGCTGCACACATAGCACTATAATATTTTCCCATCAAAAAAGGACGGAGCCCATCCGTCCTTTTCTTATGCCTTTCTTTAGGCTTCTACGCCTTTGGATTTGTAATAATCATCAAACAATTTGTTGGCTGCATCCATAGTCTGCTGGCTGATGCTTGGAAGCGATTTGCCCCATGCTGCTGTCGCCTGCTTGAAACCTTTTTGCATGGCTTCCTGCATCTTCTGCATCTTTTCTACATCATCTCCTGCAAGTGCACTTGCAAAATCAAACAAACGCTGTGAGGTCTGGGAAACACCCCAGTATCCGTCATCTGCGATATCTGCCTGCGCCTGTGCCTTGGTTGCTGCATCCACAGTAAAGTTGCCGCTGGCTAAGAATTTCCAGATAGAATCATCACCGGTTGCCTGACTGTAGGACTTTGCCTGTCCGTTCATCATATCCTGTACCAGTGAGATCAAACTCTGCTGCCTGTTCTCCTGATCCTGCTTCAACTGCCGCACCAGTGCTGCACGATCGGATGAACTCATCTTGTTGATGGAATAAGTTGCTTTCTTTTCTGTTGTTCCCTTCTCATAAACCGCCTCTTTTTCCTCAGTGGCACTTGTTTTTTCAGCCTCTTTGGAAGTCTTGGCAGAAGAAGTCTTTCCGTAGCGGTTGTAAACGCTATCGGTCTTAGTAGTTCCTACCGGATTCATACTCATAATCTTGTCCTCCTTGATCAATAATGCAATGTCGAAATCCTTTTCAACGTTTCTTATCTTCTATATCGGAGGAAATTTTGCAAAATAAACCCCTTAGCCTACTTTTGTGCATTTTTTCGCCCCATGGAAAGCAAGCCTAAGGCAAGCAGGATGGCTTTTAAGATGTTGTTACAGATCATCATGATCCAGACAGCCGTGATCCCCAGTCCAAAGACGCGCACGCAGAGATATGTGCCGACCACACGCACACCCCACATACTGATCAGTTCCACCACCAGAGGATAGCGGGTGCGTCCCATACCATTATAAATACCTTCCATGACTGCCGATGTGCCAAAGACCGGTTCCGTAAAGGCCACCATCCGAAGCAGACGCGTCCCGATAGCGATCACCTGCGGATCTTTTGTAAAAACAGACATCATGGCATGGGCGCCGACAAAGAGCAGGATACCTGTGATGCACATGAGTCCAAAGATCAGAGCGATCGACACGATCTTAACATCCTTTTCTTTCTTTTTATTCTTCTCACCGATGGCGTGGCCGATCAAGGTAGAAGTCGCCGCCATCATGCCATAGCCCGGAATATAAAAGATCTCCTCCGCCGTAATGGCAATGGCATGTGCCGCATAGGTGATCGTATCCATAGAGGAGACAAAACTGGTAAAGACCACATGTCCCAGGCAGGATGCCAGACGGGTCATAACGACCGGAAGACTGATGGCAAGGACAGCCGTCAGAACCTGTCGGGTCGTAACCGGCAAAATGTCTTGCGCTTTTTCTGTTACAAGCGGCTTACCTTCTTTCCCCTGCGCCGGGGATCCCCCCTTCCCCAGCACATCCAGTCTCGGATTGTGCAGGAATACGACCGTCATCAAAAGACCCCCGATCGTATAAGATACCATGGTCGCCATACCGGCTCCCACAGCCCCCTTTCCCAAAAGATAGATAAAAACATAGTTGAGTCCGATATTGATAACATTGACCCAAACATTGACGATCATAGGTGTCTTGGTATCGCCTGTCGCCCGGATAGCAGAGGCAAAGATAATCGTCGCCGCACGAAAGATCATAGGCAGGTTGATAAAGATAAAATAGCGTGTGGCATCTGCATGAATCGCCTTTTCTGCCCCCATCCAGACCGGCACATGGGGTGCCATCCAAAGAGTGATTGCCATAAGGATGCCCCCGGCAAGCAGTGCCACGATCATGGCGAGTCTGGATGCCTTGCGGATCTTACTTTGATCTTTTTCTCCCACTGCCCTTGCAATATAGGAAAGGAAGCCCACGCCAAGGGCACCGATCACGCTCTGGATCAGCCAGGTATAGGTAGCGGTCAGAGATACCGTTGCCGTTGCCTGTGCGCCCAGATGTCCCACCATGGCAGTATCTACATATTGTAAGATGGTCTCCAAGAGATTTTCTAAGATCGTAGGCCATGCCAGGGTAAGCAGCATACCTAGGACTGCCTTATCCAAGCCAAATTTTATGCGATTGTCTGTATTCGACTGTGTCATCTTATATTCTTTCTCCTTTTTCACCTTTCTGCGCCCCGGATGCAATGCACAGCGCAAACACTGGCTCTGTCCCCCTCCACGGTAAAGTGGATGTCCCAGCGGTCAAAGGCGATCTTATAGACCTGATCGGCATGATTGTGATAAGGCGGTCTGGGATCCTGCCTTAAAAAGGCGATCGCTGCCTTTTGCTTTTCTTTGGGAAGCTTGTCCAGCAATTCCTGCGGAAAGTCCACCTTTAGTGCATGGGAAAAGACCGCATCGGCAAATCCCCCTTTGGCATCTGCCCTTGCATCCGCATAAGGCAGATAAGGCTTGATATCATAAATGGGCGTGCCATCCACCATATCTACCCCTGCCACATAAAGTACCGGTGCCTTGGCACAAGCATAGTCGACGTCTAATAACCTGACACAGGACAGTCCAATGGGATTGGGGCGAAAGGGTGAGCGCGTGGCAAAGACTCCCATACGCTTTTTTCCTCCCAGGCGTGGCGGTTTTACCGTCGCCGACCAATGCTCTTTTTGACTGAGAGAAAACTGCCATAGGATCCAAAGATGGGAAAATTCCTCAATGCCGCGGAAGGCTTCAGCACGGCGAAATTCCGGCTCCAATTCGATGCGCCCGACCAGTTCCTCTATCAGACCGCTCTGTCTGGGCAAACCAAACTTGGTCGGGAAATCCGTATGCACATGTCCGATGATCTGCATGCTTGTCTCTTCCATGACTTTTTCTCTCCTCTTGTTTATAGTACATTCTCTTGTCCGAGATACTTCTTCAAACGTTCAAGCCCGAGTATAACACAAGCGCAGATAAAAAAATAGAGGTCAGCATCTTTGCCGACCTCCCTCGTCATTTTTATGTAAGACCAATTACACTTTATGATTCTGCCTGATGTAACTGTTCTGCTGCTGCATCACGTTTGGCCTGATTGTCTGCCTGCACCTGTTTGCGATACCGTAGCCTTCACTACCGGCATAAGAAGCATAAACCATACACATGTACATACAAATGTTGTTACCAGCACACGCCGGAGCCATGATCATCTCCCATAACTTGGCGCTGCGGTATTTCGTGCCTGTAACACTTACCTCTTTACTCATAATAAGTCCTCCTCTATTGTTGAAACGAATACTTCGTCCCCTTCGTTTAACTATACATTAGCACGAGTAGGATCAAAGCATCGTACATAAATTCATGTTTATATTATTTTTTTCGTGATTTTTATAGAAATTTAATATTTTTGCGCTATACTAGATACAAACAAAGCAAATAAGGAGTATGTCAGTATGTTTTCTAAAGAGACCTGTGAGATGACCATAAAAATCTTATCCACATGCTATCCCCTGCAGTTCTGGGAGTATTCCCCTGCCATGGAACTGCTTTCGAATCATGATGGACAGGCAGAGTTTATGGATCGGCTCATTTCTTTAAATGGTATGAAAGACTTTCTGATCGCATATGCCAAAGAAGATGTCTGCCCTCCCTATGAATTTTCAGACGATCTGGGCATTATCATAGGCTGTGTATTTTCCAAAGAGGATAAAAGAACCGACCGTGTCCTTTTACTGGGACCGACCTTTGCCAATGACCGGTCTCTAAAACGCCTGCTGGATGATCTGGAGATCCATGATCTTTCCGTGTCCGCCCGTAAATATATGTACGAGCAGTTCAAGGACTATCCCATCATCCCCATTAATATCTTTGAGCAATACCTGCTCATGCTCCACAATGCCATCTGCGATGAATGTCTGGATTTTCCTGCCATCCGGCGCAAGAACTTTTACCATACCAAAAAGACGGCTGCCGTCCCGGAGACCAACATAGCCACCAAGGCATTTATGCAAGCCTTAGAAGATTATAAGGGCAACGATGCCTCCATCCGCCACTTACAGCAGACTTCTTATAAATTAAACGAAGATCTGTCCCGCGACCATGCCGGGGTTTCCGGTTTTGAGCAGCAACTGGTCGCTGCAGTCGAGCAGGGAAATATGGGACTTTTAGACCTGATCAAGGAAGGTGGAAAGGTCTCCAACGGCATCAAGATCCAGTTGGAAAATGATCTGCAGCGCTGCAAGTACGGATCCATCTCCCTTTTGACCCTCTGCAGCCGCGCAGCCATCCGGGGCGGTCTGTCTGCCTCCATCTCCTATTCTTTGATGGATACCTACACCCTCGCCATCGACAACTGTGCAAATGTAAATGATATCCGCTATATCAACGACACCATCTTTGCCGACTACATCACCCGTGTGCACGATGCCAAGCAAAACGAGGATATCTCTGCGCCCATCCGCGCCTGCATTGACTACATCAACCTGCATATCCGCGACAAGATCACGATCAAAGACCTGTCACACTTTACCGGTTACAGCGACTATTATCTGTCCCACAAATTCAAAGAAGAACTGGGCATCACGGTCAACCAGTATGTCCAAAAAGAAAAACTAGCGGCAGCAAAAGTGCTCCTGACTACCGAGCACATGAATGTGACCCAGGTAGCAGAAGCACTGCATTTTTGTTCGCAATCTTATTTCTCAAATCTTTTTCAAAAAGAATATGGGGTATCCCCTTCCCAGTATCACGGCTAGTCTTCTCTGTACTGGGCATTTAAGAGTGCCTCAAATTCCTCCTGCGGCAAAGGCTTGGAGAAATAGAAGCCCTGAATATAATCGCATCCCATCTCCCGCAAAGCATCCACCTGTTCCTTGGTCTCTGCCCCTTCGGCTACGACTTTGGAACCGATGGCATGTGCCATGTCGATAATGGCTTGAATGACAGCATTTGCCTTTGTCGTCGTACCGATCTTTTGCACAAATCCCATATCTAATTTGACAACATCAAAATCATAATCACGGATGGTACTAAAGGACGAGTAGCCACTGCCAAAGTCATCCAAATAGAACTTGACGCCGATCCGCTTCATATCCAAAAGCACATTGCGGTTGTTGCTGGCAACGGTCGAGTATGCCGTCTCCGTCACCTCAAAACGTGTATAATCCATCGGCAGGTCGGTATTGGAAACATCCAGAAGAACCGATGCCATCATATCTTTATCAAAGAAATCCATCTGGGACATATTCATGGAAACCGGCACGATAAACTGTCCCTTTTTGTAGCGTTCCTCCATAAAGGAAAGCACACTGCGTTCCACGAAAAGATCCATCTGGGAGATACGTCCGCTGTCCTCTAAGGCAGGTACAAAGATGCCCGGCGATACCATTTCTCCATCTGCCTTTTTCCAGCGCACCAGCGCCTCGGCGGATGCTATCTCACCGGAAAAGGCATCATAGACCGGCTGGTAATAAACCTGAAACTCATGCTTTTCCAGAGCATTGCTGATATCCCGCAGTGCATCGTTTCTCTCCATATAAGAATTGCCCATCTTTTGATCAAAAATGGCATATGGCTGTACATATTCATCCTCGATATAATCCTTTGCCATATGGGCGCGGTCGCACATATTGCTGACGCTGTCCAGACGATCCTCCGCCGGTATCATATAGATACCGCAGACACCGTAAACATCTAAGGATCTCTGATCAAATACCAGGGTCTGATGTAAGAATTGCTTTAAGTGTTCATAATTGATATTGGCTGGATCCACCAGACAGACAAAATGATCTGCCTCGATACGTCCCACAGCATAAGGATGCAGGTTAGATCTGTGAATGACACGCACGACCTCACGCAGTGCCAGATCTCCGCCCTCCGTACCGAACAACTCATTGATTGCCTTGAAGCCCTTGAGGTTGATATACATAATGGCAAGATCATGGTCTACGGCAGGATCCCGCAGAACGGCTCTTGCCTTTCGGATAAAGCCATATCGGTTCAACTCTCCGGTCAGATGATCCTGTTCTAGGAGTTTTGTCACATCCTTTAAGGTCGTAAGGATCAAACCATCTTCCTGATCCAGATAAGAAAACTTCCATTGTTTCTTGTGGCGGTTGTGTTCCGGTGTACTAAAATGGAACATAAAACTGTAAACTTTTTGTTCTTCCAACTGCTTTACGATGTATGGGATCTCCGAGCAGTGCATAAAGTCCTTACCGTCGTTATCATCCAAAAAAGTCTCTACCAAAAGGGCGCGCGCATCATAATAGTCATGCTCCTCGCCTGTCCAGTCCCAATCTGCATGCAATTCATCTGTATCTACATAAAGCATCCCTGTCTGGGTGTTGATGACACAAATATAGTCATACTCACTTCTGACAAGATAATCTGAAATTTTCTCATGTACCCGTTTCACATCATGTCCTGCTATCGTCTTGGCTGTCTCTTGTTTCTCCATCTTCATCCCCTGGGGAAATATATCCCGTCATATGCTATTTTTCCTATACGAAAGGCGACGCCCATCTGTCTGCGCTCGGACCTCGTCTCACATCCATATTGTAATACCCTTCATCTTGCAAGACAACCTTTATTTTCTATACGGCATTGCAAATTTTCAGTATTTATGCTAAACTTCCTCCATTATGTATGCCCAAATGCATTTAATAGGAAATAATCTTGAGGGGGAAATTTTATCATGCATGATCCAAACAAAAAGCGCAGTTCCTTTTCCGGTAAGATCGGCTTTGTCCTGTCTGCAGCCGGTGCTTCTGTCGGGCTTGGAAATATCTGGCGTTTTCCATACCTTGCTGCCAAATACGGCGGCGGTATTTTTCTATTGATCTATATCATCCTTGCCCTGACCTTTGGTTATACCATGATCATGGCAGAGACATCACTCGGTCGTATGACCAAGAAAAGTCCGGTCGGAGCCTACCATTCCTTCGGCAGATCCAAATGGCTGTCTGTCGGCGGCTGGCTCAACGCCATCATACCCATCCTGATCGTACCTTACTACTCCGTCATTGGCGGCTGGGTACTCAAATATCTCATTGGCTATCTCTCTGGAAAGGGTTCTGCACTGGCCCAGGACGGCTATTTCAGCACCTTTATCTCTGACGGGGCATCCACAGAACTCTGTTTTCTGGTCTTTGCCCTGCTGACGCTTGGCATCATCTTTGCGGGCGTACGAAACGGCATTGAACGCGTATCCAAGATCATGATGCCCATCCTGGTCGTACTGTCCGTCATTATTACCATCTATTCTGTAACCAGACCAGGTGCCCTTGCCGGTGTCAAATATTTTCTGGTGCCAAACCCGGAAAACTTCTCCTGGATGACCGTCGTTGCCGCCATGGGACAGATGTTTTATTCCCTGTCGATCGCCATGGGCATCTTAGTGACCTTTGGTTCTTACATGAAAAAGGATGTCTCCATCGAGGACTCTACCAAGAATGTAGAGATCTTTGACACAGCGATCGCCATTATGGCTGGTCTGATGATCATTCCGGCGGTCTTTGCTTTTTCTGGCGGAGATCCGGACACCTTACAGGCAGGTCCGTCCCTCATGTTCATCACGATCCCGAAAGTCTTTGACAGCATGGGGCTTGGCACGGGCGTCGGCATCCTTTTCTTTGTGCTGGTACTCTTTGCCGCTATGACAAGTTCCATCGCACTGACGGAAAGTGCGGTTTCCACCTTTGAGGACGAACTTGGCTGGAGAAGGAAAAAGGCGACCGTTATCGTCGGTATCATCATGATCGCGCTCGGCACTCTTTCCTCTCTGGGCTATGGTCCACTGGCAAATGTAACCCTGATCGGCATGCAGTTTTTGGATTTCTTTGACTTCCTGACAAACTCAGTCATGATGCCGCTGGCTGCCCTTGCGACCTGTCTGCTCGTCTCCCGGGTGGTCGGCACACAAAAAATAGAGGATGAAGTGACAGACGGAGGAAAACCATTCCGTCGAAAAAAGATCTTCCAGTTTATGATCAAGTATCTCTGTCCGATCTTTGCCATCATCATCCTCATTTCATCCATTGCCAATGCTTTTGGCTGGATCTCTATGTAGTTTCCAGTCGCTTTTTCTCCCGCCGCGTCTCTACGAGATGGCGGAGGCAGGCGACGGGATGCACAAAGAGCATCCGCGGTCCGCTATAGCGCATCACTTCTTTGATGCGCTGGCGCATCTCGGGCTTGTAGCAATGCACCTTGCAGTTGGAACAAAAAGTCTTTGTCTCCATAAAAGGGCACTTGTCACTGCGCATTCTCGCATAATCATCCAGTGCCTGACACTCTTTGCAGAGACACTTGTTTTTCTTATCATAAGCCGCATGATTTTCCTTGCAGTAGACACGGATCATATCCGAAACCATAGTTTTTTCCCGTTCTCTTTTTTCTATAAGTTCCTGACTGGTCAAATTTTCTTCCATCATCTTCTCCTAACTGACGCGTCCTTCCTTCATTTGATAGACCTGATCGGCAATGCGCATGGTAGAATCCCTGTGTGAGACCAAGAGGATCAGTTTATCTCCTCGCTCCTCGCGCAAAGAACGCAAAATGACACTTTCATTCAAGGAATCCAGATTGCTGGTCGGTTCATCCAAAAGCATCATCGGCGCGTCGTGTAAAAAGGCACGCGCCAGCCCGATACGCTGACGCTCTCCGCCGGATAAGGTATCACCCAACTCGCCCACCGGTGTGTCATAGCCCTGCGGTAAGGACAGGATAAAGTCATGGATGGAGGCTTTTTTGCAGGCTTCCTCGATCTCCTCTCTGGTCGCATCCAGTTTTGCAATGCGGATATTTTCTGCGATAGAGTCACAGAAAAGATGGGTCTCCTGGATCATATAGCCCTGCATCCGGCGCAGATCTTCCGTATTGATCTTTCCGATCTCCCGGTCTGCGATTGCAAGTTTTCCTGAATCAACATCCCAGAAACGCATCAAAAGTTTTAAGAGGGTTGATTTACCGCTGCCGCTCTTTCCGACAATACCAAGAATGCCCTGCTTTGGCACATCCAAAGACACTCCATCTAAGATCGTCTCCTTTTCATATGCAAAGGTCACATCCTCGATCGTCACCTGTCCGTAAGTTGTCTGGTCTGCACCTGTGATCTCAGCGACCTGTGGTTCTTCCTCTAAAATGTCTAAGACACGGTTGCCTGAGGCAAAGGTATTCTGTAAGGTCGTTCCCAGATTTGCCAGTGCCACCACCGGTCCAAAGGAGGACATAAGTGCCAGAGTCGCGATCACGATCCCGTCAAAGGCAATGATCCCTTCTTTATATAAATAAGATGCGCTAAGCAGCATAAGGAAGTCAAAGACCAGAATTGCCGTATTGGTCACCGCCATATTAAGCCCAGTCACACGCTTCATTTTTTCCTGACAGTCATTCATCCGATCGGTACGCTCATTCATCTGCTGCATACGTTTTTTGCCATTGCCATACTGCATGGTCTCCGGCAGACCGCGCAAAGAATCCAGCACAAATGCACTCAGACTACCTGACTGATTGCGGAACTCCAATCCCAGATTGCCACTCGTTTTGGAAGCAATGACCGGTACGATGACGCCCACGGTCACATATGCCGCCAATGCCAGCAGTCCCAGTCCCCAGTGGATATGTCCGATGAAAAGACTCAGGATGACCGAGTAGATCGTAGCGATCGCAATCGGCGAGATCGTATGTGCGTAAAAAACTTCCAAAAGTTCAATATCTGAAGTAATGACGGATATCAGATCTCCCTTGTCCCTGCCCTCAAGTTTTGCCGGGCAAAGCCTGCGCAGGGCTGCAAATGCTTTTGCGCGGATCAGTGCTAAGAGTTTGAATGCAATGTAATGGTTGCAGGACTGCTCCGTATAGCGGGCAAATCCTCTGGCGATGGCAAAGACCACCATGCAGACAAAGAAGAAAGCAATGGAGTGGGCGATTGGAAATCCCCAGACCTTCAATGCCGCATAACCGGCAAAAATAGTGATAAAGGATGCCAATAAATGTCCGATCAGACCTAATGTAATGGCAAGGAGCATATAGCCCAGAAGCGGACGTACCATGCCGATCAGTTTTGCCATGATCTCTAAATTCGATCTCTTTTTCATGCCTGTGCTCCTCCTTTCTCAGACTTTCCGTAATTTTCCAATTCCTGCTGCGCCTGCCAGAGTGACGCGTAAGTTTTTTGCTCTTGCAAAAGGCTTTCATGCTGCCCCACTTCAACGATCTGACCTTTTTCCAATACATAGATCTGATCTGCTCCGACCACATTTGCCAAACGGTGGGAGATCAGAAGCACGGTCTTTGTCTTAGCCAAAGCAATGATCTGCTCCATGATATCATTTTCACTCTCGACATCAATATTGGAGGTTGCCTCATCAAAAATATAGATCGGGCTGTCATGCAAGAGAGCACGCGCCAATGCCAGACGCTGCCGCTGTCCGCCGGACAAATTGGATGCCTTTTCCAGTAATTTGGTATCCAGCCCCTCCTCTTGCCGTAAAAAGTCTGCCAGTTTGGTCTGCTCTAAGACCTTCCACATTTCCCCTTCCGTGGCGTCTTCCTTTGCCATCAAAAGATTATCGCGCACGCTTCCCTTAAAGAGGTAGGCATCGTGGCTGACATAGGTGATCTTCTGCATACGCACATCTTCCGGAATGGCTGCCAATGGCAGTCCTCCCAAGGTGATCTGCCCCTGGTCAGCCGTATTTCTTCCCATAAATAAGGATGCGATCGTTGATTTGCCGCAGCCGCTGGCTCCGACCAGGGCAACAAACTGCCCGGATTTTACTGACAGGTTGATATGGACTAAGATCTGACGGCTCTCATCATAGGAAAAAGACAGGTCCTGCATACAAAGATCGTTTGTTTGTGGTACCTCTTCTGCGATCTCCCCTGTCTCTTCCTTTTTGACATCCAAAAGGGCAAAGATCTTGTCACTGGCTGCCATACCATTCATGGCAACATGGAAAAAACTTCCCAGTTGGCGCATAGGAATAAAGAAGTCAGCCGAAAGCAGGATGATAAAAAGTGTGCCGGTAAGATCGGTATGACCTGCGCGATACTGAAGGATGGCAACGATCATGCCAAGTGCCGCACCGCCATAAGCAACAATATCCATAATGGTAATGGAATTTAACTGCATGGTCAGGACCTTCATGGTGATCTTTCGGAACTTTTCGGCTTCCTCGTCCATCTTTTCACTCTTATAGCCATCTGCCTGATAGATCTTCAAGGTCGTAAGCCCTTGCAGGTCTTCCAAAAAGGTGTCGCCCAAAGCCGTATATTGTCCCCAGTATTTTGACAAAAGTTTCTTTGCCCACTTCTGGACAAAGACGATCGCCATCGGGATCATAGGCACGCAGACCAAGAGTACGATCGCTGCCGGCACATTGACAAAGCAAAGGACAATAAACAAAGTCAGGGGTGCCAACATGGCATAGAAGAACTGTGGCAGGTAAGCACCAAAGTAAGTCTCCAACTGGTCTACGCCCTCCACGGCGATCTGTACGACTTCGGAACTGGCAACGTATTTTTGATAGGAAGAACCCAGTGCCAGGAGTTTCTCATAGATCTTTTGTCGCAGGGTCTTTTTTACGGTCTTTGCCGAAAGAAAACTCATGCGGTTGGAAAGAATGGTGCATAGGAAACGTGCCAGGATACAGAATACAACAACCAGGACCAGTCTTTTGATGTTCTGATAAAAGTCGCCTCCCCTGCCGCTGTCCGGCAGTAAAGTTCCTAAAAACCCGGTAATGCTATACATCATCAGGATGTTGGCAAGCATGCCAAGCCACTGAAAGATGACATTGCCGGCTACGTATTTTTTGCTCTCGCCCACCATGGCGATGAGCCGTTTGTTCATCATCATATGTATGTTCTCCTTCCCTGTATCTATGAAATATACTTTCGTTTTGATTAGTTGATGTGTACCGTGGTTTTTCATTCATAACATAGGTTCGCTTTAACTTACCACATTTTGCTGGATTTTTCCACTGGTTTTTTCTTCCTGCCATTGGATTTTTCTTCTTACCATCAGAAATGCAGAGTTTCTGTAATCAAAAAAGATGTAAGTCATTTTCGACTTACACCTTAAAATAATATTGCATGATTATTATATTTTCTTCACTTTCCGATCATAGGTATAGATACCATTGACCTCGTCCTCGATATCAGATACCTGTGTGTAGACACTTGCGCACAACCCCTGTGGAATCAATCTCATCGCCTCCTGACGCCGCTTTTCATATGCCGCCTTAAGGCTCTCCGTATCTTTATAAGTTCCATATCCATAGATAGCTTCTGTTGTGGTATGTTCCGGGATGCCATAGGAATAACCTCCATACTCTGACAATACAGCCACACGCTCATTCTTTTTTGGGTCACGTGGAATGACCAGTGGAAAAAAGTAATTGTGAAAAGAGTTCATATCTCCACAGCCCTGATCATACCAGCCGCTTGCCGCATCGATCAGCCTGCTGTCATCCGCCCGCCTTGCAAGTGTAACCATATCTTTTGTTGAAAATTGTCCCCAGCCCTCGTTGAAAATAACCCATGTGCTGATGCAGGGATGTTTCTTTAATAAGGCGATCGTCTCTAACATCTCCTGCTGCCATTCACGTTGTCCAGCCTCGTCCTCACGCGAAAGCAGTTTTCGATGCCTGTCATTGCTTTTGATCTGTAAAAACGAAAGTACGGTAGCCAGATATGTAACATACCAATCCTTGTAAGACCTACCGCCATTTACCATATCCTGCCATACGATCATCCCCAGCCTGTCACAATGGAAATAAAATCGCTCCGGTTCAATCTTGATATGCTTACGGATCATATGAAATCCGGTCTCCTTCATTCCCATGATATCATAAATATATGCCGCATCCGCAGGCGGTGTCATGAGTCCATCCGGCCAATAGCCCTGATCCAAAACACCTTCCATAAATATCGGATGATGATTTAAACAGATGCGCCAGATTCCATCTTTATCTTTTTCCTTTGTGAACGTGCGCAGTGCAAAGTAGCCGTAAATAACATCCTCCCCCAGCAAGATTTCATAATCATATAAATAAGGTGTTTCCACGCTCCAGAACTTGCGGTCTGCTTCCGGTATCTCCAGCACAATATCTTCCAGATATAGATTAGAATTTTCCGGATTATCCGAACTTTCTACCTTTTTTCTTATGATGGTGCTATCCTTGTACTCTGCTATGACTGTTTTTTCGCTTATTTCCTGTATTTTAGCATGCGGTGTTTCAATATTTGCTCGCGCATGAGATGATGCAAAAATCCGTATCGTTACAGGTAAGCCTGCATTTGTCGTGAAATTTTCACAAATATCTGTTAATTCATTCGTTTCATTTTTTTCCTGTGCAAGAATAGTAAAACGCACTTTTCCATGATCACTATCTGCCACCACATTTACTTCTGCGATTGCAAGAGCCGGCACATATTCCATCCAGACCGTCTGCCAGATACCACTTTGTGCCGTGTAATACATACCGCCACGCTGTAACTTTTGCTTTCCCCGCGCATGATAAGAAGTGTCGCTGACATCCTTCACCTTCACGACAAGATCCAGTGCGTCCGCCCGGCTCTCCCTTGCATATGGTGTCAGGTCAAGGGTAAATGGGAGATATCCGCCAACATGTGTCATCACTTCTTTTCCGTCCACATAGACATATGCTGTCTGATCCACCGCACCAAAATGTAAGAGCAGACGCATCCCTTGATCCAGTTTTTTTCTATCCAGTACAAGTTCTCTATGATACCAGAGATATTCATCCGGTTGCAACTGATGCTCCACACCGGAGAGTGCGGCTTCCGGTGAGTATGGCACAAGGATTTTCCCATTATAAATATCCGGGATTTTCTCCCCATCCAACTGTTTTGTGATGGCATAATCCCACCAACCATTGAGATTCTCATAAGAATCGCGCATCATGGATGGGCGCGGATATTCTGTAAGTACTGCAAGATCTTCCTTGCCCACTTTCATCTCCTCTTTTAATTTTTCTCCCCAACTTGTATATAACTGCTTCATACGCACACCTTCTTTTCACCTTTGGGCTCATTGTATCACACCTTTGCGGTCTTTTCACTGTTTATCCAGCCAAGAAAAAAGAACCCTGCGACACAGCAGAGTCCTTCCTTTTAAATTCTTATTATGCTCTTATCTTCAAGGCTCTTGTTGCATTCAGGACTGCCAGCACCATGACACCGACATCGGCGAAAATGGCTACCCACATATTGGCAATACCAAGTGCTCCCAAGATCAGGCAGACTGCCTTAACCGCAAGTGCAAAGACAATGTTTTCCCGCACGATCTTTAAGGTTCGTACAGAGATCTTCATAGCCAGCGCGATCTTTGCCGGATCATCGTCCATAAGGACCACATCGGCTGCCTCGATCGCTGCATCCGATCCCATGGCTCCCATGGCAATACCAATGTCTGCGCGGGATAATACCGGTGCGTCGTTGATGCCGTCACCGACAAAGGCTAAGTTTTCCTTTTCTCCCTTGGCATTTAAAATGTGCTCGACCTGTGCGACCTTATCTGCCGGAAGCAGTTCACTGTGGACTTCATCAATACCAATCTCTGCTGCCACACGCTGTGCCGTCTCATTGGCATCCCCGGTAAGCATAATGGTCTTTTTGATGCCGTTCTTCTTCAGTCCGGCGATCGCATCCTTCGTGGTCGGTTTTACCACATCGGAGATCACGATACATCCTGCATAGGTGCCATCCACGGCAACGTAGCAGACCGTTCCCTCTTTGTGCTCGGTCGTAACCGTCAGATTTTCACGCTGCATCAGGCGCATGTTTCCAACATAGACCTTCTTGCCGTCCACCCGGGCACACACACCATGTCCGGCGATCTCCTCAATGTCAGAGACACGGGAAAGATCCAGTTCCTGTCCATATGCCTTTTTCAGACTCAGGCTGATCGGATGGGAAGATGAGCTTTCGGCATAGGCAGCCATACCAAGTAAGGTTTCTTTATCAAATCCATTTTCCGGGTAAGAGGCGGTCACCTCAAATACCCCCTTGGTCAGTGTTCCTGTCTTGTCAAAGACAATATACTTGGTTGCAGACAATGCTTCCAGATAATTGGATCCCTTGACCAGAATACCATTGCTGGAGGCACAACCGATACCTCCGAAGAATGATAGCGGAATGGAAATAACCAAAGCACACGGACAAGAGATTACCAGGAAAGTCAAAGCTCGGATGATCCACTCACCCCACATTGGACTACTTCCCATAAGCAGGCACACGATTGGCGGTAAAATAGCAAGTGCCAAGGCACTGTAGCAGACTACCGGTGTGTAATACTTGGCAAACTTTGTGATAAAGTTCTCGGATCTGGATTTCTTCATGGCTGAATTTTCCACCAGGTCTAAGATCTTAGATACGGTAGAATCACCAAACTCCTTGGTCGTCTTTACCTTGATCATACCGGTCATATTGATGCATCCACTGATGATCTCATCGCCGCAGGATGCGTCTCTCGGCACACTTTCTCCCGTAAGCGCACTGGTATTTAAGGTCGTATTTCCCTCTGTGATCACACCGTCGATCGGCACTTTTTCGCCCGGGTTGATAATAATCTCGGAACCGATCTCCACATCATCCGGATCGACCTTTTCCAGTTTGCCGTCCACCATCATATTGGCATAATCCGGTCGGATATCCATAAGGGCTGCGATGTTCTTACGGCTCTTTCCTACCGCTACGCTCTGGAAGAGTTCGCCGATCTGGTAAAAGAGCATAACCGCTGCCCCTTCTTTGTAGTCGCCCAGACAAACGGCTCCCACGGTTGCGACTGCCATCAAAAAGTTCTCATCAAAGACCTGTCTCTTTAGGATACCTTTTCCCGCTTTTTTTAAAATGTCATAGCCAATTACCAGATATGGCACCAGATACAATGCCAGACGAAGGATCCACGGCATCTCTACCAAAGCATCCAGAATGGACACTGCCACCAATAAGATCAGGGAAACGATAATGCGATAAAGTACGTTTTTTTGCTTCTTACTCATATGTTTTCTCCTTTACGACTCCCACCGCCTCCGTGGCACAGCCCCGAAACGCGGTTCTTCTTATAAAAAGATCTCGCAATCGTCTTCTACGACTTTGCAGTTCTTGTATGCCTGCTGCATAACAGCGTCCACATCTGCGCCTTCTTCAAATTCAACCTTTAACTTTAAGGTCATGAAACTCAAAGTTGCATTCTTTACGCCCTCTGTATTCTTTACGGCTTCCTCCATCTTTGCTGCACAGTTTGCGCAATCAACCTCTACATCATATGTCTTTTTCATAATTTTGTTCTCCTTTTTCTTTTTTATTCTTTATCATACAAGATGGTGATCCATCTGTCTTTACTCCTCTACGTGATCCATACCCATGGATAAGATCGTGCGCACATGATCATCATCCAGCGAGTAAAAAATACTCTTGCCGCTCCGTTTGAACTTGACCAACTTGGCATCCTTTAAAATGCGGAGCTGGTGACTGACCGCGGATTGGTTCAGATTTAAGATCTGTGCGATATCACTGACACAAAGTTCACTTTCAAACAAGGCATATAAGATCTTGATCCTGGTCGAATCGCCAAAGACCTTGAAAAGTTCTGCCAGATCATACAGGTATTCATCCTCCGGCTGGTTTTGGAGTACCTGTTCTACCAATTCTTCGTGTGCTGCCAAAAATTCTGACTTCTGCTCTGCCACCTGAAATCCTCCCTTCTTTATCTTTATCTTTTGTATTTTTTCTCTTTATCATCTGTTCATATGTAATTATATTCATATGTTCATACATTGTCAATATATCCAATGAATTTTCTGTACCTTTTTTTCCCCGCCACATAGAATAATAAAAAAAGAAAGAATATCAACTATGGCAACTTTTTATAACCAGGCGACCTTGTCCTACAACGGCAACACGACCACATCCAATATCACGACCGGTGAACTGGTCGAAGTGCTCTCTGCCACAAAGACCGCCGTACAGACCGAGTATCAGCAGGATGATACCCTGACCTATGTCGTCAACATTTTAAACTCAGGCAATACCACCATGACCGGAGTGACGATCTCCGATAATCTGGGTGCCTATACCTTAAACACCTTAACACTGGTGCCTATGGACTATGTGGTAGGCACTGTCCGCTATTATGTTGGCGGTGTCTTACAGCCGACACCAACGGTGACCGCCGGTCCTCCTCTGACCATTTCCGGTCTGTCTGTTCCCGCAAAAGGCAATGTCACCGTCATCTACCAGGCCAAGACCAACGATTATGCTCCACTGGCACAGGAAAGTAGCATCACCAACACGGCGACCATCAATGCCAACAATATCGCCAATCCGATCACGGCAAGTGCTACAGTCAATGCTTACAGTGAGCCGGTGCTCCGCATCAGTAAATCCTTAACACCGACGACTGTCTCCGAAAACGGACAACTGACTTATACCTTTATCATTCAGAACTACGGCAACACCGCAGCGGATGAAGCCGCTGCCCTGATCGTCTCCGACCGTTTTGACCCGATCTTAAATCCGATCACAGTCGCCTTCAATGGCACTGCCTGGACGGAAGGTACCGAGTACACCTACGATGCCACCACCGGACAGTTTGTATCGACCGCCGGCATCATCACCGTACCTGCCGCTTCCTATACACAGGATGCTGCGACCGGTGCCATCTCCATTGTTCCGGGTTCCGCAACCCTGACCATCACAGGAACAGTTTAAGTTTTCCAAACTTCTCAATGAAATAAAAGAAAAGCCCCCGCGCGTATCCTGCGCACGAGGGCTTTCTATGTGATCTTACTTTATAAAATTTTTAAAAGGCCCAGCACGAGCAGGTGCAGGGGATAGAATACATAAAAGAACCACTTATGTATGGGCTTCTTACTGCCCGCCTTTCCATTATAAGTATAATGTAGGAGCAGGGGCACCAAAAAGACCCCCAGTTGATAAATACCCCAGATACCAAATCCCCCAAAGACAAAACTACAGACAGAGAGCAGGGTATAAGTCGACCACTTCTTCTTTTCATCCTTCCGATAGCAAAAGAAACACATGGCATAAAGGATATCAAAGATGGGCCAGTCTCCCCAAATGGACAAGATACAAAGAAAGGCAATGATGGCTTTTTTCTGTGCCTCCATCATCGTTCCCTTATCCCAAACCCAGATTGCAAGCAGGGCTAGAAAGAGGGTGTAGATAACGCCCGGCGAAAATTCAAATGTATAATTTCCATTTAATTTATAAATAGGTAAATGTCCATACTCAAAAAAAGTAAAGGGGATCCAGGAAATGACCGCAAAAATGGCAAGTCTCTTGGCATACTTCTTTACGCTTCGTGTATGCACATAGCCCTCGGCAATAAAATATGCCATGGTCGGACCTGTCAGCCGACCGATCATATGCATGATCTGCCCCTGCCAGGAGGCAAGCGGTACAAAAGCCCAGGCAATGTGATCGATGAGCATGGCTAGGATCACAATATATTTGATCTGATTTCGGTTTAAAGAAAGCATGGCTTGTTCTCCTTCCGGTGCCAGAACCTGACACCAGAATATCATAACAAGCCACTTCCTTTCTGTAAAGATTTATTCACCAAAGAAGATCTTCATATCCTCCTCCACGCTGCCAATGCCTGCAATCCCGAAGTTGTCTACCAGAACCTTTGTCACATTCGGTGATAAGAATGCCGGCAGGGTCGGTCCCAGGTGGATGTTTTTTACACCAAGGGCTAAGAGCGCCAACAAGACAATAACTGCTTTCTGCTCATACCAGGAAATGTTATAGACGATTGGCAGTTCATTGATGTCTTCCAGTCCAAAGATCTCCTGCAATTTCATAGCGATGACCGCCAGCGAATAGGAATCGTTACACTGCCCTGCATCCAGGACACGCGGGATATCTCCTATAGAACCCAGATTTAATTTATTGTATTTATACTTGGCACAGCCTGCTGTCAGGATGACCGTATCCTGTGGCAATGCCTTTGCAAAATCCGCATAGTAAGACCGGGACTTGGCTCTGCCGTCGCAGCCTGCCATGACAACGAATTTCTTGATCGCGCCACTCTTTACGGCTTCTACGATCTGGTCTGCCAGGGCAAATACCTGGGCATGTGCAAAACCGCCGATGATCTGCCCCTGTTCGATCTCCTCCGGTGGCCGGCATGTCTTGGCTAATGCGATGATCTGACTAAAGTCTTTTTCCTGACCAATTTCTCCCTCAATATGTTTGCAGCCCGGATAGCCGGATGCCCCCGTGGTAAAGAGACGGTCTTTATAGGAATCCTTTGGCGGTACGATACAGTTGGTCGTCATCAGGATCGGACCATGGAAAGACGCAAATTCTTCCGTCTGTTTCCACCATGCATTTCCGTAATTGCCGACAAAATGCTTGTACTTTTTGAACGCCGGATAATAATGTGCCGGTAACATTTCTGAATGGGTATATACATCTACGCCGCTGTCCTTGGTCTGCTCCAGAAGCATTTCCAGGTCCCGCAGATCGTGTCCGGATACCAGGATGCCCGGGCGCTTACCCACGCCGATGTTGACCTTTGTGATCTCCGGATTGCCATAGGCTTGCGTGTTGGCTCCATCCAAGAGTGCCATACCCTTCACGCCATACTTGCCTGTCTCCAATGCCAGCGCCACCAGATCATTCACGGATAAGGTGTCATCTAAGGTTGCTGCCAGTGCCCGCTGTAAAAAGGCATCCAGTTCTGCGTCATCTGCCAGCAGTACATTGGCATGCTTGGAATAGGCGGACAGACCCTTGAGCCCATAGGTGATCAACTCGCGCAGAGACCGGATATCCTCATCCTGCGTTGCCAAAACGCCGACACTTTTTGCCTTTTCCATATAAGCCGACGGCTCCGCCGTCCAAAGGGCTGCCTCCGGCAATTCCCTTTTGTCCTCTAACTGCTGTAAAAGTTCTTCCTTGCAGACCAAGGTATCTGCGATCCGCTTTGTTATCTGTGCCCCATCAAAATTGGCATTGGTGATGGTTGTAAAAAGATTTAAGGTAATACGATGGTTGACCTCATAAGAAACCTCTTTGCCCTCACTGCGCAGCGCTGTTGTAAGAGCAGCACATCCCTTGGTCACATATATCAAAAGATCCTGCAATGCAGCCACTTCCGGTGTCTTACCGCAGACACCGCGCACACTGCATCCCTTGCATCCTGCTGTTTCCTGACATTGATAGCAAAACATCTTATTTTCCATTTTTCTTCTCCTTTATCTTGTTTATTTGTCTTGTTTTTCACTGACAGGCTCATTATAATATGGCTATCGAAACAATTATGTTGTCATAACAACAAAAGGAGATAAAATGAATTACCAATTTTTAGCAAATACAAGATTATTCCGCGGCATTTCCGTGGATGAACTGGAAAAGATGCTGGCCTGTTTTTCCGTACAGACCAGACAATATGAAAAAGGCAGTCTGATCCTGCGTGCCGGACAGACGGTCTCTGCCATCGGTCTGGTCCTCTCCGGCAATATCACCATCGAAAACAATGACCTCTGGGGCAATCGCACCGTAATGGACCGCCTGGGGGCAGGCGCGATCTTTGCCGAGTCCTATGCCCTGACACCGGAGGAGATCCTCATGGTCGATATCGTTGCAAATGAACCGACAGAAGTCCTTTTCTTACAGACCCGGGCTATCCTAAATCCCTGTCAGAAGTCCTGCTACAGCCACCGCGCCCTCTTAGGCAATCTGCTTGCCATTTCCTCACAAAAGAACCTGCATATGTCCCGCCACATCCTCCACACCTCGCCCAAGACCATCCGCGGCAGGCTCTTGTCCTATCTGTCTTTTTTAGCACAAAAAGAGGGCAACTACGAGTTCGACATCCCCTTTGACCGCCAACAACTGGCAGATTATCTGGGGGTCGACCGCAGCGCCCTCTCCAACGAACTCAGCAAGATGCAGCGCGAGGGCATCCTGAGTTCCAAAAAAAATCATTTTAAACTTACACCTGATTGCCTGTAGGGATCTCTCCCTTTTCGTAGCCCAGCGCATTCTCTAAGGTAGTGTGGCTGATGGCTTCCATTGCCTCCTCGGTAAAGAATGCCTGATGTGAGGTAACGATCACATTTGGGAAAGACAAAAGCCTTGCCGTAACGGAATGTTCCATGATGTCTGCCTCACGGTTTTCAAAGACATTGCCGGACTCCTCCTCGTAAACATCCAGTCCCACGCCATGAAACTTGTGGGCACGAATCCCGGCAATCAGATCATCCGTATCGACCAGTTCCCCGCGGGAAGTATTGACCAGTACCACCTGATCCTTCATCAGAGAAATGGTCTTGGCATTGATCATATGATAGTTGTCGATCGTGAGCGGACAATGCAAAGAGATCAGGTCACCTTCCCGGAAAACTTCTTCTAATTCTTTATACTCGATAAAATCCAAAGATGGGTTCGGGTATTTGTCATAGGCGATCACCCGCATACCAAATCCCCGGCAAATGCGCGCCATAGCGGCACCAATCTTTCCCGTACCGATAATACCTGCGGTCTTGCCGTAAAAGTTGATCCCCATGAGTCCTTCCAGACTGAAATTGTTCTCCCGCACCTTGATATATTCTTTATGAATACGTCGGTTGACACTCATAGCCAGTGTCATTGCATGCTCTGCCACGGCTTCCGGGGAATAGCCCGGTACGCGAAGGACGGTGAGTCCCAGTTCCTTTGCCTTTTCCAGATTCACATTGTTGAAACCGGCACAGCGTAATAGGATCAGACCTACGCCTTCCTCGTGCAAAACTTCCAGAACCGGTGCGGATAAATCGGAACTGACAAAAGCACAGACGGCATCATAGCCCTTTGCTAAAGCCGCTGTTCTCACATTGATATCGGCATCCAGATAATCGATCTCTATGGATGCATAATCTGCCAGTTCCTTATCAAAAGAATCGATATCATATTTCTTTGCATCATAAAATAATATCTTCATTTAATTTTATCCTTTCCTTCATAGATCCGGTCTATGTAACTCTTACAGCCAGGCTTCTACCACGGCATTCACTACCGTCGCCTGCTCTTCCTCGCGTGAGATACCGGCTTTGCCATCGCCGTCCTGCTCTCCGTAATTGCCATAGTAGGCGTGATTGCCACCGGCAAACTGAATATCAACCGTCGTATCCTTTGGCAGATTGTCCGCATACTTTGCCAGTTTATCCCGGTTGATGACACCATCTTCGCTGCCGACCAAAGACACGACCGCAAGATCGCTGTCGGAAAGATCCTTGGTCGAATAGGCCGCCAGAAGAAGGAGACCGTCCAGTTCGTCCGCGTGATCTGCTGCATAGGATGCCGCCATGGCTCCGCCCAGCGAATGACCGCCGATATACCAATGCTTATACTTATAGGCTGTCATGACATCCGTTGCCTTATTCATGCCAAAAATCGCCAGATTACCAGGCATAGTGACCAGATAGCAATCCAAGCCATTTGCCGCCAACTGCTTCATGAGCGGTGCGTAGGAGATTTCCTCCACCTTGGCTCCCGGATAAAAGACCATGGCACTCTCCGTACCCTTGCCATCAAAAAAATAGCCGTCCTCCGTCTTGGTCACGGTAACTTCCACGTCCGATTCCAGTGCGTCCTCTACGCCCTCGGCGTGATAATACTGGTTGAGATAAGCCATGATCCCCGTGATCAGGGAAATAATGATGACAATGGTGATCTCTATTTTTAATTTTTTACGCTGACTTGTGTTTTTCATATTGCTATCCTATCTTTATTTTTTGAAAACCAGAAAAATCTATACCTGTCTTTACAGGATGGCGGTCACGAGATTGTTCTCGATCTGCACGCCCGGAACACTGCTGACATACTTGGAAAGTCTGGCATAACCGTAATCCTTGTATTTGAAATCCGGGTATTCAGTCGCGATCATCCTGCCAAGTGTTCCCAGTTCCACCGTGCTGGCTGCTGCCTTCTGTACAAATTTCTCTACTTCTTTTTCGATATCCTTGCCATGGTCACTGCTGCGCAGGATGCAGATGGCAGTACCTTTTTGCATGGTCTCGAACTTGGTCGCTTCCTCAATAAAGGTACGCATGGAACTGTAGCCGTAATTTCGCTCATCAAAATCCGGGAAGAGTCTTTGCAGATTGCTCTTGGTGGATCCCAGATTGGCATGCTCGCCATTGTTCTCGCTCTGCTGGATCAATTCGTTAATTGCTGATTTAATTTCTCCGATCGGTGTGATAGAATCGCCCTTGCTGTCGTGATTACTTTCTTTGTGGCTCTTTGCCTTGGAAGTCTCCTTGACCTCCTCATCCACGATCTTATCCAAGAACTTGTATTCATTGCAGGCTGCAATAAAGGTCTTTGACGCGTCGGATTTGCCCATGCCGATCACAAACATGCCCTCTTCACGCAGGCGGTTGACCAGTCTTGTAAAATCACTGTCCGAAGTCACGATACAAAATCCATCCGTCTTGTCCTGATACAAGATATCCATGGCATCGATCACCAGCATGATATCCGATGCATTTTTGCCGGACGAATAGCGCGGCTGCTGGATTGGCACAATGGCATGCTTCAATGCCTTTTTGTGCCAGTCTGCAAGATTTGGACTGGTAAAATCTCCATACATTCTCTGATAGGTGATCACACCATATTTTTTTAATTCACTGATAATGGCATCAATATACTTGGAACTCGCGTTCTCCGCATCGATCAAAAGTGCCAGACGTTTTTCTTCCATTTTATACTCCACCTGCCTGTTACTGTAAATCTTTCAGGCTCTCCATCAATTCCAGATCCGACTGCAATACCTTAAAATTTGTCGTGATCGGTTCCTCTCCCGGCTTAGTCACGGTAATCTCAAAAACAGTTCCTTCCTCCACGCGGGAAGAAAATACCACCTGCAAGAACTTTACAAACTTTGGATGATTGTTTGTAAATGTGTTCTTTGCATTCATGAGTTTCATCATAGTTCCCGGATTGATCATCTCTTATACCTCTACTTCCCCTGCAAGCACACGCTTGTAGTCCTCGTAATTTTTCTTTAGTAATGTCGGTGTATCCAGTTCATACGGACACTTCTTTTTGCAGGCGCCACACTCTAAGCAGCCCTCGATCTTCTTCATTTCTGCCTGCATTTCCTCGGTCAGCCAGTTGGCTGACGGCGCACGGCGGAGCATGAGAGACATACGTGCACACTGGTTGATCATGATACCTGCCGGGCACGGCATACAGTAGCCACAGCCACGACAGAAATCGCCGGTCAGTTCCTGACATTCCTTGGCAATAAAGGCACGGATCTCATCGGTCATTTCCGGTGTCTGATCCATAAAGGCAAGCCATTCATCCAACTCGCTCTCTTTTTGGATTCCCCAGATCGGAAGGACATTGTCAAACTGTGTCATATATGCCATGGCTGCGGTGGAATTGTTGATAAGTCCGCCAGCCAGTCCCTTCATGGCAATAAAGCCCATGTTGTGCTTGCGGCAGTTCTCCACCAATGCCAGTTCCCTGTCCGCAGACAGATAGGAAAATGGGAACTGCAAGGTCTCATAAAGACCGGATTCGATGATGTCCTCGGCAATGCCGATCTTGTGCGCTGTGATACCAATATGCCGGATCTTACCCTGGGCTTTTGCCTCAAGCATGGCTTCGTACATGCCTGTGCCATCCCCCGGTGCAAAAACCCGGTCTGCACAATGGAACTGATAGATATCCAGATAATCGGTCTTTAAATTATGAAGTGTGGTCTCAAGGTCTTTCCAGAATCCTTCCGGTGTCTTGGCTGCCGTCTTTGAGGCAATGTAAATATTTTCTCTGACATCTGAAAGACCTAAGCCCATTTTTTCCTCGCTGTCGCTGTAGGCTCTTGCCGTGTCAAAAAAGCGCATGCCGCCTTCGTATGCCTTTTTCAAAAGTCCCGCTGCATCCTCAGCACTGATACGCTGGATCGGCAGTGCCCCAAAAGCGTTCTGCGGCACTGTGATCCCTGTACTTCCTAATGTAATGTTTCTCATTGGCTTTTCCTCCCTTATTCTTCTGCTTGTCCGTAAATGCCGTTGATCTTGACGGTAAAGACTGCCTCAGCCCCATTGAAACTCTTGGTCTCGCCATTATCGTCTGTATAAGAACGTCCATAATTTTCCGGGAATGTGACATTGACCTCAACAGTCTCTCCCACCTTATGACCTTCCAACTGCTCCTCAAAGTCATCGATAAAAGTATTAGATCCGATCGTCAGATCCTGTCCCTCTGCGGTTCCTCCCTGGAAAACATAACCGTCAATACTGCCGGAATAATCGATATTGACCGTATCGCCTTCCTTTACTTCCAGACTGGTATCTGTCAGCAATGTCTCTTTCGTCGTATCTGAAGAATCCTGTGTGGTGGACTCCTGGCTGGACGTATCTGTCGCCTGCTGCTGGGCATCCTCTGCCTCGGCAGCCTTTTGCTTACGGCTATCGATCACGCCATAGACGATCATGCCGACAAAAAATGCAACGATAAGCGCAATGATGAGGGTATTTCTCACCAGACGCATGGTTGCCTGTTTTTTACGTTCTGCGGCTCTTCTCTCCTGTGCCATTTTCTTATTTTCTTTCTTCATTGCGTATGATTACCTCCTTAGATGATAACTCTTATATTATAATGAATCTTCCACATTCTGGCAACGGATAAGTCGCTGCTTTGTCAGCGCGATCCACTCGTCCAGACTGAGGGGCTGGTAGTCCGAATACATGCAAAAACAATTTATCATGTGGGAAGAAAGGGACTGCGTTCCACCATCACGATCCGGGATCCGGGTCTTTTCCACCATCTGCTGATACTGCTCGATCAGGCGCTCGTCATGACTGTCATGCACATGCCCGTAGAGCATATAGGTCCGCGGCTCTCCCTTTTTATTTTTTAAATACTGCCCGTTATAACAGGCGATGGGATAATGGGAAAGGACGACCTTGCGCCCGTCATCATGGAGTTCCGCATAGGGATAGATCCAGCCAAAACGCTCCTTGTGGAAGGTTTTGCTCCGCAGATAGCGGTTGTCATGATTGCCGACGATCAGGAACAGTTTGCCCTGCAAACGGTCTAAAAGGGCATTGGTCTGCTCGGCATTTTCCATGGAAAGATCTCCTAAGATCACGACCTCGTCGCGGTTTCTGACCTTTTCATTCCATCTTTTTATCATATATTCATTCATTTCCTCCACGGAGGCAAAGCCCCTGTGATCCATTTCCCGGTTGAGTGCTTCATGGAAAAAATGGCAATCTGCAATGTAATACCGCATCTGTCTCTCCTTATGCTAACATGATATCATTTAATGTCCGCCGACATTCCTTATAATTTGGATAATAGGTCTCGACCTCCTGCCAGAAAGTCTTGGAATGATCCATATGACGGCGGTGCGCCAGTTCATGCACCACGACATAGTCCAAAAGTTCCTGCGGCAGATAAGCCAGCCGGTAGTTAAAGTTGAGATTTCCCTTACTGCTGCAGCTTCCCCACCTGCTCTTTTGATTACGCATAGAAATAGAGCCGTAGTCTATCCCCATGCAATCTGCATAGTAGTCTACGCGCTCTATTATCTTTTGCTTGGCTATTTTTTTGTCGGATGCCGTCAGGCTCTCCCATTCCGGGATGTCGTAAGGATTTTCTGCCAGATACTGTCTTCTTGCAAACATCTGGCTGCGGTTTTCCTCGATCCACCTGGCATGCGAGGTCACAAAGCGGCGGATGGTCCTGTCTGAAACACGCATAGGTACCCGCGCTAAGACGGATCCATCCGTCCGGATCTGGAGTGCCATGCTCCGCCGCTTGGATCTTACGATCTCGACCTCGATTTCTTCATTTTCTAAGGCAATAATCAATTCTGTCAACATTTTCCTTAATCAAGGATCCTGCCATCAATGGAGATGGTCACAACCTGCCATGGAAGGAACTTGCCGCTGTTTTGTAAGGCGGTCTTGGCTGCATACTCCAGCCCGCCGCAACACGGTACTTCCATGCGCACGATCGTCACGCTCTTAATGTCATTTGCCTTGATGATCTCCGTTAATTTTTCACTGTAATCGATCGCATCCAACTTTGGACAGCCGATCAGGGTCACATGCCCCTTGATAAATTCTTCATGGAAGGATGCATAAGCATATGCCGTACAGTCTGCCGCGATCAAAAGACGGGCACCGTCAAAATATGGTGCCTGTGGCGGCGCCAGTTTGATCTGTACCGGCCAGTTAGCAAGACGGCTGACACTCGCAGCCTTTGTCGCTGCCGCCACTTCCGGCGCATCCTCATGTGCAATGGCTTTTGCCATGCTGCCCGGGCATACAAATGGCTTTGGTTGTTCTTGGGCTGCTTCCATGCGTGCCTTGACAGCGACTTCGTCGTAATCTGCCGCTTCTCTTTCAATGATATGGATGGCATCCATCGGACAATGCGGCAGACAGTCGCCAAGTCCGTCGCAATAGTCGTCTTTGATGAGTTTTGCCTTGCCGTTTACGATCTCAATGGCTCCCTCGTGGCAGGCTGTCGCACATGCGCCACATCCATTACATTTTTCTTCTTCAATATGAACAATCTTTCTTCTCATGATCTATGCTCCTTTACTTTTCCTAAGATGACTAGATCATAAGACATTTTGTCCAAAAAATATGTTGTATCTACAACATTCCATTTAAAATCTGACGCAAAACATCTTCCACGCGGTCGCAGTGGTTCGCCTTGACATCCTCCATGGTCGGATTACATTTTTGCATCAGATAAGGCTGTCCCACAAATTCCAACATAGAACGGTCATTTTCGTTGTCACCGAAAGCCACCATTTCTTCCGGTGCGATCCCCATCTGCTGACCGATGGCTTCGAGTGCCGTGCCCTTATTGGCTCCAAGTGGTGCAAAGTCCGCCCACTCATTACCAGATACCATGAGTTGGCATCTTCCGGCGATCTTTTTGGTAAAGTATGCCGTCACCTGATCCCGGTAGTCCTTTGGGGTAAAGTAAGATACCTTGATGATCGGCTCTGTGATCTCCTCCGGTGCCCCGATCACGGTCACATCGTTCTTGATGTGATTTCTCAGATAATCCACATAGTCCTCTGTCTTTGGCACCACATAGCAGGTGCGCTCCCCGGAGATCAATACTTCACACTTTGGATCATCAATGACCATATGGCAAAGTTCCAAGGCTAACGCTCGGTCAAACTCCCGCTTTAGGAGAACCTTGTCCTGATAAAAGACCAAGGCACCGTTTTCACAGAGATACATGACATCTCCATCCACCTTTTTGAACATGTTATGTAAGTTAAAATACTGTCTGCCGCTGGCAGGCACAAAGATCACGCCCTTTTTCGTCAGTGCCGTGATCAGTTCGATCGCCTCCTCGGAACAATCCGGCATATAATTCTGTAAAAGCGTGCCGTCCAGATCCGATGCAATCAGTTTTACCTTTTGCTTCATTTCTAATCTATCCTTTTCTCTTTTTCGCTTACCTATCTTAGCAGAAAGTCCGCAGGATTTCCACCTTGCGCGTCGCAGACTCCCAGGAAAATTCCGACAGATCCTGTCCCAGCGTCGCCAGTACCGATGCCGCGTCCACGCTCCACGCTCTATCCTGCAACTGCTGATAGAGGAAATCCACCGCCTGCAGGTCCTGGTTTTCCAGTGCAGACTGCATCATCTCCAAGAGATTTTCCTTGGTCTCCGCCGTCGTATCCTTGTGATCTTTGAAATAATCTGCCAGGTGCTTTCCGGCATCTTCGATCTGCTCCATGAGTATAGGATGCAGGGTCTGCACCTGATCTATCCGACCGTCAGCCAGAGCTATCTCGATCAGGCGGGCTGTTTTTGACAAAAGCAGGGCACCCACGGTCGCCGCCGTGCCCTTTAAGGTATGGATACAGCGTCTGTAGTCCTCTTTTGTCTCATCCGTCCAGGTCGTGTCAAAAAGAGTCGTCAACTTTTCCTGCGCCCTTGCAAGATCACGGGCAAATTCCTGCAAACCGGTACGATAACGCGACGGACTCTTCCAGATCAGCATGGCATATTCCGCATCAAACTCCTCGATCTGCGGCAGTTCCATGTCTGCCTGCGCCTGATCTTTGTCATCCTTTTGCCCCTTTTTCACCAGATCTTTTGGCAGGTAAGTAAGGAGCATCTTTTCCAGTTGATCGTAGAGAATAGGCTTTGGCAAAAAGTCACAGAAGCCCTCTGCCAGATACTTTTCCCTTGCCCCCGCAGTCACATTGGCGGTCAGCATGACGATCGGCACCTGCCGACAGAGATTGCCCTCATCCGAAAGCATATTACGCCGCGTCTCGATCCCATCCATTTCCGGCATCATGTGATCCAAAAAGATCAGGTCATAGGCATGTTCTTTTGTCAGACGCAGACACTCTGCACCACTATCCGCCTCCGTGATCTGGATCCGGCTCTCCTTTAAAAGTTCCACAAAAACACGCCGATTCATCTCGTTGTCATCGACCAGAAGAATCTTGGCTTTCGGTGCCACAAAACCGGAGGCAAACTCCTCATATGCCACATTCTGCGCTACCATCTGCGCAAATTCCCCGATCGGTGTTGGATCCGCTACCGGCTGGTAGAGAACAAATGAAAAGTCACTGCCGACGCCCTCCTGGCTCCAGACATCCAGTTTACTGCCCATCAGTTGTAGGAGAGAGGAAGAAATACTCAGTCCCAGTCCACTGCCTTCGATATGACGGACTGCCGTTTCTTCCACGCGGTTAAAGCGTTCATAGATCTGTGGGATCTTTTCCGGTTTGATGCCATTTCCGGTATCTTTGATGGAAAAACGTACGCCCAGATCACTACTGTCTGTCGTCTGTACCGACTCCACATAAAAGGTCACGCTGCCCTGGGCGGTGTACTTGATCGCATTGGTCAAAAGGTTGATCAGAACCTGACGGATACGGATATCATCCCCGATATAGGCACGCGGCAGGGTCGGATCGACAACGACCTGAAAAGTCAGATTTTTCTTCTTGGCATGAGGCGACAGCATCTGATAAAGATCGGATATCATATTGCCCAGATCATAATGTACCGGCAGGATATTGAGTTTGCCGGTCGATAACTTGGACGAATCCAAAATATCATTGACCAGGCTCAGCAGCATATTTGCTGCACTCTCCACGTCTTTGCCATATTGCAGGATCTGCGGATCTTTCGCCTCTCGCAGGATCATTTCGTTCATACCCATGATGGAATTGATCGGAGTACGCAGTTCGTGTGACATGCTGGCGATGAAATCACTCTTTGCCTGATTGGCTTCGTTGGCGGCTGTCACTAGGGACTGGATCCGCTTCATCTGCCTTTCCTCATCCGTCAGATCCATCAGAAGGATAGAATAGCCCATGAGCACATCTTCCTCATAAATCTGGTCGATATGCACATCATAGACCTGATCGCCCAAATACATCTTATTGGCAATCCCGGTACGCAGATAAGACAAAAGTTTTGTCTCAGTTAAAAGTTGTCCCTGCCGCTGATCGGCTAGAGAGGGAAAAAGTTTTTTTGCCTTGATGTTTGCCTCTACAAAGCCGTAGTTCCCATCCACAATGATGATAGGTTCATGCATATTTTCAAAGATATTGTTGTGTGCCACACGAGCAATATCAAACATATCCTGCACCATGGCAGAAGAAAAGAATAAGATCATCCCCACCGCGGTCAAAGATGGAATGAGTTCGTAGCCCCGATCCAGTCCCGAAAGACGGATGGGAACGACCACGAAAGGCAAAAGGACACAGAAAAAGAGCATCTTACAACTGCGACGGTATTTTTCATCCTTTGCCTCACGCCAGCCCTTAAGCGCCAGATAGGCACAGGCAAAGATCTGCACTGTCTCATAGACCGAGTTAAAATAGATGACCGGTCCGTAGACTCTGTGCAGATAGGTCAGACTGCCGGCGGTCACATAATAAATGTCCCGGTAAAAAAGCGAATGATACTGACTGGTCCATGCACTGATCATGACAAGAATGTCCACTACGAGCATGACACCGACCAGGTGCTTGGGTATCTTTTTGTGGGTATAGCGCATACAAAAGAGTAAAAAGAAAGTATCAATAAATGCCACACCGATATATCGCAATTTCATGATCAGCAGAACCGCACTGATCGAATCCGCCTGTATCTCCATCAGATATGCCGCATTTTCGATCAGGCATAAAAACGCCACGATCAGCATCAATTTAGACAGACGGTTGGACTTTTGGATCCCTGCCGCCAAGACAAAAGCGATACAGGCGATCGTTACGATCGCTTGAAAAATTAAAATCCCCTGACTCATACTCTCTTTTGTAAACTCCTCTTCTGTTTATAAAAGTGGTGCGATCAGACGCAGGAGCATCTGGATAAACCGCATGCCCTGACTGCGCCCGGTATTGTATTTTTCTGTAACTTCAAGACTTTCCCTCATCATGGCTTCCATATCCTGTCTGGTCTCTTGGACTGCCGGACCATAGGCATAGAGACAGCCATTTTCAAAATGATGATAGAGACTGCGGTAGTCCAGATTGATCGTGCCGCAGGTGGCTACCACGTCATCCACCACGCACATCTTGGCATGACAGAAGCCCGGCGTATATTCATAGATACGGACACCGTGCTTTGCCAGGCAATGATAGTAAGACCGCGTCACGGCATAGACAATACGTTTGTCCGGGATCGCCGGTGTGATGATGCGCACATCCACGCCCCGCTTTTTTGCCAGACGGATGGCGTGCACCATCTCATCAGTCAGGATGAGATAAGGCGTGACAAACCAGCAATACCGCGTTGCCTTATTGATCAGGCTGATGTAGACTTCCTCGCCCACATGCTCATTATCCATAGGGCGGTCTGCATAAGGCTGCACATAAGCCCGGCTTTGCCCGGTCTCTCCGATCTCCTCTGCCATGGCATGCGGATCCGCATAAGGCTGCTCCAGATATTTGCCAAAATCGGCATCATCGATATCGTTGCCCTTGACCGCGTTCCAGTTTTCCAGAAAAGTTGCCGTCAGGCTCCGCACTGCCAGCCCTGTGATCTGCACGCCTGTGTCCTTCCAATAACCGTAGGGATGGGTCAGATTAAAGTATTCGTTTGCCATATTGTAACCGCCGGTAAAGCCCACCAGTCCATCGATGACCATGATCTTTCTGTGGTCCCTGTTATTTAAAAAGAAATTCAACCCCGGCATAAAAGGGTTAAAGATACGGCACTGGATGCCAAGGGCATTGAGGTGCTTGGCAAAATCCACGTTGATAAAGGCGATACTTCCGATATCGTCATAAAAGACGCGGACTTCCACGCCAGCCTTGACCCGCTCTACTAAAATTTTCTCTACCTGATTCCATGCTTCTGCCTGCTCGATGGCAAAATACTCCATAAAGATAAAGTGCTTTGCCTTTTTTAAGGCTTCTTTTTGTGCCTCAAATCCCTTGTAAGCCTCATCATAATAGGTAATGGGACAATCCGCATAGACCGGAAATCCGCTCTTTTCCTGCAAATAATAGGATATACTAGCAAGTTGTTCATTCTTATCCCGCAGTTCCTCCATGGAGGACTTCACATGGTCTGCCCCCGGTCCCTGATCCAGCATGGGAAGAACGATGGCATCCACGGCATCGTAACGCTGCCGCATCTTATAGGTGTGACCATTCAGACCGACCAGAAGATACATGATGATGCCAAAAATAGGAAAGGCAAGGATGAGCATGATCCAAGGGGTCTTCATACTGCTTGTCCGATCCTGCGCGTAAATGCATACGACCAGCACCACCGCCAGAATACGCGTGGCAATGTTGATACCTTCCGCGTAATCATTGAGCCTGGTAAAGACCACCACGATAAAAGCGATCTCTAAGGCGATCGCAAGTACGGAGAAAAAGAGTCTTGCAATGCCGTTTTTCACATGTGCTTTTTTCTCATATGTCCGCATTTTCATACCTGCTCCTTTCCTAATGTAAAGCACTCCAAATCTAGTCTTTCTATTATAATGCATCACCGATGGATATTCAACACAGGCAGATCTTCTCGTTTTTCTATATAGTCTTTCGGTTATAAATAATATGTAATCTGTATTTTACATATATAAGACAGATTGTTATACTTGAATACAGAAAAAGAAGGAAATGATATCACAATGAAACAAATTGATTTTGAAAATGGTGGTGTCGGCAAAAATATTCTGGCTGCCGCACTGCCAATGCTTATCGCCCAGATTTTAAACCTCTTATATAACATCGTAGACCGTGTCTATATCGCCCGCATTCCCCAAGTGGGAACGGCAGCACTCGGCGCAGTAGGACTTTGTTTTCCTCTGATTGTTATTATCAGTGCCTTCGCGAATCTGTTCGGCAGCGGCGGTGCCCCGATTTTTTCCATCCACAGAGGAAAAAAAGAGGATACAAGGGCCAACCAGATTATGAACACATCCTTTACCATGCTGTGCATAGCCGCGATTTTGCTCATGGCGATTGGCATGCTCTTTGCCCATCCCCTTCTCATCCTTTTTGGAGCCTCCGAAAAAGCACTGGTATTTGCCTATCCCTACCTCATGCTCTACCTGATAGGTACCCTGCCATCCATGATAGCTGTGGGTATGAACCCCTTTATCAATGCCCAGGGCTATTCCACCATGGGCATGCTCTCCGTCGCCATCGGTGCCCTTGCCAATCTGCTCTTAGATCCACTTTTCATCTTCGCATTTGGCCTTGGCGTATGTGGTGCTGCAATTGCAACCGTCATCTCACAGACTCTGTCTGCTGCCTTTGTCCTTTATTTTTTAACTAGAAGATCTGAGTTACAGGTTCGCCTGCTTAAAAAGGAAGAATTTTCTGTCTCCTTAGGGCATGCCAAAAATATCGTCAGTCTTGGAACTGCCGGTTTTATCATGCAGTTGACCAACAGCCTGGTGACCATCTGCTGCAACCATGTCCTTTCCATGACCGGCGGTGATATTTATATCTCTGTCATGACGATCGTATCTAGTGTAAGACAGTTGGTCGAAACACCAATCTATGCACTGACCGAGGGTTCATCCCCCATCATCAGTTACAACTATGGTGCCAGACGTCCAACGCGCGTCAAGAAAGCCGGCAGCATCATGAGTCTTCTGGTATTTGCTTATACCGCTGTTATGTGGGCTGTCATTATTCTGATTCCCCATACCCTCATACAGGTCTTTAGTTCCGATGCCAGCCTGATCAGTGACTCTGTTCCAGCCTTAAAACAATACTTTGCAGCCTTTATTTTTATGGATTTGCAATATATCGGTCAGACCATTTTCAAATCCTTAAATAAAAAGAAACAGGCCATATTTTTTTCCCTGCTTCGAAAAGTTTTTATCGTTGTCCCTCTGACCTATCTGATGCCTTTCGTTCTCGGCATGGGCACAGACGGTGTCTTTTTAGCCGAACCGGTATCCAATGTCATCGGTGGAAGCCTTTGCTTTATCACCATGCTTTGCACCGTCTTACCGGAATTAAAACGTATACAAAAAAACAAATAATAAATGGAGGATATCTACAATGGACTTAAAAGAATTACAAAAAGACCCAAAAATGATGGAGATTATGAAAGAGATTGGCAGCATCATGCAAATGCGTTCCAAGCAGGAGCAGGCAGAAAAAGTCAAAAATTTCCGCATCCTAAACGAGAATGCCGTCAAAGGACAGATCCTTTTTACCGGTTCTTCTCTGATGGAACAATTTCCCATCACAGAGATTGCCCGGAATCATGGCATTGAAAAGATCATCTATAACCGCGGTATCGGCGGCTATACCACAGATGATTTCATCGCTGAAATTGACACCGTACTTTTTGACCTCGCCCCATCAAAACTTTTTATCAACATCGGGACAAACGACATGCGTCCTCGCGAAGACGGTCAGGACTGGGCTGTTCATCTTCTTAGCAATTATGAACACATCCTGCAGCAGATAAAAGAAAGGCTTCCCGAATGTCAGGTCTACATGATGGCTTACTATCCGACCAATCCGACGGTTGCTGATAACGAGGTCGTCCGGCACCTCTTAGCCACACGCACCCGAGAAAACCTTGACATGATCAATGAAAAAATGGCTACCCTTGCCGCCAAATACGACTATCATTTTATCAATGCCAACGATGGGCTTTGTGATGCCGAGGGCTATCTGAAAAAGGATTTTACAAAAGAAGGACTCCATATGTTTGCCAACGCATATGAAGTCGTATTCAACAATATCAAACCATATATTTAATTGTAATGCTCATCTAACAACTGACAATCCATAATGAGTACATAAAAGACATTGCCGTAATAGTTGCTTTCCACGATACGCCCATGATCCAATACCGGGTGTGTACTGCCATCTTTCTTGACAAAATGGAATTGCACAAAATCATTCGTTCCGGCGGCTTGGGACTGAATCTGCTGCCAGATGCTTTTCTCAACAGCCTCCTGCTCGTCGGAGCGAATCAGATTGCGGAAACTATGCTTTGAATACTGCATGAATTCATCCAGATCCTTACAGCCTGCATAAGTAACCAGTTCCTGATTGGCAAATAGAATCTGGTCATTTTCCGGATCTGCCTTGTAGATCAAAAATGCTCCAGGCAAGTGCTGGGTAATGTCACTAAGGGCAAATCCCAGACGGTTTCTCCGGTTTGGATCAAAATCTTTCTGATACCGCATACTCTTGGCTTTTCCACGAAGTTTTCCCTCATAAAGCGCCATATCCGCAAGTCCCAGCAGCCGGTCAGCCTCCTCTGTATCCGCCGGATACTCCGCATAGCCTACAGAAATATGAAAGTAGTATTCCCTACCCTTATACATAAAAGATCGGTCGCTGGCGGTAAAGGCTTCTATCTGCTCTTTGACATCATCACAGGTCGCCCCGGTCAAAATCAGCGTAAACTCGTCACCACCATTTCTGCCGTAAATGGCATTGGCAGGAAAAGCAGTCCGCATGCTCTGCGCCAGATTCTGTAATGCCTGATCTCCTACCACATGACCATAAATATCGTTAATCATCTTGAAATCATCGATATCTAACTGTATACCAACGCATGACTGGTTTGGATTTTTCCTGCGATATTCCCAAAAACACTTTTCAAAACCATTGCGGTTATAAAGACCTGTTAAGGCATCTGTCGTAGATAATTCTTCCAATTGCTGTCTATCTTCTTCCAGGATTAATACGGATCCAGTCAAGCCAGACAAAAGGATAATGATCAGTATACCGACAATAAGAATCCGTCCTACATTGTCTCCTCGATTCCAGCCTTCTTTTGGCATCACTTCTAATTTAAATGAGCATCCGCAAAGTTCAAATTCATAGGAAACCGGATCTGTCATGTCCTCTGCGGAGGCAGAAATCTCCTGATATTGGGATGTAAGCGGTGATTCTGTCTTAGACAGGCGGTAATCATATCCAAAGTTGTTAAGTGCCTGTACGGAATAAGCAAAAATATCCGGCACGCGGATGATGGCTATGGTAAAGCCCCAGAAATACTCCTGCCCTGCATCATTTTTCAGGTAAACCGGATTACGGATCGCAATGCCCATGCCACCCTGTTGGAGTGAAAAAGGTCCTTGCATGATGGTCAGGTCATGATCCCGGCTATAGCGAGAAATCTCTCCTCTTTGCTCATCATGGATCAGATCGATCTTGCCGGCCTCATTGCCCGCTGCAGGATAAATATCTGTTACGACACCATCCGGCGCAATCTGGATACTTTGAATCGTATCATCGATCAAGTCTGCAGCGATCTCATCAAAGTTGTCAATCCGTCCATTGTCACTGACAATAATCGCCTGTATGGATTCTGTGATGCCGATTCCATGGTTGAGGTCGCTGGCCATGCGCTCTGCATAATTCATAGCATTCAGTTCGGTGACCGTCCGTACCTGTTTATGATTTTTCTCTATACTAAAGTGTACTACTCCTGCCAGAACAACGAGCCCCAAAGCCGTCACGCAAACCGGCAATATCCATTTCCATGTTCCAATCTTCCTTCTCATAGCATTTTTGCTCCTTTAACGCAATGTACTGAAAAGCCTTATATTTTTATATTATTTCGTATAGACCAGATCTTTGACGACTTCTCCTGCCACAATAAGACCGGCAACCGATGGCACAAATGCCACACTGCCCGGAATATCACGGCGCTCCGTACATTTGTGGGCTGCCCCCGGCGGGCAGATACAATGCGTCTGGCAACTGATCGCCATGTCCTCGATCGGTCTCGTTGGTTTTTCCTCCGAATAAACGACCTTTAATTTCTTGACGCCCCGCTTCTTCAACTCACGGCGCATGACCTTTGCCAGCGGACACATCTTGGTCTTATAGATGTCTGCCACCTGAAAAGCACTGGCATTCAGTTTATTGCCAGCCCCCATGCTGCTGATGATCGGCACGCCCATAGACTGACATTTCATGACCAGTTCAATCTTTGCCGTCACCGTGTCTACGGCATCCACTACATAATCATATTCTGCAAAAGGAAAGTCATCTGCATTTTCCGGCAAAAAGAAGCACTTGTAAGTCTCCACTTGTACATCCGGGTTGATGTCCAGCATACGCTCTTTCATCACATCGACCTTGTATTTGCCGACTGTAGAACGCGTTGCGATGATCTGACGGTTGAGATTGGTCAGACAGACCTTATCATCGTCGATCAGATCAAAACTCCCTACACCGCTTCGTACCAAGGCTTCGCACACATATCCACCTACGCCGCCCACGCCAAAGACAGCCACTCTGGCATTTTTCAGGCGTTCCATACCTTCCTTGCCTAACAATAACTCCGTTCTTGAAAACTGTGTCAACATGTGATCTTCCTCATTTCCTACCATTTTTCTTGGGGATTATTGTAGCATGGAAGCCGCAGATGCACAAGCCACAAGGGACATTCCTTTTGCCATATGGACTGTCCCCTTTGGCTTGGGTGCCTGCTTATCCCATCTGCACCAGCCCCACTCTAGGTTGCTCCAAGCAAAAAGAGACGCCCCTACTGCATAGGAGCGTCCCTGTGTCTGTCTTAGTTCAAGTCCAGATATTTTTCAATTTCCTGTTCAAAGAATGGTGTCCACCAGTCCAGATAGCCGGCACGGTTTGGATGAATGCCATTTGCCATATAATAATGATATTCCGGTATGTCTGCATCCAGATCATCCCACATATCAATGATGCCAATGCCCCATTTTTCCTGCAGTTTCTTGGTCAATTCCACCATTTCACCATACTGCTCACTGTCATACTTTGTGCCGGTATAGAACATGACCGGACAACCGTAATGCTGGTCTGCGTATGCGATGATATATTCCATGGCTCCGGCAACCGTTGTCGTATCAAAATCATCCATGTTCTTAGAGTCTGAGATCTCGCCCATTGGCTGTCCTGTCGTTGCATCGTTGGTAGACAATTGACAGATAAAGAGATCCGCCTTCTGATCCGGAATATTTGCCTTCATGCGGGCAATATAAGAAGTCTCTCCATTGTCTACAAGCGTGGTTCCACTAACCGCTTCTTTGACATATGCAATACCATCTCTGGCAGCCAAATATTCCACAAAGGAAGCCTCATTACTGTTGCTTCCAAAAGTAACCGAAGAACCTAAGAAGATGATCTTTTTCCCCTTTAACGGAGAATCTGCAAGTGCTTCCACATTTGCCGGATCATACTGCGGCAATTCATTGATCTTTTCCGATGCCACTTCTCCATATTTTGCAATCAATTCCGTCTGCAGTGCCGGACCATACCAGTTCATGTAACCGGCATCACTAAGCGTTCCGTCTTTCTGCTTGTATGTACTGATGTTCTTATCCTTATAATCCAGTTTTTCCCATAGATCCATGACATATGCATGATCCATGCCATATTTGACCGGCCAGACAGCCTGACGCATATCATAGATGGCATCCTTTTTCCCCTCCTGAATACCCGTAACAAAAACTGCCGGCGCTTTCCAGGTCTCCCAGCAATAAGATACGATATACTGATATGCACCTGTCAGCGTTTCCAGATCATAAGTATCTCGATCCTCACTCTCTGATAATTCTCCTACTTCTGCTTTTTTGTCTGTCTCTGTCGGTGGAATTTCTACTAAGATCATATCCCATGTCGCATCCTTATCCATGGCATCCAACTGTGCCTTATAGGATTGTTCCCCATCACCGGTCAAGGTCGCATCCTTTGTTGCAAACACATCCACGGTCATTCCATTTTTCTTTTCCAGATAATCGGTGTAGGATGTCTTGCCATTTCCAACCGTAAGGGTAGAGCCAACCACTGCAATGTGACTTCCACTGAGCAGTGTCTCCTCCTCGCTGACCTCATCTGCTGTCACTGTTTTCGTATTCTCTTTTTTTGTGTCAGCATCTGCTTTCTTGCTGCTGCCACACGCTGTCCCTATGCATCCGAGACTAAGCGTCAGTGCCAGAAACATTGCCATTTTCTTTTTCATGTAAAATACCTCCCAATCTTCATGATGCACTCAGTATAAGTCTTTTACATATAAATATACCAATATAAAAATCTTGTATGTTATAATATATTATATATAGATTATTGGGAGGTTTCTTATGATTACAGAAAAGAAATTACAGTATTTTATAGAAGTCTGCAAAACAGAAAATATTTCATTGGCTGCCAGAAATTTATTTATCGCCCAGCCGGCACTTTCCAAAACCATTCAAGAATTGGAGGAAGAATTACACTACCCACTGTTTGACCGGCAGGGAAAACATATCATTTTAAATGAAAATGGGAGGATTTTTCAAACCTATGCCAAGCAGATTCTTGCCGATTACGACGGAGCCCGTGTAGCTCTTATGGCAAACAACCAGACAGATGACAAGCATATCTCCTTTGGTGTCAGCGTCTGTTCCCAGTTGCTCTCCGATATCCTTGGTGGTTTCTATGAAAAGCGTCCGGACGCCAACATCACGGTTCACACCGGCTATCCTCTGGACTGTATGCAGGATCATCTGGATCTCGTTTTGGATGCCTATCCACAACTAACAACACCTTCCTCTGATACAGAGTCCTTGCAAAAGCCAGTGGGCGATATAATCATGAGTGAGGAGATCTGCATTGCCTACGCCGCATCGCATCCTTTTGCCCGGGAGACAGCCATACCACGCTCCATACTCTATCATTATCCCTGCATTCTTCCATCATCAGAAAGTCGCATGGGCGATCTGTTAGATGACCTATGGAAGCGTTATATCCTGCGCCCCCTACAATCATCCAGCGATGTCAACAACTCCTATGTCCAATGCGAACTTGTCAGTCAGGGACGTTATTTCACTCTGGTACCACAAAAGAGTTGGCGTCCTGCCTATACAGCAAATAATCTGATACTTGCACCTCTCCCGAATGCAAAAATCTACCGTCATATTTGTCTCTACCGCCAACCCTACCTATCACCGCTGGCTCTGGAATTTGCAGACTATCTGCACACATATTTTGCCGCGTTATAGCCAAAGACAAAAAATCCGCCGAGGATAAATTCCCCGGCGGATTTCGTTCTTTTTATAGGTATTATTCGGCTGTTTCCTCAGCATCCTCATCACTTGGAATATCCGCATTGTTTGGTGCAAGCACCGTGACAACTACGCTATCCAGATGGGTCATGACCTCAACATCCTTATTCTTGGCAATATCCAGATCTCCGACTGTGATCGTATCGCCCAGATGTAAGGTAGCGCAATCCACGTCGATCTTGTCTACCAAATGCTCTGGTGTTGCCTTGTAAGATACTTCCTCAAGGAGTTGTTCCAAGGCTCCCTCAATGACTTTATCCTTGTTATGAAGAACAATCTCGGCTACGGAATGTACCTTTTCACCCTTAACCAATGCCTGAAAATCCATCTCTACGATGCTACGTTTCATGGAATCATAATCCATTTCCTTGATGAGGACATCATACTCCTTGCCCTCAACATCCAGCATGATCTGGCTACCTTTCATGCACTCACGCATGATCCTCTCGGCTTCCTTCTTCTCAATCTTCAGAAGTACAGAACCCTCGATCTGTTTTCCAAACAGATTACCGGTCACATAGCCTTCTCTTCTCAGTCTCTTTGCTTTCTCCGTTGTTTCTCTTCTTTGCGCTTTTAAAGTATTCATTTGTCTTTTCCTCCATGCTACAAATCTAAGAACAGAGGGATGTTTGCGGAATGTCATTAAAACAAATGGCCTTTCGTTTCTCTTCGTTCCACAAACTGTTATAGTCCTTTTATTTTTAAAATGCAAGAGGAAATTTCATATTCTACAAGTGCGTATTATCTTTCCATAGAATGCCCTGCAAAGACACCTGATCTAAGAAAAGATCATGAAAAGTCATGCTACCACCATGCACTTTTTTTGTGCCGTCTGCCGCAATCTCCCCTGCTTTTCCCATAAAGGCACAGGAAGCAGCCACACTTTCCACCGATAGATCCGCCGTCAAAAAAGCAGCAATTGCTACCGTGGACATACAACCACTCCCTGTGATATAAGACATCATAGCATGCCCGCGCTCACAAGACTCTATCCGCTTTCCATCCGTGATCCAATCGGTAGGACCAGATGCGACCAGAATACAATCCAACTCCTCCGCCAGTTGCTTTAACCTCTGCGGATCCATACTTTTATCTACCGCATCCACACCAGCCGCCATATTATGCTGTTCCATCAAAGCCAGCATTTCAGAATAGTTTCCCCGGATACAGGTCGGCTCTATATGGCGGATCAGATCCATGCATTTTTTTCTGCGATAAGAAGAACCTGCCACACCAACCGGATCCAACACGATCGGATGTGCCAGATCATGTGCCTTTTCTCCGGCTAAGAACATGGCATCCAGACATTCGGTCGCGCCCAGATTGCAGACAAGCGCATCTGCGCCCGCCGCGATCTCTTCCACTTCTTTCTCGTGATGTGCCATGGTCGGCGATGCCCCTAGGGCCAGAGCCAGATTGGCACAGTCGTTCATGGTCACCGTATTTGTAATGCAGTGAATAACCGGATGCAAGGTCTTTATTCTGTTTAAATATGTTCTAATCTCTGCATCGCTTTCCATACAATCTCCACACAAAACTTATTCTTCCAGACTCGCCTGCATACGTCCTAAAACGCCTGTCTTTTTTAAAGAAGCCGTAATAACAATCGCAATCAAGGTTCCACCACATGTGCTAATCAAAAATGGAACTACAAAGGTAAAGAGTGCTGCCGCCTTATTTCCCATAACAAGATACGCTATCGGATAAGAGAGCATGCCTCCCAAAATACCCGTTCCTACCACTTCACCAATATAGGCAAAGGGTAGTTTTTTGCCATATTTATACAAAAGACCGCCCAAAAGTGCGCCACACATACTGCCCGGGAAGGCAAGCGGACTTCCCAGACCAACCAGATTACGAATGAGCGACGCGATAAATGCCTGTGCCAACGTCCACCAAGGTCCTACCGTAACGACACATAAAATATTAACAAGGTGCTGTACCGGTGCACATTTAGACCCAAATACCGGGAAGGAAAATAAGCTTCCAACCACGGCAACTGCTGCCATAAGTGCTGTGATAGTTAATTTCTTCAGATTTACTTTTTTCATGATACTCTCTCTTTCTTTCCGGAGACATCACGAAAAACATGTGTCCCCTAGTTTTCTTTTCCCTTACTTGCAAATTTTCCTACAATCAGGCAGAGAACGATTGTAATTGCCATATCAGGCAACGTATTTCCCACCGGTGTATCCACATGCATCAGCAAACGATACGCTATAAAACCAATAAGCCAAATCAACAGATTGGTCCACTGAAATTCTTTTTCTGCTGCATCCGCCTTTTTCAAGATGAAATAATCTGCAATTTGCACAGCAATCATCGGCGCAAATACAGAACCAATCAAATACAAAAAGTTTGTAATGTTATCCATTGGATAAAGCATCGCTGCAACCGTTCCAATGATGGTTACAACCACAGCTGCCCATTTTTCCTTTATTTTAGAAGAAATAGATACGGATGAAACACCTGCAGAATACGCATCCAAAAAGGTCGTTGTCACGGTTGAGAATACGATAATCAAAAGGCCAACAACGCCAAGTCCTGTTTTTACCATAATCTGGGCAATATCATATTCTCCTGTAAAAATCGCTGCTCCCATACCAATCATATACATAAAAATGCTGACAACACTGTAGGTAAGTACACTAACGAGTGTTGCTGCAAATGGCTTTTCTGCTTCTCTTGTATAATCGCTGATAAGCGGTAACCAGGAAAGCGGCATAGCTACTGCCAATTCCACTGCAGCGCCAAAGGTCAGGCTTCCATCATCCACAATCGGACCTGCTACTGCAGTACCAAAGAAAATTACCTTAAACAGAATCAGTGACAAAATGAAAAGTGCTGTCATTGCAATCGTATTGAGCTTACCTAAATTCGTAAGACCGATTACAATCCAAAGAATAATCAACGCACCAATCACCAAAGCCCATATCCAGAGTCCTGTATGCAGCAAACCATCTGCTGCAAGCGCACCATCATAAATCATAATTGATGTCCATCCAATCAACTGCAAAACGTTAAGAATGGCAAACAATAAACTTCCTTTTTCACCAAAACTCATTTTTACTGTTTCCATGGCACTACGTCTTTCTTTTGCGCCAATCATACCAGCAGCAAACATCATAAGACCACCGATGAAATGACCTAATAAAATAGCTGCCATAGCTTTACCAAAACCTAATGGAGCAAAATAAGTACCTGTCAAAATTTCAGCCAGAGATACCCCTGCACCAAACCATATCAATCCATTTGAAAAAACGGAAGTTCTATTTTCATTCATCTATGTATTCTCCTTTGATTGCAAATGCGTGATTCATCGGGCCGCTTCCCTTTCCAAGATTCAAACCGGCAGCAAGCGCTCCGGAAATATAATTTTTCGCATACTTTACCGCTGTTGTCAGATCATAACCTTTCGCCAGATTGCTGGCAATCGCGGAAGAAAGTGTGCAGCCGGTACCGTGTGTATTCGGGTTATCGATCCGCTTACCGTAGAACCATACCGGATCCTGCCCCTTTTGCCACAAGAGGTCGTTGGCATCATTTAACTGATGGCCGCCCTTTAATAGGACGCTACACCCCAATGCCTGACAGATGGTCTCCGCTGCCTTTTCCATATCCGCTTCTGTTTTAATCTCCATATCTGAGAGAACTTCGGCTTCCGGGATATTTGGTGTGATTACCTTTGCAAGAGGTAGTAATTTACTTTTCAAGGTACTAATGGCATCCTCGCTGATCAGTCTCGCTCCGCTTGTTGCCACCATCACAGGATCTACGACAATGTTTTTCGCTTGATAGCCTGTCAATTTGTCGGCAATGACCTCGATCAATTCACTTGATGAAACCATGCCTGTTTTAATGGCATCCGGATAAATGTCCGTAAAAATACAATCCAGTTCCTCTGCCAAAAACTGTGGAGTTGCCTTCATAATGCTTGTAACGCCGGTTGTATTCTGGGCAGTCAAAGCCGTGATGGCACTCATGGCATATACGCCATTTGCTGTCATCGTCTTAATATCTGCCTGGATGCCGGCGCCTCCACTGGAATCACTTCCAGCGATTGTTAATGCTGTGTACATAATTTTTCCTCCTCGTACTCTTTCTGCATTAATTTTGTATAGCGACCTAAGGTGGTGCCCCCAATCTGCCGCTGTAAATCTATCTATAACTTACCGGTCTTTTAAAAGGCCGGAGAAATTATATGTGTTTTTCCAAGATGTCATCCATCTTTTGACGCAGTTTTCTTGTCTCCGCCTCGATATCATCGCTGGCAAAAATTCCGCTGACCACAGCAATGCCTGCCATTTTCTGACCTGTCAGTTGTGGTAAGTTTTCTCCGCAGATGCCACCGATCGCGACCACCGGAATACTTACGCTTTCGCAAATCTGTCGAAACAGTTCGAAGGACATTGGCTTGGCATCTGATTTTGTACTCGTACCAAAGACTGCTCCACTGCCCAAATAGGTAGCGCCAGCCGCCTCCGCTGCTTTTGCCTGTTCCACTGTCTTTGCAGTCACACCAATCACGGCGTTTTCTCCCAAAATCTCTCTGACTTTGGATATTTCCATATCGGACTGTCCCACATGCACACCATCCGCCCCGACCAACTTTGCTACTTTTACATTATCGTTAATGATCAGCGGCACATGATATCGATGGCAGAGCAAAAGCAATTCCTTTGCTTCCCCAATAAAAGTCTCTTCGTCTAAGTGTTTCTCACGAAGTTGTACCATTGTTGCACCGCCTGCCAGAGCACTTTCCACCGCTTGTGCAAGTGTCTGTTCGCCCAGCCAGCTGCGGTCTGTAATCGCATATACTTTTAATTGTTCTCGTCTAAATTCCATGTATTCTCCTTCGCGCGCCTGTGACCTGCTTCATGCTCGCGCGCGTGCGTATCTCCAGCACAAATTGCCTTTTTTATCATAAGCAATTTTGTAGGATTTTCTTATTTATACAAAAAACGCACAGAAACCAACGATGGATTTCTGTGCGAAATAATCATTTCTGCAACTCTCTATCTCCCTACGTTGGCATTATCCAAATCAGGTTATGGGTCAAAGCAACTCGCTTACTCTCAGCCTGCCTACTTGCAAGCTCCCCTTTTTATAAAATAAAGATGTCATTCTTTCGGACAACATCTTTATTATAGTCGTTATGACAAATTATGCAAGAAAATTTTATTGCAATTTAGTAGCGGTCAAAAAGTTCCTGTGTGCAACGCCGCATCACTTCCACATTGACACTATTGCCAAATTGTTTATATGCCTGTTGATCACTGCTATCGCATATAAATCCTTCTCCTGCCTCCGGCGTTCGAACCGGATTCGGAAAACTTTGCAAACGCCCTGCCTCCTCCACCGTTAATCGTCTCTTGTATCTGCCAATAATCGGGATCTGTACCATGGCAACGAGTGCAGGGAAACACGTTGGTGCTTTCACGCGAATGCCTGATGGTCGCATCTGTATAATGCCCTCCCAAAGGGTGGAAATGGACGTTCCAGCCTGCCATTCCATCTTATGATGCGTCGGAACAAAATCCTGTAAGTTGTTATATTTTTCCAGCCACGCGTCAATAAAGACTTGATTGCGTTGATAGAGTTCCATGTTTTTCTTTACAAAATTCTGTTTCCATGCCGGATACTCTTGTGGAACCGCCTTGTATTTGAAATAATCTGCCCAGATGGGAAAACCGATCACTTTTAAATCAATTCCCTGATAAAACTCATCCCATGCAGACAGTACATACTTCTCATACGCAGATATGTAATACTTGTCCTCTACTTTCTGCTCATCTAAAATTTCATAAATGCTGTTATCTTCTTTTTTGTAGCCTCCCGATATCTGAATATCCAGCGGCTCATCTACATGCTTGGGATCATATTTTCCCAAGATGATCACGCGCTCTCGCAATTGTGGTATTCCAAACTGATGTGGACTAACGATCAGCGGTGCCTCCGTCAAACGATATCCACAATCCTGAAGCACGGCATGAATAATGCGCCAGGTATTATGGTGATCGTGACTGACAAGATTTCGTACATTTTCTAACACTATATACTCCGGTTTCTTTTCACGTAAAATACGTTCAATTTCAAAAAATAGGGTACCTCTTGTCTGGTCTTTCAAGCCTGCCTGTTTTCCGGCCTTGCTAAATGCCTGGCACGGAAATCCTGCACATAGTACATCATGATCCGGTATGTCTGTTTTTTCATTCAGATCTCGTACATTTACAGCAGAATCCATGTGATAATTCTGCTTATATACCTGATTACAATTGGCATCGATTTCTGATGCAAGCACACACTCTCCACCAAGTTGCGTCATCGCCTGATGAAAGCCCCCAATTCCGGAGAAAAGATCTATAAATTTGAAATTGTATGTACCCTTGTCTCGTCTTTCCAAAATATCGTTTCCTTCTGATTTATTACGCTCAAACATATCTATTCTATCATAGCCGCCTTTGGAAAGCTAGACTTTTTTGATATGATTAAAAATTTTTATAACAAGGGCATTTCCGCTATCGCAAAATTTTTAAATTGATCACGCTCGACCATGATCTTGGGCGCTCTCGGTTTTCCATTACTGTTGATGCCCTGTTTAAACTGTGACAAGAACTGTTTGTTACCGTCATTGATATCCAGCAGATAAAAATCTGCCAGCGTCACCTGATTCTTCATCCGTCCGCCATAACTACGCAGATTTTCTTTGTGTAGTGCGCGATTCCAGTATTCTGTCACTTCATAATTGCACACCCTATCTTTGATCGTCTCGTGTTCACAGACCAGATAATAGAGGTGTCCTCTGGGATTGCCGTCGATCAGTGAAAACACAGTATCCCAATCGTTGCCCTGCACACCGCGAGATTCTATGCTGTGGGTCCTTAAGTCTCCATAGCAACCTATGGTTGGAAAATATAGGTCTAAATCAATACCGTTTTTTGACTTATCCTGTGCATAGCGGATATCATCTTGTAGTTGATGCTCCACAAGATATTGTTCAAACAAAAATTCCAGATAAAATCCAGCCCATTCCGGTTGATATTTGTTGCGATAATTGGCAGCGATCATCTGTCGGTAGCAGTCTATTCCGTGCCATTCTTTGTTAACATCTTGAAAAAATGTCAAAATCTCCTGCACAATATGCTGCGGCATAGGATTAGAAACATCCACAGAAAATAGGTCGGGTGTACCCCAGGTCTGCCCTGTATTTTCAAACAGTTCCCTTAGGAAAACTTCAACTCCTTTTGGCGAAAAGACAGTGATCTGATTGCCAAAATAATCTGTTTTTTGAAAATAATCATGCTCTGCTGCATCGGACAGGTCACTGCTGTACACATGTGCAGAGGAGTTGTGGGCTTTTTTGTATATGAAATCCTCAATCCGAAAGGCACAGAATAATACCGTTTGCTTATAGGTGTATACCCCTAACAAAATAGGCCGATATCCTTTGGCAAGAGATGCCTGGTAAAATTCTTTCAGATCATTTGCTATCTGTATTCTCTTTTTAAAAACCGGATGTGGATTGCCCAGATAGGAAACATTTTTGGCACGAATGGAATATTTACGTCCCTGATACACACCACAGATGATTCCGTCTTCATCTCTATAAATTCCCGGAAAATATGTCGCAATGCGTTCATATAGAGCCCGCACCGAAAGTGTCTGATCATAATCGCAGACAATCGTTCCATCTGTATTCACTTGTTCTACTAAAAAAGCCATCGTTGTCCCCCTCTTTTCAAGAATGCTTTCCCTGTCTATCCCACAAAAGCATCTAAATATCCCATAGCGATCGCATCATGCTTCCGCTTAAATCCATGGGCTCCGTTTTCAATAAAGTAAAGCTGCGCATTGGCATAAACTTCCTTAGCGCGACTGGCATAACTAGGATTTCTTCTGTAAAAAATTCTTTTTCCCCAGTTTTTTTAACATGATCGTTTCCTCCCAATTTTAAAACTATGGGCTTACATATAGCACAATTCTATGAAATATATGTTATATCTTACTATAGTTTTTTACTGTTTGCTATGCCATAAAATGGATTTTCTGTTGTACCATAAAAGGCGCTGCCTTTCGACAACGCCTTTCTTTTATATCTTTCCTATGATCTCTGCTGATTATAAAACAAAGAATGTACAGGTTCCCGGTGCAAGTTCCACCTGACCTGCAGGCTGAACAACCGGACTTAAATCTGGCAATGCATTATCCTCTCCCAAGACAAGTGGCTTGTCATTGAGTGTCATAATGGTCGCACGCATATTGCCATCCTGGCCTGCCAGAGTATATCTTTCTGCTTCCTTTGGAAGTTCTACCTCGGTTGTCTCTGTCAGTGAGTTGTTGATCACAAGATAGACAAATCCCGGCTTGCCGTCCTTGCGAGAATGTGCGTAAACATGTGCCCCCTCACGAACCGGCTCCTTTGTATCATAACAGGTTGTTCCCATCAGGCGATTCCACAAGAGCACAGCAAAATAATTTGGACGTGGATCAAAGACTTCACGAGCCAAAAATCCGTAATCAGATGCTGCCAGTGTATTATGGAAAATCACACCATTACTAACCGTGGAAAATCCCGCCAATTCGTTTAAGGTTCTAAGAACATCTAAATAGGTAGATGCCCATGTATCTCCACCGCCGCCTGCGTCGCCGGACTCGGTTACCCACATTTCTGTATCTGCTGCATATTTATCACGGATTGGAGCATATACCTTGGCACAATGAATCGGCACATAAAGATACTCCTCACTGTTTGCCTTTTCCGGAGCCCAATGTGCACTTGGCATAACAGATGCCAAACGATCAGATACACCATTATAGTAATGATAACTAAATACATCCAAAGGCTCTTTGGTACCCTTTAAAAGTTCCTCAGTTGAAACATTTTCCTTGGTAAGCTGTTCTACCCCGCCACCACTTGCACTGTCTTCACTGCCCATAAAATCAAGGCCATCACCAACGCTGCTCGGTCCGATGCAAAGGCAATCCGGATAATTCTTGCGCAGCCAAACGAAGAAAAGATCCTGATCGCGTCTGTAATCTGCTGCCGTATAACCATGTGGAAAACCGGTCTCCTCCATCATATTCGGTTCATTTGCAAACTCTGCTCCATCGATCGGTACGCCGTATTCCTTACTGAGTGCAAAGATCTTTTCTGCCTCTGCCGGATGCCATGGTTCGTCTGCACTATGAAGTCCAGGACAGTTTGCTACGGAAATCATAAGTTTTGCTCCGATTGCCTTAACAAAGTCAAGCACACCGATCCACTGTTCCTTCGTCAAAACATTCAGATATCCTTCCGGTACCTTGCCATTGCAAGTACCATCAAAATCATAATAAGTCTTAGTCGCCCAGGTACCGGACACACGCACCCATGCCGTTCCCAGTTCCTTTGCCAGTTTGCGCAATTTCTCATCATAGAGGTTGATCGGTGCATAGACCTGCATCAGATCCTTATACATATCTGTGATATTTTCGCCTTTTCCTACCTGAAAAGGCTCTGTTCCCGCGATCTGCTCCGGTGTGTATGCCTTCCAGAATGTTCCACCCGTCACTTCCGCAAATTCAATATTATAAGACATGAGACATGGATTCATCTCACGCAGAGCACTCAGTTTTTCCGGTGCCAAACTTACAAATTCTGCCATTTTATTACCTTCCTTTCCAATATTTATGCTTTTATCCTAGCACGTTTTTTGTCTTGTGTATATCAAATATCGAAAATAGGCTAAAAATATTACCAGTTTTATAAAATTTATTCATATAAAAAACTTTTTTGTGCAGTTCTACGCGTATGTAACCAATCCAGACACTTATTGATAACAACCGTATATAGGGCTGCCAGCACATTGATACCAATACGCAGAGCCACCGCCATCGGCATACCAAATAAAGAGGATGCGATAGCCAATGCTCCAAAGGTGTTAAAAGCCGTCTGCCATTTGTAGCCGGCAGAATATCCGACGCCAATACCACCGATAATACCAATCAAACTGTACATAGATTCCGGCAAAATCAGATACAAGGCAATAAAAAGCACACAACCTACAATATTAAACAGACCTCTATCCTTAGCCCTAGGCAGACAATCCTGTGTGAACGGCAAACTGACCGACATACAGGCGATTCCTGCCCACATGGCGCGTGGCAAGCCAAGTATATTTACGATGAACATAGCACTTGATACGATCAGCGTTAATTTGATATACCAACGACTTCTGGCCGAATGCACATCAAACTCCCGGAAAAGGTCAAAAAAAGTTCTCCGATAAGGGCGCTCCTTTTGATTTTTGTAAAAAACAGCCATACAAATGACCATGCCGATAAACAAACCAAGCAGACGCATCTGATACGCATGCCCAGTGACATCATAGCCATATAAAAGCAAATAGCCCAAAACGAAAGTGGAATGATTGTACATAATCACATTGTGACAGCCCAATATCATCAGCAGGAAAATACTGATCGTGTTGACCGCAAAGTCGCCAAATGCCGGTAAAACATTTGCCAGTCTAGGCCCCGCCATGAGAATCGCAAATATCCCCATGATGGAAAGCAGTCCATGCGTCGTCCTGATTCCAAAATCCGCCTGACGCAAAACCAAAAGCGCCAGTAAAACTGTCACCCCCACCACACTGTTCTCGTTTCCTGCCAACATGCTATAAAGTGTCACCACGGCAACACAAAACGCCATGACCAAATATACCTTGAAATTGTATATCAAGATATGGCGTCGTTTTTCTTTTTTATCTGTCGTGCTATGAATCAATTGTTTTGAGCCAACAGAACTTAATTGTAATTCTTGATAAAAAGTCATGTATTTTCTCTCCTATCTTTTGTAAAGCGAAGAGAAGTGTACTGCAAATTTGATTTATTTGCAAGTGGGAAATCAAGCGCCTGCGGATATCGCTTCTTTCTGCCGCCTTGAACCATATAATAATAATCATGATGCTTCATCCAGCCAGTTGGCGGCATCAGATATAGTTGTAAACGATTGTAATCGGGCTGTTTCATGCTTTGTATCCCCATTACTCTAAAAAGTGCTTTCCACGCTGCTTCTTTAAAACCTATACTTTGTATTCACTCTTTAATTTTCCAATTCCGATGCCATATCCGCTGTGATATTTGTGGGTTTACTTTTATCATTTTAATTATTTTTCTTTACACAACGTCTTTATTGTCATTATTACCAAATATAATTTCCATTAATTCACATGCTATCTCTTTACTCAAGACTCTCATAAGACTATCATCAACTTTACCCTTAGCTATTTGTGCATTAATGGCACGTTTTTGTAATATTGCAATCTTAAACATTCACTTTCTTCTATCTGTTATCATTTAAGTCACTCCATCCATTCACCTGTAGTGAACCCAATATATCTTGTCACTTAATCAGTTCCATTTCATCTTCCATTTTTATAAATCCGTATCTCTCATACAAAGGTCGTCCCATATCCGTTGCCTCTAACGCAATCTGTGATATGCCCTGCTCCCTCGCATCTTTTATCAATAAATCCAATGTATGATATGCAATTCCCTGTCTACGATATTCCGGATTGGTATACATATTCATGATATAAGCCTTTTTGCCTGTCGGGTTATGATATGTCGGCATAACCTGATAAAAGCTGACTCCACCTGCACCGATAAACTTTCCGTTATCATATACCAAATATGCAACATGCTCTCCGGTTTTCAATGCATATCTATAATATGCATATGATTCCTTCTCTACCAGAGACATATCCACATCATCCGACAATTTATTAGCTGCACGCAGGACAATTATTCTCGTTCTTACTAATTCATCAACATCTTTCATTGTTGCTTTCTTATATTCAAATCTTTTTATATGATCGTATGTGCAGCCACCCAATGATTCGTCAAATGTCATTGTTACGTTCTTGTCAATAACAGAATCTGTTAATTTTTTCGTAAAGCAGATAATTCTATTTGCTTCTACAAAACCTATTTTTAAGTGAAATTTGCGACTATTTTCATTATCTAGCTCACAATCACTGGCAAATTCTGTACACCCCTGCTCCTTTGCCCACTTCTGACATGTCTCTAACAGACCTCTTGCCAGTCCTCTTTTTCTATATTCCGCTTTTATAAAAATCCCTTCCAAGTACCCTACTGGACTTGAAGCTGTGCCTTCTACATAGTCATGTCTTAATCCACATTGTGCGAAGCCAACTGCGCCTGCATCTGCCACTGCAATAAAAACTATCCCCTTCTCTTTGCTAATATAATCGTAAAATTCCCTTGCCAATTCTCCAATGGTATGTGATTTCCACATCTGAATCGCCAATTTTGCTACTATCTGTACATCCTCCAAAGTTGCTACTCTAATATCCATTTTCATTATCACTCCTACAGCCGATATAAGATTTATCCCTATTACTCCACCCACAAATAGAGCCAAACTAGAGCCATTCGATAAAACAAATGCCGGAAACCCGCATAAATACAGGCTTTCGGCATTTTAATCCGTTATTCAAACTCGGCAAATCCGAAGATATTACTAAATGTATTTGTTTAGTTTCCATCTCTTTTCTGCCGTTATTTTATCTCTGTTACATATATTATTTTGGCTCACTGATTTTCTGTTGCTAATTTGTTGCCATAAAATCTATATTATCCTGATTTTGGAGATACCCTGATTTCAAAAGGGAAGTCTATTTTCCCTTTGAAAAGCACCTCGCTCTCCCCCTACTGTATTTTTTCTTTAGAATGGAGAGTCAGGGAGTTGCCTTTTTTGATATTGGTTGAACCATCGCATTAGCTTCGCGTTGTTTCGTATTCCAATCACATATTTCAAAATTTTCATTGTACCATCTTATATTGGACATTCCATATACATTTCCCATTTTTAATCCTTGATAATATGCTTGTCCATCTACAATCGTTCCATGATACATGCCATTGAATTTGCTTCCATTATATAGACCAACTAGTTGCGGAATCCCTCCTGTATGCTTGTCCTTGACATTTTTTACAATATCACAAAAGCAATGGAAATAATTTCTACTTGTGCTTTCGTTATTTCCATTTTTGAACCTCAAAAAGTTCTCATCATATTCTTTTTTCCCACTTCCATCTGAAAAAAGGTTCTTTGACTTCTTAAAATCAGTATGTATTTTTATGTTCTCCCATATTATTCCATTCCAAAAGTATACGTTCGCATCAAATATTCTTTTTTTATTTCGCCCTATATGATATATTTTAATAATTCCATTATTAAGTTTGTATGCTGAATGTGCTCTTTTGATTTCATTAAAAATAATCTCACTTCTATCTTGATAATCCATATCTGCTGATAACAGCATTCCCACATCGCACATACTTGTTAAGCGAGTTAATATCTGATATGTAAATAATGTTTCTCCACAATACCCTAATATATCAGGAGTATTTTTTAATGCAAATGTCTTTTGGCTATAATCATAAAAGTTCCTATTATCAGAAATTCTACTATCACTGGCTATATATGCAGAACATGGGCCTCTCTGATCACAAGCCAACCATCCTACAATTAATGTCATTTTTACTAATTCCTCTTTGCAAATCCATTCTAAAAATCCATAAACTTTATGAACTTTTAGAGTGGATTTGCACCACTATCTTTTATCATCTGATAAACGTCTTACTCTTAGACCACTAGAACCATGTTCAGTATTATTTTATCACTCTTGCCCCCATTATACAACATATTTCCAACTTGAGCACTTGTCCCATCACGTTTTTTATACTATACTGATATCATCAAATCGAAAGAAGGTACTCTCATGACAAAACAGGAAATCAGCGAGATCAAAAAGCTGTTCACCCCGAAAAACTGCTCCATCACAAGAATCTGCGGATGCTATGTGGATGGAGAAAAAAATAAAAAGACAGAATTAAAGCAGGCCTTTCTGGCACTGCCGGAGGAAGAGATGTTCAAGTACTTCGAGATTCTGCGGAAGAGTCTGTCCGGCACCATCGGCAAAAATCTGCTGAATCTGGAATTCCCGTTAAAGAGTGAAACGGAGGGCGGCACGCAGGAATTCCTGCTGCGTCTGCGAGACAGCAGGCTGAAGGACGATGCATTGCTTGAGCAGTTCTATGACCGTATCATCGAGTCTTATGAATATGTGGGCAATTATCTGATCCTGCTGATCCACGATGCCTACGATGTACCGGGTCGTACCAGAGACGGCATCGAAATGGAGGACGCTTCCGACGAAGTCTATGACTATATCCTTACCTGCATCTGCCCCGTGGATCTGTCCAAGCCGGGATTGAGCTATAACGCTGTGGAAAATACCTTCCAGAACCGTATCCGCGACTGGGTGGTAGGTATGCCGGATGCAGCCTTCCTGTTCCCCGCATTCAATGACCGCAGCACGGACCTGCACAGCACTCTGTACTATTCCAAAGATGCGGAGGAATTAAAGGAGAACTTCGTAGATCTGATGTTAGGCTGTCCTCTTCCTCTGTCCGCAGGCGGTCAGAAGGAAACCTTCCAGTCACTGGTGGAGGAGACTCTGGGCGATAGCTGTGATATCGAGACGGTGAAAAATATCCACGAGAAAATGAATGAGATTGCCCAGGAACATAAAGAAGATCCCGAGCCTGTGGTATTAGATAAAAATGAAGTAAAAACCATTTTTGCCAGCAGTGGTGTAGCCAATGACCGCATGGAGGTCTTCGACCAGTGTTTCGATGCCACTGCCGGTGAAGCCACCTCCCTCATGATGACCAATGTCTACAATCCCCGCAGCTTTGAGGTAAAGACGCCAGATGTGGTCATCAAAGTCAATCCCGAGCGCACGGATCTCGTCAACACGAAGCTGATCGACGGCAGACAGTGTCTCGTTATCGAGCTGGACGGTAATATCGAAGTCAACGGCATCACCGTCCGGGCTGCCGGAAGCGGGGACAGGGAAGAATCTGAAGAATAAACCACCTGCCAAACGACAAGAATCGCACAACGAACTTGTGTAAAAAACCAGGAACAGCCTTACGAATCCAAACATCCGAAAGCTGTCCCTGGTTTTATTTTATGCGAAATCAACTATTGAATCTTGAAGTACTGCATGCTCTCAGCCAGTTCATCCGCAATCTTCTTCAGCTGTCCGGCACTGTCATATACCTGCTTAAAGGTATCCAGAACCTCCTGTGTCTCGGTATAGGTCTGCTGCGTACTATCTACATTGTCATGCGCAATCTGCGAAAGCTGCTCCACAGCCTCCATGACTTCTCCACGGGACTCGGCCAGTCTGCCGGTACTCTCTCTGATCTGCAGAATACTCTGCATGGAATCCTCGATCTCTTTTAAGACTTCCGATACATTGGTTCTGGTCTCCTGCATGCTGCCGCTCTGTTCCGTAATGATCTCCTGCATCCGCTGCATGATCTCCATTTCCTGGGCGGAATCTTCCATCAATGCTTTCGTGGTCTCTTCAATCTCGTGACCGGACTGGTTGGACTGTTCGGCCAGCTTCTTGATCTGGTCTGCCACTACGGCGAATCCTCTTCCGCTCTCTCCGGCTCTGGCCGCTTCGATGGAGGCATTCAGGCTTAACAGGTTCGTCTCTTCGGCGATGGACGTAATGAATTCCATGGCGGTATTGATCTTCTGGATCGATACGTTGGTGCGGTCGGTCTGTTCCTTGACCTCTCCGATGATCCGCTCCACTTCTTCATTGATACTGCACAGCTGTGCCAGCGTATCTGCTGTCTTCTTACTGGACTTCTGCATGGAAGCTGCATTTTGGTTCAACGTATCCACTTCTGTGGATGTCTCTGTGATATGCTCTCCCATGATCCGCATATTCTCGGAAGTACTCTCGGAATTTCTAGACTGCTCCGTAGAATTTGCTACCACCTGACTTACAGCGTTCTGTACTTCGTTCATGGTACTGTTGGTAGTGTCTGCCGCATTTCCCAGCGCCCTGGAAGCCTCCAGCAGACTCTCGGAATTCTGGGAAATTCCCTTCAGGATACCCTTCAGAGTGTCCTTCAGTTTTACGGTAACCCGGGACAGATCTCCGATCTCATCCTTCCTCTTTAACATCTTGTCATCAACCCAGACAGTCAGATCACCCTCTGCGACCTTCCCCATGATACCGATACTCTTCTTGATATTCCGGCTGATGGAAGTGGCCAGCTTCAGTCCCACGCCCATACACAGGATCATCGCCACACATACAGCTGCACCGATGCCAAAGATCATGCCGTTCACCACGGCATCCTTGTCCTCTTTATTCGCACCCACGAATACCATGCCGATGATTTCCGTAGAGTCGTTCTGATAGACCGGCATAAAATATCCGTAATTCATGACTCCGTCCAGAGATACCGCACTGCTGAAATACTCTTCTCCGTTCTGTAATACCTTCTCCACGATCCTGTCTCCCGCCGGAGAATTCAGAATCCGATCTCCGTTACTATCCACGGCGGAAGTCATGATGCGACGGTCCCCGTAGAAAAAAGTCACATCCATTCCGGTGTTGTCCCTGATACGATCCACCAGGCTCTCGGAACGGGAGATATTATAGCTGCCTTTCCAGATGTCGCCATTACTGGATTCCATATAGTCACCGGTGTTCTGGTCATATGCTGCCAGCGTTGCCGCAGCCGTTCCCTTCAGTCCTTCTTCGATTTCCTCCATCATCGAACTGCGTACCGTCGTCAGCATAAAAAAGATAGATAACAGTCCCAACAATACTACCGGTCCGATGGTCATTGACAGAATCTTTTTTTGTATACTCATGAAAATGCCCCCTATTCTACCACAGATACGGTCTTGAAATACCAGTTGATACCTCCGGTGATCGTTGCATCATCCAGCGTTGTTCCTTCTTTGCCCACGGTCTCTCCCGTATTGGTCTCGATCACACCGTCAAATACCCCATTTTCTCCGGATAAAATCTGCTTCTTGGCTTCCTCTACTTTCTCTTTCGTTCCTTCCGCACAGAAATCCGCCAGATCCGTGATGCTCACCAGATTTTCATTCATGCCGCCGTAATAGTTGCTGCCGTCCCAACTGCCGTCAATGACGCTCTGCACTGCTGCCGTATAGTAAGCACTCCAGTTCCATACCACACTGCACAGGCAGGACTGCGGAGCATCCTTACTCATATCCGAATTATATCCGATACTGTACACACCTTTTTCCTGTGCCAGCGTCTGGGGATATACGGTATCACAATGCTGTGCAATCACATCACAGCCCATATCCAGTAACGTCTGTGCCGCAGCTTTTTCTCCCTCGGGATCGTACCAGCTGTTTGTCACCTTTACATATACTTTTGCGTCCGGATTCACCGAATAGATGCCGAGTGCAAAGGCATCTATACCACCAGTGACCTCCGAATTGGAAGAATCCATAGCTGCCACATACCCGATTTTATTGGAAGAAGTATTCATTCCCGCCACGATACCGCTCAAATATCTCGCCTGATAAATTCTGCCGAAATAGTTGTTGAAATTTTTACCGTTGCTCAGGTAGCCGGTGCCATGGGAAAAATACACTTCCGGATATTCTTCCGCCATTTCCGCTGTAGTTTCCATATATCCCCAGCTGGTAGTGAAGATGATATTGCAGCCTTCATCAATACATTCCTGAATTGCCTGCCTGGTCTCCTGCGTATCACTGTCATTGACATTAATCTTGCGGATGATCTGATCATCTGATAATCCCAGATTCTGCTGCATTCCCTGAATACCCAGATCATGCGTGTACGTATAGCCGCTGCCATCTGCCGGATCCGACAGATGCAGTACTCCTACCTTGATCTCCTCCTTTGGAATCCCTGCAGTCTGTGTTGTTGCGCTGCTGCCGCTTTCCGACTGCACCACCTGCGTAGTCCCATTGCTACCCCTTGCCTCATATCCGATGTTTGTAGCATAATCGTCCACTTCTCCGGTATTTCCGCAGCCTGTCAGTAATGCACACCCCAGAAGAATTGCCGCTGCCTTCCAAAAGTTTCCTGTTTTACCTCTTCCCATATACAAGTACCCCTTTCTCTTTTGTAGTCTATGTATATCTCTTATCTCTACCGTCTGATTTCTCAGAATCGGTTGATTCTACAAATATAAACTACAGCCTTCCCTTATTCCCTGCTGCCATGGCAGGTAAAATAAATCACCTGATACTCTTTCGCGATCTCTGTAAGGAACCGCATTGCTCCCTTGGTCCGGTTCTCATCCAGATTCACAAAAGGGTCATCCAGAATCAAAAACGGCTTCTGTTCCTCATACATGGCTTCCACCAAAGCAAGTCTCATACAGATACCGATCAGGTCACGGTTGCCCAGACTCAGGTATCCGATGTCTCTGGGCATATTTCCTTCAATCACCTGTAATCTGGTATTGGCATCCATCTGATAATTTTCGCATTCCGTTCCCGTGAGAATTCTGTAATATTTCCGGAACCCCTGCATAACAGGTTCTGTATATTTCGCAGTGAACGAACTCTTTGCCTGTTCCAACAGATTTTTTGTCATTCCAAGCAATTCATATTGTTTGAGTCCTTCCTCTGTCTTCTCCTGCAACGCTTCCAGCTCTTCCTGCATATTTTCCACAGTATCCCAGGATTCCTGTAAGTCGGAAAGTTGTTTCTGATAGCTGTCAATGGTCTGAAAACGTTCTTCCATACGCTCCGAAAGGACCTGCATTTCATCTGCCAGACTTTCCAGGGATTCCTCTCCCTCCGGGATCTTCAGTGCCAGAAGTGCCGGAATGTCCTCTTTCTCTTCAAACGCTTTTATCTCCTGCTCGATTCTCCGATATTCCTGTAACTCCTTCTCATAATCCTTTCTATGACTTTCCAGTTCGGCCAGCTGTTCTTCCGGGTGCTCCTCCGGAATCAGCTGCAACGACATCAGATAATTTTTTACCTGTTCTGCCAGCGCTTCGTATTTCTGCTTTTGCTGTAAATATTTCTTTTGTTTTTCCAGTAAAAGCTGTCTCTGTCTGCACTTTCCCGCCAGTTCATGCAATGCCGCAAGATAATTTTGTGTTTCCGGTACTTCTCCGTATTCTGCAAAAAACTGCTGCAAATCTTTCTGCAATGCGGCAATTCTCGCAGTCTTTTCATCCGATCCGTCCTGCTTCTGCCGCTCCAAAAGTGCCTCGTAATCTCTTCTCTTATTCTGCAGTTCCACAAGCCAGGAGGTCAGTTCCAGTCCTTCCCGAAGTCCCCAACGAGTGCAGAAATCATCAATCTGTTCTTCCTCTATGCGGACCTGTGCCTCAAGTTCTTCCATTTCCTGTTCCAAATAGGAAAGCTCTGTATTTTCTCCCGTTTGGACTTTGGATCTGCCTGCTGTAAACAACAGTGCCGCTGCCACAGCTGCAATTCCCAGTACCATCAGGACTCCTCCGATCACTCCCTGTCCCAACAGGATCACAGCAAAACCGCCAATCGATAAAAGAATGCCAAAAAGCAACAGCATTTTTTTCCTTTTACCTGCTTCTTCCTGCTCCCGTAAGCATCTGGCATCTTCCTGTGCCTGTATGGATTGCAGGGTTTTCCTCTGTATTTCTTTCGCCTGCAGAAGACTTTTTCCTTCATTGCGGTTCGTCCAGGCATTTTTTACACTGTCGATCTCCGCCTCCTGCGGCATTCCTTCCGCAAAATATCCGGAAAGCTCCTCTAACCGTCTGCTCTCTTCCCCTGACAGGGCATTTTTTCTTATCGTACTTTCCAGGCTCTCAAGTTCTTGTGCCTCAGCATATTTTTCTTCCAGTCTGGCATTGTCCGCCATGGGAAAATTATCTTTACACTGCGCCTGTTCTTCCTCTGTCAGGCAATAGATTTCCATTGCCTTGCGGACAGAAATCCCCTGATTGCAGACGGCTGCTTTTTCGCGTAATTCTTCCCCTTTTGGTATCACGCCGTTAAAATAGCTTTCCGCTTCTTTTAAAGTCTGCTGTCTCTGTGCCATTTTTGCACGCAGATCCAGGTACTTCTCTTTTTTCGCCTGTTGATCCTTATAAATTCCCAGTTCCTTTTGTCTCTCCTGCAGTTCTGTCAGTTCCGCAGAAAGCTTTTCTCTCTCCTCGATTGCTGCCTTTTTCCGAGTATCAATACTTTCCATCGTATTCTGTATCTCCTGCCCGTTACGGATCTGCGTCTTCAGTTCCGTAATGCGGTCCTTGCTCTGACGGAGCGATCCGGTCTTACGAGAGGGTGACATGCTGTTTAACAGATCGTTCAACCGCTTGTCCGCTGTCTCAAAATTATTGATATCGTCCGTATTCTCCGCCAGATTCCCGATTTTGGCATTGATGCCGTCCGTAACAAAGGTCTCGCAGTCATTCTGTGAGATAAAAATCGTTCGTTCAAAGGATCCTGCGTCGATCCGGAACAACTCTTCTCCCAGATTTTGTGTAAAATCACTGCATGGCAGATTTGTTTTCGTATCTGTCAGCTGAAATTCATCTTCTGCGCTTTTACTTCCGAAGGTTCTGCGGACAGAATATTGCTTTCCTTCACTTTCGAATTGCAGTTCTCCGCCATAGACGCCCTTTTGCCAGGGACTGTATCTCTTCCTCTCATTTTCCAGTGGGTCCCTCTTCCCTTCATTCCGGAATCCGAACAGCATAACGCGTAAGAATGCAGCCAGTGTGCTTTTTCCCCAGCCGTTTTCCTCACAGACGGTGTTGCAGCCATCTGTAAAATCATATGTAAAGTCACTTAGTTTTCCGAAATTCTCAATGTGACATTTGATCAGTTTCATGCGTCCAGGATCTCCTCTCCGGCCAGTGCCTGCAATCCGTAATGTATCACTGTCGCCTTGTCCTCTTCCGGCAGATCTGCCCTGCCCATGACAGTACGGATAAACTCTCCCTTTAAGGACTTATCCTTTGCAAAAGCAGCATAATCCACCAGATACTCAGAGCTGTCCTTAATCTTCACAAAATAAAAAAGGTGGCTGAACTGATGTAACAGAAAGTCAATATCCTTTTCACTTTCCACATCTATTTTCCCGACCAGTTCATACTTGATCAGACTTTTCTCCGGGTAACCTTTCCCGGCTGTCTCGGCTCTCATCCGTTCCATGATTTCCGTCGTGGATTCACAACCGGTAATATCCACCGGGATGGTATAGAGCTTCCGGGATGCGAAAGGAATAAACGTACTGTCAATTGTACCTGTCAGCTCATCAATATCAAGCATCACAAATCCATGCTCTCCGCATTCATCAAACCCTCTGCCCTCCAGACAGCCGGGATAACAATAGACGCCTCTCGCATCCAGACGCTCTTTTTTATAGCTGTGGATGTGTCCCAGGGCAAGATAATCAATTCCCTTATTTTTCAATGCCGTCAGATGAATGATCTCCGCCTTATCTCTCGCACTGTATTCCGATTCCTGCCCATGCAGGACTACAATGTTGCATTGATCCACATCCAGTGACAGCGTATTATATATGCTTCCACTGTTTTCCGGTGTCAGTTCCACCCCAGTAACCGCAACTCCCTTACCGGAGGTATTCTCCGTCCCTGAAAGTTCATAGCTTGTCCAGTTGTTCCCAAATAGATGAAGATTCTCCGGAATTTCCGAAAGACCGGACGTAAAGCTTCCTTCGTCATGATTCCCCTGTAAGTAATAAAAAGCTATTTTGGGATGTCCCTGAATTAAGTCTTTTACCACATTCCGGGCGGTAGCGGATACGTTTTTCGTATCGAACAGATCTCCTGCGATTATGATCGCCGCCACGCCCTGCTCTGCCCCGTAGGTAACCATATTCTGAAAAGTAGTCAGCAATTCCGTCTTGCGTTCTCTCGCTTTTTCTTTGGTCAGATTTGCACTCATTTTGGAATCCAGATGGATATCCGCACAATGGATGATTTTCATATTGCTGCCTCCTGTATTAACCCTGTAGCACCTGTTTCAAAAGATTGGAACTATGCAGAATCTCATTCGCAAAACCGCATCTGTGATGCTCTCGTTTTGCAGACATATTCATTATATACGAATCTTTGTTCGATTACAACAAAAACGTATCGGTAGTGAGACATTTGGTCTCATTTTCCGATACGTTTTTTTCAGATGTTGAATCACCTATGTTTATGACTATACCTGCAGTCTGCCGGCTGTAATAAGTTTGCCGCTTTTTCTGTCAAATAACAGAATATCTTCTCCACCGATCTCGAACTTCACTTCCTGACCGATCTTGTAAGCGGTATTGCCAAAGACTACTCCGGTCAACAGGAAATCACCGATACGAAGCTTAATCGTGGATTCCATACCGGTGGGCATGGCACCGTAGATCACGCCGTCCAGTCCTGCACCATCGTGTAATTGCAGGGCTTCGGGACGTACACCGATGACAAAATCCTCGTTGGTGATCACGGGAGCTTCCTGCAGTGCGTAATCGTCCTCGTTCACTCTGGCAATATGATACTTGAAGACTTCATCCTTATTGGATTTCTCCACAGCTTTCTTATCCTGCATTTTCTCTTTGTGACGGGCTGCCTCATCGGCTTCGTTCTTATCTCTCTCAGCGAACCATCTTAGCAGATCCAGATGTTCTTTCGGAACAAACTTTGCCTTTCTACCGTCTAAGATCGTCACATCCAGGCTGCCGTTTTCATTCTGCACACCCTTGGCTTCGATAAAATTAATGGAAGGATTTCCTACGAAATCAGCCACAAACAGGTTGTTGGGTCTGCTGTACACAGTCAACGGTGCTTCATACTGCTGCAGCACACCGTTGTTGATCAGGCAGATCTTCGTTGCCAGTGTCATAGCTTCCATCTGGTCATGGGTTACATATACGAAGGTGCTTCCGGTCTCTACATGCAGACGCTGCAGTTCATATCTCATTTCCAGACGGAGTTTCGCATCCAGGTTAGACAGTGGCTCATCCATGAACAGTACCTGGGGTTCCGGTGCCAGTGTTCTGGCAATAGCAACTCTCTGCTGCTGTCCACCGGACAGTTCTGCGGGATAACGGTTCATGAACATTCCGATCT
>OGII01000045.1_pt1 | contig 109098 bp, 87 predicted proteins | sample 1571701 | NCBI WGS metagenome assembly OGII01 (sample SAMEA2581950, study PRJEB24529) | metagenome | biome: Human gut stool | place: China | collected 2011
AAGAATGCTGTCTATATTGTCGCTAACGATATGCAGGCATTTTTTGAAATGTGCCATGTCATCGTCCGAAAAGCCAGCGATAAGCTTTTGTGCAAACTTTTTCTGCAGCTCTCTGCCCTCTTTTATAACAGGCTGGGCCTTTTCTGTGCAGACCAGACGGCATTTTCTTCTGTCGCCCTTTACCGCCTGCCTTTCAACAAAGCCTGCTTCCACAAGCTTTTCTACATGGAAAGACACAAGCGCCGCCTTGATATTCCTATATCTACACACATCACCCGCTGTGTTGAACTCAGGATTGTTCGCAAGAAACATGAGCACGTCAAGCGCCGTCTTTGGCATATCGAGCTTTTTACAAAGGGGCTGCATGACTTTTTCATATGCTTCTGCAAGCTTCTTTGAATGATCAAACATATGCGTTGCTGTTGTCATGTTATCGTTCATTGTCAAACCTCCAATATTAGATATTTCAAATTTGAACAATCTAATATTAACACTTTTCAGCAGGGCGTTCAATGAACATTTTGTAAATTCAGCTTCTTGCAATGTCGTTTTTGTAACAATGCAACAAAAATCAAATATATGGACTATAATATTTGTACAGCAATAAAACCGCCCTCTCCGCTATTGCAATAAAGGGAGAAATGTGTTATAATAACGATGTATGGGCAGAGTATTCGCTCTGCTTCACCTTTTAAGAAAGGAAAGTGGTGCAAAATGGATATTGTAAAAGGCGATATTCTTGTAATGAAGAAAAGTCACCCCTGCGGCAGTAACAGAATGATAGTTCTGCGCTCAGGCATGGATTTCAAGCTGCGCTGCGAGGGCTGCGGACGAGAGTTCATGATAGTACGCAGCAAAGCCGAAAAGAACGTAAAAACTATTATCAGAGAGGCTGAATCATAGCTATTCTCGCAATTTATGATATATAACAAATGTATGATATGAAATAAAAATGACAGGAGAATATAACTATGTTTGAAAAACTCAAAGCACTCGAAGATAAATTCAATGAAATAAACGAAAAGCTCATGCAGCCTGAAACTGTAAACAACACTTCACTGTATACGAGCCTTATGAAAGAATACAAGACACTTACGCCGATAGTTGAAAAGTTCGGCGAATACAAGAAGGCAAAGGCTGCCAATGACGAGGCTCTTGAGCTTCTTGACGCAGGCGGAATGGATAAGGACTTCAAGGAAATGGTGCAGATGCAGCTTGAGGAATCCAAGGAAGATATGGCTAAGCTTGAAGAAGAGCTTAAGCTTCTCCTGCTGCCGAAAGACCCTAACGACGAGCGTAACGTTATCATAGAGATAAGAGGCGGAGCAGGTGGTGAGGAAGCTGCGCTGTTTGCAGGCTCTCTTTATAGAATGTATTCAATGTATGCCGCTTCAAAGGGCTGGACCATAGAAGTCATGAACGCCAACGAAACAGAGCTTGGTGGCTATAAGGAAATAACTTTCAGCGTGTCAGGCGAGGGAGCATATTCAAGACTGAAATACGAAAGCGGAGTACACAGAGTTCAGCGTGTACCTGAAACTGAGTCACAGGGCAGAGTTCACACATCTACTGTTACAGTTGCCGTGCTTCCAGAAGCTGATGAGGTGGAGCTTGACCTGAACGAAGAAAAAGACCTGAAAATAGACGTTTTCCGTTCATCAGGCGCAGGCGGACAGCACATCAACAAGACATCTTCCGCTATCAGAATAACTCACCTGCCTACAGGCATGGTAGTTGAGTGTCAGGACGAGCGTTCACAGTTCAAGAATAAGGAAAAGGCTCTGAAAGTTCTCCGTTCAAGACTTCTTGATCAGAAAGTTCAGGCTCAGAACAAGGAGATAGCGGATAACAGACGTTCACAGGTGGGAACAGGTGACCGCTCCGAAAGAATAAGAACTTACAACTATCCTGAGGGAAGAATTTCTGACCACAGAATCGGTCTTACTATCTACAGACTTGAACAGGTGCTTAACGGCGCACTTGATGAAATAATCGACGCACTTGCAACAGCCGATCAGGCTGCCAAGCTTGCAAGTCAGGAAGAAGAATAAAAATGTTTGACACAAAAATACTTGGCACTGACGAGGACAGCATAGCATATGCCGCAAAGCTGCTCTCACAGGGTGAAGTCGTTGGTATGCCGACGGAAACTGTATATGGTCTTGCGGCGAACGCTTTTGACGAAGCGGCTGTAAGAAAAATATTCGCCGCAAAGGGCAGACCTGCCGACAATCCTCTAATAGTGCATATATCTGACATTTCTCAGCTTGAGGGACTTGTGGATAAGATACCGCCCCTTGCCGTAAAGTGCGCAGAAAAATTTTGGGCAGGACCTCTCACTATGATAATGCCAAAATCTGAAAAAATACCAATGGTAACGAGCGGAGGACTTGACACAGTGGGCATAAGAATGCCGTCACATAAGGTGGCAAGAGCGCTTATCTCAGCCTGCGGCTTCCCTATCGCCGCACCGTCGGCTAACCTTTCAGGCAGCCCGTCACCTACAACAGCACAGCACGTCCTTAACGATATGCACGGCAGGATACCTGCCATAATAGACGGCGGAGCTTGCGGAGTGGGCGTTGAATCAACTGTTATAAGCTTTGAAGGCGAGGACGGAATAAGACTTCTCAGACCGGGATTTATCTCAGCCGAGGATCTTATGGAGATCACCCCGAACGTTCTTATCGACAAGGGCGTTTTGGAAAAGCTGGGCGAGAACGTAAAAGTCCGCTCCCCTGGTATGAAATACAAGCACTATGCCCCAAAGGCTGATGTGACTATCATTGACAGCAGTCTTGAAGCTTTCAGAGAATATGTGAAAACTCACGCTGACAATGACACCACTCTTATGGTGTTCACTGACAACGATTGCGAGGGGCTTGATATACCCCATATCTGCTATGGCGCAAATGACGAGGAACAGGCAAAAGAGCTTTTTGACGTTCTCAGAGAACTTGACGATATAGGTGCAAAGAAAGTTTTTGCACGCTGTCCTAACAAAGACGGCGTGGGGCTTGCAGTGTATAACCGACTTTTAAGAGCCGCAGGCTTTCAGGTGGTGAAGCTGTGAAAAAAACAGTAGTAGGGCTTACAGGTCAAAGCGGTGCAGGCAAGACAACTATATCGGACGCTTTCAGAGAAAATGGCTTTGAGATAATAAATTGCGATATAGTCGCAAGAGAAGTCACACAGGCAGGGAACGAATGCTGTAAAGAGCTTGCAAAGCTTTTCCCAAGCTGCTTTGACGAGAACTATTCTCTTGGCAGACAGAAGCTCGGGGAGATAGTTTTTTCAGATAAGAATAAGCTTCAAATGCTCAATGATACCATATACCCTTTTATAAACAAGCTTATTGACGAGAAGATAAACGCCACAGAGAGCGAGTTTGTTCTTCTTGACGCACCGACCCTTTTTGAAGCAGGTGCGGATAAGCTTTGCAGTGTTATCGTAAGCGTTGTGGCAGACTTTGGCATAAGGCTTGAAAGGATAACCAAAAGGGACGGCATTTCGGCGGAGCTTGCAAAAAAGCGTTTTTCTTCTCAGCATACTATGGAATTTTTCAAGGCTCACAGCGATTTCGTCATTGAGAACAACGGCTCTGTGAATGACACATTCCAAAAGACCTGTGAGGTCATAGAAACAATAAAGGAAAGATATAATGGCGGCTAATGGAAAAAACAGCAGGCGTAAAAAGAAAAGGCACATAAAAAAAGGTCCCGTACTCATAGCAGTCATACTTCTGCTGTGCGGTATAGGCTGGCTCACATATCTTTATCACGAGCAGATAATCAACAAGGCAAAGGATATTCCGAACTCTTTTTCATATCCTACAGATTATGAGGAGTATGTAATAAGATACAGCACCAAGTACAAGTGCGACCCTGTGCTTGTGTTCTCTGTAATAAAAGTGGAAAGCGGCTTTAATAAGGACGCTGTTTCATCAGTGGGTGCCAGAGGTCTTATGCAGCTTATGGAGGACGCATACGATTGGATAAAATATCGCCTTGACGATCAGCGTGACAACACCTATGACGATATGTTCGACCCTGAACTTAATATCCAATATGGCACATACTATCTCAGCTATCTTATGGAAAAGTATGACGGCTCTGTAGAGCTGACAGCGGCGGCATATCACTGCGGAATGAATCTTGTTGACAGTTGGATAGAAAACGGCACTGTTGACCCTGACAACTTCAAAGTCAGCGACATACCTGACGAAAATGACCAGACTTCAAACTATGTGCGCAAGATACGCAAAGCCTATGACAATTATAAGGATATACTCAGCAGTCATGGGGATATTACAGAAAACAGTTAAGAAAAACCATGCGCAGGGGCGAACAGTGTCCGCCCATTGCAACGCAGTTTCAATAAGAATACATTAAAAGGAGGACTTTACAATGGATAACAAGAAGAAAGAAAAGTCCGAGGGCGAAAAGCTTGCAGAAAAGCTTCTTTCGGATAAGAAAAACGGTGGACTTCGCCTTAGCGAAGAAAAGCTCAAAAAGGCAGACAAGTTCTGCGAGGGCTATAAAAGCTTTCTGAACACTGCAAAAACAGAGCGTGAGGCTGTTATCGAGGCAGTGGCTCAGGCTGAAAAAGCAGGCTTCAAGCCTTATGAAAAGGGCAAGAAGTATGACGCCGGCGACAAGTTCTATTTTGTAAACAGAGGAAAGGCTATCATACTTACAGTTATGGGCAAGGACGGTCTTGAAAAAGGTATCAGACTTGCTGCCGCTCATATCGACTCACCACGTCTTGACCTTAAGCAGAACCCACTTTACGAGGACAAGGAGCTTTGCCTGTTCAAGACACACTATTACGGCGGCATTAAAAAATATCAGTGGACAACTGTTCCAATGTCACTTCATGGCGTTGTTATAAAGGCTGACGGCGAAAGCGTTACAGTAAATATCGGTGAGGACAAGGACGACCCTGTTTTCTGCGTAACTGATATCCTGCCGCACCTTGCAGACGCTCAGATGAAAAGACCTGCTCCACAGCTCATCAAGGGCGAGGAGCTTAATCTGCTCATAGGCTCCAGACCATTCAGAGATGACGCTGTTTCAAACAAGGTAAAACTCAACATAATGGCTATTCTTAACGAGAAATACGGCATCGTAGAGGACGATTTCGTTTCCGCAGAACTTGAAGCTGTTCCTGCATTCAAGGCACAGGACGTTGGCTTTGACAGAAGCATGGTAGGCTCTTATGGTCAGGACGACAGAGTTTGCGCATACACAGCTTTGCAGGCTATCCTCAAATGCAAAGACCCTAAAAAGACCTGCATGACCATACTCACAGACAAGGAAGAAACAGGAAGTGACGGCAACACAGGACTTAACAGCTCATATCTGCCATACTTCATTGCTGATCTTGCAAAGATATACGGACTTGAGGGCAGAAACGTTATCTCTGCTTCTGAGTGCCTTTCAGCCGATGTAAATGCGGCATATGACCCAACATTCTCAGAGCCGTTCGAGATAAGAAACTCATCACAGATAAACTACGGCGTTGTTGCCACAAAGTTCACAGGCGCAAGGGGCAAGTCAGGCACTTCCGATGCTTCCGCAGAGTTTGTGGGCAGAGTAAGAAAGCTCTTTGACGAACACAACATCGTTTGGCAGACAGGCGAGCTTGGCAAGGTAGACGGCGGCGGTGGAGGAACTGTCGCACAGTATATCGCAAACCTTGACATGAACGTTATCGACGTTGGCGTACCGGTGCTTTCAATGCACGCACCATTTGAGATAACCTCGAAGATAGACACTTATATGGCATATAAGGCTTTCTCAGTTTTCTTTGCTGACTAATTTGATATCAAATAAGCATATCCGCTTTCCCATTTTGGGAAGGCGGATCTTTTTTTGTCCCCATTGCGACAATTTTTCCATTCAAGCAGTGCTATCATAATATCAAAGGGAGGAACGTCATGAAAATTTACATAGATATACTCCTTGTGACAAATGCCATTATGACGCTTATCATGCTGGAAGCGGCAGGCAGGGTATGTCACAAGGTCATAAGTCCGCTGCGGCTGTTGACAGCTTGCTCGGTGGGAGGACTTTCGTCGCTTGTTATGGCTATAGACAGCAGAGGCTATTTCACTGCAGTTCTTATTGTGGTGATAAAGCTTGTCAGTGCGGTATTCACAGTGCTTATAGCCTTTGGCTGCAAAGATCCTTGGCAGCTTCTGCGATACTTTATCATATACTGTGCAGTGGACGCAGTTTTCACGGGTATAGTGGTGACCCTTTGGCAGATATCAGGGAGCAAGGTGATTTTTTTCAGAAACCTCACTGTGTATTTTGACATATCTCTATTTAAGCTTGCCCTTGCCTGCGGTATAGCATATGGTCTGCTCTGTCTTTATGAGAACATCACACGCAGGTGTTTCAACAGGGTCGCAAAATACGAAGCCATATACGAAAATGGTGGCTGTATAGTGAAAGTCCCTGCCATATGCGACAGTGGGAACAGGCTTTGTGACAGCTTCACAGGAACGCCAGTGGTGGTTTTCTGCTGTGACAGGCTTTTCTATCACTACGACCTTGACCGTGACGAGCCCGACCCTCTAAGCGGTTTCAGGCTTATCCCCTGCTCTACTGTCAGCGGTGAGGGAATTATCCACATAACCGCCGCAGGAAGCGTAAAGATAATCGACGATAAAGACCGTGTACACAACGTCAGGTGTTATGTGGGCATAAAGCCATCTCTGAACGGAAAATCACGGGCTATATTCAACCCCGCATTGCTGGGATAATACAGGAGGAATACAAATGACCACACTTAAAACACTCGCTCTAGGGCTGAACAGATTTTTGAGCCGTTTGTTTTCAGACGACCCCGAAACTATAGATTACCTAAACGGTGCAGATTCGTTACCGCCGCCCCTAAACAAAGAGGAAGAGAAAAAAGCCTTTGAGCTTCTTGAAACAGACCCGAAAAAAGCCCGAGAACTGCTTATCGTGCATAATCTCAGGCTTGTGGTATACATAGCAAAGAAGTTTGAGTCAACAGGCACAGGCATAGAGGATCTTATCTCAATAGGCTCTATAGGGCTGATCAAGGCGGTGAACACCTTCTGTCCTGATAAAAACATCAAGCTCGCGACCTATGCTTCGCGGTGCATAGAAAACGAGATACTTATGTTTCTTAGAAAATCAAATCAGTATAAAAATGAAATATCCATAGACGAACCGCTGAATGTTGACTGGGACGGCAACGAACTGCTTTTATCCGATATTCTAGGCACCGATGACGACACCGTGAACAAGGGCATAGAAAGCGAAGTTGAGAAACAGCTTCTTCTGGAGGAGATCGAAAAGCTCTGCCCTCGTGAAAAGCAGATAATGAAAATGCGATTCGGGCTCTCAGGCAAAAAAGAAATGACCCAGAAGCAGGTCGCTGATGAAGTCGGTATATCCCAATCATACATATCAAGACTTGAAAAGCGGATAATAAAATCCATACGGCGAAATTTAGAAAAAATATGCTGATTAAAAGACTGGCGAACACGCAAAATGTTCACCAGTTTTTATGTTATATGGGATAATTTTGTTTTCACAGCAGTGTAATTCTTCTCAGAAATAGGGATCACCTTGCCATATGTAAGTTCTATTCTGTAACGGCTTATGCGGCTTACATATTCAGGATTTACAAGATAATTTTCATGACAGCGCACAAACATATCCCTATATCGTCTTTCAAACACCTTAAGGCTCTGCACTGATTCAAAAGAGCCGTCAATGGTATATATGACGCAGTGACTGCCACTGCTTTCCACATAAGCTATCCACGACCTATCCAGAAAAACAAGCGACCTGTCTACGCCATTTACTATCACTCTCTTTGTACGCCTTTCACCTGAACAGACATTTTTCTTGTATATTTCTTCATAATGTACAGGATATATCCTGTCACGTTCATCATATTTAATGGCATTGGAAATGTGACAAAGCTTTATTTTTTCCTCGCCGTTCTCACTCACCCATGAAAACTGTATCCTTTGATCTGCTCTCCCAACACTGCTGTCAGGCCAAATCGTATCCAAAATGAAAAACATTATGACCTCGCAGGAACGTTCAGTAAGACCTATGGAAAACACCTTTAGGTCGCTGAGCACAAATTCAAGCTTGTGTTCTTCTTGCGAAAAAGCATCAACAAGCGCCTCTCTGGTGCGTATCACATGCTTCTCAGCGGGACCTATCCACAGAATGTCTTCATGGCAGGCATTAAGAAAGCTGTCTATCTCGTTATTGTAGTACTTAGTGAGAATATCGGCTGAACGTGTTTCAAGAACTCTATATTCCATGAAATCAAATCCTCCGTTTGCTGAATTAATTTGTACATTTTTTATTGTATCTTTTATTATACGACATTTTTATTATTTTGTCAATAATACTGACACAATTTCATTTTCGCAAAATTTCGACAGATAAACTATGTATAAATTCTTCAGAAGTTTTATTGTATTTTTAAAGCATATGTGATATACTTAGACCATACGATAAATGAAAGGAGAAGATATCTTGGCGATAGATAGATTTTATGCGGTGATACCCGCTTATGAGCCTGATGAAAAAATGCTGGCTGTTATTGACGATATATCTTCATTGACCGATTTTCATATAATTGTCATTAATGACGGCAGCGGCAAGGATAAGCTGCCGATTTTTGCCGAAGCCGCAAAAAAAGCCATAGTTCTCACCCATGAGGTAAACAAAGGCAAGGGGCGTGGCATAAAAACCGCACTTGAATACATAAAAGAACATGAAGCCGACACTGTGGGCATCGTCATTGCAGACGCAGACGGACAGCACAAGGTGGAGGATATAATAAGGGTGTCGGAAGCCCTGAAAAGCTCCCCTGACAAGCTTATTATGGGTTGTCGCAGATTTTCAGGAAAGATACCACTGCGAAGCAAATTCGGCAACAACATCACAAAATTCGTTTTCTCATTTGCCGCAGGAGTAAAGGTAAGCGACACGCAGACTGGCTTGCGTGGCTTTTCCTCAAAGCTCATACCTTTTATGCTGTCGGTAAACGGTGACAGATATGAGTTTGAGATGAATATGCTACTTGAATGTGCAAGAGAAGGCATAAGATTCTATGAAGTGCCTATCGAAACAGTTTACCTTGGCAAAAACGAGTCATCACATTTTAATCCTATCAAAGACTCATGGAGGATATACAAGGATATACTGAAATTCTCCTGCTCATCACTTCTTAGCTTCTGCGTGGACTATATTTTCTACAGCATTTTCGCAATGATAAGCGGGAGCGTAGCGTTTTCTAACATATGCGCAAGAGTGATAAGCTCAATTTTCAACTTTTCCATGAACAAAAAGTTCGTCTTTAAAAATAAGGAAGGCATTGCAAAGACAGCCGCAAAATACTTTCTGCTTGCCGCATTCATACTAGCTGCAAACACAATAATGCTGGAGCTATGTGTGAAATATCTCATACACAACAAATATATCAGCAAAATACTTATAGAAGTGCTGCTTTTCTTTATAAGCTGGGCGGCGCAAAAAAGTTTTGTTTTCAGAAAGAAGGAAAGAAAAATTGACGAATAAGACAAAAAAGCCAATGCCTGTCTGGGCAATGGTGATAACGGACGTTGTGCTTACAGCGGCAGCGATAGGCGTGTTCATGCTTTTTGACTACGTTATGCCGCAACGTTCAGGAGTAAAGGGAGAAGTAATCGCAACAGTTGACAGCTCCGCAGAGGGTAGCTTCACCCTGCCAAATGCGGCTGACAACTCGCAGAAAGAAGGCACAGCACAGGACGATAGCGAGCCTGCAGTTACCACAACAGCTCCGCAGGCAGAAAAGGCTACAACCACACTGCGTACTGAGCAGACGAACCACAGAAACTGGGGCAATCAGGACACTGCCGACTATCGTTCAGACCAGAATGCTATAAGCAGTATAACAAACGGTGCCATAACCTCTGAGGAGTTTGGTTCGGCTTCAACTGACAATGCTCAGGTGACAGTATACAAAAAATCTATCGGCGAGGGAAGCAACAAGATAACCTATTTTGTGGCTGATGTTTATGTCACAAGCGCAAGCGAGATAAAAGCCGCCTTTGCAGACGGAGAATTCGGTAAGAACATCAAGGACTCAGTATTCAGTATGGCGGTGGAAAACAAAGCTCTTTTCGCCATAAACGGTGATTTCTATGGTAATTCAGAACGCAGTATCGTTATAAGAAACGGTATAAAATACCGTGATGATGTCAACGACGCAGACGTGTGCGTGCTGTTCACAGACGGCACAATGCAGACCTACTCCCCGTCTGAATATGACAGCGACGCTGTTATAGCAAAAGGTGCATGGCAGGCTTGGAACTTTGGTCCTGCACTTCTTGACGGAAGTGGCAACGTTCTTGAAACGTTCAACACAACCAAGTATCTCAACAGTGCAAATCCACGTTCAGCTATTGGCTGTGTGTCGGCAGGCCACTATATTTTCGTGACAGTTGACGGCAGAAACGAAGGCTACTCAAAGGGCGCAACTCTCAGTGAGCTTGCGGCTATCATGAGCGATGAGGGCTGTATGTCTGCGTTCAATCTTGACGGTGGAAAGTCCGCTATGATGTACTTCAACAACAGCATTGTGAACGCTCCTGACGGCGGTGGACGTGACCTCAGCGACATTATCTATATAGGAGGATAAAAATGAAAAGACTAAGCAAAATTCTCCCACATATCACGATAATACTTGCGGGAATGTTCATTGTATTCTGGATATTGGATATACTCAACCCTACAATGAATTTCATAAACAGAAAAATATCCAACAAGCTTCTGCTGGCATTTTGCATATCAGCCATAATAACAGCGATACTTGCGGTCTACTATCAGCGCAAGAGCGACAGAAAAGAATAGAACTAATGCAGAGTCACACGGCTCTGCATTTTTTTATGGTCAGATTTTCCTGAAAAATATCTGTATAGTTCCTGATCGAAAGGTAATAATTATATTATCACGGCAGCATAAAATGCTGCTTTTTAACAGGAGCGTGCGATGCAGTACAATAAAGTTGAGATAAGCGGAGTGAACACCAATGAGCTTAAAACGCTGAAAGAGTCGGAAAAGCTGGAGCTTTTGAAAAAAGCCCACGCAGGTGATAAGAAAGCCCGTGAGGAACTTATAAACGGCAATCTCAGGCTCGTGCTGAGCGTTTTGCAGAAGTTTGTGAGCCGAAGCGACTCCCCTGACGACCTTTTTCAGGTGGGTGTTGTGGGGCTTATCAAGGCGATAGATAATTTCGATACCTCTCTTGATGTGAAGTTTTCTACCTACGCTGTGCCTATGATAGCAGGTGAGCTTAGAAGATTTCTTCGTGATTTTCAACCCATGAGGGTGAGCCGTTCTCTCCGTGACCTTGCTTATAAAGCAATGCAGGCAAAAGAACAGCTCATATGTGAAAACCAGAAAGAGCCTACTGTTGAGCAGATAGCAGACACTATCACCGAAAAGCCTAGTCAGGTGGTCATTGCCCTTGAAGCCATAACCGACCCGGTTTCACTCTATGAGCCTGTGTATTCTGACAACGGCGACGCTCTTTATGTGTTGGATCAGGTGAGCGACAACTGTGACGATAAAAGCTGGCTGGAAGAGCTTTCATTGAAGCAAGCCATGAGCGAGCTTCAGCCTCGTGAACGTAATATACTCTTCCTGCGCTTTTTCAAAGGACAAACTCAGGTGGAGGTAGCAAAAAATATTGGCATCTCTCAGGCACAGGTATCACGGCTTGAAAAAGGTGCATTGGAACACATCAAGAAAAGTATCTAACGTCTGTCGCAATACGTTAAATCGACATTTATGAATATTTTTGTTATATACAATTACATTAAGGTCACGTTTTTGAAACAATTTGATTAATAATATACCATTAAAGTTGCTTGTAGTCAAAAAATTTGATATAATATATATATGAGTTGTTATGTTAAATCGTCATAAGGGAGTTGAAGTGTATGCTGACTGATTATTCGGTCCTTATTTCCGAGTCATATGACGGCCAGCATAAACTGTTGACCGAGGAACTGAGACGCAATGGTACAAAGGTCCATATATGCGGTGATACTGAAATAGAGCTTGAGATAGGTGCTGTAAAATATACTCCTGACGTTATCGTTATTGACTGCTGTAAGCTGGGATATAAAAAGCTTCTGCATTTTCGTGAGATACTTCACGAAGATGACATTCATCCCATAATATATAACATCTACACTTATGATGACACAGAAACGATCCGTATTCTTCTCGATTATGATGATATTCTGCACATACTTATGCCATACAACGCTAAGAACGTATGCCACTATATGCTTGACAAGCTAAAAAGGATACCTGTTGATCCTGATATCCTTAAACAGAATATTTCAAAGGAGATACACAGGATCATAACATCAACGGGCATAAACCGCAAACATTCAGGATATGACCATATCTACTACATGATATTCCTTATTATATTCAAATATAACGGTAATAAAGTACAAATAGGCGAACTTTATAAGGACATTGAAAAACAATACGGAAAAAACGCTGCAGCTATTGAACGCTCAACAAGAAGTGCTATAGTTTCAGGCTGGGAAAAAATGAAGCCTGTGGATAAGCAAATGCTTTTTGAAAGTTGCCTTGCTAACGGAACAAAGCCTACAAATGCAATGTACATAAACACCATAGCTTTATATATAAAGCATTTGTATAACGATCAGTTGGAGATGTATTACAAAAACAAAAACGATCATACATAGGACGATCCCCAAAGTGCATACCTATTATAAAGGGTATGCACTTTTTTTGAAAGGGGAAGGTTTCATGATATGTAGTTTTTCAAGCTTACGAAATAAAGAGGTCGTCAATATGCGAACAGGACTGAAAATAGGCTATGTTGATGATATAGAAATGGATACTCAGGGAGCGAATATAGTTTCACTGATCGTCTATGGCAAACCAAGGGCTTTCGGTATCATGGGCAGAGATGAGGATATTATCATAAAATGCTCGGATATCGAGCTTATCGGCGAAGATACCATACTTGTAAAATTCAACGATAGTGCAGTATGCACAAAGAGCAGAACTGTAAAAATCGAAAATTTGTTAAAATAAATTGTCGAAAGCTCTTGAAATGAAATAGAAAATATGATATAATATTAAAGCAATTCGCACGGACAGGTTTTTGCCGTTGGTCCTGCCGTAAGACAGGTGAAAGCAAGTAAAGCCGTCCGGAGGATAAAAACATCTGCGAAAGCAGAAATCTAAAACCAAACAGGAGGTTACTACAATGGGAGTAGTATCAATGAAGCAGCTTCTTGAAGCTGGTGTACACTTTGGTCACCAGACAAGAAGATGGAACCCTAAAATGGCTCCATACATTTTCACAGAAAGAAACGGAATTTACATCATCGATCTTCAGAAGACCGTTAAGAAGCTTGAAGAAGCTTATATGTTTATCCGTGACATCTCAGCTAACGGCGAAGAGGTACTTTTCGTAGGTACAAAGAAGCAGGCTGGAGATTCTATCAAGGAAGAGGCACTGAGAGCTAATGCACATTATGTAAATGCAAGATGGCTCGGCGGTATGATGACAAACTACAAGACGATCCAGCAGAGAATCAAGAGACTTGAGCAGCTCCACACAATGGAAGAGGACGGCACATTCGACCTTCTCCCTAAAAAGGAAGTTGTTAAGCTGAAGCTTGAGATAGAAAAGCTTGAAAAGTTCATGGGCGGTATCAAGAACATGAAGAAGCTTCCGGGCGCACTTTTCGTTGTTGACCCAAGAAAGGAAAAGATCGCTGTAGCAGAGGCTAAGAAGCTTGGCATACCTGTAGTAGCTATCGTTGACACAAACTGCGATCCTGACGATGTTGATTATGTTATCCCAGGTAACGATGACGCTATCAGAGCAGTTAAGCTTATCGCTGGTTGCATGGCTAACGCTATAATCGAAGGCAGACAGGGTGAGGACGCTGAGTCCGCTGAAGAGGCAGATAAGGTGGAAGAAGCTGACGAGGCTGCTGAATAAAAGCTGAAATTTCAGGCAGGCATTTATAGTATATTTGTCTGCCTATTTCGATATAAAACACTAGGAGGAATAATAATGGGTAAGGTATCCGTAGCAGAGATCAAAGAACTTATGACAGCAACAGGCGTTGGCATGATGGACTGCAAGAAGGCTCTTGTAGAAGCTGACGGCGATATGGAAAAGGCAGTAACACTTCTCCGTGAAAAGGGACTTGCTACACAGGCTAAGAAGAGCGGCAGAGTTGCAGCAGAGGGTATCTGCACAGCTGTAGTTAAGGGCAACGTAGGCTGCGTTCTTGAAGTAAACATCGAAACAGACTTTGCTGCTAACAATGATGAGTTCAAGGCTTTCGTTGCAGCAGTTGCTGATACAGTAATCGAGACAAACCCTGCTGACGTTGACGCACTTAAGGCAACAAAGATCAGCGGTGGTGACAAGACAGTTGAAGAGACACTTCAGGATCTGTTCATCAAGATCAGAGAGAACATGGTAATCAGAAGATTCAAGAGAATGGAAGGCATTCTTGTTCCTTACGTTCACGGTGCAGGCAGCATTGGCGTTATGGTAAAGCTTGATTCTGACATTGCAGCTGACAATGCTGAGCTCCTTGCTGCTGGTAAGGACTGTGCACTTCAGGTTGCAGCTATGAATCCTGCATACCTGAACAGAGAGGCTGTTCCTGCTGACGCTCTTGACAAGGAGAGAGAGATCATGCTGGCTCAGATGGCTGAAGATCCTAAGATGGCTAACAAGCCTGAGCAGGTTAAGCACAAGATCATCGACGGTAAGATCGGCAAATACTATTCTGAGAACTGCCTCCTTGAGCAGGCATTCGTTAAGGATGATAAGGTATCTGTTGGCAAGTACGTTGAGTCTGTAGCTAAGAAGCTTGGCGGCAAGATCGACGTTGTTGAGTACGTTCGTTTCGAGAGAGGCGAAGGCGTAGAGAAGAAGGAAGAGAACTTCGCTGACGAAGTTGCAGCAATGACAAAGTAATCTTTCTGACATAAATGAAAATCCCTCGGTGATGAGCCGAGGGACTTTTTTTATGGGCTTTTGATTGTAACTTGTCAAGTTTTATTATACTGCATCACAGTTGAATTTATAGAGTTACTTGGCGGTCCAGATGGAGAAATACAGCCTGAAATATATCGTATCAAAGCATTTCAGGTCGATGCTAATGAACTGGAACAAGTTTTATGTGGACATAATGGTGCAGATGTTGATGATAGTGAGGAGGACTCCAGAGCATATCGAAAAATTAGTGTAGGAATATATCGTGAAAACTATGAAGATCGTTGGGAAACAATTGGATTAGGTATAACAGATTACTACCAATAACAAAAATGATGATGAACCTCTATAACTTACAAGCTGTGTGAGCGAACTCCGCTGCGCAGCTCTTTCTTTTTCCCGTAACAATGTGTCGAACTGGATAATGCAAGTAAAACAGAAAGTTTGAGCGCAATATCAATAGACACTGAACTGCGTTTCGCGCTATAATATTAGCATAGGGTATTATCCCTAAATCCAAATCATTGCGAGGTGAAGTGAATGCGTGGTAATCTGAAAGACAACCAGGCGAAGCTCGATAACTACGAAAAGTCTATCAAGGCAGCGCAGGAACGCAGGCGCAAGGTCATCATCGAAAGCAAACTCTACACCTACGATAAGCTCTCACAGCTTTACGGTGGTGCTGAGGGGCAGGCACTTCTCAATGCTGTGACTGCGGAGCATACGCTGATCGGCAAGCTGACCGACAGTGGAATGTCCTACGCTGACATTGAGGGGCTGGTCGATAGCTCTGACGGTGCAAACAGCAAGTCGGGCAACAGCTCGGACAGTGATGTTGCTGACGGACAGACTTCCTTCTTTGAAAACGAAAATCCGTATGCGGTTTAATATAACCGACAACAAAACGATAGCTGTGAAAGGGACGGCTATAATCACAACCAACAACCATAAGGGTAAGAGAAAAAAAGCGATGCCCTCAGACCTATAAGCGTAGATATAGAGAAGCTAAGGAGATAAATTCGCTATGAATGAAACAACAACTGCCGCCGTTGCGGTATCGGAAACTATGTCCGAGTACCATATCGGGCATACGATTTACAGAGTGAAAACCGTCTTTAACCCAGCTTTTCGGCAAAGCCTGAGCGACATTCTCGCAAGGCTCATCACGGCTGACTGTGAAAAAATGCTCGGTGAAACCAGCCAAGAACCCGTACAGCAGGCTGTTTGATTTTGGAATATCGGCGCATTGAAAAAAGAAATATGGTGCGCTATAATGATAATAGCTTGCTGTATCCTGTCGGAAAGTGAGGTTAATATGACAGACAAGATAACAGCTTTATACTGCCGTCTTTCGCAGGACGATATGTTGAACGGCGAGAGCAACAGTATTACCAACCAGAAAGCAATTTTGCAGAAATTCGCTGAGGACAACGGCTTTCCAAATCCAACTTTTTATGTCGATGATGGAGTGAGCGGAACGACTTGGGATCGTGATGGCTTCAAAGCGATGATGTCGGACATTGAGGATGGCAAGGTCGCAATGGTTATTACCAAAGACCTTTCAAGGCTCGGTCGTGACTACCTGAAAACATGTGAGCTGATCGAAATGGTGTTCCCTGATTATGATGTCCGCTATATTGCCGTGAACGATAATGTCGATACAGCGAAGTCGGAGAATGAGCTGCTTGCATTCAAGAACATTTTTAATGACTGGTACGCCCGTGATTGCAGTAAGAAGATTCGTGCTGTGTTCAGGGCAAAGGGACAGTCGGGCAAGCACCTGTGTCCGCCCGTGTACGGCTACAAGAAGTCAGAAACGGATAAAAACCTGTGGGTAATTGACGAGCCTGCCGCTGAGGTAGTACGCAAGATTTTCAAGCTCTGCATTGACGGTTACGGTCCGGTGCAAATTGCCCGTATCTTGACCGAACAGGGTATCCCCACGCCAACCGCATACGCTTTCTCGCAGGGCAGGGACAACTGACGGCATAATGCAAAGACATACCGCTGGGGAGCGCAGACAATTGCACATATTCTTGAACGCTACGAATACTGCGGTCATACGGTCAACTTCTGCACAAAAATGAAGTCATACAAGGTGCATAAGATCGTCTACAACCCACAGGACAAGTGGCAAATTTTTGAGAATACACAAGAGCCTATCATCACGCAGCAGACCTTTGACTTGGTGCAGGAGCTTCGCAAGCACAAGCGCAAACCGCAACGCTCTGAGGTAGTAAATCCGTTCGCAGGAATGGTGTACTGTGCCGACTGCGGAGAGAAGATGTATCTGAGCCACCGCAAGAACGAACGTCCTGAACAGAAGCATATGCGTTGTTCTACATACGCTAAAGAACAGGACAAATGCACTGTCCACTATATCCGCGCCTGTGTTCTCAACGAAATTGTCCTCGGTGAGCTGAAAAAGCTCCTTGCCACGGTGCGTGAGAATGAGGAAGATTTTATCCAGAACGCTATGAGCAATTCCGTTCAGCGTAAATCCTCGTAACTTATAAAAGCAAAGAAAACGCTGAAACAGGCTGAAAAGCGTATCGCTGAACTGATTGATAAGATCATCGTCCACGAACCCAACAAGTCCAGCGGAAAGCGTGTGCAAGATATTGAGATACACTTCCGCTTTGATGTGGCGGTATCGACCATATCCGTTGAAACAGGTAAATAAGAAAAAAAAGGTCGCATAACCGACGGTGTTATGCGACTACACTAAGGAAGAAAAAAACTTCTATATCACTACTGTGCTTTTGTTTATGCTTTAAAATATTCAAGGACAGCGTCTAAACTGTCCGTTTTCTTGTACACCATTGACAATATCTCATCTGTCGGTGCAATAAGATCTGGCACCATTATTGGTATCATCTTAGCATTGTAAGCCGCCTTTATGCCATTGTAAGAGTCCTCTACAGCAACAGTTTTCTCAGGCCTTACACCCAGTTTCTCGCAGGCAAGTAAATATATCTCAGGCTGTGGCTTTGAATGTTTTATCATATCTCCACCAATAATCACTTGGAAATAATCAAGCAGACCTGCTCCCTTTAGATTTCTGATAACCCCTTTGTAAGACGTTGATGAAGCAAGTCCGACCTTTATACCATGCTCTTTAAGATAAGAAAGAAGCTCTCTCGCACCGCTTTTCAGAGGTAAACCACGCTCAGCGATAATATCTGCACAAATGGATTTAGCTTCGTCATAAAGTTCGGGTATTGACACTTTGTCACCATATGCGGCTTCTAGGATAGCCATTGTATCAACAGTGCTTCTGCCAATGCACTTCATAGCATTTTCGTGAACGTTGGTCAGACCATATTTCTTTCCAAGGCGCTCCCAGCTTTCAAGACCTATTACTTCGCTGTCGAAAATAACGCCGTCCATATCGAATACGATACCGTCAAGTTCTGATAATTTCAAACCCACCACGCACCTCACTTGAAATACATATACAGATTACATTTTATCATGCCGTTGTAAAGCTTGCGCTTTTTGTCAGCCTTTTTGCCGAAAAACACCTCAAACTCCTCATGCGGGGAGATTATATAGCATGGGTTCTCCTTTGACGGGCAAAGTCTTTGTCCCATTTTCTTATAAAGCTCCTCGGCTTCCTTTATTTCAAGCATACGCTCGCCATATGGGGGATTGACAATTGTTATCGAACCCTCTATCTGGCTGTATTTTGAGATATCCTGCTGTTTTACTGTAAGCTTTGAGCCTACTCCTGCCTTTTTAGCGTTGTTTCTTGTAAGCTCCACCGCTATATCATCAACATCAAAGCCAAATGCCTTGAATGCACCCTGCCTGTCGATAGCGTCCATAGCCTCGGCTCTTGCATTGCGCCACGCTGTTTCAGGTATCTGTGACCACTGCTCTGCCGCAAAATTTCTTCTCAGACCAGGTGCAACTTTCAGTGCCTTGTATGCCGACTCAATAAGAAATGTACCTGAACCGCACATAGGATCCACCACAACTGAGTCCGCACGAACTCTTGCAAGGTCAACTATACCTGCGGCAAGTGTTTCCTTGATAGGTGCGTCGTTGGAATTTCTTCTGTAGCCACGCTTGTGAAGTCCTACACCTGATGTATCAAGATAGATAGTCGCAATGTCCTTATGGATAGCAAACTGTATCTGATGTTTCGCCGCAGTTTCCTCGAAATAGCTTATGCCATAGGCTTTTTCAAGTCTTTTAACGCAGGCTTTTTTGATTATCTTCTGACAATCAGGGATAGAATGAAGCTTTGAATTAAGGGCATGACCCTTAACAGGGAAAGCGTCTTCCCTGCCGATAAAATTCTCCAGCGGAAGCTTCATAACGCCGTCAAAAAGCTGTTCAAAGCTTTCTGCTCTAAAGCTGCCAAGCTCGATAAGTACACGCTCTCCTGTGGCAATCCAAAGATTTGCCTTTGCAAGCACGTCAAAGCCACCTTCAAAGCTTATCTTGCCGTCAGTTGTGGTAAGATTTTCACCGCCTATCTTTTTTATCTCATATGCAAGCACGCTTTCAAGCCCAAAATGGCATGGAACGCACATTCGCAGTTTATTTTCCATAATGATTTCCTTTCAAAAAAGCCTCCATAGAGTTATGGAGGCTTTAATTTTAATGATTTCCGCTGCAATACTCAGGCTCGTTGGATTTCTTGTAATATCCGGTCGCCGTGCTGTAGCATGAATTTGACGCAAGCTTACCTGTCTTTGTGCAGTAGGTGAGCTTTTCAACTGTATCAGGCATTTTGAAAGTCTTGTCAAATGACTTATGCTTCTCATTCTCAGCGATATCACCAAAAACGTTCTTCCAAATCGCACCGATATTCTGATACTCGTTCGTAGGGATAGTGGCAGGGTTTTCATAACCTATCCAGATACCTGAAACGTAGTCAGGAGTACAGCCTACAAATGAGAGGTCAAACCAGTCAGATGAAGTACCTGTCTTACCGACAAGGTCAGTATTGTTTAGCTTAGCATATCTACCGGTACCGTCCTGCTGAGTTATAACATTCTGCATCATTCTGTTCATAACGTAAGCGGTAGATTCACTTATAGCCTGCTTGTATCCGTCGCTCTTTTCATAGATAGCGTTTCCGTCAGCGTCCTCTACCTTTGAAACGTAGGTAACGTCATACTTCTTACCGCCATTGCCGAATATCATATAAGCGCCTACAAGCTCCTCAAGCTTAGTACCATTTGTAAGACCGCCGACAGTTACTGGCGAATAGTCAGCGTCGGAGTCTGCAAGCGTAGTGATGTCAAGCTTTTCCTTAAGGAAGTTATAGGAATAAGCAGGTGTCATTTTTTTGATAAGCTGTGCAGGAAGAGTGTTCAGCGACCTTGTGAGCATTTCTACAGTTGTAAGCTGCTGATAAGACCAGTTTGCACTGTCGCCTGTTTCCGAATAGTTTACAGGCCACTTTTTGTCCTTGCCCTTTACCTTAATAGTGATAGGCTCATCAGTGAACAGCGTTGACCATGTCATAAGGTCCTGATCCAATGCAGGAGCGTATGACGCAATAGGCTTGATACAAGAACCTGGTGAACGTTTGGCATCAGTAGCAATATTATAAACTCTCGACTCCTTTTTCTTATCACGTCCGCCAACGATAGCCTTAACATTGCCCTGATAGTCCATGGCGATAAAGCCTGACCACAGAGTATCGTCCTTTTTGTTCATTTCATAGGTGGTGAAATTACTTTGCTTCTGCATTTCCTTTTCTACCTTCTTCTGCATACTTCTGTCAACAGTGGTATATGCAGTAAATCCGCCGTCATAAAGTCTTGCGGAAGCGTCCTCCCATGAAATGCCGTAATAGTCAGCGATTATCTGTATAGTCTGATTGATAGCAGCGTCCATGAAATAAGATGTCGGACCCTGATCTTTTGTTTCGTCCTCATAGATAGTTGAGCTTGTGTAGGTTATATCGCCTGTTATTTTAAGCTCATAGTTGAGGGCTTCGTTATATTCCTGCTCAGAAATTGCACCGTTATCGAGCATATGATCCAGAGTATACTTCTGTCTGAGCTTGTTGTTTTTCATATTATCATATGGGTTGTTTGCAGCAGGCCAGCTTGTCATACCCGCAAGTGAAGCTGCCTCAGCAAGGTTTAGATCCTTTACATCCTTGCCAAAATAGAAGTTTGCAGCAGCCTGAACTCCGATGATATCATACTCCTGAGTTGTCAGTGGCACAAGGTTAAGATAGCTTTGGAGGATATCTTCCTTTGTGTAGGTCTTTTCCACGTTGATAGAACGGAAGATCTCTCGTATCTTACGCTCGATACCATGGATAGAATCTCTGGAGTCATCACCCGTGATGTTCTTGATAGTCTGCTGTGTGATAGTCGAACCACCTATCTGTCTGCCGCCGTATATCGGAATGAATACATTGACAAATGAAGCGAACGTTCTCTTGAAGTCAACGCCGTCATGAGAATAGAATCTCTCGTCCTCGGTGTACACAAAAGCGTCCTGAACATACTGAGGAATATCCTCAAGATCTGCCCATACAACGTGCTTATTGCTGTTTTTCAGAGCATAATAAAGGTCATACTCCTGTGAATCCTCATCATCTTCATCATAGTCAGGGTTGACAGACAAAAATCTCGAAATGTTGCTTGTTTCCGTCTTGTCAAGGCTGATAGTTGTTGTGGTATCTGCAAAGTTAAGGACGTAAATAGTCAGAACTGTTGCAAATATAGAACAGGTGATAATGAGTATCAGGAATATCGACAGCAAAGCTGTGCCTAATATTTTGAGAACTCTGACAGCAGGATTAGTGGATCTTTTCTTTTTGCGTTTTTTCACTGCCGTGTTTTTTATTTCATCCATAAATTTAACCTTTCGTCTTTATTTGATCTGATATTATTATACCACATACGAATCAAAAAGTTAAGTCTTTTCGGTAAATCTTTAGTTTTTTCTAAGGATTTTTTGACAGAACAAAGCTGCCGTTATTTCATTGAAAATAAAAAACGAGGGCGATCACTCGCCCCCATGAATTTTATTGCTTATTCAGCGTCCTCAGAAGCCTCGTCATCAGCAGGAAGCAAAGCTCTCATAGACAGGCTGATCCTCTTCTTGTCGAGATCGATCTCTGTGATCTGGCAATCAACTACCTGACCTACAGAAAGGATATCTGCAACATTGTTTACTCTCTGGTTAGCGATCTGAGAAATATGGATAAGACCGTCGATACCGTCAATGATCTGTGCAAAAGCACCAAAGCTTGTGATAGAAACAACAGTAGCCTTAACTACCTGACCTACCTCATAGTTAGCCTTGAAGATCTCCCATGGATTCTCTGAAGCCTTCTTATATGTCAATGAAACCTTCTTTGTTTCGCTGTCGATATCCTTGATAGTAACAGTGATCTTATCGCCAACAGAAACAACGTCTGAAGGGTGCTTGATCCTGTTCCAAGAAAGATCCATTCTTCTGATAAGGCCGTCAACACCACCGAGATCTACGAATACGCCGTAATCTGTGATAGACTTAACTGTACCCTCTACCTCAGAACCGATCTGAGCTGTCTCAAAGAACTTAGCCTGAGCTGCTGCTCTTTCCTCTCTTGCTACTGCACGGATAGAACCAACTGCTCTCTGCTTAGCCTCGTTTACCTCAAGGATCTTGAAGCTTACTGACTGCTTGAGCAGATCGTTAAGATCGAAATCTCTTCTTGGAGCTGCCTGTGAAGCAGGGATAAATACCTTAACACCGTTAGCTGATACGAGCACACCGCCCTTAACAACGTTTGTAACTGTACCTGTAAGTGTAGCGTCAGCCTCCTTAGCCTCAACTATCTTCTGGAAACCAAGAACTGCGTCAACCTTCTTCTTAGAAAGTGTAACGATACCCTCCTGGTCATTTGTCTTAAGAACGATAAGATCGATCTTGTCGCCTACCTTTACTATATCCTCCGGCTTCTTAGTAGGATCATCTGTAAGCTCAGATGCAGGAATATAGCCTGTGTGCTTTGTTCCGATATCTACGGCTACTTCACCGTTATTGATATCGGTGACAATGCCCTCAACCTTCATTCCCGTATGTATTTTTTTCAGAGTCTTTTCCAGTTCCTCCTCAAAATTAAATTCTTCGTCAACATTGTTCAACATTTCACTCATGGTCTGTTGTACCTCCTTGATTATATAAGCCGGCGTCGATGCACCAGCAGAAATCCCGATAAATTTTGCACCTGATAAGTCAATATCACATGCCCTCAGTCCTTCGGCGTCCTCTACAAGCCAGCATTTGCAATATTCATCGCATATGGCTTTAAGCTTGTGAGTATTGGAGCTGTGCAGCCCTCCGACTATTATCATTATGTCGGCAGCCTTCGCAAGCTCCGCCGCCTCCTTCTGTCTTTCAGAAGTGGCACTGCATATGGTGTTATACACCACAGCCTCAGGCAGATACCTCTCAAAAAGCTCTTCGCACTTTCTCCACATATTCTTATTATACGTTGTCTGAGCCAGAATTGCAACCTTTTTTGACGAAAAATCTTTCTCTTTCACCAAATTTTCAAAATCGTCACATGAACTGAACACATAACTCTCTCCGCTGCAATGACCTCTTATACCCATTATTTCCGGGTGAGCCTCATCGCCTGCGATAAGAATAACGTATCCCTCGCCCGATTTTTCGGCTGCTATCTTGTGTATCCTTGCCACAAAGGGACAGGTAGCGTCAATTACTTCCGCACCTACCTTTGCAAGCTTTTCATACACGTCCAGTCCAACTCCGTGGGATCTGATAACAACTGTCTGGTCTTTCGTGACCTTATCCACATCGGTGGAGTAAACTCCTTTTGCTTCAAGGTCAGAAACTACGTTTGGATTGTGAATGATTGGGCCTAACGTTACAACATTATTTCGGTTATCTAATTCATTATACACTATTTTTACGGCTCTGTCTACACCAAAACAGAAACCTGCGGTCTTCGCAACGCAAATTTTACACTTTGTTAACATTTAATGTACCAACTCCGTGATATTTTTCATGATCTCGTTCTTGATAGTCCTAAGCGAATGAGGGTCGGTGGCTGTAACGCCTATCTCGCCAGGCACTATAGGCTTGCCGAATCTTACAACTACACGCTTTCTGAATTTGAGCTTGCCCTCGAAATTGATACCAACAGGGACCACAGGCACCTGAGCCACAGCCGCCACCAATGCAACGCCTGTTTTGCCCTTTCCTACCTTGCCGTCCTTTGAACGTGTTCCCTCAGGGAAGATAACAAGATTTCTGCCCTTTTCAAGCTTCTCTATAGATGTATCTATGACCTGAGTGTCGCCCTTTCCTCTTGTGACAGGGAATGCTCCGAACGCTTTTATAAGCAGGGTGAAGAACACATTCTGATGAAAAAGCTCCTCCTTAGCCATATAAGAAAGCGGCACTCTTGTTGGCAGTGCAATAAAAACAGGGTCCTGATAGCTTCTGTGGTTTGAAGCGAATATATTTCCGCCGTCCTTTGGGATATTTTCCGTACCCTCGAATGTGATGTTAAAATACAGATGATAAAGTCCGATAACGATATATCTCAGCACTGTGTACCAAAACATATGGAAATGACCAAGCCTGTGTTCTTTTTTCACAGGTCTGACAGGCATTATCTCTTTTATCTTACGCTCTTTTTTTTTAGTCTTGTCGGTTATTACCTTGTAGATAGCCTCAACAGACTCTTCAAGAGTCAACTCAGTAGAGTCCACCTCAACAGCGTCATCAGCCTTTTTCAGCGGTGCTATCTCTCTGTGTGTATCGTTATAGTCACGCTGGATTATATCCTGCAATACCTCGTCATATGTAGACTTGTCGCCCTTTTCCTGAAGCTCCTTAAAACGTCTTTCCGCTCTTGCCTCTGGAGCAGCTGTGAGGAATATCTTCACGTCAGCGTTTGGCAAAACCACAGTGCCGATATCTCTGCCGTCCATGATGATGTTGTTTTCTTTTGCGATATTCTTCTGAAGTTCAAGCAGAAATTCTCTTACCTCAGGTATAGCAGACACCTTTGACGCACCCATGGATATCTCAGGCGTTCTTATTTTATCTGAAACGTCCTCGTCATTGAGCATTACTCTCTGCCCTGCTTCTGTGTAGCAAAGCTTTATGGATATCTCACCAAGAAGGGGTTTAATCTGCTCAGGGTCAGAAAGGTCTGCACCCTTACTTATAACATAATAAGCTATAGAGCGGTACATCGCACCTGTGTCTACATATACATATTCAAGCTTTTTCGCTACCGCCTTTGCGATAGTGGACTTTCCTGCTCCGGAAGGTCCGTCGAGAGCCACGTTTATTCCCATATCAAAATCTCCTTATCCTATTTTATCCGCACAGCTATACGCCGTGGAAAACGCTATCTGCAAATTAAAGCCCCCTGTATAAGCGTCAACGTCAAGCACCTCACCGATAAAGTAAAGTTCTTTACACAGCTTTGACTCCATTGACCGTGGGTCTATCTGTGAAACATCAACTCCTCCACGGGTTATGATAGCTTCCTCTACAGGGCGCATACACTTCACTGTGAACGTTAGCTTTTTCACTGTGGAAACAAGCCTTTCACGCTCCTCACGGGTTATCTGATTGACCTTTTTCTCAGGATCGATGCCGCACCTTTTTATTATAAGGGGTATTATCTTTGAAGGCAGCAGCTTGCCCAGTGAATTCTGAAAATCTCTGTTTGGAAAATCTCCGAAATCACGAAGTATCCTGCTGTCAAGCTGTTCATGGCTCAGTGCAGGTTTAAGGTCGATATCCATATAATACCTTGACTTGTTCATATCACCAAGGTGAGCCGAAGCCGAAAGTACAAGCGGTCCGCTCAGACCAAAGTGTGTGAAAAGCATTTCTCCAAGCTCGTGGAAAAGCGATTTATCTCTGTCCTCTTCACGAAGCGTCAAGGTGCAGTTTCTAAGGGAAAGCCCCATTGCAGAAGCACATTCCTCACGCTCATAAGTGACTACAGGGCAAAGTGACGGAGTTATTGCCGTGACCTTATGCCCCACAGATTTAGCAAGCCTATAGCCGTCGCCTGTTGAGCCTGTCCGTGGATAGGACTTTCCGCCAGTTGCAACGATAACACTGTCTGCGTAATAATCCCCATGCTCGCATTTAAAGCCCTCTGCTCTGCCGTCCTTTATGATAAGCTCTTTTACCTCATCGTCGATAAACTGCACACCACTGTCCTCACAGGTTTTTACAAGTGCTTTTACGATATCCTTTGCGTTGTCGCTCACAGGGAAAACCCTGTTGCCACGCTCTGTTTTAAGCTCCACACCAAGGCACTCAAAGAAGCTCATAACGTCCTCTGGAGCAAATCTGCTCAGTGCTGAATACATGAACTTGCTGTTGCGTGGGATATTTTTCATAACAGTGTCAGCGGTACAGTTGTTTGTGACGTTGCATCTGCCCTTGCCTGTTATCATGAGTTTTCTGCCCTGACAGCCGCTATGCTCGATAACGGCAACGCTCTTTCCACGCCAGCCAAGCTGAACTGCGCAGAACATTCCTGCCGCACCTGCGCCTGCTATAACTGCGTCAAATCTTCTCACTGTGTATCTTCCTCGCTTTTTGCGTAAACGTCATACTCAGCCCAAACCTTTTCAAGACGTTCAAAGGTCTGGGACACTCTGTCGATATTTCTTATTGATACCGCAACGATAAGTGCATTTATAAGGCTCAGCGGTGCAACGAGAGAGTCAACGAATGAAGCCATATCGCTTCTTGCAAGGAGCAGGCTGTCTGCATACTTTGCGATAGGCGAAGCCTTTGAGTCTGTTATAGCTATAACGTTCGCACCGTTGCTCTTTGCATACTTCAAAGCCTTGACAGTCTGCTTTGAATATCTTGGGAAAGAAATGCCTATCATGGCGTCCTTTTCGTCTATTCTCATTATCTTTTCAAAAAGTTCTGAAGTAGTCGTACTCTGAACGAGCTTTACATGGGGGAAAATAAGTCCCAGATAATAAGCAAGGAACGAAGCGATAGAAGCTGCACTTCTCGTACCCATTATGTAAAGGGTATTGCAGGACACGATAGTATCAACGGCATTGTTAAAGTCCTCCTTTGAGGTTTCCTCCAAAGTACGCCTTATCTTGTCGATATCAAGATTCAGCACCCTTTCAAGCACGTTGTCACTGCTCATAAGGTCGGAAGTGACCTCTATTCTCTGAACAGTTGTAAGCTTGTTCCTCATAAGCTCCTGCAAGCCTTTTTGAAGGGCAGGATAGCCGTCATAGCCAAGCTCTGAGGCAAATCTTACCACCGTTGATTCGCTGACGCCCACAGTTTTTCCAAGCTTCTGAGCCGTCATAAAAGCCGCTTTGTCATAGTGGGAGAGAATGTAGTTCGCAATAAGCTTGTGTCCCTTTGACAAGCCTGACAGCTTTTCATTGATAAGCGTAAATAAATCTTTTTCCATTTCTATCTATACCTCTCAGCATATAATCAAGCCCACAGGTCTTCCTGTAGGGCGAGTATCCTTTTTCTTCTTGCTTCTGTTTTGTCCTTATCCGGGATATAAACGCAGTCCTTTAAGATAAGCACATCACCCTCGTGAACGTCTTTTGTTTCAGAAAGCGGAATATCCTTTTTTTCTCCCTGCTCAGTTTCGCACACGGCATAGCCGTTTTCTATCCTGTCAACTATAAGAATCTCTTCCATATCACTTTTCTCCCTTTTCAGCAGAAACGCTCAGCCCCTCGCCATCTGAGCTGAAAACTATCGTTCCCACATCTGCAGTGACATACAAATGGGAAGCATATTTTTTCAGCCTTGTGACAGTTTCCTCGTGTGGGTGACCATACTTGTTGCCCTTGCCGCAGGATATAACAGCATATCTCGGCATGACCTTGTTAAGAAAATCGACCCCCGAAGAAGTGGAACTACCGTGATGACCTGCTTTAAGCACCTTTGCAGAAACGTCATAACCCTGAGAAAGTATATCTTTCTCCTCAGTGGTCTCGCAATCCCCCGTGATAAGAAAGCTGTTCTCACCGTCTGTTATCTTCACAATGGTGGAATAGTTATTAAGATTATCATAATCCTTTTTCGGAGTGAAAAGCTCCACCTTACAGCTTCCAAGCTCAAATTCCATAGGCTTTGCCTGTGTTATCTTCAAGCCCTTTGCCTTTATGCTTTTGAGCATTTTCTCATATATCGTTGTGGTGGGCGTCATATCAGCCTTGACTTTCGGCATAATGAATTTATCCACCTGAAACTGATCTATTATCTCGCTCATTTCACCAATATGGTCAGCGTGAGGGTGGGTGGCAATGAGATATTTTAACTCTGTCACTCCCTGCTTTTCAAGATATTTTTCTATTTTATTGCTGTCATCTTTATCGCCGCTGTCAATGAGCATAGCCTCGCCCTGTGATATCACAAGAGTGCTGTCCCCCTGACCAACGTCGATAAAATGCACCTCTGTCTGAGCGTGTTCCGCCGGCTTGTCCTCAATGCCTGCCTTGATAAGCAAGCTGTCGAAAGAAACTAACCCCGTCAGGTCAAGCACTGTAAAAAGCAGCACCACAAAAACCGCTATGAGCGTTACCGCCTTTTTAAGCGGTGCTGTCGAATTTTTCTTTTTTGCAGATCTGCCTGCCATGTTATCCCTTTCCGCCTGAGCTATCTTCTTGCCTGCATTTCAGCCCATTCTTCTTTTGTTATGTTTATCTTTCGTGCCTTAGAGCCTTCCTGTGGTCCTATTATGCCCATTTCCTCTATCTCGTCCATGATACGGGCGGCTCTAGGGAAACCGAGCTTTAGCTTTCTCTGCAAGAACGCAGTTGAAGCGTTATTTGTCTGCACAATTATGGATATTGCCTGATTTACAAGGTCATCATCAGGATTTACGGAAACATTATCGCTGCCTGCCGAACCGCTGTCCTTTGGCTGTGGAGTATTCTCCTCCACCTCTGCGATAACTTCGTCGCTGTATTCTGCGGTATGCTCGTTCTTGAGGAAGTTTACAACCTCTCTTATCTCAGAAGTCGCTGCATAACCGCTCTGCATTCTTATAGGCTTTTTAACGCCAACAGGCTTATAGAGCAGGTCACCGTTTCCAAGAAGCTTCTCAGCACCGCTTTCATCAAGTATAACTCGTGAGTCAACGTTGCTGGATACACTGAGAGAAACTCTCGATGGGATATTTGACTTGATAAGTCCTGTCAACACGTCCGCCCTAGGGGACTGTGTTGCGATTATCATGTGTATTCCTGCCGCACGAGCGAGCTGTGCAAGTCTTAAAACTGAGTCCTCTACCTCGCTTCTCGCAGCCATCATAAGATCGGCGAACTCGTCGACCACAATAACTATCTGTGGCAGCAGGTCGATCTTTGCACGGACTTCGTCCTGCTCCTCGGCAGGCTTATTGCGTTCTTCAAGAACCATGTCGTTGAACTCCTGCAAGTTCTTTACATTGTTCGCCTCAAACATAAGATAACGCTTGTTCATTTCATTTACCGCCCAGCCAAGCGCACCAGCCGCCTTTAAAGGCTCGGTAACAACAGGGATAAGCAAATGAGGTATCTTATTATAAATAGGAAACTCGACTTTCTTAGGGTCAATAAGGATAAGCTTTACTTCGTCAGGTGACGCATGGTAAAGTATAGAAAGTATGATAGAGTTTGTAAAAACAGATTTACCTGAACCTGTTGTACCTGCAACGAGCATATGCGGCATTTTGGCGATATCGCCGATAATGATATTACCCTCGATATCCTTGCCCACTGCAAAGGTAAGCTTGCCCTTTGCCTTTCTGTATTCCTCGCTGTCGATAAGCTCACGGAGAGAAACCGTATCTCTATGATCGTTCGGCACTTCTATGCCTATGCACGCCTTGCCCGGAACAGGCGCTTCGATACGAACGCTCATTGCCGCAAGGTTAAGTGCAATATCGTCTGCAAGACCCGTTATCTTCGACACTCTTACGCCTGCTGCAGGCTGAAGCTCATATCTTGTAACGGACGGACCTCTGTGTATGCCCACGATCCTTGTTTTAGCGCCATATGTTTCAAGCGTTTCCACAAGCTTAGCAGATTTCTCTTGTATCTCCTGCTGGACTATCTCGGAAGCCACAGGATTTTTAGCATATTTGAGTATATCCACAGGCGGATAAACGTAAGCAGATATTTTATTATCTTTCTCAAAGAACGTTGTCTGACCGTTCTTATCAACATTCACTACTGGTGGCTTAACAGGCTCGTCCTTGGACTTCTTTTCTTCTCTGCTGTCACCTATGGCGTTTTCTATTATCTTTTTAAGCTCCTCATTATCGGTAGTCTTAGCCGTTTCTTCAAGCTTTTCATGTGTTATCACAGGAGCTTTCACAGGGTGGACCGGCATATCTATCTTTGAGGCGTCCACCCTGTCGGCAGCTTCTTCCTCTGCAACAGGCACAAAGGCTTCCGCCGCAGTGTCAGGGTCATCGTCAGGATAGAACTTTGCAATATCAACCCTACCATTACGCCTTGGCTCTTTCTTCTCTCTTGGAGGCTTCGGAGGCTGAGCCGCACGCTCGATACGCTCCTCGTTCACCGCTTCATAGCTCTTTACAAAAGGCTTTGAAACTGCCTTTAGAAGCTGCGGAAGCGTAACATTTGTAAGCAGCATTATAAAAGTGAACGCCACAAGCACGATAACGATACCTGCGCCAACTCTCTTGAAAAGCGAAAGCAAAGGCCAGCCAAGTAATGCGCTTGCAAGTCCGCCGCCACGGAGCTGTTTTCCATCATTGAAAAGCCCCACAAGTTTGAGCCAGAACGAACTTCCGTCCACAGAGCCCACTTGGATTATCTGAGCCATGCCGCTTATAAGAAGCATAAGAACGCTTCCCTCCACCACTTTCGCTATGACCTTGTTGTGTGTCACATCTGAAGCTATCATAAGTGCAACATAGATTATCATAGGTGCAAACAGAAATACTGTCACGCCGAAAAGTCCTCGGTTCAGCTCATGGAGCCATTTCCACAAGCCGTCCCCCTCCACGAACGTGATAAGCAGTTCAAGTATGCCGAAAAAGAAAAGTATGTAAGACCAGAAGCGTCTGTTCTCTCTTTCTCTCACTGCTGTCATGGAATTTGACTGTGGCGGCTTGCTCTGAGGCTTTTGCTGTTTTGTATTCTTTTTTGCAGCTTGCGCAGGCTTTTGTGCGGGCTTTTTCTTTGCCGCTGTCTGCTTTGGCGCAGGCTTTGAGCCTTTCTTTTGAGCTGCCATTTATTTTACCATTCCTTTCGGTATTTGTCTTATTTAAGCAAATAAAGGCAAAATGTTATTTGCCTTTATAACCCACAAAAAAGCCTGAAAACAGAATTTCAAGCTTTTTCACAGAAACTGTATTATCTTATGTCATTACTTTGCAAAGGATATAGGGTGACCCATGCACATCTCGATAAATGAGATAACAAGGACTATGACGCCAAGCACAAGGGTATAATAAGCAAACACCTTGAATTTATCCGTTTTAACGAGCCAGTTTACAAGCTTGATAGCACAAAGTCCCACAAATGCGGCAACTACAAATCCAACTGCACAGCTAACCCAATCTATATCAGTATGTGTTGAAACTGCGTCCTTGACTTCAAGCAGACAGCTCATAAGTATAACAGGTATGCCCAGAATGAAAGAATACTTTACAGATGTTTCTCTGGTCATGCCTGAGAAAAGTCCTGCAGAGATAGTCGAGCCTGATCTTGAAACGCCAGGCAACAGTGCAACTCCCTGAAAAAGTCCGACCGTTATTGCGTCCTTATAAGCTATATCGCCCTGAGTCTTTTTACCCTTTACACAGCGGTCTGACATAAAAAGTATTGCCGATGTATAAAGGAAACATAGACCCTCTGCGAAAATGCTTGAATCCTCTGCAATGCCCTCAAACCAGCCCTTAAATGGCAGGAACGGTACAAGGCAGAAGCAGGAAACTATTATCATAACTATCATACGCCTTGGAGGATTCATATTTTTAAGAGTGAACTTGCCTGTAAAAATATCCTTTATCATAACGCCAAGCTCTTTTATCATATCCCATATTGTCTTCCTGAAAGCCACAAATACTGCTACCAGCGTGCCAAGGTGAAGTATCGCCGAGAAAAACAAAGCTCCCTCACCGCTGTTTCCTGTAAAATGCTGATACAGTGAAAGATGTCCAGAACTTGAAACTGGAAGAAACTCCGTCAAGCCCTGAATTATAGCCTGAAAAATCGCATTGATGATACCCATTGCTGTCCTCCGAAATTTTGTTATTTGTCAGAGATAAAAGCCGTCACGGCTGAGATAATGTGCCGGATCTGTGTCCACAGCAGTATCATCACCCTCAAACTCTTCTCCGATATCTACGTCAGTCCTGAATACGTCATAAAGGTCGATTATTGTCTGAAACATTTTCAGCTTTCTCCTTTTCAGAACTGTTTTCTATCATATCATAAAGGCAGTCTATCGCCTCGGAAAGCCCTCCGAGCCTGTCTATAAGCCCCTCTTTTACAGCCTGCTCCCCGTCGATAACAGAACCAACGTCCATTACAAGCTCGCCCGTTGACATCATAAGCTCACGGAAACGCTCAGGCTTTATGGCTGAATTATCGCACACAAAGCGAACTATCCTTTCCTGCATTTTGTCAAAGTAGGAAAGCGTCTGAGGTACTCCCAGCACAAGCCCGTTCATTCTAACAGGGTGTATGGTCATTGTGGCGCTTGGCACTATAAATGACTTTTTCGCACACACCGCCAACGGCACGCCTATGGAGTGACCTCCGCCCACAACCATTGACACAGTAGGCGTTTTCATACTGGCAATAAGCTCTGCAATGGCAAGTCCTGCTTCCACATCTCCGCCCACAGTGTTGAGGATTATCACAAGCCCCTCTATGCTCCTATCCTGTTCGATAGCAACAAGGGCAGGTATGATATGCTCATACTTGGTGGTCTTGTTTTGTGCAGGCAAAATATAATGCCCCTCCACCTGACCGATAATGTTCAGGCAGTGTATAACGTGCTTTGCATCCGGCAATGTGACAGAACCCATTTCCTTTATCTGCCTTATATCCTCAGCAAGCTTTTCGCTCTCTACATTTTCTTCTTGTTCAGACACTCAGATACCTCCCATTCTTCATTAGTAACTTTCGTCACAAGAGAAGTATTTGCAGTGTTCATTGAAAATATGCAGGAAAACCGCCACACCTTTAATATAATAGCACAAGTTCTACCTAATGTCAACAACTTGCAAGAGCTAAAAAAACAATTTTTGCAGGAATTTTACGCTATCCTGCAAATTATTTATAAAAAGTTTAAATCTATTTTTGATACTCCTCAGCAAGCACCTGTTCACACCAAAGTATAAGATCTGCGAAATCTTCCTTGTCAAGATAGGAGAAATACTTGTTCACAGCCTCACCCTCAGCAGCTTCTATGGTGTCAGTCAGGCAATAGCCGTCAGAAGAAATAGTTATCTCTGTTTTGGTGTTCTCTTTAAGTCCTAGAGTTATCTGTATAAAATCAAGTCCCGGATCTTTAGACGGAGCCGTCCTATATGAAGCGTTTCCGAAGCTGTCTATCATTTTCACAAGCTCGTTGTAATCATCATGATCGGCAAGATAGCATTCTCCGTATTCTCCGCCTACTTTCACACAAACCTTTGCATATGCGCCCTCGTAGATATCATAATTATAAAAGTCATCAAAGCAAGCATAGTATATGCCGCCATTCTTTGTGAGCTTATAAAAGCCTTTGTACGCCTTATTTGTATCTATGCTGTCGGCTGATATCTTCTCAACAGAATCCCACTTATCCGAGCCGTCTGATGACACAACATTTTTACCGTCAGGAATCATAAGTGAATAAACAGTGTCCGTGCCGCTGTCATCAGCCTGCGACTCATATGTATAAAGGCTGTCAGCGGAGAATTTCTTATGCTTATAGTCACTTAAATTTCCGTCGCTGTCATATTTCATATACTGCATAGGAGCGTTGCGCTCTTTATCATAGGAAAGCTGTAGAATACCATTGCTAACCACAGTTATTTCAGTGTACTCATCAGCTTCAAGCACAACGTTTCCGGACCTGTCAAGAAGTCCCACTGCTCTGCCGTCACGATAAGTGAAGAAAAGATCTGCAAGAAGCTTTTCACATTTATATTCCTCAAAAGGCTGCTCCTCAACCTCGGCAACATACTGAGTGCTGTCAAAGCTTGTATAAAGCTTTCGTGAAAGCTCGTCAAGACTTTTTATTTTATTCAGAAACTCCGGAAATTTGTATTCCTTGACCTTCACATTGCTTGGTTGAGCTGAGTCGCTTGTCTTTATCTGCGACACCGCAGACGACTGTGTTGTTTCTTTGTCTTTTTCACAGCCAAACATAGAAATTGTCAGCGTCAATGCAAGCGCAAGAGCCGCACATTGTTTTCTTTTTGTCATCGTTATCCCCTCGTATTTTATTTTGTTATCTCACAGCACGAGCCGTTACACTATATTATAATACACAAATCTGATTTTTGCAAGATATATTAAAACTTTTTATTCTTTATCATAGCAGTATGGTAATATGCTAAATGTTATAAAAGTGTTAAATGTTTAAAAGTGCCTTTACATATAGAATGTTTTGTGCTATAATATTCTAGTGGCAGTGTTGATTTTGATAAATATCTGCTGCTAATTTTGCTGTTTTATGGCAAGGAGGATAAAATTAAATGGTTAGAGCGATTGTCGGCGCAAACTGGGGCGACGAAGGTAAGGGCAAGCTTACCGATATGCTTGCTGAAAAATCTGATATAGTAGTAAGATTTCAGGGCGGTGCTAACGCAGGACATACTATTGTAAATCACTACGGAAAGTTCGCTTTGCACACTTTGCCTTCCGGCGTATTCTATGATCACACAACAAATATTATCGGCAACGGTGTTGCACTTAATATCCCTGTATTTTTCAATGAGCTTAAAAAGGTAACTTCCGAAGGCGTTCCAATGCCTAAGATACTTATTTCCGACAGAGCGCAGATGGTAATGCCATATCACGTTTTGTTCGATCAGTACGAAGAAGAAAGACTCGGAAAGGCAAGCTTCGGCTCAACAAAATCGGGTATCGCACCTTTCTATTCTGATAAATATGCAAAGATAGGTTTCCAGGTACAGGAGCTGTTCGACGAGGAAGCTCTCAAGACAAAGATCAAGAGAGTTCTTGAAACGAAGAACATTCTTCTTGAACACCTTTATCATAAGCCTCCTATCGACGCTGATGAGCTTTTCAATACTCTTATGGAGTACAAGGAAATGGTCGCTCCATATGTTTGCGACGTATCTGCTTTCCTTTGGAACGCTATCAAAGAGGGCAAGAACGTTCTTCTCGAGGGTCAGCTTGGCTCACTGAAGGATCCTGACCACGGTATCTATCCAATGGTAACATCTTCATCTACACTGGCAGCATACGGTGCTATCGGTGCAGGTATACCTCCTTATGAGATAAAGACTATCGTAACTGTTGTTAAGGCTTATTCTTCCGCAGTTGGTGCAGGTGCATTCGTTTCCGAGATATTCGGTGACGAGGCTGACGAGCTGAGAAGGAGAGGCGGCGACGGCGGAGAGTTCGGTGCAACAACAGGCAGACCTAGAAGAATGGGTTGGTTCGACTGCGTTGCAACTAAGTACGGCTGCCGTATCCAAGGCACAACAGACGTTGCTTTCACAGTAGTTGACGTTCTTGGCTATCTTGACAAGATACCTGTATGTGTAGGCTATGAGATAGACGGCGAAGTTACAACAGACTTCCCTACAACAAGAAAGCTTGAAAAGGCAAAGCCTGTTATCGAAGTTCTCGACGGCTGGAAGTCAGACATCAGGGGCATCAAGAAGTATGAAGATCTTCCTGAAAACTGCAAGAAGTATATCGACTTCGTTGAAAAGCATATCGGCTTCCCTATCACAATGGTTTCAAACGGACCAAAGAGAGAGGACATCATCTACAGAGAAAGCCCACTTTCAAAGTAATTTCAAATATCACAAAAGGCTGCGGCAAAAAGTCGCAGCCTTTTTTTCATTTAGAGTGTAAAAAAACGAATGATCGGCACGCCGCATTTCTGCGAAACAGAAATTGAGCAGCCCCCCTGCAACTAACGTAGATATCGTTGATTTGGTACAGGTATGATATTAAACACTAACTAAGTGTGGTTCTACATTTTGGCTTTATTGAGAAAATAGAGGATATCTTTTGGAGAATAAGCTTCTACCGCTCCGTCACGGAGAAGCGCACACTGTCCTGCGTATTTCTCGCTGAAAATGTCATGAGGCGGTATAACAAAAACGTCTTTATTCTGGGATAAAGCATGATTTACAGTATTCAGGGTGCCGCTGCGTATTCCTGCTTCAACCACAAGAACGCAATGTGAAAGTGCCGAAACAATGCGATTTCTTATACGAAAATTCTCTGGAACAGGTCTTGCCTGCGGGAAAAATTCTGATATGGCTGCCCCATGTGTTGCTATCTCACGCTTAAAGCCCGTCCTGCCACGAGGATAATCATATTCTAGCCCACAGCCCATAACAGCTACAGTGCTTCCACCTGCACGCATCGCACTGCGGTGTGCGGCAGTGTCGATACCCATAGCAAATCCGCTTATGATGTTTACCCCTCGCTCTGCAAGAAAACTTGAAAACTCCTCAGCCACGGCTACAGAATAATCGCTTGGTTCTCTAGTGCCGATAATGGCAACGCTCTTTTCAATAGACAGACAGCTTACATCGCCACGGCAGAAAAGCACAGCAGGCGGACATTCTATATGTTTCAACCGCTCAGGATAAAGAGAGTCGTCAGGGGTGAGGATATATATACCCTTTTTCTCACAGTATTCAGCCACCTGTTTCGCCTGAAAGAACGTACAGCAGGCTATCTTTTCAGCCTCCTGCTGAGTAACGTATCCACAGCGCAGTGACAATAGATCATCGCACATTTCTTCAACACTGTCATAATATGACATAACGTCCCACAAACGCTTGTCCGCAGGTCCGAACGCAACATCAAGCCACAGCCACAACAGCTTTCTGTCTGTATTTTCGATCATTTTAACAGCTCCCCTCGTCGGCAGATTTCTTTTAATCTTATTGTATCATATTTTATTGTTAAAAACAACAAAATTTTATAGCATTTTGGTTAAATCAAAGGATTACTGTTGAAATGGGCAAGACCATATGTTATAATGGATATTGAAAATTTGAACTTGAAAGGATCGTTGCTTAATGATAAACAAGCTTGACATCAGCGGCGAGTGGCTGCTGTGTCTTGACAAGGAATGTAAGGGTACTGACCTTGTTTTTGATGATACAATAAACCTACCAAACACCACTTCCAACGCTAAAAAAGGCGAATACAATACTAAGAGAGAAACAGGCTTTCTTACAGACACATATAAATTTGAGGGCTTTGCATGGTTCAGAAAAAACGTTGACTTCTCTGCTCTGCAATGTGAAAATCTTAAACTTTATCTTGAAAGAACAAGAATAACTGAACTTTATATAGACGGCAAAAAGATAGGCAGGCAGGAGAGCCTTTGCACTCCGCACATCTATGACCTGAACGAGTATATCGGCACCGGCATACATGAAATGACTATCTGCGTTTCAAATGTTGGCTACAAAACCAAGGGCGGACACCTTACTTCACCCGACACTCAAACCAACTGGAATGGTATCACAGGACGCATCGAGCTTATAGGCTACAAAAACGCCCACGCTGAAAATGTTATGCTTTGGTGCGATATCCACAACAAGACAGTAAGGGTGACTGCTGACATAACAGATGGAAAAGGCGGCAAAGCTGTCATAAGCGCTGAGAGCTTCAACAGCGAAAAGAACCATACACCTGCTGTGCAGAGCTTTGAATACACAAACGGCAAGCTTGACGCTTTATACAAAATGGGTGACGATTGCCTGCTTTGGAGCGAACATGAGCCTAATCTCTACAAGCTGAGAATAGATATCGACGGCGACGTGAGCGAGCATATCATAGGTATGCGTGAGTTCAGGACTGAGGGTGGAAAGTTCACCATAAACGGAGAAAAAACCTTTCTCAGAGGAAAACATGACGGCATGATATTCCCTAAGACCGCCTTTGCACCTACCGACCTTGAAGAATGGCTGAGGGTAATGAAGATATCAAAATCCTACGGCATGAACCACTATCGTTATCACACCTGCTGCCCCCCTGAGTCTGCGTTTATCGCTGCGGATATGCTTGGAATTTATATGGAGCCACAGCTTCCTTTCTGGGGAACTATCACAGAAGAGGGCGAGGAAAACCACAATCAGGAGGAGCAGGATTTCCTCGTTGAAGAGGGCTTCAATATGCTGAAATTCTTCGGCAATCACCCTTCCTACTGCATGATGTCAATGGGCAACGAGCTTTGGGGCTCAAAGAAGATACTCAACGATATCATAGGCGGCTACAAGAAATTTGATAACAGACACCTTTACACACAAGGTTCAAACAATTTTCAGTGGTTCCCTAACGTTATAGAAAATGACGATTTCTTTGTTGGCGTAAGACTTGCAAACGACAGGCTTATAAGAGGCTCATACGCTATGTGTGACGCTCCACTTGGTCATATTCAGACTGACAAGCCTGCGGCAAATCACGATTATGACAGCATTATAAGACCTAAGAAGCAGGCAAGCTCCACGGAAATTTCAGAGGACGGCACTGTTCAGATACAGTACGGCACGACCATGAAAACTGTCAAGGCAAGCGAAGCTGACGCAGATTTTATCCCCGAAGTGCCTATCGTTACTCACGAAATAGGTCAGTATGAAACTTATCCGAACTTCAAGGAGATAGAGAAATACACAGGTTCGCTTAAAGCAAGAAACTTTGAGGTATTCAGAGAAAGACTTGAAGAAAAGGGTCTGCTTCCGCTGGCTGAGGATTATTTCAAATGCTCAGGCAAACTTGCTGTGCAGTGCTATAAGGAAGAAATGGAGGCTGTTTTCCGTTCAAGACTTCTTGGCGGTTTCCAGATACTTGATATTCAGGATTTCAGCGGTCAGGGTACTGCTCTTGTGGGTGTACTTGACGCATTCATGGACAGCAAGGGACTTATCACAGACAGCGAGTGGAGAGAGTTCTGCAATGATGCTGTTGTAATGGCACGTTTTGACAGCTATGTTCTTGAAGCTGGCAGCAGTTTCAAGGCGCACACAGAGCTTTGCAATTACAGACCTGACCTTAAAGACGGCAAGCTTATTTGCACTCTCACTCTTGAAAACGGTGATGTCATCGGCAAGGTCGAAAAGAATTTTGTTGCAGAAGGCAACTACACTGACATTTGCGATGTAGAGTTTACTCTCCCACAGGTCACAAAGAATACAAAGGCTGTGCTTGCACTTGAAATAGAGGGTACTGACATACGCAATCACTATGACCTTTGGGTCATTCCGACAGTTGAAAAGACAGATATAAGCGGCGCATACATTTTTAACGAGGTAAACGAGGAAGCTGAAAGTCTGCTGAAACAGGGCAAGACAGTGCTTATCGTCCCTGACCTCTCAAAGCTTGAAAACTCTATCGAGGGCTTCTACTGTCAGGACTTCTGGTGCTATCATATGTTCTGTATCATCTCACAGATGATGAAGAAGCCCGACCCTGTTGGCACAATGGGACTTCTTATCGACACCGAACACCCTGCTCTTGCAGGCTTTGCAGGAGAAAAATACTCAACGCCACAGTGGTGGGAGATAGTTCAGAACTCACGCTCGGTTATTCTTGACGACTTTAATGGCGAGAAAAATGTTATCGTGAGAACTATCGACAACTTTGACCGCAACCACGATCTTTCACTTCTCTACGAGTATGAAAAGGACGGCGGCAAGGTGGTAGTTTGCTCATGCGATTTTGATAAGCTTTCCAAGTCACCTGAGGGACGTGCGTTCATAAAGTCTGTCGTTGACTATGTAAGAAACTAACAGAATATTTATTGCTAAGGGCTGTACCGCAAAACAGTACAGCCCTTATTTTGTTTGTGCTTGTTGCATAAAACGCCCGCAAAACATTTGTCTGATATAACAAAAGTGCCGACACCACAGCGGCATATGGTTCACTTATTACGAAAAATGTGTTATAATTTAAGTGTATGTTATACAGGAAGGTGATGTTAAGTGCCAAAAGTAAAACGTTATAAATACAAGAATATTGCAGCGGCTCTTGCCATATTGCTTTTGATCATTCTGGGAATATCTACATCGTGCAGTTCAAAGGCTGACAGCCCGAAGAAAATTTCCGACAGCTCGTCAAACTCCTCTGCGGTCAAGGCTGACAGCAGCAGTAAAAAAGCTGTAAAAAAGCTTACGGGCAATTATATGTATGTTACCGCAAAAAACAAAACTGATATGGTAAATGGAGATCTTATTCTCGTTAATGGCGACCACTCATTCACCGGTACAGTGAATAACACAGACACAGTTTATTCCTATTTGTTTGACAAGAACGGAAGTCAAATAATGTCCACCAGCAGCACTCAACTGACGGCTAAAAAAGAGACCTTTGAAGCCTTTGGCAAAATGGGAAATGATTTTTATGCCGACAAGAAGATATCAACACTTATGATAAACACAGCTATGCCTGCGGAAGATGATGAAGACAGTAGCTCTGCCTGCTACGAGCATGACACTGGACTTGCCTTTGACCTGCATCTTTATGACGCAAGCACAGGCGCATATCCTGAGTTCACAGGCGAGGGAGATTATAGTTGGATATCTGAAAACTGCTGGAAATACGGACTTATCCTCAGATACCCAGAGGACAAAGCTGACATCACGGGTGTAAGCCCTATGGCTTATCATTTCAGATATGTTGGGATACCACACGCTGAGATAATGACAGCAAACAAGCTTTGCCTTGAAGAATACATAGATTTTGTCAAGGATTATACATTTGAAAAGCCGCTCACATTCACGGCCTTTGACGACACTGAGTATTCAGTTTACTACGTTGCCGCAGACAAGGGCAGCACCACGAACGTGCCTGTACCACTTGACGACAGCAACAATGAGCGTCCTAACACTATCTCAGGCAACAACGTTGACGGCTATATCGTCTGCGTGAATATGACAGAAAATGCAGCACCTGCTGACTCGTCCTCTCAGACAGACCAGCAGGCGGCTACAGAATAAATATTTCGGAGGAAATAAAATGCTTAAAGAAACAGTAGAAATAAAAGTAGATTATGAAAAGGCTGGCGTTTCAAGCGAAGGCTGCGCACCTGTGCTTGATTGCTATTACAACACACTCACTGAGGAAATAGGCAGAAAGAAGCACAAGGCAATTATAATCTGCCCGGGCGGAGGATATGATTGGTGTTCTGAGCGTGAAGCTGAGCCTGTTGCATTCAGATTTTTGGGTGCAGGCATATGTGCATTTGTGCTGAGATACTCATGCGTCAAGAAAAAATTTCCTACTGACGCTTTGGAATGTGCAGCGGCTGTCAAGTATGTTAGAGATAATGCGGAGAAATTTGACATTGACCCTGACAAGATAATAGTATGCGGTTTTTCAGCAGGCGGACACCTTGCGGCAACAATGGCAAACTTCTGGAACAGCGAGCTGCTCACAAAGCCTCTTGGCTGCGATCCTGAGGACATCAAGGTAAACGGCTCTATCTTGGGCTATCCTGTTATCACATCCGACCCTGAATACACTCATGAAGGCTCAATACTCAATATTATTGGCGAGGAAAAATCATCGGAGCTCAGAGAGCTTGTTTCAATGGAGAAGAGAGTATCAGAGAACACTCCTCCTACATTTATCTGGCACTGTGCTGATGATGGCTGTGTAAGGGTTGAGAACACACTTTGGTATATGTGCAGTCTTTCAAAGTATCACATTCCATTCGAGAGCCACATTTATGAATACGGTGGACATGGACTTGCATTGTGCGACGAAACCACTGCCACATGGGAAGGTCACTATCAGCCGGTGGCGGCTCATTGGGCAGAGGCGGCTATTGATTGGGTACATAGGCTATAAAAATATGTTGCGTGTGGCAACATATTTAAGCTAAAAAATGACTCACATCAATTTGATAGATACTCATATAGTCATTTTCAAAGAACTAAAATGAATGACCTATATAGTGAACTATAAACAGGACAGGTAGATACCTCAATTGAGTTATCTACCTGTTTTTATTATCATAATTTTGGATAATAAGATAAATTTATATAAATCCTTTTCCCATGCTGACTGGATCCACACTATCTGGGCATCTTCGTACGGATACAGCGATGATATCTACATCCCATTTTCCACAGAAACATAGGAAATTGTGGAAAGAAGGTGCTGAAAAAAGTCGAACAGGAAGCCGCCGACAAACTGGATGCTGCTCTGTTTGAGCAGAACCCGGCATAAAAAATACCTGGAATCCCGTTGTTGGGATTCCAGGTATTTTTTTCGGAAATGGAAGAAGATTTTATAGAGGTTTTGAAGAAGGGTATCACTTTTTCACTTGGTGGGGTGGTGAGGAAAGTGATGTAGTTTTCACAACCATCTTCCATTTTGATACGTTTTCGATTATTCTTCCAACAACGATTCCATAAATCGCACGAAGGCTGCTTTGCCTGTCTCATTTCTACGGAATACACCAGCATCTAACAAAACCTGCTCGAACACCTTCCCCACTTCTGCGTGTAAGATATACCATGCATTTTCCACTGAAAATTCCGGATGCTGTTTCAAAATGGAAACAGCCCAGTCAGCATGTGATGCGGTCAGCGGATTCGCCGTCAAATCTGCACCAGAAAGCATTGCCGTTCTCACAGCATCCAGTTCCACTGCAAGACGTGATGGCAGCACTGCAAGCCCCATGACCTCGATCAGGCCGATGTTTTCCTTTTTGATGTGGTACAATGACGGATTGGGGTGAAATAGTCCCAGCGGACGTTCTTCCGTAGTGCGATTGTTTCGCAGGACCAGATCACACTCATAGGTACTGCCATGCATTCTGGCGATCGGTGTAATGGTATTGTGCGGCACACCATCAGTGGATGCCAATATCTGCACACTTGCATCGCTGTAGGTACGCCACTTTTCCAGAATCTTGCTGCAAGCCGCAGCGAGCATGCTCCGGTTTGATGCCTGCAGCCGTATCACAGACATGGGCCATTTTACAATGCCCACCTGCACATCCGGAAACTGAGGAAGCACATAGTATTTTTCAATCGGTGCTTTTGCCATGGCAAAGGAATAGTTGCCGCCCTGAAAATGCTCATGACTGAGAATCGAACCGCCCACAATGGGCAGATCTGCATTCGAGCCAATGAAATAGTGGGGCAAAATATCCAGCACATCAAACAGTTTCTCAAACACTGCCGCATCGATCTTCATTGCTGTATGCTTTTCGTTGAACACAATGCAGTGTTCGTGGTAATACCCATAGGGTGAGTATTGCAGCTGCCACGGTTCTCCCTGAATTTGCAGCGAAACCGGACGCAGATTCTGCCTTGCCGGTTGTTTCAAGTTGCCGGCAAACCCTGCATTTTCTGGACACAGCTGGCACTTGGGATACGCAGATGCCTTGGCAGATTTTGCTGCGGCAATGTCCCTGGGATCTTTCTCCGGCTTGGAACGGTTGATCGTAATGTCCAGCGTGCCGTATTCGGAAGCATATGTCCACTTCAAATCCTTTGCAATTCTGCCCCGACGCACATAATTCAGGTTCTGGCTAAACGCATAGTACCAGCTCGTTGCTGCTTCCGGCGATACAGCGTAGTGCTTCCGAAAAGATGCCATCACCTCTCTGGGCATAGGTGTCAACACGCCCATAAGCCTGGTATCGAACAAATCCCGTGAGGCACTGGTATCCGGAATGAGATGCTGTGCACAGGCATAGTCGATCAGTGGCTGCAAAATCGCATCAATCTCTGTTTTCGAAGATGCATCTCCGCTGGTCTGCCAATCGTTCAGTTGAAAAATCTCCATGTACTGATTCTGTACCACATAACGATCTTCCGGTTGGATCAAATCGTTTTGTAATCCGTAATCCATCAGCTTTTGAATTTCATCGCAAATCATCTGTCTCACTCCTCGTATCCATTTGGGTGGTGCGTATGCCAATTCCACGCACTGGCAATGATCTCCTCCAGGCTAAAATACGCATATTATGCTTCTCCTTTCAGTAAAAAATGGAACTGTGTTTCCTGCCGGTACGGGGTATTTGCACGCAAAATTGGCGAGGGAAAATTAGGATGATTGATGGCGTCCGGAAAATTCTGCGTTTCCAGGCAAAAGGCACCTCGTTTTCCGTAAGCACAACCGTCTTTTCCCAAATCCGCCGGAGTTTCTACGAAATTGGCAGTATACACATGAATGGCGGGCTGCGTTGTTTTGCAGGTAAGCCGGATTCCGCTCTCTGTGCTGTATGCCTCCGCCTGAATCGGTGAATCGGAACGAACGGCAAAACTATGATCTAATCCGGCAGCGTTCTGAATCTGCACACAATCCTCCTGAAATGCTGCCGGAATCGGCTTGTATGCCCGAAAGTCAAAAGGCGTTCCTGCAACCGGTGCGATTTCTCCTGACGGAATAGAAGTCTGGTCAATTGGAATGTAGGAATCCGCAAAAAGTTTCAGCATATGATGCGCCAGTGTTCCACTTTGGTGTCCGTCCAAATTGAAATAGCTGTGGTTGGTCAGGTTGCAGATCGTATCTTTATCACAAACTGCCTCATAAGCAATGGTCAGAGTATTGGTATTGTCAAAAGTATAGGTAACAGTCACCTGCAAATTTCCCGGATAATGTTCCTCACCGTCCGGACTCTCTGTGGTGAAAGCAACGCTATTTCCGCCGCATTCTGCCTGCCAGATACGCCGGCTTAAGCTGCGGTAACCGCCGTGCAAATGGTGTTTTCCATTGTTGCAATTCAGCTGTATCTCCTGACCATTCAGGACGAACCGTCCGTGACAGATACGGTTGCAGCACCTTCCAACAGTTTCGCCAAAGTATTCTCCGCCGGTTTCATAGCCTTTCACATGGGCATAACCCAGCACCACGTCCCGCAGCAGCTTCTGCCGATCCGGCACCAGCAGAGAAACGATCGAAGCACCATAATCACAAAGTGTCACACTTGCACCGGAGGCATTCTCAATGCGGTAGAAATATGCCATCTGCCCACTGAAAGTTGGTTCAAATTCTGAAATCTGTACTTGTTTCATGCGATACACACCCCATTTCTCAACAAATCCTCAGGCAAACTGCATGCCGCCAATGTTCCGGATCTGGAGGATTTGGCAGCTGCCCGCCCCGAACAATTGATCCATTTTTTTGCAGTAATCTTTCGCCATATGTACCGGCACAAATGCCTGAATAGTTCCGGCAAATCCTCCGCCGTGCACTCTGGAAACGCCTGCATCTCCGAGAATCTGCTTGCTCGCCCAGAGCCCCAGCGTAATACCCTGCTCTGCCGGTTTGCTGCAGGAGTAGAGATTCTGGAGCCATTTCGCAGAGGAATCTCCGGATTCTTTCACCAGTTTCATAAACCGTGGAAAATCATTGCTGGACAGTGCCTTTGCCTCCTCGGCTGCACGCCGGTTATCCCCGTAGAAATGGGCAGCACGCAAAATAGCACGGTCGGAACAAGCAGTTCGCAATTTCGGAAGTGCCTGCAGGAATGATTTCTCGTCCACTTCCCGCAGATGATTTTTTCCGAATTGTGCAGCCACCAGATTCATCTCCGCCGGAATAGAAACGTAATCATCTGTTAAATCTGCATGGCTGCCCTTGGTATCTGTGATACAAAGCATATAGCCGGCATCTTCAAACTGACAGGACAGCTTTTCGATTTTCGGGTTGTCCGTGTCCTCAAAATCAATGAACACAAATCCACCTACAGAGCTTACCATCTGATCCATCAGCCCGCTCTTTTTTCCGAAGTACCGATTTTCCGCATACTGTCCGATTTTGGCAATCTCTACTGCTCCGGCAGCACCTGCATGATAGTGCTGGTCGATGATAGTGCCGATGAGTACCTCAAAGGCTGCCGAAGACGAGAGTCCGCTGCCGCTCAGGACATTGGAAGTGGTGTAAGCATCAAAGCCGCCTACAGCAACGCCCATTTCCTGAAATCTGGAAACCACACCGCGAATCAGTGCAGCGGACTTTCCCTTTTCCTCCGGATGTACCGTGAGGTCACACAAATCCACATAATCCTGCGGATACCCGGCAGATTGCAGCCGAATCACATGCTCGTCGTGAAATGCCACAATGGCAATGACGTCCAGATCAACAGAGGCAGCCAGAACACAGCCATGCTGGTGATCGGTATGGTTTCCGCCGATCTCGGTTCTGCCGGGTGCAGAAAATACGGCGATCTCCTCCCACTCCGGATACAGGCAAGAAAAGTTCTCTGCCGCCTGCAAATAGCGTGCTCGCTGTGCAGCAAGTACGGCATCGGAGCTGCCGTAGAGTTTGCAAAGCTTTTCATCATATTTTCCTGCGGTCAGGTCTGCCTGAAATTGTTTCAGTTTCATGTTCATGATTCCTCCTCTGTCGTCTTTTCGGATGTCAATTCAGTCTTTGGACTAGAAATGGCGGAAACCACCTTTTTCATATACGCATCGTTCAGCTTATACTTCCTGCGGTATACCACATATGCCAGCAGCATTCCCACAGCCGGAATGACACACATCAGCACACGAATGGAGTTCTGAGTTGCGAGGGACTGGATCTGATTCGGTACATATCCAGTCAGGTCCAGTGCAAAGCCAATGGACAGAGAAGTAAATGCAGCGGTCAGCTTCACGATCAGTGTCTGGAGGGAGAATACGACACCCTCATTCCTTATGCCCAGCTTATATTCGCCGTAGTCCACCACGTCTGCCAGAAAAACTGTCGCACAGCCCAGTTCCAGACCAGTACCAGTCTTGACGATCACGCCTGCAATGACAGTGAGCACAATGTTCTGCGGTGCAAAAATACCGGTGAGCAGCAGGATCAGCAGTCCGATTGCCGGAAGAATACATGCCATCAGGAATGCTTTCTTTCTGGAGAGCATCTTGGTGACTTTCGGGAAAATAATCAGACCAACCACTTCTGCGATGGAGGCACTGATCATAAATGCAGAGAGCATGCTGCTGTTGTTGCAGACATAAGCAAAATAATAAGTTGCAACACCCATAATGAGCTGGATTCCCACGTTGTACAGGAGGATCAGAGCCACTGCCCAGCGAAGCTGGTCATTTCTCTTGATGATGGAGAAGATGTCCTTGAAAGAAACCTTTTCTGCCTTTTTGCCCACCTGCTTTTTCGGCAGATTGATGACAGTAACTGCAATGGTAAAGATAAAGGTTGCGGCAATGATCAATGCAAAACGATGATATCCTGTATAACCGCCTCCCAGTCCCTTGATGATCTGTACGCCAAATCCGGCGATGATCAGGGACTGACCGATGCTGGCAAAAATACGGGGCAGTACAGAAACCTTTTCTCTCTCGTGAGGGTCTGAAGTCAGATTCGGAACGATAGACCAATATGGAATATCCATAATAGTATAGGTCATGCCCCAGAGGACATAGGCAACGGCAGCAAATACGCAAAGTCCGATGCCGCTCAGATGGAAGTCGGTGAACAAAATGATAAAAACAAATGCGTTGATCAGTGTTCCGACCGTCAGCCACGGGATAAACTTTCCGAAACGGCTTCTGGTGTTGTCCACCAGCATTCCCATAAACAGGTCGTTGAAGGCGTCCCAGATTTTTGCGGAAAAGAACATGATGCCGATAAATGCCGGTGCGACCTTAATGATGTCGGTAAAATAGATCATGGAGAACGTTGCGATCATGCCATAGATCATATCCTTGCCCAATGCACCAAATGCAAATGTATACTTGACTTTCCCCGGAACTTTTCCGGGATACATGACGTTTCCGCCGCCGGCGGGTTGTGTGCTGTTTTTTAACATAAGAAAAAACCTCCTTGAATCGGAACCTATTTTCGTTCGGGTCCCTGTTTTGTTGACACCTATATCATAGCACAGGACATTTCCAAAAGGAATACATTATTCTGTGCAAAAGATACAAATTCCAACACGATTCAAGAAGGTTTGCTTTATTTTATTTCGTATAAGGGGATTGCGGAAGATAGCAGACTTTTTCTTTCGGCATTTCTGCTCCGGCATCGAAATATCCCTGAATGATTGCAAAAATAGTTTTTGCCTGTTCCGGAACATTCAGATCTACCGTCCCGTAAATCACCCCGGCATCAATGGCATCCTGCATGTCCTGAATCCCATTGATACCAATGATGACTGGCAGCGGCAGCTTCTGCTTTGCATAAAAATCTGCGACACCCAATGCCATGCTGTCATTGCTGCAAATCACCGCCTCGACTTCAGTTGTCTCCTCTGCGGAGAGGTTCTGCATCTCCCGCAGTGCAGAGGTTCTCGCCCAGTCCGCGGAGATCACATGGAGCTGATTCAGAGGAAGTGCAGCAGAAGCCGTTTGCAGAAACGCATCGGTACGGTTGATGACATCGGTATGTGCCTGTTCTCCCTCTACCAGAATATAGTCCAGCATGCCGTTCCGGTTCTTGTCCATCTCACAGGTATTCCAAGCCTGAATCAGCATTTCTCCCTGCATATTTCCGGCTTCTTTCGCCTCTGTGCCGACGTACCATACATTGTCCTGCTCCTCCAGATCCGCTTTCGCCGGTTCACGGTTGAACAGAATCACCGGCACATCCTGTTCCTGTGCATCCTCCAGTATCCCCACGACATTAGTGGGCGAAACCGGATTCCAGAGGATCACATCATACTCCTGCTGCAAAATTTCGTAAAGCTGTGTGTTCTGTGTTAACGCACTGCCGGAGGCATCAAAAACATCGTAGATGATCTCCCTTCCGTCGATGGTCTTATCTTTCAACTGACTGCGAATAGCATCTGTCAATGTCTGAATATAGGGGTCTTCCAGATCATATACCGCAATTCCCACTTTCAAAAAACGGTCAGTGTGCTGCTTTTGAAAGTGGACAAATCCGCCCACCGTAGCAGCAGCCAGAAGTCCAATGCCTACCGCAGAGAAAATAAGGTTCTTCTTTTTCATGGCACTTCTCCTATTCAAACAGCAGTGCGTCCTGTTGGGCATCGAACAGATTTTCCTTTGTGACCTCACGCAGTTCTGGCGGAGAAAACGGCACATTTTTCCCCTGCATACGCTTTGTCAGATAGGCGATTGCCTGATACCCAAACCCATAATCATTCTCTGTCACGATCATATCCACCGCACCGCTTGTCAGTAATGTATAATCCGGCTGTTCGGGGCAGATCTGAATGACTGCCGCAGCATGGGAAAAAGCTTTGGTGTCGTCTGTTTCTCCGCAGACCAGCAGTGTTTTAGAGCCGTTTTCAAAACTGGTATCCCGATCATATACCGCATCATTTTGTTTCAGACACTGCTCCACAGACTCCGCAATTCGCACACTCTTTGCCTGCGTGGTATCTGCGGCAATTTCGAACGCACCCTGTGCTGCCTCTTGGATTTGCGGGGATAGGATCTCGGAGATCTGTTCCATGCCATCGCTATAAGCACCGTGAAAAAATGCAGGTGCATAGGTGACAGAGAAAACAGGGAGCTTGCATTGCTCCAGTGTTTCGGCATAGAACTTTTCGCTTCCGGTGTAGTATTGTTCCGGACAGAACAGCAGAACACCGTCACAGCCCTGCTTTTTTTGTGCAGACAGCAATTCCGCCCATGCGTTTTCCGAGAGCTCCGGAGTGTGTATGATACGAAGTGACACCGCACAATCCTCTGCACCGTCATAGATGCCCTCCTGAAACGCACAGAAACCGGACACTGCATCTTCCGACAAAATCACGGCGATCTGTTTTTTTCTTGTTTGAAAGAACTGCTGTTCAAGAAACAACAGCAGTACCAGCAGAATCCCTCCGGCAAAGACCCAGAGCACCTTATTTTTCAATTTCATCTTCCTGCCTCCTCATGGGAAAATAGATGCGTGCCGTAGTTCCCTCATCCGGTGCACTGATTATTTGTACGCCATATGCCTCACCGAAATACAGCTTGATTCGGTCATTGACATTTTTCACACCAATTCCGGAGCCACGCTTGCTGGACACCACATCGCCCTGCATCATCTTCTGCACCTGTGCTTCGGTCATACCCTCGCCGTTGTCGATCACATCGATGTGCACCAGTTCGTTTACCGCATAGATCTTCAGTTGGATCTCCCCGTCTTCATACATGCCCTCCATGCCGTGATAGACTGCATTTTCCAACAGTGGCTGGATCACCAGCTTGGGGCACAGGCAGTCCGCCAGTTTTTCGTCCCAATCCACCGTAAATGTAAACTTATCCTGAAACCGCACATTTTGAATGGAAAGATAGCTGACGGCGTGTTCCAGTTCCTTTTTCAGCGTGATAATGTCCTTTCCCTGACTCAAAGAGATGCGGAAAAACTTTGCCAGCATGGACACCATTTTTCCGGCACCCTCATACTTTTTGCTCTGTATCATCCAGATAATGGAGTCCAGCGTGTTATACAAAAAGTGGGGATTGATCTGAGATTGCAGAAGCTTTCGCTCAGTAATCTGTTTTTCCCGTTCCTCTTTCCGCACTCGTTCCATCAGCTGATTCGTCTTTTCTGCCATGTCATTAAAGCCGTCGGAAAGTCCTCTGATTTCTCCGCAGCTCTCTGCTTTTGCACGAACCTGCAATTCTCCTTGTCCAAACCGTTTCATGGTTTCGGAGAGCCGCAAAACCGGTGCGATCATCAGACGCTGAATCAAAAAGTCCAATATCACAGAAACAACCGCCATCAGCAGAACAATGACTGCGATTCCGGTTCTGAGCTGCGTGTTGTTTTGCAGTTCTTCCGTCAAAGAAGCAGCAGAGATCAGTTTCCAGCCGGTATATCCTATGGTTTGCTGCTGGAGCAGCCACTCCTTTTTGTCCTGCAAAACCACCTGATTTTTCGGTGCATGCAGCGTCCATTCGGTTCGCACACCGCTCTCCAGTCGTTTCTCAAAGGGATAGCAGATCAGATGCTCTTCGTTGTCCATCAGGTAAAAATAATCCGTCTGTGATGCCGGATAGATGTTCAGCTCTGCCTCCATGTTGTCCATGCAAACATCAAACCGCAAAATTCCAGAACGGCTCTTTCCACCATCCCGAAGCTCCACATAACGGGAAACGGTCATGGCTTTTTGAAATCCTGCTGCTGTCTGGATATAATGAGGCACATCAAATGCGACGGTGTCAATTTTAGTTTCTGCTGCCTGAAACCATGCAGCACTGTCCACCGATTCTGTATCATAATTCTCTGCATTCTGCCAGAGCAGTGCCCCGTCAATATCATAAATGGCGGCATACAAAATCTTGTTTTCATGAAGCTGGCAGAAATCCGACAAAGTCTGTTCCGTCAAAAGTGCCTGCAGGTCAGCGCTCTTGATGATCTGATAATAGGCGGTATTGGCAAGCTCAATGGTGTCGTCCACATCTTCCTCAATACTGAAACTCATACGCCGCAGCTGCTGGGTATTTTTCTCCTGCAAAAAAGCGGTGATCTGTGCCTTGGTATACTCTGAATAAAGGGAGATGATCAGTGCAGTGAACAGACTGACGGTCAGGAAAAACAGGGCAGTAAAAATCAGACGAATGCTCTTTCCGTCAATCTTCCGGTGCAACAATTGCAATATCTTTTTCATGCTAGTTCCCCGTTGCCAGTTCTTTTCGGAATTTTGCCGGCGACATGCCCATGTTTTTCTTAAAGACATAGCTGAAATAATTGGGTTCCGGATAGCCGACCATTTCTCCGATCACTCTGCTTTTTTCGTCCGTTGTCTTCAGCAGGCGAACTGCCTCGTCCACTCGCTTCTTCGTCAGGAACGCCAGAAAACTCATGCCAGTTTCTTTGCGGAAGATGTTGGAAAAGTGAGATGTACTGACATGCAGATAGGCACACACCTCGTCCACGGACAACTCCGCATTGCCGTAATGCTGCTGGACATATTCCATGGCCTTTTGTGCAAGGATGCTGTTCCGATCCACCTTCCTCTGGTGAATCGCATAAATGATATAGTCGCAGTAATTCAGCAGCCATGCGTTCAGCTGCTCTCCCGTTTCCAGGGACAAGACCTTCATGGTCATACGCTTGGCATCGGCGAATATTTCGTCGTCCATCATGTGATACTGGCGAAAAATGCCGGAGATGGAAAAGATGATCTCCAGAATTGCTGACTGGTAAGCATTGAAATTATAGTGGCTCTCTTCCAGTTGTGTCACCAGCTTTTCCACTTCTTTCTGCACTTTTTCCTGATCTTCCAGCTTGATCGCCATTTCCAGTTCCTCTGTGGATATAGAGGTGTACACGTGGTTTTCGTACAATTCCACATCCTGATAAGAGGTCACAGACTCTTCTGCGGACACCACGCTGTATTCCAACGCCTCCATTGCCTGTGAAAACGAAGCCGGCAACTCTTCCAGCTTTTCACAGATGCTGCCGATGCCGCAGGAAAATGCCACTTGGTTATAGTGCTTGGAAATATGAGAGGCTTCGTTCAGTGCTTTCTGAATCCGTATCATTTCCAACGGTGCAGAGAGCAGCAACAGATAAATGATCTTGTCCAGATAACGAAATGTCCGAAAGGGACAGACCTGCTGCAGCATCTCATTGACGGATTCTGCCACGGAAAACTGCGACAGATAATCATCGCTTTCCTCCGTGATCTTCATAATGACCACACAAAAATGATTGGCATCCAGCGAAACCGACAGATTTTTTTGCTGCCGCTGCATCTGTTCTGGGGTAAGTGAGCCTCTGACCATCTGTATTAGAAACTGCTCCTGCAACAATGGCAGGCTCTTTTGATAAATTTCCGCAAAACGCTCCTGATTTTGACGCTGTTCCAACTCCGTTTCTAATTCTCTGTGGATTTTTTTCAGCAGGTTTTGCATCTCCTGAAAGTCGATGGGTTTCAGCACATATTCCGATACCCCATACCGAATGGCAAGCTGTGCATATTCAAAATCGTCCCAGCCGGAAAAAAGGACAATTTTGATATGCATCATGTTCTCATGCAGGATTCTCGCCACTTCCAATCCGTCCAGAAACGGCATTTTAATGTCGCTGATTACCAAATCAGGACGAAGCGTTTCCGTCTGTTCCAGAAGCTCATTTCCGTTCAGTGCTGTTGCAATGACACGAAACCCCAGTGTTTCCCACTCCACAGAATCCCGAATTCCTTCTAAAATCTGTGGCTCATCATCCGCCAATATTACTGTAAAACACAAGATATTTTCCTCCATTCTCCGCCAATGCAGCTGATTATCAGTATGATTATAGCACATTTTTTCAGAATTGACAATGGAAAATAGAAAAAGAAAATCGGATCAACATATTTGAGAAAAATCACATCACTTCCCTCACCATGGTTTTGTCAATATCACTTGACACATTTTATTTGTATGTGTCAAGTTTCATTATACAGAATTAATTACCTTTACAGCCAAACATCTTGCAGAGATCCAAGAGATTTTAAAACAGAAACCTAAGAGCCACAAGTAATATTATAGGGAGCGCTACCGATTTGGAAACGCTCCCTACTTTTTTATTTGTCCTTTTCTCTGCACTCGTATGATCTGTTAAGAAGTTGGATATGTTTTGACGCGAGTCATTTTTTATCAAGAATATTGAGTATCCCTCGGGATATATGTTAAATCTGTTTGTTATCCCCAAACTTCTTCGGCTATCTCCTTAACAAGAGCAAGCTTTGCCCACTGCTCCTCATCTGTGAGCTTGTTGCCTATCTCGCAGGACGCAAAACCGCACTGTGGGCTAAGGCAAAGTCTGTCAAGTGAGATGTATTTTGCAGCATCGTGGATACGGTCGATAACAGCCTGCTTGTCCTCAAGTTCAGGCTTCTTTGATGTGATAAGTCCGAGGACTACCTTCTTGTCGCCGCTTACTGCTTTCAAAGGTTCAAAGCCACCTGAACGCTCATCATCAAATTCAAGATAATATGCGCTTACGTTCTCGCCTGCGAAAAGCGTCTCAGCTACACTGTCATATGCGCCGCTGCTTGCATATGTTGAGTGGAAGTTACCACGGCAAACGTGTGTTGTGATAACAAGATCCTCAGGCTTGCCCTCGATAGCAAGGTTGTTTATTCTCAACAGGAGTCTTTTTATATCCTCAAGACCTGCGTCGTCAACTCCAAAAATAGCCTTTGCATTAGGGTCAACTATCATGCCCCATGAACAATCATCAAACTGAATGTTGCGGCAGCCTGCTGCATAAAGGTCAGCGATGACTTTTCTGTAGCCCTTTGCGATATCCTGAACAAGCTCTTCTGTATCGTTATAATACTTCTTTGTGTTCTCCAGTGCGAAAGGCATTATCATCTGCTCAAGAAACTGTGCAGGTGCAGGGATAGTCTGCTTTGCGACTGTATTCTCGTCCTCGAGAGCCTTAACGAATTTAAAATGCTCAACAAATGGGTGGTCGCCAACTGATACCTTGCCTGTGAGGTATGTATCGTCTATCATTGCGGCTTCACCATGGAATGGCAGACCTGTCTGTGTCTTGCTGTGACCAACGCCGTTGAAGCCCCACATAAAGTCAAGATGCCATGTTGCTCTGCGGAACTCGCCGTCAGTGATGATATGATAACCAGCCTTTTTCTGCTTTGCAACGAGATCAAGGATAGCCTTATCCTCTACCTCTTTAAGCTGCTCGGCTGTGATAGTGCCCTTTTCAAAATCTGCTCTTGCCTTTTTCAGATAGTCAGGTCTGAGAAAGCTGCCCACAAAATCATAGCGGCATGGTACTTTGATATTATTGCTCATTTTTATTACCTCTTTCATTTTATTATAGTTTATTTCCTATTGGTTTGCTGGTATTTAGTATAGCACGAAAAAGGGCGATAGTAAAATATTTATTTCTGTGTGATAGATATAGTTTCAAACTATATCGAATCGAATAGTTTGCTTGACTTTGGGGCATATGGTGTGGTATAATGAATAATACGATATAGTTAGACGATAAATCGAGATTAGATAAACAAAGGTATGTAATATGATAAAAATTGTGTGGTCAATAAATGATATAAATAAATATCAAACAGGAAAGTTACCTGATAATGCAGTAAAGATAGAAACGCCTAAGAGTGTCGATGAACTGATGAAAAAAGCGTTGCCGATAGCTGTAATTCTATGTGTTTTACTTTTTGCCGCTATGCTTGGTAAAACCATTGTGTGCAAGGTGGTCGTGATCTCTCCAATATTTATTCTGGTGGGATTTGCTTTAGGCTTTTTATTGTTGATAATTCACGAGTGGTTACACGGAATCGTTTATCCTAAGGACGCAGATGTAACAATAGGAAGAATTAAAGGAAAGACAACATTCGTGGCATTAGCATCATATCCATTAAAACGAGATAGGTTTATATTGATGTGTCTGCTGCCTTTTGTTCTTGGGGTGGTTCCTTTTATATTATTTTTAATTAGTCCTGCCGAATTTAGAGTATTTAATGGATTGAATTTTGGTATGGCGTGTATGGGTATGGTTTCGCCATTTCCAGATGTTTATAATGTCCTTACCGTTCTAAGGCGCTCTGAAAAAAACGATTCAATAATGTTCTACAAAAATGATATGTACAAGATCTCTTGAATTTCCAGGCTAAGCTTTACCCATATATTCCACCGATACAGCCCCCTCTGTATCGGTATTTTTCTGTCCTTACCGCCTTCCATCGCCCCAATTCTATCGACATTTCCACCTTGTTGTGCTATCATAAAAGTTTATGAGTTAGTCATAACTAGCTGTATGATACCGCAGAAGTAAGATAGATAAGAAAGGCGGAACATAATGAAAAGTTCTGCAATAGTAAAAAAGGCACTGCATAAAGCGGACGGCGTTTTGTATCCTGTTGCAAGCAGGAAAGATAAAGTAGTTATCACAATGTAAATTTACAACGTCATGCAATGAATTTTTTTTACTTTTATCAAGCTTTTTTGTCCACCTAATTTTTTTGAACAATCATGCTTTTTCTGACATATTATAAAAATGAAAATGCAAACGCAGTCACACAGATCTAATGCGTTTGAGATATGGAGGGTAATTTATGTCAGAAAAGTATTTTTTGGGTGCAATGACGCAGAATGGTTTTTCCACGGAATTTGGCAAGATAATGGCTGATAAGGAGTATTTCACATTCATACTCAAAGGAGGTGCAGGCACGGGAAAATCTTCACTTATGAAAAAGATAGCCGCCGAGTTTGAACCGACAGAGGACGTCACCAGGTTTTATTGTTCCTCTGACCCTGCTTCCCTTGATGCAATCGTTCTGCATACATCAAAGGCCATAATCTGCGACGGCACTGCGCCCCACGTTATGGAATGTTCATATCCAGGAGTTTGTCAGAAAATAATCAACTTAGGAGAGTATTGGGACGAAGAAAAGCTGAAGGCCTTCAAATCTGAAATAATCGAGGTCACAGACAAAAACAAGTCGCTTTTGGCAAGAAGCAAAAGGTTTACCACTGCCCTGTCTAACGTTTGCTTCGATACCTACAATTGCGGTGAAGGCTGTCTGCTGGAGGAAAAGCTGAAAAGCTTCACAGAACGATCAGCAAAACGTCTTCTAAACAAAAAAGGCTCTGGCAGCGGCAAAACTGATCTTAGACAGTTGACCGCTTTGACGGAATACGGCTGTATGACGCAGCTTGCCACTCTTGACAGCTACCTTGACGTGTTCGCCATGAATGATGATTATTATGCCGCTTCCCACAAGTTCGTCACCCTCATGGCACAGCAGGCTGTAAAGCGAGGTTACGATGTTATACTCTGCCCTGCTATCCTATTTGGCAACACCCTTTACGAGCATTTGCTTATCCCGGAGGCTGGCATCGCATTTGTGATAAATTCCCCTATAAGCAAGCTTGACGGCTTTGAAAAAGCTATCAACATGGGCAGATTTTATGACAAGAAAAAGATCTCAGCCCTGAAAACAAGACTGAGATTAGATAAAGTCACCGCCTCCGACCTTGCAGAGGAAGTGTATTCAGGCATCAAGAAAGCCAAGAAAGTCCATGACGAGATAGAAAAGTATTATATCGCCGCAATGGACCACACCGCCCTTAATAAGGTCTGCGACAGCATTTCAAGGGAAATTCACGAAAGGACTATAAAATAGTTTTCCACATTCCGTCGTAAGGCGCAGGCTCAAAGCCCATTTTCTTATAAAGCGATATAGCTCTGCCGTTTTCAAGCTCGACTTCAAGTCGGATACGGCGGAGCTTTTTGTCGCCATTTTCCTCAATATACTTAAAAAGCTCCCTGCCTAGACCTTTTGAGCGGTATTCCTCCAGCACAAAAAGCTCGTCTATCCATATAGTAATACCGCCTGCTTCAACTGAATATGTTTTCATTGTAACACAGTAGCCAACATTATTGCCGTCACAAACGAGCATATAACCCTGCACATACACGTCAGACCTCATCATTTCATCGAAGCCCTGCTCAAAATGCTCTCTTGGAACAGGCTTGTCCACTGCAGAAGAATTATAGAACTCAGTGGAAAATCTGATGTAATCTTCCCTGTCCTCAGGCACAAATTTTCTTATCATTTTTATCTCTCCGTTTCTTTGGTATTAGCCTATTATAGCATTTTAATTGTCATAAGTCAAATGCACAAATTGTCATAAGTCAAATGCACAAATCCTGTTGCAAATGCTCAGATTATGTGATATAATTATCTTGGATAATTTTAATCATATTTGTGAGGATACATAATGAAATATACTTTTGATTGCGACCGCTGGGGAAGCAGTTTTTCAGTGCCGTCTAAAGTGGTCGATAAATACATAAAATTAAGTGATGGCGACTTTGTAAAGGTACTTCTCTGCATACTCTGTTCAGCGGAACGTGAATGCGACAGTGCAAAGCTTGCGGAAAAGTCCGGGCTTTCTGAGAACACTGTCATTGACGCTGTGACACATTGGGTATCACTAGGAGTCATCACCACAGAACACAGTGATATGGCAAAGTCTGCACAGGTCAAAGCCGTTTCTACACCTGTTTCAGAGCCTGAAACAAAGGCCGAACCTGTTTCAAAAGTTGAGACAGTTGCCCCGAAACGTCAGAGCGTTTCAAACAAGCTGTGCATAAGATATAAAAATTCTGAGATATTGGAAAAACAGCAGAAGGACCCTAACCTTGCACATCTTTTTGACGAGATACAAACCGTTTTACAACGCACTATCAATGGAACTGAGCAAGGGGAACTTCTTGCTCTTTATGAATATTATCGATTTGATGCTGCATCTATTCTCTTAGCCGCAGAATACTGTGTGTCACTTGAAAAGCACAACGTGTCTTACCTTGTGACAGTAATGCGTGGGTGGTTTGAACAAGACATCTGTACTTATCAACAAATTGAACAAGAAATAATTAGGCTTTCCAACATAAAAAAGTATGAATTCAAGGTACTGAAAATTTTCGGACAGACAGCAAAGCCGTCAAAGCAGCAGCTCGAGTTTATAGAAAAGTGGCGAACAATGGGCTTCACTGTTGAAATGCTGGAGATAGCCTATAACAAGTGCGTTGACAATACCAACAAACTGAATTACAAATATATAGACACTATACTGTCAAACTGGGCCGGCAAGAGCATCACTACCCCTGAACAGGTCACACACGAGGACGAAAAGTACCACACCTCCAAGAAAAATAAGAATACTAATAAGCAAACTTCCTATGATCTTGATGATTTTGAAAAATTCGCAATGAATTTTGATCTAGAAAAATCCGGAAAGCTATGATAAGGAGTAAAAAATGAAATATTCAATAACCGCCTATGACAAGGCTGAAAATGAACTTAAAAGACGGCGTGAAGCTGTCATGAACGAGCATGAGGTCCACGCTCAGGAGATAGCACAGCGACTTCCTGAAATAGAGGTTCTTACAAGATCACTAAAAGCAAATAACTGTGAACTCATGAAGGGCATAGTAGGCAAAAATGCTCATGGAAGAGAATATATACAAAAAATGCGTCAAAACAATGCCAATACTAAACGTGCCATTAAAGGGCTGCTTAAAATGGGAGGTTATCCTGAAGACTACCTTGATTATCACTATTACTGTCCTAAATGCTGTGATTATGGCTATCGTGACGGAGTGAAGTGCAAGTGCTTCACCGACTTGCTGAAAAAATACACCACTGAGGAGCTTAACGAGAATTGCAGTATCCAGCTCCACGATTTCTCTGAGTTCAGAATAGAATTTTATCCTGAAAGCGACGGTAATGGAATGTCACCAAGAGAGAAAATGAGAACGGTGTATTCAAACTGCCGTGCATATGCTGACAAATTTCATGAAAGCTCTCCATCACTGTTTTTCATTGGCAAAACAGGTCTTGGCAAGACTTTTCTTTCAGCCTGCATTGCAAATGAACTTATACAAAAGGGCTACAGCGTCATTTTCGCCTCTCTGCTTAAGCTTCTCAGACAGATAGAGGACGAGCATTTCGGCAGAGCTACAGGTCAGACACTTGACATCATAGAGAATGCCGACCTTGTTATCCTTGACGACCTCGGCTCAGAATTTCAAACGAGCTTTACAGATTCCGTGATCTATGAAATAATCAACGAGCGTATCAACCTTGGCAGGCCAACGATAATCTCTACCAATCTCACCAATGAAGAATACAATGCAAAATATAATGAGCGTATAGTTTCGAGGCTCACAGGCTGTTTCATGCCTATCATGTTTGTGGGAAACGATATTAGACACGTAAAACTGAAAAATAATCTTTAAGGGGTAAAAAAATGAAAAAAATAAGGGGAACTTTTCTTTCTATACCGGTGCTTCTGCTTGCAAACGCACCTGCGCTGTGGAAACTTATTGACATAAATTCTCTGCTCAAAACGCTTATCATCATACTTTTGACACTATACACCTTGGTTTTCATGTTCAAATCACATGGACGCAAAGGTTCTCATGGAAAAATCCGACGGCTTGATTCCGGAGCGTTTGTACTTGGTTGCGGTGTTTTGCAAAGCGTTATACAGCTTATAATAGTGATAGTGCTTTGCTTTACAAAGCTAAACGGTTGGCGGCTTCTTGCAAATGCACTTTGCGCTTATGCTATAACAACGCTTTTGTGTCTGAGTGGCATTGTGCGGATAGCGGCTTCGGCACGTCAGGTGAAAATACTGTGGTATGTTATTCTGTTATTCACCTGGTACATACCTCTTGTGAACTGCATAGTGTTCAGAAAATTCTACAAGGCAGCGAGAAGTGAATACTACTTCGAGCAGGCAAAGCTTGACATTGACGCTGCACGAAAAGAGAACGAGATATGCAAGACAAAGTATCCTATACTTATGGTGCATGGCATATTCTTCCGTGATTGGCAGGTAATAAACTATTGGGGCAGGATACCTAATGAACTTATTAGAAATGGCGCAGAGGTCTATTACGGCAAGCAACAGTCCGCCAACAAAGTATCCGTCAGTGCCACTGAGGTAGCTGAAAGGATAAAAGAAGTCATTGCAGAAACTGGCGCAGAAAAGGTCAACATAATCGCACACTCAAAGGGCGGGCTTGACTCAAGATACGCTATTTCTCACCTCGGCATGGACAAATATGTGGCAACTCTTACCACCATAAACACGCCACACTATGGCTGTAAATTCGTTGATATGCTTCTTGGGAAGATACCTGAGAGCATACAGAGCTTTGTTGATAGAAAATACAACAAGCTTTTCACTGCTCTGGGTGACAAAGACCCAAGCTTTTTAGATGGCGTTTATGACCTGACTTACAAAAACTGCGCTGAGCTTAACGCAAGCACTCCTGACAGCCAGTTTGTTTCCTACCGCTCCGTGATGAGCAAAATGAACAGCATACGTTCCGCTGGTTTTCCGTTAAATATCGGCTATCTGCTCAACAAGCCATACGGCAAGGGCAATGACGGGCTAGTAACAGTTGAGTCGGGGCTTTATGGTGAAAACTCCAAGATGATAGAACACAAGGGCAAGCGTGGCATTTCTCATGGCGACGTTATCGACCTTTTCAGGGAGAACATCAAGGATTTTGACGTGAGAGAATTTTATGTAGATATAGTAAAAGAACTTAAAGAACAAGGCTTCTGATAAAAAAGCACCCGTATCGCACATGATACGGGTGTTTTGCTATTTTCTAGGGCGAATTAAATATTTCATTCTGAAACGCTGTCTGCCCTTGATAGTTTTGCGATTGAAGTTTGCTATCTTCGCATTGAACGCAGACATCATTCTAAGCTCATGTGGTGGAAGCTCCTCCTCACCATAAAACCGACAGTCTGACAGACTATCGTTCAAAACTCAGTTATCTATTTTTGTCACATTGTCATAAACTATCTTATATTTTTCGCATACCTTTTCATAATCCTGCTCATAGCCTGACAGCTCACCGTCCCTAAGATCCTCTGTAAGGTCATAGCTCGCCTTGTAAAGCTCGTCAAAGCCAAGATTGCTGCAAATGCCTTTGAGGGTGTGAGCCATACGGAAAGCTTCCTTGGCGTTTTTCTCCTCTAAAGCCTTGCACATATCCTGAAAAGTTGTATCATCAGCAAATCTTTTTGCAAACTTTGTTATCATTTTCTCACTGCCGAAACGTACCAGAACGTTGTCATAACTTGCGCCAATGCTTTCATAAAATTCTCTAGTAGTCATCAGGACACTCCTTACAAATCATATCATCTCTTATTCTACGCCCTTTGCAAGCTCGTTCTGAATATCTTTAAGACATTCGACAAGCACAGGGTTGAATGTGCCGCACTCTCCGTTAAGTATCAATGCCATAGCTTTTTCATGAGAATACGCCTTTTTGTAAACTCGCTCGCTGACAAGTGCGTCATAAACGTCGGCTACAGAAACTATCTGAGCCGATATCGGTATCTCGTCGCCTTTTAGTCCGTCAGGATAGCCACTGCCGTCATAACGCTCATGGTGCCACCTGCATATGTCATGGGCTATCTTCAAGAGTGGCTCGTCACGGAACTGCTCAAGACTTTCAAGCATATTCGCTCCGATAGCGGAGTGAGTTTTCATTATCTCAAACTCCTCTTTTGTTAGCCTGCCGGGCTTATTGAGTATCTTATCGTCAATGCCTATCTTGCCAATATCATGGAGTGCCGCAGCCATTGGTATGAGAAGCTGCTCAGTCCCGCTGACAGTATACTTGTTTGTGCGCATAGGAAGCCTATCCAAAAGCAGCTCCGTTATGCGCTTTATGTTCACCACATGGCTTCCACTCTCGCCGTTTCTGAACTCTACTATCTGGCTGAGTATGCTTATCATCATACGGTTGTTTTTATCTTTTTCGTACATCTGGTCACTGACAAGGGAAATAAGTCTGCGCTGTTTTGCATAAAGCTTAATGGTATTGAACACACGCTGATACACAACGCGTGAATCAAAGGGTCTGCTGATATAATCAGAAACGCCAAACTCATATGCTTTTCTTATAGAGGACGCAGAATCCTCGCTTGATATCATTATAACAGGGATATCATCTATCCAATGATGTTCCGCCATATAGTCAAGGACTTCAAATCCGTCCATTTCGGGCATGATTATATCTAAAAGCACAAGTGAGATTCCAGTGCCATACTGACTAAGCAGGTCAATACACTCCTCGCCGCTTGCCGCCTCATGTATGATATATTCATCGCCAAGCATTTCAGAGAGTATCTCTCTGTTTATATTTGAATCGTCAACAATAAGTATCTCCTGCTTGTGAGGCTCACCGGCAACACTTTCGTGACCATCTGTGACAACTGTATCCTTCTTTGTCTTTGCCTGATACATAAGCTTATCAGCCTTGCTGACAGCTTCGTCAAGGCTATCGCCATCAGAGAAAACGCCGCCGACACTTGCTGACAGACGTATATTTGAATACCCTGGCACAGTTGCCGCATGGATATTTCGTTTTATCTTCCTGAGCTTATGGGCAAAATCATCCTCCTGAATATCAGGCATGACAAGCAAAAACTCGTCGCCACCATAACGCACAAGCACATCAGATTTTCTAATACAGCGCCTTATAACATCAACCACTGTCACAAGCACCATATCTCCTGCGTCATGACCGCATGTATCGTTATAAACCTTGAAGTCGTCAAGATCTATCATCGCAACGCCCGCAGGCACATGGGACTTTTTAAGCTTATCTTCAAAATATCTCCTGTTGCTCGCACCTGTCAATGCATCAGTATACATTGCCTTATGATATTTTGACAGCTTATTCATTATCTTTTCTCTGTCCTGAACACCCAGCAGAGAGTCCTCATCAAGCTTTTTGATAAGCTCCATAACATACGGCTCTCCGTCAACCTGAACATACTTTGAAAAGACCTGATAAATGTCAGTTCCCATAAATTCAAGCTTAGTTCTCGGCTTTTTATCAATAAAAGTTTTTAAGGATATACAGTTTTCACAAGGCTCGTCCACTTTCCAAAAAGAAAAACACTGACATGGATTTTCAACGCAGCCGCTCACTCCATGAGGACCGTCCGCTTTCAGAAGCCTGACAAAATCAAAAGTTTTCCTGAGAACGTCAATTTCCTTTTCTATCTCCGATGAGGTAGAACTCAGTTGGCTTTCGCTGTTATCATCGCAGGTCCATAATTTGTACACGTCCATATTCACGTTCTCCTTACGCTTAGTGCAGACTTATTGTTGCTTTTTTTACTTTTTTCGACATTATTAGCTGATTTATTATACCACACCTCAATCGCATTGTCAACCGAACGATACAAATTATAATATTATTCACAATATTAACTCATTCATATTTTAAGCGACTTTGCTCTAGTTTTTTATATACTTATCGTCATTCATAAAGTAAATATGGCACTCCACCTTAGTTTCCTCACTGAGCGAAAGCATTTTTCTGAGTATCTTTTCATAAAAATCAAGCTGTGAACGATATGTCTTTAAAATTCTCTCCTCAAAAAGCTTTCTGTCGGCTTCTTCCTGTATGTTGGTCTTATAGTCGATTATGATAAAGCTTTTGTCTGACATTTTAAGCACAAGATCCATAACTCCGTTGCTGTATTCATTGCCGTCCATACTGTAGAATGGAAGTTCTGTATACACAGCCTGCGCAGTTTTGAGCAATTTTTCGATATCCTTATCTTTCAAAAAGCTGTGAAGCTGATAGTTGATATAGTCCTTATAAAAGCTCTCAGAAGCCTGCGAACTGCACTCGTCCTCAAAGTCGAAATACGCTCTGCTGACAATCTTCTGAATAAGCTCTTTTTGCTGTGAAGTTTCGTTATACGGAAAAAGCTTTTCACGCATATTCACTGCAAGCTCAAAGGCACGATGTACCATATGACCGATATCTATGCCCTTTGGACGTTTGTAAGACAGTTTCTCCACTCCATTTGGTATAGTGACTTTTTTGCCGTCCTCAAGGTGGCTAGGAGTGATTTTGCTAACATATTTCTCACTGAGCTTTTTAACGTTTTCATCAAAGGCATTTCGGCTGTTGTTCACCTCGTCGAATATATCCTTGACGTTTATCTGCGCCGCCTGCACAGCACTTTGCGCTGTGGCATTGTTTATCTGCGGCAGTTCTCTGCCTATTTTGCTCATTATAAGTTTGTCGATCACAGGTTTTTTCCGTTCAAAAGTATACACAAATATAAAAGCCTTCTTTGCTCTTGTGGCCGCAACATATTCAAGCCTGAGCTGTTCGCCAAAATATTTATCCTCTGCCTGCTTCCTCTCTTTAGGGTAGAATGTCAGATAGTCCATATATGAATAATCGCTTGTTTTCAAAGGTACATAGACCTGTCTTTTAGCCACAAGGTCGGTGTACTTTCCACCGCTGAATTTATGATTTTTAGCCTCCGCCATAATAACGATATTCCCCTCAAGACCCTTTGCCTTGTGAAGATTCATGAGCCTTACGCAGTTCTGCTCACTGCTGTCAAGGATAAGCTCTTTTTCTTTCAGCACAGAAAGCTCGTTTTTCATCATGTCCATAAGCTCATCGCTTCCTGCAAAATCCTGCTTTTCCCACTTTTCAATAAGATAGATAAGATTTGAAAGCTCATATTCTCTGTTGCTGGTATTATCGAAAAGAAGCTCAGGAAAATCAAGTATCTTATATAGCTTCGCTATAGGCTCATTGACAGTATCGGCAGACGCCTTTACTGCAACAAGCGTGGCGTCATTGCTTTCACAGTTTTGTTCATAATCGTCTACGTCAATTTCAGCGTCTTCAAAATCGATGCTGTCAGGCCTACATCTCCAAAGGATAGAATAAGCCTTTTCCTTTGCGGTAGGGCTGTAGCTTTCAAAAACGAACTCTGCAAGAGCAATAAATCTTTTCAGCACCAGACTGTTTTTCTGAGGACGTTTGCCCCACATTGTATATGGTATGCCACGATCTGTCAAGACCATTGAATAAAACTCCATTTGAGTTGTGTTCCAAAGAAGCAGAAGAAAATCACTGTATTTTATAGGTCTTTCCACACCCTTGTCGAATATCTTTCCGACCTTCACAAGGTCTGAAATTATCTTAGCCACGCTTTCAGCACCAGGCTCTTTGACAAAATACGCCCCTCTGATAACATCATCGGAAACAGCCGCAGGCTTATCAGCCTTTGATATCATATCGCTGTATGTCATACCATATTTGCCGTTTATTTCAGGCTGAAACTTTTCATTTACCCAAGCTATAAGCTGCTCATCAGAGCGGAAGTTGTAATCAAGTGAGAAATACTCGCAGTTTTTCTCGTTATTGTTCTGGAATTTGGCTTTCATTTTGTTATAAAGCCTGATATCAGCGTCACGGAAGCCGTAGATAGACTGTTTAGGGTCGCCCACCGCAAACAGCGCACCATCACGGAGCGGGCATTGCCATATATCACCGCCTGCTGCAAGATTGCTGTCGTCTGCACAAAGATACAGCAGAAGCTCAGTCTGCATAACGTCAGTGTCCTGAAACTCATCTATATAAATGCAGGAATACTTGTCCTTGAAAAACGCTCTTGCCTCACTGCTGTTTTTGAGAAGCTCGTGAGTGTGATACAAAAGCCCGTCATTTGAAACGCTCTCCCCGTCTTCACTCTCCTGATAAGCCTTTACAGCCTGCTCTATATACGTTGCCGTCTTGTTGAGGGCATACAGTGCATTTTCTTTCTTTACATTATCAAACCCACTTGGGCTGAAAATGGCCATGTTCTCGTTGCTCTTTGGATGATCTTTCTTAATTTTCGTCTTATTAAAAGGCTCAAGGAACTTTTTGCAAGCTTTAAGATTAGCGCAAACTTTTACATAATTATACTTTGGGTCATAGGTCTTCATATCATCAGGTAATTTCTTCGTCACATCATCAACAAGAAAACCTGCTATATCTTCGTATTTTCCACCCAAAGCACCATTATAGAATGCACGCACAAGACTATTCCTATAGTTACACATTTCTTTATAGGCAAGCTTATTTATGGTGTCAAATGTCACACTGTCATAGCTTTTATCCCTAACAAACTCAACATCTCTGTATTCAGCACACTCAAGAAATGTTTCCATAAGAAAGTTTTTCACACGGCTGTCTCTGAGCTTATATTGATTGCTGTTCAGAAAGCCGAAATCTTCTATGTTCGCACCATTTGTGCGGTAATATCTCTCGAAAAAGTCAGCCTGTGCCTGCTTTGTTTCACCGTCCTCGGCAAGTTTTAATCCCAAATGCAGGTCAGCTTCAAAAGGCTGTTCTGACAGCATACTCAAACAAAAGCTGTGTATAGTGCTTATCTTCATGCGCTGTAAATTCATAACAGCGTTCTCATACAGCTTCTTTTCCTCACCGCTGCATTTTGCGATATTCTCCGTAAGCCCTGCCTGTATCCTCTCATAAAGCTCGTTTGCAGCAGCATTGGTGAAAGTTATAAGCACTATCTTTTCAACAGGTATACCTGCGCCTATCTGACCTATAACACGTTGTATTATAAGCCTTGTCTTGCCTGCACCTGCGCCTGCTTCAACAAGGATATTCTTATCATAACTGTCTTTGTCTATTATATAGCTTCTTATCTGTTCTTCACTCATTCTGTTGCACCCCCTGAGCAAACTTCTTCATAAGCAGGACAAAACGTGCATGGAGTAATTTTATCATTCTTATTCACAATACACTTTTTAAAGCCCTCTTCTACTATTTTCTTAAATGTCATTGTTATCATGTTTTCGATTCCAGAATTATCCTTATTGTTAACTACATGGCAATTTCCTTTTTCAAGAATGAAAACATAATCTGCGGAAACGATATCACTTTCGCTCACTTCTCCCACAGGCGTAAGACCTTTTTCAAGCGCAATGGCATAAATATGATCCTGCGGGTCTTCTGGAAGCTTTTCCCTGAATTTTTTGATATCCTCCGTCTTGTAGTCAACTATCTGATATGACACCTTTGCGCCGTCTATTATCTTGTCAAGGCGGTCTATCCTGCCCCTTATGGTGACTGTATATTTGCCTATTTTCACATCGCCGACAAATGGATACTCGACCTCAACGACCTCACGTTTGCCTGAGTGTATATCGTCGTGCAGTTCGTCAAGATATGCCTTGACACAGGTGTAATATTCCTCTCTCTCACTATGTGCCACAGCCATATCCACAGGGGGATAGTTACGGAGATAGTTTTTAGAAACGCTCTCGAATATCTCATCAAGCATCGCCTTGTCAACAGTTTCAGACACCTCAGCCGCACTTTTGCCTTTAAGCACAGTCTTGGCATAATTCTCCATTATCTCATGTATATACATTCCCTTGACATTGCCTTTGAGCCATGCACTGCGGTCTATATCCACCTCCTGCGGCTTTTCAACATGGGCAATACGCTCATAGAAAAACCTCAGCGGACACTGAAGCATAGTCGAAAGGCTTGTGGCAGAAATGATAAAATGTTCATTTTTGCACATTTCACGCAATATATCTATACGGCTTTCTCTTTGCTTATCAAGATACTCCGTAAGGCTTTCGCTTTGCTTCGCACCGTCATCATGAAGCCCGATTTTTTCTGCCTTGTTTAGAAAAGCACTGTTTAATGATATCTCAGAACGCACGCTCACCTTGCGTCTGTCAGAAAGATAATCATACACTTCTATTTTGTTTACATCAATGCCCTTTTCAGCCGCAATAACAGTATACACTGCCGACGGGCTTTGCTCTCTTATTTCTACGGTATCATAAACACTACAGCTTACAACAAGGTTTGCTCTCTCAGCCATGAGAACAGTTCTCACAAGGTCAGTGAGCTTTCTGCGCTCGATAGCGTCAGAACAATGGTCACGGTTGCCGAAAAGCTGTTCTCTCTCCTTATCGTTCAGAACAGGCGACTCGTCCTGCATGACAGGAAATCTTCCTGTTGTCAGACCAAGAACATATATGTTTTTCATGAAAAGCGCAGAATACCGCCCCATAAGACAGCAGGTAACAGCACCTTTTGATGCAGGCAAAGAATACCTTGCGTTCTCTGCAATGTCGGTGATCTCAGTCATTGCTTCCTGCAAGCTAAGACTCTTGTCATAGTCTGCATAAAATCTGTATCTTCCTATCAAAGCGTCCTTTACGCTTGATATGGAACTTCTCTGCTCAGCGTTTGTACCTTTCACATAATTTTGTACCAAGCCCAGCACGCCACCGTAAAACTCTTTTGCACTGACATTCTCTTTTTTAAAGACCTCATTAAAATCCTTGAACATCTTACTATCCCTTGTGCTATACCATTCAATGCCCCAGCCGTTTCCTGAGTTCTGTGCTTCAAGGAATATCCTGCCCTTGCTTTTGGTCTTGCCGTCCTCTACTTTCTCCTCATATTTGAAAACAGGCGAAAGCATCACATCTTTGAAAAGGTCAAATCTATAGTCATTTTTGCACCATTTGAGCATTGCCCTGAAAAATGCAACAACGTCACTGTGTCTGCATGAAAAGCCCTCAGGAAATTCCACGGGGACCTTGTATTGATCGCACATATTCATGAGCAAGTCCATATACTCATCATCTGGACACAGCACAGCGGTATCGCAAAGCCCGTAACCACTGTTCACGATATGTAGAACAGTTCTCTCCACCTCGTTTGTTACGCCATAATTTCTCCAAAGCTCCGCCTTTTGTGCTAATTTTCTCAGACCATTCTGATACTGCTCATCGCTCATATCAGCCATGTTATCTATCACCGCAGGATCAGGCAAAAGCCCTATATACTCCGCTGTCAGCTTGTCAGCTTCTATTTCTTTGTCATATGCAAAATGAACGCTGTTCACGTCTGCCTTACCAGCCTTTATAAGACCGCCAGCAATGCTTATGAGCTTTGCACTGTCATATAGTTTGCTGTCTGAAAGCTTGCTTTCATACGCTTGAAAGATCGCTCTTAGCGTGTTGATACGTCTGCTGTCCAAGGACAATGAATCAGGGCCTATACAGTTCATTCTAAGCTCTGATATTGTCTTGAATATCTCCATGCAGGCATTATGGTCGTCGCTTTTGAAATAGTTTATACCGCTTTCATCAATAATACGTCTTACTATCTCACAACCCTCAGCATTTGACAGTGTTATTATCCTGCTGTCCATATACTCGGCACTGGTTTCGATAATATGCTTTGCATGATCTGCGACTGTGTATCTTTCAAGCCTTATAACAATATTTTCACCGCTTGCGTTCTCCAACATTCTCTCGGCGTTGAGATAATCATTACATATGTAAACCTTTTCAGTCAAAGGGTCTGCTTCATTACAGTCTTTGAGCCACTCTATAAAAGTCATTACGCTTTCTCCCCTAACATAAATTATCATAATAACATTTTACCATAGCAGAAAAATCTTGTCAATCTACAATTAGCGTGTTTGTATACTTTTTGGAAACACAATATTAAAGAAAATTTATTGACAAAATCATACCGCTATGTTAAAATATACTTTGTAAAACTTGCGTGGATTTTTCCTGACAGTATGTCACTTTTCGCCACACAGCAAACAGGCTGTGCGGCTTTTTTTCTGCCCACAGACAAAAGGAGTGTAAAAAAATAAATGAACAGTGATTTCATGAAAACAAGACCGATCTTCCCTCTTCTGCTTTCAATGTCCCTGCCAATGGTGATATCAATGCTTGTAAACTCTCTTTACAACATCATCGACAGCTTTTTCGTGGCAAAGATAAGCGAGGACGCAATGACATCGCTTTCACTGGTGTTCCCTGTGCAGAATTTTATAAGTGCCACTGCTATCGGCTTTGGTATCGGCATCAATGCGGTCATTGCCATATATCTTGGTGCAGGCAGAAAGGAAAAGGCTGACATTGCCGCAACTCAGGGGCTTGCCCTTTCGGCTTTACATGGTATTGTGCTAATGATAATATGTATACTTATAATGCCTGCATTTCTATCTATGTTCACAAGTAATAAAAACGTTGTAGATCTTGGCGTGCAGTATTGCAACATTGTATTTACATTCTCTCCTGCATTAATGCTTGCCATTGCATTTGAGAAGATATTCCAATCTGTCGGCAGAATGAAGATATCAATGTTCAGTATGCTCTGCGGCTGTATTGCAAACATAATCCTTGACCCTCTGCTTATTTTTGGCATTGGATTTTTTCCTAAGATGGGTATAAAGGGTGCGGCACTCGCCACCGGTATCGGTCAGGTGCTGACCCTTGTCATATACATAATAGCATATCTTCACTGTGAGCTTCCTGTTAAGCTTTCCGCAAAACACAAGCGTCCCGACGGCATGATAATCGCAAAGATATACTCCATAGGCATTCCTGCAACACTTAATCTTGCTCTGCCGTCACTTCTCATATCCGCCCTCAACGGCATACTTGCGGCATATTCACAAAGCTATGTGCTTGTTCTTGGAATTTACTACAAGCTCCAGACCTTTCTTTATCTACCCGCAAACGGTGTTATTCAGGGTATGCGACCGGTTATCAGTTTTAACTACGGAGCAGGCGAGAAGGAACGTGTGAAGAAAATTTACCGCATTGTCCTTTACATGACAGGTGTGATATTGGCGGCAGGAACTATCATATGCGCACTTTTCCCAGCCAAGCTCATAGGGCTTTTCACGGAAAACGCTGACACTATCGCCATAGGCAAAACAGCACTGCGCCTAATTTGTATCGGCTTTGTTATCTCCGCAGTATCCGTCACCTCATCAGGTGCGCTGGAAGGGCTTGGCATGGGCATTCCGTCGCTTATGATATCTCTGTGCAGATTTATTGCGATAATACTGCCACTTGCGTTCTTCCTCTGCAAGCTCACGGGACCAACAGGCGTATGGAACGCATTCTGGATAACAGAAGTCGTCACCGCTTTGATATCTGTATTTATCTACAGATTTTCAGTTTCAAGGCAAAAAGATTTAAAATAAACACCGTTGCCATTCCACGATTACCATTTATTCCTGTTTAACAACTTGTAATTTGCAAAAAAGCGTTGACATTTTGCAAAAAAAGTGTTATAATATATCTTGCATGCCGCTGTGGTGGAATAGGCAGACACAAGGGACTTAAAATCCCTCGGGGTAAAACCCGTACCGGTTCAAGTCCGGTTAGCGGCACCAGAATAAAAGCTCTTAGGTCGTCTTGCGATCTAAGAGCTTTTTTAGGTTACTTACCTACAAATTTTTTCGGGATCAAGGTCAACTTTTAGTGCTTCAAGCATTTCAATATGCTTGTCTGACATCTGTCCATTCTTGTATTTTTTCTTCTGAGAATTGAGCCATACTGCAATGCTGTTTTCTGATCCTTTTATTTTTCTTGTGAGAGGCATTCTCCCGTTTTCCGCAATGAAAGATCTCAATTCTTCGTATCTTGTCAGCCACTGTTTTTCAAATCTGTCATTTACTTGAGGCTCTATGCCTATCTTTTTGAGCTTTTCTATTTGTTCAGGCGTTCTTGATGTGCTATCTTTTCCATTTACTATCTTCTGTTCGCCATTGACCCAATTACACAGCTCACTGCCGTCAACAATGATACCCTTTTTGACGCTTGCACCAACACCATGCTCATCAAAATATCTCACTGCTTCTTCATACATTATATCCCAATGTGATATCAAACTGTCAAGAACAGTTTTAGGGTCAAGTTCATTGAACATTTCTACTCTTTCATCACTGGATACTCCGTTTTGGATAAAATTTCTCTGCTGACGTATCCAATCAATGATTTTTATCCCTTTGTATTCTGCCTTAGGGTCGAGCTTTTCGCCTTTATGCAGTTCAAGATATTCCTTTACTATCTCGTATTTAGCAAGCCATTTTGTCATATTTGCCTTATATATCCCTGACTTTTCGCCTTTAAAGGGATAACCGATATCGTCAAATTTTTTCATTTGTTCTTTGGTAAGCTCGCCTTTTTTATATGCTCTTTTTTGTCTAGCAAACCACAAGTATAGATCAGTGCCGTCATAGGCTGTATATTTTTCTGGGAGCCGTTTTGTATCGTTTTTTTCAAAATAAGCCTTTAGATCCTCATAATGATATTGCCATTCGTCCTCAGCGTCAAGAGGAAATCTCAGCCTTTTGAATCTCTCCACATATTTTTTTGCAAGCTCGCCACGTCTGTATCGTACTCTGCAATTGGATATCCAGTTTCCTAGGCGATATCCGTCGTCACACACAGTTATTGCCCTTATTTTATATATCCCTTTTTCAGATATAAATTTCTCAAGATGCTGAAAACCCTTTTCATAAAGACTAGCATTCTCTATCTCAGACAAATTGTTCCACTCTATCCCGAGCTTATCCAATAATTCTATCCTATCCTGTGAAAGAACGCCTTCTCTTTTCTGCACACGCTGTTTGTATATCCATATGCCAAGCTGAAATTCATGATATATAGTGTTCTGAGGCACGCTTATGTTTCCATATTCTTCGTAATATTGCTTTGCAAGCGAATATCTTTCATTCCATATATGTTCATGATATGAGATATCTGAAAGGAGTCCTATTGCCTTAAGCTTTTCTATCTGTTCCTCTGACAATCTTCCCTCTTTGGCATACTTTTTTTGTCTGCTTATCCATGCTTTTACACTTGCACTGCTAACAGTTAAGTCATCAGAAATGTCTGTGTTTCCGTGTTCATCATAATATTTTTTCAGCAGTAAATACTTTTCTTCCCAACGTGAAGAAGTTGCATCAAAAACAAAGTTTATACTTTTCAGCTTTTCAATGCGAGCGTCTGAAAGTTTGCCATCTCTATACAAAATACGCTGTCTTTCCACCCATGTGTCTAGACAAGCACCATTTTGGGTTTTATATGAAAGAGGAATGTTGAAATTATTGTTATCCTTATAGTATTCCGTAAGTTCACGAAACATATCATTCCATTTTCTGTTGTTTCTATCGTCCCAACTCATTCCGAGTTTATCAAGGCGAGATATTTGCTCGGCTGTCAGAGAACGTGAACCTGTCCGTCTTGATTTTCGCATACTGTCGAGCCAAACTCCAAGACATATTCCCTCGCTGTCTACATACTTTGCAGGAACGTCCAGGTCACCATTTTCACGATGATATCTAACGGCAGCCTCATAGTTTTCTTCCCAGAGATAATCAGGCACGTCCCATACCATTCCTATCTCATCAAGCCTTGCGGATCTTTCCTCACTAAAGCCCCATTTTCTGATACCATTTTTCTTTGCCATTCGCTGGGTGACTAACCACTGGCCAATGTTTATTCCATTTTCATTTACATATGAATATGGTGCTAAAAGATTACCGTTCTCCTCATAATACTTTTTAGCGGCTTCATAATATCTTTCCCATGACAATTCGCCTATTGACTGCCAGCGCATACCGATAGCGTTAAGTGCGTCTATCTGCATCTGCGTAAGAGGTTTTCCATTATGAGTTCCTCTGTAAAGTCCTCTTTGTGTATTTATCCACAAGCCAAGGCTGTAGCCGTCCTCTGTAAAATATGTCGCAGGTATTTCAAGGTCACCGTTTTTTTCATAATAAGCTTTTGCCTTTTCATACATGATATCCCATGAAGCTGAAAGGGACTCCTCAAGCTTATCGAAAAGCTTTTTGCAGTCTTCAACTTTGTCAATAAGCTCAAAGTTATCATTTACTACCATGCCCTCGCTATCATGAGAACGATAATAACGAACAGCAACTTTCATTTCTTCTTTGATAGAATCTATGCTGTAAAGATTTTCAATGTTATTGACAATATCGAAAATAACAGGCCTTTGTGACTTTCCTGCACTTAGCGCACGTCCGATCTGCTGTTTATAGATAATTGGAGAGATAGTCGGACGCAGAAGAATAACACCTGAAACATCATCAACGTGAACGCCCTCGTTAAGCATATCTATGCAGTAGAGCAATTTAAGGTGGTCAGAATTATCCTCCTTAAATTCATGAAAAGCCTTGCTCGTTTCAGGATCATTGGAATATGCTTCATAAATATGAGGCCTTTTATCCACCTTATGAAACCATTCGTCAGCCTTGTCTATCATATCGTCCATATGCTCACGATTTGCACAGAAAACGATATATTTTCCGGCTCTGTTTTCCATATGCTTGTCAAAAATATCATCAAGCTTTTCTGCTTTATCTAATGCCCTGCGAAGTGCTTCAAGATATTCCTCAGCTTTGTCACGCATAGACTTATATCTTGCATTTTTTACTCTTTTTTCATATTCGTCAAGATCCTTCTGATATGAAAATATCGAGAGAATATATTTAGGCGGATCAAGGATACCACGAACGATAGCGTCGCCCAAAGTCATTTCACTTGCGATATTTCCGTCAAAAAGCTCGTCTGTCATATCACGCTGGTTATCAAGATAACGTATTGCTGTGGCAGACAGACCTAACAGCGGTGTATCTGGATACATTTCAAGCAATTTCTGAACGCCCATGCCCCAATATTCCGCACCACATCTGTGAAATTCATCGAGTATTATGTAATCAGGTTTTATCTCAGAAAAATTCTCGTCAGATAAAAGCATAAGCTTGGCGTAAGTATAAAATTTCACATTATGCGGCTCATATCCACCGCTTGCTTCTTTTAAATTCTCAAGCTGCGTCTGATAAATATATCTTGACGGAGAAAGCCAACATATTATCTTATCGGAGTTATCATAGCAGAGTTTAAAACCGATGAAACTTTTTCCTGTTCCGGTAGGGTGAACTACGGCAGCTTTATTTCGTTCAGCAAGCATTGACACCACAGCTTTATAGGCTTCTTCATTATGTCTGAACAGCTCTAATGCCACGTTATTCCCTCCTACTAAAACACATCATTTGGAGCAAGCAACGGGAATCGAACCCGCATCCCAAGCTTGGGAAGCTTGTATACTGACCATTGTACTATGCTTGCAAAAAGGCAATACTAAAACATATTGCCTTAGAGCAAAGCCTGTTACCACGGACTTTGCTCATTCTTGTATTTTTTATTGTATCTCATCTTTAAACGCCAAGATGTGAACCCCACGCAAGCCCCAAGAGTGTTGTTGAAAACATCATCAAATTCACAAAGCCCTCTGCCTGTGATATACTGCGTTATCTCGATACCTGCCGAAAAGGCAAGGGACATAAGAAAAACGCTTTTGAGCTTTGTGATACCGCAAAGATACGGCAGCAAAACACCCAAGGGGATAAACATTGCAATGTTTCCGAAAATCTGTATCAGCCAAAAATCCCGCAGATACTTGATGCTTATGTTCTCAAAAAGATTTCGCACCTCCCAGAAGGGCACAAGTTCCGCCTGACGTTCTCCCCACTGTCTGTCTAAAAGTGTGAGCCAGAGGACGGCAAAGATGTACACTGCAAACAGCGATGTAAGTATTTTTCTCTTTTTACTCCACCGTAACGCTCTTTGCAAGATTTCTCGGCTTATCAACGTCATAGCCCTTTCCTACTGATACATAATATGACAAAAGCTGAAGCGGTACTACTGAAAGGCTTGCCGCAAAAAGGTTATCTATCCTTGGAGTGTAAACTGTGAAGTCAGCAACGTCCTCCATTGCATAATTCCCATAGGTAGTAAGTCCGAAAAGCTTTGCTCCACGGCTCTTTACCTCGACCATATTGCTTATGGTCTTTTCATAAAGTGCAGACTGAGTTACCACGCTGAACACGACAATTCCGTCCTCGATAAGGCTGATAGGGCCATGCTTAAGCTCGCCTGCTGCATATGCTTCGGAATGGATATAGCTTATTTCTTTGAGTTTAAGGCTTCCCTCCATGCCTACTGCATAGTCGATACCTCTGCCGATAAAGAATGCGTCCTTTATATTCACTACCTTTGAAGCGAACCACTGCAAGCGTTCCTTATCCTCGAGAATTTTCTCTATCTTTTCAGGGATAGTATTGATCTCCTCAACGAGCTGAGCAAATCTTTCGTCGGATATCTCCCCTCTTGCTTTTGCAAACTGCATTGCAAGGAGATATGCGGCAACAAGCTGACAGCTATAAGCTTTAGTTGTTGCGACAGATATTTCAGGGCCTGCGAGGGTATAGAAGACATTATCAGCTTCTCTTGCGATCGATGAGCCAACCACATTTACGATACCGGGAGTTTTTACTCCTTTATCCTTACAAAGTCTTAATGCTGCAAGGCTGTCGGCAGTTTCGCCCGACTGGCTTATGATGATAGCGAGGCTATTTTTTGCAAGCTTCATTTGTCTGTATCTGAACTCAGAAGCAAGTTCCACACGGACAGATAGTGAAGTCAATTCTTCGATAACATACTGAGCCACCATACCCACATGGTAGGCAGAACCGCAGGCAACTATATACACCTGCTGGATATTTTTCATATCCTCGTCAGAAAGTCCGACGCTTTCAAAGCTAATATTTCCATCTGTAAGTACAGAATTGATAGTATCCTTTATTACCTTTGGCTGCTCGTGTATCTCTTTGAGCATAAAATGCTCATAGCCGCTTTTTTCTGCAGCTTCTGCGTCCCACTCGATAGTTTTCATTTCTTTCTGTATTTCTTCGCCATCGAGGTTGTAGAAAGTAACTGCGCCCTTTGTAAGTTTTGCAAGCTCCATATTGCCTATATAGTAGACATTTCTTGTATACTTAAGTATTGCAGGAACATCAGAGGCAAGGTAGCTTTCACCGCCAGTTACTCCTATTATCATAGGGCTGTCTTTTCTTGCGGCATATATCTCACCGGGATAGTCCTTGAACATAACAGCGAGGGCATAAGAGCCACGGATACGGACGAGTGCATGATTAAGAGCGTCAACAGGAGTACCCAGGTACTTTTTGTAATAATAGTCGATAAGCTTTACGGCAACCTCGGTATCAGTTTCTGACTTAAAGGTATATCCTTTTTTGATAAGCTTTTCACGAAGTTCCTGATAGTTTTCGATAATACCGTTATGTACGGCGATAACATTTTCATCGTCGCTGCAATGAGGGTGGGCGTTTACAGTTGACGGCTCGCCATGGGTAGCCCAACGGGTATGGCCTATACCGCAAGCACCTTTTACAGCTTTTCCGTCGTTAGTCATTTCCTTTAGGACTTTCAGCTTACCTTTAGCCTTTACGATCTCAGGCTCTGCGTCACCGTTTCTTACAGCGATACCGGCAGAGTCATAGCCTCTATACTCCAGCTTAGACAGGCCGTCCAAGAGGATCGGTGCTGCCTCGTTATTTCCAGTAAATCCAACAATTCCACACATAACAGTGTCTCCTTTTAATCTCTTCTAAATATATCTCTTGTATACACCTTGTCCTCAACATCATCAAGGCAAGGATCGTATCTGTTTGCAATGATTGCGTCAGACATTTCCTTGAATTTTGCAAGGTCATTCACCACGACACTTCCGAAGAAAGTTTCTCCGTCTTTTAGCGTAGGCTCATATATGATGACTTCCGCACCTTTAGCCTTAACACGCTTCATAACACCCTGTATTGAAGACTGACGGAAGTTATCACTATTGGATTTCATTGTTAAGCGGAATACTCCAATAACGATCTTCTTTTCAAAATCTGCATTCCATTCGCTATTTGAACTATAATAGCCAGCCTTATCAAGAACTCTGTCAGCAATAAAGTCTTTTCTTGTTTTATTAGATTCAACTATAGCAGACATCATATTCTGCGGTACATCTTCATAGTTTGCAAGCAACTGTTTTGTATCCTTTGGCAGACAATATCCACCATATCCAAAGCTTGGATTGTTATAGTGTGTACCGATTCTTGGGTCAAGGCACACACCGTCAATGATCTGCTGAGTATTAAGTCCCTTCATTTCAGCATAAGTATCAAGTTCATTGAAATATGAAACTCTGAGTGCGAGATATGTATTTGCAAAAAGCTTAACGGCCTCGGCTTCTGTAAAGCCCATAAACAGCGTATCAATATTTTCCTTTATTGCACCCTGCTGGAGAAGCTCTGCAAATGTATGAGCAGCTTTCACAAGTCTTTCGTCATTCATATCAGTGCCAACGATAATTCTTGACGGATAAAGATTATCATAAAGAGCCTTTGATTCTCTCAGAAATTCAGGGCTGAATATGATATTCTCACTGCCCGTCTTTTCACGAATACTCTTTGTATATCCTACAGGGATCGTTGATTTGATGACCATAATTGCGTTTGGGTTATATTTCATGACCAGTTCGATAACAGCCTCAACTGCACTTGTATCGAAGAAATTCTTCTTACTATCGTAATTAGTTGGCGCTGCAATAACTACAAAATCGGCGTCTTTATATGCTGATTCTGCGTCAAGAGTTGCTGTCAGGTCAAGTTCTTTTTCTGCAAGGTATTTCTCGATATAGTCATCTTGGATCGGTGACTTTCTGTTGTTGATAAGTTCTACCTTTTCGGGAATAATGTCAACTGCTGTTACTGTATTATGCTGTGCAAGCAATGTTGCTATTGACAGTCCTACGTATCCTGTTCCTGCTACTGCGATTTTCATAAAAGATCTCTCCCTTTTAAATCTTATAGAAATTTTTATACCATTCAGCAAATTTTCTAAGTCCATCTCTAAGACTTGTACTCGGTTTAAAACCAAAGTCATTTTCCAATGCACTTGTATCGGCATATGTTACAGGTACATCGCCTGGCTGCATTGGAACCAGCTCCTTATGTGCATCAAAATCGTAATCCTGCGGCAATACTCCTGCACGGATAAGTTCTTCACTGAGGATCTGCACAAAGTCAAGAAGATTTTCAGGGTTATTGTTTCCTATGTTATATATTTTGTAAGGAGGCACAGGAAGTCCGTCATCACCATTTTTCTTTTCAGGTGGACTCATCATGACACGCTTTACACCCTCAACTATATCATCAACATATGTAAAGTCACGCTTGCAATTTCCATAGTTGAAGATCTTGATAGTTTCGTTATTTACAAGCTTATTTGTGAATCCAAAATACGCCATATCAGGACGACCAGCAGGACCATAAACTGTAAAAAAGCGGAGTCCTGTTGACGGAATATTATACAGTTTTGAATAGGCATGAGCCATAAGTTCGTTACTTTTCTTAGTCGCCGCATAAAGGCTTACAGGATTGTCCACCTTATCATCTGTGCTAAATGGAACTTTTTTGTTTCCTCCATATACGCTTGACGAGCTTGCATAAACCAAATGCTCAACGGGATGATTTCGACAAGCTTCAAGAATGTTATAGAAACCTATGATGTTTGATTCTATATATGCATCAGGATTTGTGATACTGTAACGAACGCCTGCCTGAGCTGCAAGATTTACCACAATATCGATCTTGTTTTCTGTGAATATTTTTTCTATCAACGCTTTATCAGCAAGATTGCCTTTGATAAACGTATACTTGCACTTCGGCTTTGATTCTGCAAGCTTCTCTATTTCAGCAAGACGATATTCCTTTATTGAGACATCATAGTAATCATTTACGCTGTCAAAGCCTATGATGTTTATTTCTTCATTTGTTTTCAGAAGCTCTTTTACAAGGTTGCTTCCGATAAAACCGGCTGAGCCGGTGACTAAAATTGTTTTGTTGTTTATTTGCACATTTACTTGTTTCATAATCCAAAAACTCCATACACTAGTATATATGCCTTCTACACCTCAGCTTTATTCAACTTTTTTAGCCTTTTCCCAGCATATCTCTGCCTTTTTTTGCAATCTTTTCCGTTTATAAACTTTATTAAATCTATAAATTTTCTAAATAATACCGTATCATTAGGAATATCTCCTTTTATGCATATTCCTCCCCACAAAATTTGGGATTTCACATGATAATCCTTTGTCGTAAACATAATTTTTCTGTCATATGGCAATTTATCAAACTCTATTATTTCCTTCATACTGCAATAATTTTGTTCGGAAAATTTAAATACGATATTATTCCAATTAATTCTTTTGCTTCTTCTTTTCCATTTTTCTAGTGCTTCTTGTTGAGATTTATAATGTAAAAAAACTATCTCAACATCATCCAAAACGCCAATAGGGCAAATAGTATTTCGTTCTACCAAATTATCTTTGTGTTTACTTTCGTCAACAGAAATGAATTGTAGTTCTTGATCAATATAATATTTCAAGTTTTTACAAAATTTCACATAATCATCTGCAAAAAAGTATAATCCAATTGTAGGTGATAAATATTCAATTCCTAAATAGCGATACACATGTCCACCCCAACAGTTATTTGAAATAATTGTCACGTTTTTATTTGACAACTTTCGGTTTCTATACTTTCCTAAATATATATTCATTTTTTCTCGAGTTTTCACCCGAACTGCGTCCTTAAATTCCTTATATGTCACTACGATCCACTCCTTCCCCCCTATAATCCATTACTTTTTATTATTCAAATCTTTCTTTATCTGTGTTGTACTGATTTCTGGTGTTCTAGGTAAATATACTACTTCGCATCCTTCATCTTTCAAAAAATCAAACTTTCCCTTCCAATCATCGCCAATAACAAATGTATTTATGTGGTATTCATGAACATCTGTTTTCTTTTGTTCCCATTTTTCTTCTGGTATTACAAGATCTACATATCTAATAGCCTCTAATAATGCTTTTCTTTGTTCATACGAAAAATAACATTTTTTCTGTTTTTCATTCCAATTAAATTCATCGGTTGAGAGACAAACAATAAGATAATCACCCAAAGCTTTTGCTCTTTTTAACAAATTAATGTGCCCATAATGTAATAAATCAAATGTTCCATAGGTTATTACTCTTTTCATACTATATGTACTCCTTTTCACTTTATTTCTGAAGTTTTAATACACGCATCAACATAGCTAATGTTTCTTTAAAATATTCACTTTTAAATGAAAATGCTATTATCAAAATTCCTGAAATTATCACAGATAGAATTCCTTTCAGAATCATTGCTATCACTGGATTCCAAGCTGGAATGCAATTACAGATAGCCGAAATAACTCCAATAATCACTATTCCTTTTATTAAGTCGCTTCCCATATCTTTTAAATACTTGTATGAAGTAACTTCGAATGCAACTTTACTTATAACAATACCTTTATGAATAAATGTAAAAATAACTGTTGGTATAGTAAGTCCCAATAATATTCCTTCCATTCCCCAAACCTTTCCAGCACCATAACCACACGCTATTGCTAAAACGGCTTGTATAATCATCACTCCTGCGTCACACCTATGAAGTCCCATTGCATTTTGAACTGAAATAATTGGAATATCCAATAAATATATCAACATACTAAAAACCAAAATCAACACACAAGAAAAACTTAAAACAAAATTTGATCCAAAAACTATGTATATAAAATCTTGAATACATGCGATAAATCCTGCACAACAAATAAACGCTAAGGAATTCATAACAAAGCAGTTCTTCCTATATACACTGTACATTCTTTTTTTATCATTTTCTGTCGCCAAATTACCAAAGCTAGATGTAAATGCGCCTCCCATTTGACTAAACAATAACTGAACTGTACTAATAACAAGTTGATAATTACCATAATAACCAACAATAGATATATTTCCTAGTAACATACTAATCAGAATACTATTGGCAGAATTTTGTACTGTTACTGATGTTTGATTTATAAAAAGTGGCTTTATTGTCCTAAATATTGCCCATTTTTTCTCCTTTTCAAGTTTCACCGCCTTCATTTTTCTTAAATATGGATGCCGTTTATTTACATATATATTGCAGATCGCATTGCTGCATATTTTTTCTCCGATAAGAAATAGTAAACAATACAAATATTCATGCGTTAAAACAGCAGATACGATTGCCATTCCTCTAAAAATCACTTGGCTAATAGTTGTAGACATTATACTAATACGATTATTTTGTTCAGCGTATAAAATACTTCTTTTATAATAAGCCAAATAATTTGCAAAAAAAGATAACGCAAAAAATAAGAAATAAATATGTACTGCTTTCATATCAATCGTTGTTGATACAATGCTTCTTAAAAAGAAAACATCTACAATTAAGCCTACAGTCAGAAAGGCAAATGCAATTCCTAAATATAGTTGCCGATAAAAAGATATTAATTTTTTTATGGTATTGTCATCTTTATTTTTTACAGGTTCATATAAATGAATGACCATTGCTGAGCTAACACCAGTTTCCATAAGAGCCATAACATTTATTGTATTTTGAAAGAGATTATGCAAACCATTAATTTCTTCTCCTAAAGCGCGTACAATAAAAATACGCACAGCAAAATTGAGGGCAACTGTAACAAGTGCTGACAACATTCCCCAAATACTATTTGTAATTGAATTATACGTTCTTGATTTTTCTTTCATTAATTAACCTCGGTTTCTTATTTCTCTTCTGTTTATTTCAGACTAACCCTCTCAACAAACCAGAATATAACAAACATAGGGATTATTCTAATATATAACCAACTTAAACTAATTGTCATATTTAGTATTGTTCCAAGACCAAACCATACAGCATACAAAATACTATATGCCAAACGGATGTAAAAAGAGCCATTCTCCGTCTGTCTATTCAACTAAGCAAAAAAATACAATAGAAAAGCACCACAAAATTACATATTTATTCTTTACACTTGAGATAATGACATAAAAGATGCTATATTAAATTGTTCGAAAAATATATTTTTTTACATATAAAGTTTACCTTCCCCGCTCATATTTGCATGCAAACGACAATATTATAATCGAAACTATAACGATACAATAAAATGGATGATTTATTACATAATAAAAGTTCCTTCTTGGAAGTGTAAAAAATTCAAACATCAAAATTGTAGCCGTATATTTTGAAAAAAAATTTTCTTTTGTCACTGCCAATAATTTTATAACCATAATTCCGATAATAAATATTGCTAGAAACCCAAAATTTCCAAAGTTTGCATATGCTTCTGCACATAATGAATAACCTGTTCCAAATGTATAATCATACTCTGTACTAATCCAATTTAATGGTTCTATAGCTTTGGAATTCCACATACTAATTGTTCCAGTTGGATCAAGACTTGCAGGAATAAATCCTGCTAATATTGAATAAAGATACGATTTTCCATATAAAAATGAATATCTTTGCGGACACACACGCATAATCAATGTTAGTGGAAAAAAACTACTTCCCAATTCACCCAATACATCAGAAAAAATGGAAAACAACCCCGATGCTGAAAAAGCTATACCCTCACGAAAGACCTTAATAAAAGCAATTAAAAACACTGTCAAAACAATAGTCACAATGCCAATCAAATACTTTTTTATAGAATTTCTATTTTCACCTTTGTAGCGAAAATTAACTATCATAATTATTAAAATTCCAGCTATACCACTTGTTCTATCTCCACACATTGCTGTTGCTAACGACCAAATAATAACTAACATTTCTATAATTTTGTCCATTTGACGATTTTCTGAATAAATAAGAGTTAATACTGAAAATGGGACAAAAAAATATTCAATCAATCCCAATATAGACGGCACACTAGCATCAAATCTTCTTGCACCCTCATAATATCCTGTCGCAAATGCCATCATTTTCATAGCAAGTAGGAGAAATGCAACAACCCCAGTTACATACATAAACATTTTGGCAATATTAAAAATTGTATGTTTAGAAAAAATATTAACATTATTGAATCTAAAAGGAGTTATTCTATTTATCCAAGCTCCTGCAAGAAATAAAGCACCTACACATCCAAATTCATATTGTATGGTTTTCAAAATCGTTCCTACCTCATATTGCATTAGATAGAAATAATTATATTCCCCCCCAAAGCTAAACACTAAAAAAAGCCCAAAATTAAAAATAATAAATGCAATTAAAAATAGTGCATAATTTGATACATAACTGCCAGAAAACTTGGCAAAACTGATATATTCAATACTCATTAGAGCAACTGCAATAAATGTACATATTCGAACTGAATCATATGACGTATCTTTAAAGCTCAAATATCCCATCCAGAAATAACCTATTAATGTAATTGCCAACGTTAACATAAAATACTTAAATCCATCAACCGAAAACATAACTGGCGATTTATATATGTTTTTCACTCCAATCTCGTCATTTCTAAGCATTATCCATACCAGCCTCTAATATAGAGTTTGCTTGTTTTACCCTTTCACTTTTATAAAATACTTCTTTTGACTTTACTGCTTGCTCTTTCCATTTTTTTATTTGTTTTTCATTTTCGAGAATTTTTGTCAAGCCTTCGCATATGTCAACCTCATCATTTTTCAACACTTCACCACATCTAGACAATTCTTTCAATTCTTGTGCCCCATCAACGTTAACTGATATAACTGGAATACCTAATAAAGCTGCTTCTTGACATGAAGTACTAAAACCTTCTCTATAAGAACAACAAAAATATAAATCGGCAGCCTTTACAAACTTATATGGATTTTTCTGTTTTCCTGGCATTTTTACAAATTCATCTAAAGAGTTAGCCTTTATATATTGACGCATCTTTTCTTCTTCACTGCCACCGCCAATAATCCAAAACTCAACATCTTTAATTTTTTTTACAATTTCTTTAATACATGACAAATAACGCATAAAAGCTTTGTCCGGAGCCAATCGTGCAACAGTTACAACGCTATACTTATGGCTTTTCGTAATAGGACAAGCATCCTTAGCTGCTTCTATAATAGGAATTTCATCAATAATATTATAACAATAATCACACATTGAACGGTCAAATCCCGCACTAATCATCTTATCTCGTCCAGCTTTTGCTACATTAATTACTTTTGAAAACTTTTTGTAATATTCTCTTAATATCATTTTTGAATCATATGTGTGCATCCAACATAATTTATTAGGATTAGGACTTACTGCAATACATTTAGTCGGTATTCCAAATTGAAAAGCGACCTCCAAATCATACTTTTCTTTGACAAATTTCTTATATATCTTTTCTGGCGGTATTAAATTTATAAGTTTATCAAACCCTCTAAAATAAAAATTGTATCCAGGTATAACTTTTATTTTATTCATTATCGGTGCTGCAAATTCTTGATTAAATTCATATATTGCAAGTAATGAAATGTCATATTCATTCTCATCAAGATTAGCAATTAAATTCCGTAATACTGTCGCCACACCATTTGAAAATCGGAAATGGTTAGTAACAAATAATATTTTTTTTCATACTTCTACCTCACCACTTATATCTTTACTTTTCCCATTGAATCATCTGCAAACATTTTTTCTCTTTCTGGTTTTCTATCATACGGAAATTTGTATAGTAAGTTCGGCACCAGATTTGCAATAGTTTTCACTGCTTTTTCCCATTCTTTGTGTACTCTAAATACTTGTGTATTCTCAATTGAATCTTTTGGGTTAAAATGTTCTTTTTTATGTATATGCTGTTCTTTCTTTAAGCCCAAAAAAGTTTCAATACTATTTACGGCGTTTTCATAATCATATACCAAATCTTCAAAATGAACTCTCTTTGCATTAGGATTCTTAAAGTCCTCTACTAAAGTATTTTTCCACTCTTCCGAAAAAGCTATCATATCTGTTGGAAAATGAACACTACTTTTTCTAAATGCATTATTTGACCATATATGCTGATCCAAAATATATAAATCTCTCGGATCTCTATCGACAATTATCATCTTAAAATTATCATCAAAACATTTTTCAAAATCGTCTATTTGACCTGGCCAAATTATATGATCAAAGATTTTTACTTCATTTTCTGTTCCATTATCAAAAAGCGAAAAATATCCAGACGTAAATTTTTTAGCCGCATCATATAATTCTTTTTCACTTGGTAATGCACAGTAAGCATCTTCTTTATCATATATATATTTAACTCCATAATTTGAAAATCGTCTTTTTTGTGCTATATGGAGAGCAACTTGCGCTGTCGCTTTCAATAATGAAAATCGTGTTTTAACAATGTGATTTGTGGTTTTATCCTCCCTTTTTTCTGCGATACTTTCAACAAATTCATATACCAAATCCATGAATTTATTACCAAACATCTTCTGATAAGAGCCAAACCACACATAATTGTAATCATTCAATCGTTTCATTTCTGTTATGAATGTACTAATCACTTTATCAGATGTGTACAATGTATTTCCTCTTGATAACAGTGTACACACATCATACAGTCCACCATGATGATATAGAACATTATGCTCATAAGATTGATTTTCAAAAGGGACAACTCGTACATTTTCATATTCCTTTAATAAATCAACAACCGCTGATGAACCGGTTCCAAAATATCCTGTGACTGCAACATTTATTTTAGATTCCATATATGCATCCTTCCTATTTTCCTTGGTGCATTTTCTTATACTTAACAAGTAACCTATGCGGAACAATTATAGCTAAAAGCTCTTTGTAAGCATACACATCATATTTTCTTGATAATCCCATTTTTTTCGCCATATCTTGTGTGTTCGATAGTTATTTAACCTATACTTTGCTTTTATTTCTTTTATTTTGTCTCGATCCTCATAATAATCAAACAAGACATCTGGCAATATATACCCCTTATATCCACAAGCATACATTTTGCACCAAAGATCAAAATCTTGGCCTCGCATTGTCCGTTCACAAACAGTATACATTCCTGCTGAAACCAACGCTTCTTTACGCATCATCACTGTTGGGTGTGTAAAAATATTACATTTGATAATATCTTCCTTAGTTAATTCTCCACCCTGTCCATATGTATTCCAAATTCCTGCATTATCAAAAGTGTTTCTGCACGTTCCTACAATTGCATATTCCTGATGCTTATCCAAAAAATTGTTTTGCTTTTCAAATCGGTTGGCATGAGAAATATCATCATCATCCATTCTTGCAATATACTCTCCCTTGGAGATATTTATACAGTTATTCAAAGATGATGCCAAACCACAATTTGACTCATTTCTTGTTAAAATAACTCTGTTATCCTTTTCTGTATAACTTTTTATTACTTTAATAGTTGCATCTGTTGAACAATCATCACATATAATCAACTCAAAATCTGCAAAAGTTTGATTCAATATGGAATCAATTGCTCGTGGCAATGTCTTTTCTCCATTATGTACACCCATTATTACAGAAATCTTCGGCATCCTTCCAACCTCACCCATTTACCTTACTGTTTTACATAAACTATTTCTATGTTCAGTCAGTCTTTTAAATAATTCATTTTGCTCATATTTTTCTTCTACATGCTGCCTTGCATTGCAACCATATTTTCTTACTTCTTCTGGATTATCAATACAATGTTCTATCGTACTAATAACTTTATCAATATTTTTTGCTGGTACAGACCACCCATCAACATTCGGTTCTATAGTATCTACCTGTCCTGGTACATCTGTAACTATTCCCGGCAGTCCCATTGCTGCAGCTTCAATAACAACCAAGCCGAATCCCTCTCTATAACTTAATGAACAAAATACATCCATTGCACTATAATATTTTTCAACTTTATCTGTCCAATCAACAAAAATTACATGTTTGGACCCCTCAGCCCATTTACGCAACTCAGCCTCTATGGTATTAGCATCATCAAACATACCAATCATTAATAAATATGCATCCTTTTTCTTAACAACTTCTCTAAAAGCTGACAATAATTCATTAGCACCTTTGTCCCTTGTTATTCTACCAACATATCCGAATACTGGTGCTCTTTCTGTAATTTTTAGCTCTGATCTTATTTCTTCTCTCCATTTTTCTTTTTTTTCTATGCAATACTTATTCAAATCAACACCACAGGCACTACCATTCCATATAACTGAAGCCTTTGATGACGGATACAATTTTTCACTTATACTAAATCTATAAATTGAATAACTTTCACACTCGATTACCGATGACTTTTTGCAAACTATTTTTTCAATTTTTTTTAAAATCATACGCTTAATGCCACCATCAAATCCCATATACCTAATTCCCCACTGGCAATATAAGCGATTTGAACATTTTGCTCTTTTTGCCGCTATTGATGCATACAATGCAGCGTTTGGTGTTGAATATTGAATAATATCAAATTTATTATCTCTAAATATTCTTGTCAGTTTATTAATTACTGATAAACCCTCCAATCCCACTCCTCTTTTCATAGGAACTGGGATATAATGTACTTGATTATTGCACAACTCATACATACCCTCATCTGTATTGCAAATAAAGGTTACGTCATAATCGTTATTGACCAAGTAATCTTTAAACTGTAATAAAAATGACTTTATTGTTATAGAAACAGTCGTTACAAAGCATATTTTTTTCATTCTCTTACTCCTTTATCAAACGCTTCGCTGGTACACCAATATATGTCCCCTCTTCTTCTAAATCTTTAATTACAACCGCTCCTGCTCCTACTATACAGTTATCGCAAATACTTAAATTATTCAGAACAATTGCCCCTGCCCCTATCCAGGTTTTCAAACCAATATGCACATTGCCTGCAACATGTGCACCCACTGATATATGAACAAAATCATCAATTATCCCATCATGATCAACAGACGCTCCCGTATTCACAATACATCCTTTACCTATTTTGGTATCTGAATTAATTACAGCACCTGCCATAACTACAGTTCCCATTTTAATTTCTACTCTTCTGCTAACTACAGCTTTTGGGTGAATTAACGAAACTATATTACATTGTATATTCTCTAATTTTTTTAAAACATTTTGTCTAGCAAGTGCATCTCCTATTGCGACAATAAAGTCCCAAGATAAATACTCTTCAATATTTTCAGTTGTCCCTTTTACCGCAAATCCAGCACACTCTGTTACCCTTTTATCATCATCCAGAAAAACGATTTCGTCATACTGATTGTTTAGAGCTATATCTGCAATGACCTTTCCATGCCCACTTGCACCTATTATTACTAATTTTTTCAATTGGGAGTCTCCCATCTTGCCACTACACCTTTCGGAGTACCCATAAATTCTTCCATAGTTGATGATGATTCAGAGCAAATACCCTCATGCTTCACGACAGTTTTTATTGTCGATAAGATAATCTTAATATCTTCTTTAAAAGTAATATGAGTTGTATACCATACATCCATTGCAAACTTATCTTCCCATGAAACTGCATTTCTTCCATGTGCCTGAGCATACCCTGTTAATCCAGGTTTTACATCATGTCTATGATGTTGAAACTCGTTATATCTTGGCAAATACGCAACAAGCAATGGTCTTGGTCCTATAAGACTCATATCACCCTTTAAGATATTAGCCAATTCAGGCAATTCATCAAGAGAAGATGCTCGTAAAAAACGTCCATATTTATTTAATCTAACTTCATCAGGCAATAAGTTTCCTTTTTTGTCTTTCCGGTTATCCATTGTCCGAAACTTTATTAATTTAAAAATCTTTTCATTTTTTCCCGGACGATCCTGTGTAAAAAAAGGATTTCCTTTCATAAACACAGCCCCTAATATTATTAGAAGCACCAAAAGAGGTGAAAGGATAATTAACACTATTAGACTTGATGAAAAATCAATCAATCGCTTAAAATACTTTGCGTACATATTATTTCTCCATATAGTTGTTATAATTGATCATTCAAAACAAACTTTATTACTTCAATAATTCACTCCACTGGTAATATACATATTCAATTTTGCACGTCCATTTTTAGTTCTAACAACAAATGAGTTTAAATGAAAAATTGACCCCTTATGCATTGAGTTCCAAATTGGGCATCATTCTACATTAATGGATGAGTTAGATTTCAAAAGCTCTGGTAGGCAAAACTTTACTGTTCACTTTAGATTTACAGTTGCATTAAAAGTCATATCAAAGCAGAATACTTGCTTTTTCTCTGATTCATCTGCGTATCTGCAACCAATATATTAACATATTCAATTACCAGACCATCTATGGTAAGACTTCAACAATACTTCGAACTAAAACTTTTCATATTTATTATTTCCTTTAAGTTTAGCCTTTTACTTTTGGGGGCCAAACCTTAGTTCTCATAATTTAATAAGCACTTTTATCAAGCAATCTCTTTATTTACGTCTTCTGGTCTTTTAAATGTTGGAACAACACTTCGGAGTGCCTCTTTTGCAATCATATCATCGCCCGTATTACATGCATCTCTAAGTATATCAATCTTTTTGTAGATTTCTTCCTTACTCAATGCACTATCTCTTTCAATGAAAATCATGCTGTTATCAGTTTTGTCAAGTTCTTCTGTCTTAACTAACAGTTCCTCATACAACTTTTCGCCTGGCCTTAATCCCGTTTCAACAATCTCAATTCCCTGAACACCAGATAAACGAATCATATTTTCTGCTAAATCTATAATCTTAACTGGCTGTCCCATATCCAAAACAAATAATTCTCCATTATCCGCAATTGCTCCACTCTGAAGAACGAGCTGTGAGGCCTCTGGAATTGTCATAAAATATCTGATAATTCTCTTATCTGTAACAGTAACCGGACCACCATTCGCAATCTGACGCTTAAATAATGGAATAACTGATTCTGCACTACCTAGTACATTTCCAAATCGTGTAGCACTGTATTTCACTTTTCCGTGTGTACTTGCACTCTGCACAATCATTTCACACATTCTCTTTGTAGCACCCATAACGTTAGTAGGGTTAACTGCTTTATCTGTAGATACCATCATAAAGCGTTCTGTTCCAAACTTCTCACAAAGCTCTACTAGATTCTGTGTACCGAATACATTATTGTAAATAGCTTCCACACAGTTATGTTCCATTAACGGAACATGTTTATGAGCAGCTGCATTAATAATTATCTGAGGATGGTATTTCTCAAATACTTTCTCAAGAGCTTTCCTATTTGTGATAGAACAAATTTCGATCTGCAGATCAAGACAATCTCCGTACGCGATCTTTAACTCCTGTTGAACATCATATGCACCATTTTCATAAATATCCAAAATGATAACCTTCCTTGGATTCATCTTTGCCAGTTGTCTGCAAAGTTCTGAACCAATGGAACCACCACCACCAGTGATAAGTACAACTTTGTCTTTATAGTAAGCATTTGTTCTTTCATCAGAAACCACTAATTGTTTTCTAAACAAAAGTTCCTCAATATCAAATTCTCGAAGATGCCTCTTTCCTCCTGCGGCATACATAGTCGGATAATCATAAACCTTTAACTTATATCCTGCATTTTTGTAATATTCATAAAGCGCCTTTTTCTTGTCAGCATCCATTGACGGTATTGCAAAAATAATCTCCTGTACTTCAAATTCACCCAATCTGTTAAATGTTGCCTCATTCTCTGACCAAACTGGGATTCCATGAATTTCACGACCAACTTTTTCTTTGCTAATATCTATAAAACATCTCGGAATATATGCTGTTTCCTCATTATTTATTAGTTCCTCTGCCAGACTTACACCAACACGTCCTGCACCAATAATTGCAACTTTGATTTTCTGAACTTCTTTTTCATTTTCCGCTTCTATGCCAGAAAACATATGTAATAACGCGGAAAGAATTTTTCCTTTTGTAGTTTCCCGATTTCCGCACTTATACGCATAGCGATACATCATACGAAGCGCTAATGCTCCTAGAAGGTTCAAACTGACAATTGAAAGCATTCTAGCAAATGTAATTTTTTGAATTGGAAGTAATAATTCCAGACACAGATAAGCTACAAAAGCCATAGAATCGGTAAATAGTAACCGGATATAACATTGTATTCCACCATATCTCCATACCTGTCCATATACTTTACCAATAAGACGTGCTACAAAAATACACAGTACCGAAAGGCATACTTGCTGAAGTATTCCTATAGTTGATAACTTATCAATTCCTCCATACAGTAATAACAGTATTGCTACTACCACTGCATACATAATCAAATCATACCCGATAAGCATCCACCTGATATTAGATGTGCTACTCTGCTTTGTACGATCCATATTCATACTATTCTCATTTGCTCTATCCATTGTTTTCCCCGCAAAAATCGGATGGGTTCATCCTTTCATATTTTTTCTATTTTGTGGTTTACTTCTTTTCAAGCGGTGTAAATAATTTTTTGCTCTGTTTCAATTCTTATTTCAAGTAAACTTGTTAACTTCAAAATTATTCTAGATTTTAATGTACAGCCATATTAAAAAAAGCATACGTTGGCTAGTTCAAATCCCCTTATCATGAATTTCCAGCTTATAGTGTGATTTAAAATAAGCATCTAAGAAACCATTGGATTCTCATAGTCTTGCTGCTCACCCGACACAACCACGTAGAAAAAAACATCATAGCTAGATTCAACTAAATAAGCGAAACTCTTGTATAATCAAGGCTTTAAACTCAAAACAAAGTCAAGTATTCTCTTTATGTATTTCGCATACATTACTCAAAACAACTCCTAATAACTCGAATAATTCTCTCCTGCTGTTCCTCAGTCATCTTATTATCGCTAGGCAGGCAAGCGCCTCTGTCAAAGATATCAGCGCCTACATCTTCTGCACCACCTGCAATATAAGCATTTGTGCGGCATCTGATACTGCCGTTGCGACCAACGCACTCGTGCATTCTGTACATAGGCTGCATGTGCATTGGCTTCCATATTGGTCTACCCTCTGCATTTATGCTTGCTATCGCTTCCAAAATTTCAGTAGGACAAGTCTTGCCGGCTTCTTTGATGTACAAAGCCTCGCTGTCGCTTCTGACCTGCTTGCACATTGCGTCTTTATCTATGATAAGTGCAGACAGCCAATAATTTGGCTCTGTTTCCTCAACGATAGGATTCATTTTAACAGGAAGCCCTTTAAGACCCTCTTTGTATCTCTCGTATATTGCTTTTTTCTGCGCAATATGCTCCTCAAGATGCGGATACTGACCACGAACGACTCCTGCAATAACATTCGACATACGATAGTTGTACCCGACCTCTTCATGCTGATACCATGCCGCATTCTCACGAGCCTGCGTTGACCACTTACGAGCCTTGTTTGCATCTTCAAGGCTGTTCGTCAGCAAGCAGCCACCGCTAGAACCTGTTATTATCTTATTGCCATTGTAGCTTACAGCGCTGTAATCGCCAAAGCTTCCGCACTGTCTGCCGTCAATTGTAGCACCCATAGCTTCAGCAGCGTCCTCGATCAAAAGCGCACCATGCTTCTCGCATATCTTCTTGATCTCGTCCATTCTTCCAGGAAAGCCGTATAACTCAGCGCTTACTACCAGCTTGACTTCAGGATACATCTCAAAAGCCTTTTCAAGCGCCACAGGATCCATGTTCCAAGTATCTCTGTCAGTGTCGATAAAAACAGGGATACCTCCCTCGTAAACAACTGGGTTGAGAGTAGCGTCAAAGGTCATGTCGCTGCAAAAAACTCTTCTGCCCTCAAGAGCGCCATGAGATATAGCAGGCTTGCCATAAAGCCTCTCACCAGCAAGCTTACAGCACAAGTGAAGCGCAGCCGTGCAGCATGAAAGACCAACAGCATACTTGACTTCAGACTTCTCCGCCGCTATCTTCTCGACCTCATTTATATTCTTACCGACTGTAGACATCCAGTTGGTATTATAAGCCTCAGTAACATACTCAAGCTCCTCACCATGCATTGTAGGTGACGCAAGCCATACTTTTTGTTTAAAGGGTTCTATTTTTTCCATTATTTTTTTCCCTCTTCCATATTTACTTCATATAAGTAACTATAATTGCACTTATTCACGTTAATAATTTTATCACAAAATTTTAATCTAGTCAAGTATTTACCCCATACTTATGTATATTTTTTCAAGATTCGTACATTTTCAGTGTAATATACAATGCTAACCATTTACAAAAAGCTCAGTTTGTGCAATTTTATACTAAGCTGAAAGCTATAATTTTCTTCATTTAAAATTGTTAAATCATGAAACGTTTTGAAAAATATTTTTACTACAATATTTTTGATGCAGACAAAAGCTGACTTGATTTTTATCTGCATTTTACACGGCTTTTATTGATTATCAGGCAAAACCAGCATATAATCATAATAATAATTATGGCGAAGTATGAGAAATATGATTGGAGCGGTGTTTATGATAGTAAAAATTTTCTGTGCGGTTTTGGTAGCCCTTGGAGTGAGCGTTGCAATTGTTCTAGGCGGTCTGATAATTTTGACTTCTTGTGTTAGTGGCAGAAAAAAGCCTGCTGGTGACAATACCGCTGATGACGAGGACGCATTTATGTACACAAATTATATGCAGGGATTTTACCTATAACTTTTTCTACCCTGCCAAGCTTTTCATATAGTATAATAAAGTGGAGAGTGCTTTGCCCATAAGCATTCTCCACTTTTGTATACCATTTTTTATTCTATCACTCGATCCCCAAAAAACTATTGACACAGCCCGAAACTTGTGCTATACTCTCAACAAAATCAAATGGAACTACACACAGAAAGGGCGTTTTATAATGACTGAAAAAGAAAAAATGCTTGCGGGCAAGATATATGACTCCTCCGACAAGGAGCTTGCAGAATTGAGGACAAAGGCTCATAAGCTTTCACAGCAGTACAGCAGTTTGTATGAAGATGATGAGAGAAGAAACGCTATCCTTGACGAGCTTCTGCCCGACCATGGCGAGGGATTTTTTCTCCAAGGTCCTGTGTATTTCGACTATGGTGTTTTCACAAAGTTCGGCTCAGACTGCTATGCAAACTTCAATCTGACAGTGCTTGACACCTGCCTTGTGACAATTGGCGACAACGTGTTTTTCGGTCCCAACTGCACCATCGCCACACCTGTTCACCCATTCAGATGGCAGGAGCGTAACATGAAGAAAAAGTCTGACGGCACTGTTTATGATGATGAATACGGCAAGCCTATCACAATACACTCCAACTGCTGGATAGCGAGCAATGTTGTCATCACAGGCGGAGTTACCATAGGCGAGGGCTGTGTTATCGGTGCAGGAAGCGTTGTCACCCGTGACATACCGCCAAATTCTCTTGCGGCAGGAAATCCATGCAGAGTTATCCGTAAGATAACGGAGGAGGATTCTATCAAATACAAAGCAGAACTTTTCTAGGCACACAAAAATACCCCTGACCAGAAAATGATCAGGGGCATTTTTATCGTCTGTCGGATCATTGAGTATAGACCAATTTTTTATCGGACCACGCTCCGTTATAAATCTTTCCGCCTTTGACAGTGTAGCTTCTTACACGGACGTAATATTTTTGATATCTTGCAAGCCCGGAAACTGTCTTTTTATCGGTGCGGTTGTTTGTTACCTTTACGCTTTTTGCTCCCTTAAAGTCGGAACGCTGTGAATATGATATTTCATATCCCGTAGCAGAGCCTTTCTGTGCATAATCTATAAAGAAGCCTGCATATGTGCCGTAAAGCTTCTGTATCACCTGCTTTGCAGGATAGATAGCAAAGCTTTTGGTGATAACTCCGCCGTAAATGCCCTTGCCTGTGATAGTCACCTTTGCTGTGCCGACCTTTGTGTTTGCAGAATATTTCACAGTGTAGTCTGTGCCTTTTTTAAGGGTCTTTGAGCCGTATTTTACTGTGATCTTCTGCTTTATCGCCTTGCCGGTAAAGCTTTTTGAAGAAATTCCACTGACCTTTGCGTTTGCAAAATTAGTCTTTGCCGTTACAATGCTTTTAGCGTCTGACCAGTTGCCGTAATAGGTCTTTCCGCCCTTGACAGTATAAGAACGAACTCTTACATAATATGTCTTTGAAGCCCCTAATCCAAGTACCGTCATCTTATCCGTCTTGTTGGTGGTGGATCTGTAAGTGGAAGCATTTGAAAAATCAGATCTTGTGCCATACTGGACCTCATAGCCTGTTGCAGATCCTTTCTGCACAAAATCCACAAAAAAACCCTTGTATCTTGTTTCAAGCACCTGTATCTGCTGTTTTGCAGGATTTATAACAAAGGAAACGGTCTGCTTGCCCTTATAGTTTCCGTAAAATTCAACTGTTATCTTGCCCGTGCCAACGTTCACGTTTGAGGAATACATCACCATATAATCAATATAACGCTCTAGGGTCTTATTGCCGTCCTTTATAAGCACATCAGGTGTTATCTCCTTGCCGGTGAACGACAGTGGCGTAGCATAATAAAGCTTGAACTTGGAAGCGTCCTTTGGCTGGATAGTAAAGCTTTTTGCAACAGAGCCTCTGTATTCGCCTTTTCCAACAAAGGTCATTTTTGCAGGTCCTGCGTTAAGATTGGTCTTATAATAAACAGTGTAATCCACGCCCTCTTTAAGCTCTTTGCCCTCATAGGTGAGCGTTACGTCAGGCTGTTCAATATTCTTTCCTGTGTATGTGAAGCTGTTCTTGAAGCCTGATATCTCGCAGTCTGCAATGAGCTTGCTGTCAGAATACTCCGCTGTGACAGTCATATCCTCCGTGACGTTTTTATAGTCCTTGTCCCAACCTGTAAAACGCAGACCCTTTATAGCAGGGGCTTTCGGAGCTTTTGCAGACTTACCATATTCCACCGTCTGCTGACTTATCACCTTGCCGTCCTTATCCACAAACGTAACGTTATATGTATAAGGCTTCCATGCGGCATAAAGAGTCTTTGCACCGCCTGAATACGAGATACTTTCTATTCTTTCACCTGAAAGTGCAGCGTTATCATACCAGCCTGAAAAGTCTGCACCCTCTTTTGTCGGCTCGGAAAGCGTCACGCTTTCGCCTTTGCTGAGGTATTCCGGATTGCCTGTGCTGTTCGTGCCGCCATTTAAAACATAGTCGACAGTGACAAATTTTGCTTCAACAAGCCTTGCCTTTACTGTGCTGTCAGCAGTATAAACTGTGTTCGCATCGACAGCAATTCCGTTCTTGTACCATTTAAGAGCATAACCGCTTTGCACTTTGACAGCAGGATATTTTACCTTGCCGTCCTTATCAGTGCAGGCATAATGCTTGCCGTCATGGGCTTCAAATGTTATCTTGTGAGAAGCCTGCTCCCCAGGACGAGTTAGCCTAGCTTTGACGCCTGCCATTGTCCACCTGCCGCTGTCTGCCTGCTTTCCGCCAATGGTATTCAGCGAATAAGCTGCTGAGCTTGTAACGTTAGACAAAGCCGTTTTCTTTACCTTGCTGTCAGAAAAGTTGCCGTTATACCAGCAATCGGCATATTGCTGTCCATAATAAAAAGCGTCATTATCAATGCTGCCCACCATAGCTTTAGCATTTGAACTGCTTGACTTTGCAAGGTCTGAAGCACACTCTGTCAGAGTCAGACCACCTGCTTTGCCTACGATTCCGCCTGCCGAGCTTGTACCCTTGACAGTTCCGCTGAACGTACAGCGTTGAATAGAAGCCGCATCAAATTCACCAACGATCCCGCCTGCGTACTTACCGCTTACAGTTATTTTCTCAGCACTGAGATCTCTTATCTGCGCTCTGTCCTCAGCATAGCCGAACAGACCTGCATAAGAATTGTTTTGGATAACAGCGTTTTTCAGAACGTGTCCGTTGCCGTCAAAATATCCGCAAAAAGGCTTTGAAGCCGTTCCTACTGCCGATATCTTTGCACCACCGAAGTCGATGTCTTTTTCAAGCACAACACGCTTTCCAGCAAAGCTTTCACCGCCTGATACACGCTTTGCGAAGTTTTTCCAATCCGCCGCTGTCTTTATAACAAGGCTTTGTTCCTTTATCTCTTTTGCCTTTGCCTTTATAAGAAACTTGGCATTGGTGATATCGTTCTTTGAAGCGTTTTCGTCTGCAATAACTTTCTTGCCGTTGTTGACCTCACGCTCATAACCGCTCTGCTTTTCATAATTTGTCACAAGTGTTTCAAGCTCGCTTTTATCAGACTTATCTATATCATCGGTATAGGCAAATATTATAGGCTGACCAGTATAAGCGTCCTTGTCGGTAACATCCGTCCAACTGTCGCCGTCATTGGAGATATATGCCTGACCAGGCTTCATGGCCCCGTCTGAATAGCCATAAACGGTCACATAACCTGAGCCGTCATCACCGCTGAATGTCATCACGACAGAATATCTTTCGCCCTCGTCAAGCTCAACATCAGGGATATCCACAGTATAAAAGCCGTCGCTCTGCACCTTTCCGCTGACCTCACATTCAAGTATCCCCACAGGAGTGCTGTCTGAAACAGAAGTGTAGACCTGCACAGTGTAGTCAGACTTTCCGGTGTAGCCAAGATACATAAAGCCCACTTTGTCAAGAAGCTCGTCTTTTTTTGCTGTAAAAACATCAGCACCGCTCATTTTGTTTTCATTGCTAACATAAAATATAGAATTATCCTTATTAGCAGGATAATGGTAATTATTATCACAGCTTTCAGTGAGATCGAACTCCACCCAATCGGTCATTTCTGCCTCTTCATAGGATATCCAGTAATAACCGTCCGTGCCACTGGATACTCCCCAAGAGCCTTTCACAAGCCATGCCCCGTTTTTCTTTGGCTGATAGCCTGCAAGGAAATTTGACTTGCTATAATTATCGTCCCAGCCCACTACGCTTACGGCATGATTTATTCCACTATATTTTGTAGTTTCCGGATCGTAATAGCTTTTGTTATCAAAGGTCATATACAGGTCGTCTGCATAATAGCTCACCATTACTCCGCCAAGCTCTTTTATCTTGTTTTTAATGGCGTTTCGTCCGCCTGTGATAGTGGAAGCGTAATTAAGCTGATATTCGCAAACGCCCTTTTTCTCCTCAGATACGATAGTGGCTTCCGTTGCGTCAGACACGAAAGGCTCATATTCATCATAACAAAGTCCCCTATGAGCTGCCATTGCAAGGGACGAATCCATCCACGTTCCGCCGCAATCCCATATTGACTCGTCAAATCCGCCGTTAGCATATGTAGAGAGGACAAGACTCGGCACAGAAAACTGCACGTTTTGATTTTCAAGCCCCTTTTGAATAAGATTGCTCTCTGTGCAGGAAAGTGCCGCAAACGCCCAGCAAGTGCCTGTCTGGAACTGATTTTTGATAGTCGTCAGCGTATTCTTAGATCTGGGGTCATATTTCGCAGGCAGCGAAGCCGTTGCCTTTTGTGCATAAGCTGAAACCCCGTCTTCCGTATCGGTCAGATCCTCATCAGCGATCTCCGATTTTTCCAGACCTTCCTTTTCGTAGCCATAACCATTATCAGTAAAAATTATCCTGCCCATCTTAAATTTCGGGCTGTCATTATCTCCGCCATGCTCCGCATCCGCAAAAGCTGCGCAAGGAAACTGCACTGACAATATCGCCGCCGTCAAAATGGCGGCACATTTATAGATCACCTTCATAAAGATCTCCTTTCTGCTTTTCTGTTATTTAGTTGCACAAAGTTTCTTTTGGTTACTATTTTAATGATTACTTTTTTATCTTTTTCTCCCCACTGAGATAATATTTTTCTTAGTAAGCACAAGTAGCACAATGCCAAGCAAAAGTATCAGCGGCCAAGTAAGATACGGTCTTTTATCATTATCAATATCGGTCACGACCTTATCAGGCTCACCGTTTTTACCAGTGTTGTAATACACGTTCACTTTTTCGTTCTGACTCACATAATATGTGCCTGTGAAGATCTCTCTTGTGTACTCCTTGCCGCCAACATCAAAAGCGACAGTTATGTAATATGTTTCAGCTTTGTTGCTTGCCTTTTTGTTATGTCCCCAAGTTTTCAACTCATGGTCTATCCACTTCACATAGCCTGTGGTTTTCTCAGCACTTGACATGAAAACCCTGTTTGAAACATACTTGCTGAGATTATAGATAGTAGAGAAACCACCCATAAGAATAAAAACGATACTCAGAGCGATAAGCCCTGCATTTTGCTTTTTCATTTGATATACCCCCCTGAACAGAAATGTTGTGTTAATATGAATTTATTATATCATATGAGAACATGGGAAGTCAATAAGCCTATCCCATCTTTCCATAAGTCTTATGGACATATTTATTAGTACGGTTTTGATCGTTGAGGTAAGCCGCTATTTTCTTTCTGCTGTAAGGACTTTTTTTATAAGATCACGTTGAAACTTTATTTTCTTCATTTTTTGAACAATCCTTGACTTTGTTACAAATCTGTGTTATACTAATCATAAACGAACGGTCGGTACGCATAAAAGGAGCGAAGCAACATGAAAACAACTGAGCAACAGCACAATGAGCGGAAACGTGAACTAATGGAAAAGTGCTTCGAGTGCTATGCGGAAAACGGGCTCACAGGCACAGGAATTAAAGCACTGGCCGATGCGTGCGGATGCACGAAAGCAAATTTGTATTCGTATTTTAAAAACCTTGATGAACTGATCATTGAGTCAACGGCATACTGTATGGAAAAGGTTGAGGACGACTTTATGGAGATGGCACCCACCGACCCCGAGGATGTTGTCCGTTTTGTGAAGGAGGTCCCGTATTGGACAGCAAAAAAGCACGGAAAAAAATATCGCCTGATGTATCAGATATATACGCACCCGAAGTATATCGAGCACGGCAAGAAATTCTTTGAGGGCGTGAACGAACGCTATACCGAGTACGCCAAGCGGCTGGAGCCGAAGATAGGCATTCCATATACGGTCATCACGCCGCTGATCTTTATATTCGTCCGCGCCTGCGTTCATTATGCAATGTTTGAGGATGAATATTATCTGAAAACCCAGATGGAGGTCTTAAAACAGGGGGTCGCCCTGTTTGTGGATAAGTACAAAGCAAACCAAGCATAAGCCTATCGACCGCCGCTCATTTACGGCGTGGGCAGCGGCGCAAAGCTCCGCCGTGATAAACAATTCCGAACGGAGGAAAAAAGATGAAAACAGGAAAAAAACTACTCACAGGTACACTTTTGGCGATTTGCACCGCTCTTTTGGTGCTTTGCAGCGTGCTTGCAATAGGATGGAGCAAGGCGGCAAAAACAGGCGACGCACTGCCGGAGGTGCGAAACAACGGCACGGCGATTCAGTGGAAATACAGCGACGAAGCCGACTGGCACGACCTTGTGGCGCTTACCGAGCTGCGGGGCGCTGCCGGAGAAAACGGAAAGAACGGCACAGACGGTAAAGACGGCTCTAATGGTGCCGACGGTAAGAACGGAATAAACGGTACAAACGGAAAAGACGGCATTAACGGTTCCGACGGCAAAGACGGCATCAAAGGAGTTGACGGTAAAGACGGCATTAACGGCGTTGACGGTAAAGACGGAGCCGACGGCAAAGACGGTATCAACGGCACTGACGGCATTAATGCCAAAAACATAGAGGTGCAGCGAGCTGAAACCCACATACAGTGGCGTTACGAGGGCGACGAGTGGCAAAATCTTGTTGCGATAGCCGATATAGAGGGCCCCGCCGGACAGAACGGAACGGACGGTGCAAACGGAAAAACTCCGGAATTTCGCGTAAGCGAAAATATCCTGCAATGGCGTTATGTCGACGATGAAATATGGCTGAACCTGTACGATCTTTCGGTTTTGAAAGGTCTTGACGGCAAGGACGGCAAGGACGGCAAGGACGGAGCCGACGGCAAGGATGGAACAAACGGACAAAACGGCTCCGATGGCGCGGACGGCAACACCCCCTTCATTGGTGAAAACGGCAACTGGTGGATCGGAGAAACCGATACTGGTGTGAAAGCCGCAGGTGTTGACGGCGAAAAGGGAGACAAGGGTGAAAAAGGTGACAAGGGAGATGCAGGTCAGAACGGCAGCTGTTCGGGATATTTTTACGGAGAGGCAAACTCTCCGAGGACAGTACTGAATAACAGTCGTGTCAATATTTCTGTCTACGAAAAAATAAACAAGGGCGGCTTGATTTCATCCTACATGAATAATATTACACTTAAAAAAGGACATATTTACAATGTCTGCTTAAGCGGTTCTCTCGAAGTTGGTTCAAACGAATTCAACAACAGCGGCAATTACTCTATTCAGATGACAGACGGTTATGATGACGATCTGTGCAGGGAACTTACACGAATAAAAAGAGACGGGGCAAAAATACCGTATACCAATGATCAACATTCCTTTAATTTCAACAGAATGTATGATGCGTCAAATAAAGACATTACATTGCAGTTGTGGTTTGAAAATTCGGCATACAATACTTATCTCGGTGGCTTCAGAGGTACCATTACAATAACCGCTCTTGACTGAGCCGATATACACGAAAACAGAGGTAACGGAAAATAAAAAAACGAATACTCAGTATCATGCTCACCCTTTGTATGGTTCTTTGCCTTGTGTCGACAAGTGTATTTTCCAAGGATAATATGGCAGCGAGTGGGACGGCGGAAGTTTCCACAGCGGCGGAACTGGTTTCAGCAATCAGAGAAGCTTCATACGGAACAGTCAAACTGACGTCTGACATTACCATTTACACCACATTAGTGGTCAACCGCACCGTCACTCTTGATCTCAACGGTTATGTGCTGAAATACAGCAGCAGTGCAGGGCATGTAATCACTGTGTCCAGTGGTATTTTGACAATTGAAAACAGTAACTATACAAAATCACACAATTTCCAAAAGAAGTATAATTTATATGTAAATGATTTTTTTGAATTTTGCTCCGTTTAAAATCATACTAATTTTAGCTTTTAATTTTTTTCATTCCAAAAACCGCCCCATTTCGTTCTATAAATTACCTCTTATAATCAAATCATGCAGACATATAATATTATTGCAAACCCGAAAAACAAATGAAAAGGAGATACGAAAATGAAAGGTATCACAACTCAGGAAGGCAGAGAAACACTCAACAAGTTCAAGATGGAAGCAGCTAACGAAGTTGGCGTAAACCTCAAGCAGGGCTACAACGGCGATCTTACAGCTCGTGAGGTCGGCTCTGTAGGCGGTCAGATGGTCAAAATAATTAGTCCTGAACAACAATGGATATTTACCCGAAACAGCGTAAGAAACACAGGTCATTGCATTGAGATTACATATGCCGTTAGGCTGTCAGTATAGGAGCAGCACAACGATATATTTTCTTATCAAAACATCGCATTTGTAAAAACAAATGCGATGTTTCAATGTTTATTCTTTCAATATGTTAACCCAATCATCTGGAAATCCCATAAGTTTTTTATCAACGTGAGGGTACTTGTGAAAAAGTTTATCTAGTTTGTCCACAAACGCTGTCCAATGTTGATCATTAGTTATTAGATGTTTTATGCAAAGAAGAGTTGCAAATACACGGATACTGCTTATCCCCTTTTCTGTATATTGCTTATATAGCTTTGGCGTTTTAGCAAGATTAACATTATACAAACGTCCATAGTGTGCACAAATATTCCGCACAAAAGCAATGTGTTCGACCCAGCTTTCAAGATAAGTATATCCCACGCCATACAACGTTGCAACGGCTTTTTTGTCCTGAGGTTTCATATTTTTATAAAACTTTGAGAGCGTACCGAAACTGAACAGCTCCACCAAAGCGTAAAACGGAATTTTGCCGTCAATATAATTATTTTTGAAATTCTTAACAAAAGGGGCTTTGCTATTTCTGGATATTTCCTTTTCTATCTCACAAAGAAAATCATAGTGATAGCCAGGATCATTAAAATTATCCGGATCTTCATATCCTAGTACACCATAAATATGTGAGAAATGATTAGCTACCCTACACCTGAGATTAACTTCGATTTGCTCTATCAAAGTAAATAAGAGTTGCCTTAAGTTGGCGTTAAACAGGTATAACTCAACGATTTGTTCAAAGGATATAGAACCATCAAAATTTTTATTTTTACCTTTTAGTCCAAGGCCATATGCTTTTATCAAGCGGAAATATGAAATATCATTAAGAATTCGACGTGCATATTCTTCATTGACAATTCTCAACCCAAGCATTTTCAAGTTCTCGATTTGTTGATCAACATTCATTGATGGTTGCTGTTCTTTAAGCTGCATAAAAAAGTCCCCTAATAATTAAACGACCCGACGTGGTACGCATTGCTAAGAGGCGTGTCGGGTTCTGTTAATACTATTATATGCGATTTTTTCTAAAAAGTCAATGGTAAATATATCTAGATAGATGTCATGAAAATGAAATTATGTTATTCTTAAGTGCTATCACTCTTTCTTATTTTTTATATTAAAGATAGAGTACAGGAATCGTTGCATTGTCGAAAATATTAAATAATTGTAAAATCATCACATCATAACTTGACTTGCATTTTAGACAAGTGTATAATATCGTTATAGACAAACGTCTAATACGGAGGTGTGTAATGATAAACCAAATAAAAAAACTTCCAGATGCGGAATTTGAGATAATGAAAACTATTTGGAGTATGAGCGAACCTGTCACAAGTTCTCAGATAGCAGAAAAAATGAGCGACCATAATTGGAAATTACCAACTCTCATATCATTTCTTAAACGCCTTATTGAAAAAGGATTTTTAAGAACGGAGAAAACAGGTAAGGAGCGTCAGTATTATTCGCTGGTATCCCAATCGGATTATCTTAAATTTGAAACAGAAAATTTCTTTGGCTCGGTCCATAACAACTCACTTTCAAGCCTTGTTACAAATCTATACGAAACTGATAAGCTAAGCAGTCAGGATATCGATGAGCTGATACGTTTTCTTGAAGAAGTAAAGGACAGAAATAATGATAAATAATTTATTTACATATTTTATACGGAGCAATGTACTAATAGTGTGCCTGTATCTTTGCTGTAAAATATTTTTAGCTGTAGGCAAAAAGCGTCAAAAATTATCATTCTACAAGGTATGTTCAGCGTTGTCATTGCTGATAATATTTCCCTTAGACCTGACCACTCTTATTCCTCACCAGGCTGTCACCGCTGACGTAGTTCAGAATATTTCCGTACAAAAATACATTTTTACAGAAACGCAGCATATTCCAGCTGTCAAGAAGATAATGCCTTTTCTTGTTGCGGTCTGGTGTATTGGTGTAGCTTTCAACAGCTTTGTTTGCATTTACAGGTACCTTGCCTTAAAGCGCTTTGTTGACCGCTGGGCAACAAAAAATGGTGTATACAAATGCGGCAATAAAAGCCTGAAAGTAAAAAAGTGCCCAGGCATTTCAAGCCCTATGCTTATGGGCGTGTTCGCCCCTGTAATAATTCTTCCTGACAATATCGCAGCTGATAATTATGATGTGGTATGTATGCACGAAAAATTTCACTATCTTAATCACGATATATTCATAAGGATAGTAATGCAGGTCGTTTGTATAATCAATTGGTTTGATCCGCTTGCATACAAGCTTTCACGCAGTATGAATTTGCTGTCTGAGATAGCTTGCGACGAAAAAGTTGTCAAGGAGATGAATGATACTGAGAAATATAACTACTGCGGTATGCTGATAAACAAATGTGAAAATGGTAAACAAGATACAGCATTTTCAGCGTGTTTGTATTCACAAAAAGAAAAGGTGAAAACTAGGATAAACGAGATAACTGCCAAGAAAAAGAAGTCATATGCAAATATTATAATACTTGTTGCTATAACTTTGAGCACGCTTATCCTCTGCTCTTTTGTTGACATTAATATTGATGACGAGCTAAGTTCGACCCACACCTTTAACAATGGTGAAATGGTAACAAAAGAGCCTGTTTTCGTGAATGAAGGTCAAAAAATAACTATAAAGATCGAACTTGACTTGTCCTCTGATTATTCAGACAAAGACGGAGAGTATATTGAACTAGGCTACTATCAGGACGGAACAGAACACAGAATTTTCTGTGACAAGACTGCAGGCAACGAGATAAATTTTACCGCTAATAAAGACGGCGACCACACTTTTTATTTAAAAAATTACTCTGCATATAAAATAACCCTTTCGGAGTTTGACGTCAATGTTCAGTAACAAACAAAACCTCCTCTCGTGTATTTTATGCGGATATATTCTTGGCTGTTTGTATACCATGCTTATCAGCGACGCCGATCCTATCTCAAAGTATTATGTATCGAACATTTCGCTGCTGCAATTAGTCATTCCCACCATCGCATTTTCAGCAACACTTTGCCTTATAACTGTTTTCAAAAGAGTTAATTTAAATTTGCTTTTGACAGGATTGATATTTGCTTATTCGTTGATATCAATATGGAAAATGACCAATACCACAGCATATTTCGGCTTTGCCTGCATTGCTGTTTTGGCTATAATAATATTTAGGTTTGCTGATATAAAGGAAACTGAAATATTAAAATGCCGAAAAACGGAGATAATTTCAGTTCTGTTGTTCACGGTGATATCAGTAACAATATTGATGATCGGCACCGTATGCAGACTAAAAAGCTATGAATCATCGTGCTTTGATATGGGAATTTTTCTGCAAATGTTTGAATATATGAGTAAAACGGACAAGCAATACACCACGGTCGAACGAAATGTGCTTATGTCACATTTCAATGTGCATTTCTCACCCTGCTGGTATTTGCTGCTGCCAATATATATGATATTTAGAAACTCGGTTGTTTTAGTCATATTGCAAGTGCTTATCATTGCAAGCGGAGTATTGCCGCTGATAAAAATATGCAGGCTTTACAAGCTCAGCAGAACTGACACCGTTTTGTGCAGCATAATATATCTTTTCTACCCTGCATTTTGCAGTTCTCAGTTTTTTGATATTCACGAGAATATGTTTTTGCCTGCATTTATATTGTGGCTGTATTATTTTATGTGCAAGAAAAATCACATTGGTGAAGTTGCAGCGTGTCTGCTTATACTCTCAGTCAAAGAGGACGCAGGGGTATACATCATTTGCCTAGGTCTGTATTCCTTGTTTTCCAAAAAGAAAAAGACCAGCGGTTTACTTATCACTATAATCGGCATACTTGGCTTTATTGGCACAAATTTATACATAAACATTTTTGGCGAGGGTGTAAAAGTAAACCGATATGACATTTACTTGGCCGAAAACTACAGCGGACTTATTGCGGTGATCTTAAACGTCATAAAGAACCCGGCATATTTTGTGTCAAATCTGATAACAGTAGATAAACTGCTTTTCCTGCTGTTGATGACAGTGCCTTTTATTTTTGTTTGCTTTAAAATAAACAAAGCGTCAGATCTGTTTTTGCTCGTTCCGCTGATAATCGTTAACCTCAGCACAGACTACACATATCAATATAATGTAGATTACCAATACGTTTTCGGAAGCGGAGCAATGCTTTTCTGTGCTTTTGTTAAAGAGGTATCAACATTAAAGCAGAAACGAAAGGTATTACTTATATCCGCAATGTCAGCGGTCATACTTTTCTCGGTTACAGTTAGTGATAAAATACAGTTATACACCGAACGATATAAAAACACCGCACTTATAACGCAGACTAACGAATTTATCGACACCATAGACAAAACCGTCTGCATATATGCAGACACATATATAATACCGTCGCTTTACAAATTTGATAATGTATATCTTTTGGATAATGCTGATGTTTCAAAAGCTGAAATAATACTTCTTGACAACCGCAAAAATGATTATCAAGGAAAGCTTGAGAAATACAAAAAGACTTTTTCCATTTGTGAAGTTCACGGGATGGTTACTGTATTATTAAATTAAGAATATTATTAAGGCAAAAGTTCTCTAAAATTCGTTTCTGTTAAATTAATAACGTTTTGACATAGGGGGTATCTCACAGTGCGACGGCGAAAACGCACATCTTACCCCCGTGTCAAAATCAAATCTCCTGTGCAAAACAATGAAAATGGACCATGACTATTGACAAACGTATTAAAATGCGATACCATAAGAATGGAGAATAATATAAGCTCGTAAAGATTTTAAAAGTCTTTGCGAGCTTTTTGTTTTGAATATAAATTTCGCTATGTTGAGTGACAATAACAGAAACTTGAAAATAGAATTGGAGGAATGATAATTTGAAAAAACTTAGCACAAGATCCTGCGAAGAAATAATGACAACTGTGTACAAGCCAATAGAGTTCGTTATAGACGGCTTGATCGCACAAGGTTTGTATATCTTAGCAGGAGCACCAAAGGTCGGCAAATCTTGGTTGGCACTTGATATGTGCTTGTCAATAGCGAAAGGAGAAAGTGTTTTAGGTCAGAAAACATTACAGGGCACGGCATTGTATTTGTGTTTAGAGGATAGCTACGTTCGTATTCAAAATCGCTTGTATGAAATAACTGATGTGCCAACTGAAAATTTGTACTTCTCTGTTATGTCTGAATCTATCGGCAACGGACTTGAAGAACAAATCGAAAGTTTTAAAATTGAACATTGCGGTCTAAAAATTGTGTTCATTGACACTCTGCAAATGGTTCGCAGCGATACTGATTCAAGCTATGGTTCAAATTACAAAGAGCTGTCTGTGCTGAAAGCACTTGCTGACAAACTTGAAATCGCAATAATAGTTGTACATCACACTAGAAAATGCAAAGATATCGACCCGTTCAATATGATCTCAGGAAGTACAGGAATCAGCGGTTGTGTTGACGGAAGTTTGGTGCTTATTGAAAACAAGCGTGGCAGTCGCAATGCTAAACTGTTCTGTGTCGGTCGTGACATTGAAAACGCAGAAATCAACTTACATTTTGATAGCGACTTGAAAAAGTGGATAGTCACAGATGAGTTGTCCACAAGCAAAACCAAAGACAACATTTTTCTAGCTGCGTTGTATGTTTATCTAAAAAAGCACATTTCGTTTACAGGTACTGCGTCAGAACTTGTAAGTGAACTAAAAGAAGTCACGCAAGAACAATTCTATCCAA
>OGII01000050.1_pt1 | contig 102435 bp, 92 predicted proteins | sample 1571701 | NCBI WGS metagenome assembly OGII01 (sample SAMEA2581950, study PRJEB24529) | metagenome | biome: Human gut stool | place: China | collected 2011
TGTCCCGAGGCGTCGCGGCCCCGCTGGGCTGCGTGATCTGTTTGCAACTTGGTGATGTTGCTGTTTTTCACTCTGTGCGCAGTACTTTCTGAACGTGCGAGGTGAGGGGTGGTATCACTACCCTCAGCGCGCTTTACGTGCTGCTGAAACGCTGGACAGCCGCTTGTCAAAGCGGCTATCATGTCATTATTGGGGGGCGGCCTCTTTCGAGGTTGGCTAAAAAAGAAGTAGACATACGAACCGGAATTTGTTTACTTTCAGACTTGCTGGCGGCGAGTAGCATTTTATGCTGTTTGCGGACGGCGAGCCCACAAGGGATAGCCGCTTTAGCGGCGCAAGGGGGTGTAGCCACCTTGGCGGAACGAAGTGACGAAACATTCACGGTCGGGCAGTTTTCTTCTGCCGACCGGGAGTGAAGCTCCGCAGGACGCACATACTCCCGATAGGAGAGTATAGAAGTGCGCCCTTTAATTCCTGAGGGGATTTTATCAGTTCGACAAGCCGCAATTTATTTGTTGTTTATTTGGCTTTCGCTGCCAAAGTAACGTCTTTATTTGGAAGATGTTTTTCTCGAATACTTGAAAAATCTATAAATTCATGTTATAATAGCCTAAAATTAGTCCAATAATAGACTGAGGAGGCAATAGATGAGTAACGTGATTTACTTAGATACGTACATCCTTCAGCAAGATATGCGGATAAGGCTGCCGAAATCTATACTGTCAAACATCAATGCAGAAAAAGGGAAAACGCTGTTTGACATTTACTTTGACGCTGATAACAACGCTATTGTTCTGAAACCAAAACAAGCAAAAGAGGTGACCACACAAGATGACAAAGCATGAAATAATCATTGGGAACAGCAATAATATGAAAGCTATTCCTGATGGAACTGTAAATCTAATCGTAACATCACCCCCCTATCCTATGATTGAGATGTGGGATGAAATGTTTTCATCGCAGCATCCTGCTATTAGAAACGATCTTGAGTCGGGTAACGGCATGGCTGCCTTTGAAAAGATGCATGAGGTTCTTAATGCAATATGGCAGGAGTGCGACCGTGTCCTTGCAGATAATGGATTTGTGTGCATAAACATTGGAGACGCAACAAGAACGATCAACGATAATTTTCAGCTCTATTCAAACCATACACAGATTATAAACAAATTCCTGAGCATGGGTTATTGTGTCCTTCCCGATATTCATTGGAGAAAACAATCCAACGCACCCAATAAATTTATGGGTTCAGGAATGTTTCCTGCTGGGGCTTATGTTACTTATGAACACGAGTACATTCTCGTGTTCAGAAAAGGCGGGAAACGAGTTTTCAAAGGGGCTGAGAAAGCATTAAGACAAAAGAGCGCATTTTTTTGGGAAGAGCGTAACGTTTGGTTCTCTGATTTGTGGGATATAAAAGGGACTTCACAGATAATCACCGCAGCTAAGGCAAGCAGAGATAGAAGCGCTGCATTTCCGTTTGAAATTCCTTACAGACTTATCAATATGTATTCTGCTGAAGGAGATACCGTTTTAGATCCTTTTGCAGGTTTAGGAACCACAACATTGGCAGCAATTGCTTCAAATCGAAATAGCCTTGGAGTTGAAATAGATGAAGATATTGCAGCCCTTGCAATTGAGAATATAAGCGGTACTGTTTCGGGTCTAAATCAAGTTATTGATAAGAGACTTGAGGCTCATAAGGCTTTTATTGAAGGTCTCCCGGATGACAAAAAAGAAAAGTGTTATGAGAATGGTCCTCAGGGCTATAAGGTTAAGACCAAACAAGAAACCGCAATTTGCATCGACCGTATAAGCGATATCAAGATCGATGGATTACGAACAGAATGCCAGTATGAATAAAAAGAAGGAGCGCAGCTGCGCTCCTTTGCTTATAAGTAAGTTTGAATTTCGTTTATTACCTCAGGGTTTGTAAAAATGATCCCCGAGCGGTCCGATGCAACAGAGTACTTGAGAATGAACGCTCTTGCATTTTTGTCGCGGCAGAAAGCATTCATTTTCCCCCGAATGTCTACCTTGTATTGGTATCTGCCCATGTAAAAGGTTTCAGGTTTTAGCTGTATTCCAATAAGCTCATTCCGTGAAGAATAGACATAAAAATCAATAAAGTATTGCGTGTCCCAATCCTCAGGAGCTTCTTGAACCATGGGCGAGATCACTTCACGCAAAATAGTCAAAGCTTGATTTTCCCGGTTGTATCCACTGAATGTTCTTCTAAACATGACATCATAGATGTAGTTTTTACACTCAGAAAAAGAAACATGGTATTGATCAGGAATGAAATCGCACATTTCTTGGGCTAAACCATCTAAGTATTCTTCGTCATGAACGTTCTCAAGATACCAAATTTCCCATTCTTCCTGGGTGAGCGGTTTCAGGTTGCGGATCATTTTCATCATAAACCCAATGCGAGAGGGCTGGTTGTACCCGCCTCGATTATAATAATTGTTGAGCAAAGATTCAGACGCCATACTTATTCCTCAACTTCGATGGTTAAGCCGGTCTTGGTTTTTGTGTAATAGATCATCTTAACATCAATAACCTCTGATAAGCGTCCCATGGTTTTGTATGTATCCGCTTTAACCTGATACGGAGTATTGCCAACGTAACCATCTATACCCTTTGATTCCTCTTCGGGCGTTGCTAAACGGTAAGTTGTCCATTTTTTCTTGGCGAGAGAAGCGAGTATTGCCTTTTGAACATACAGACCGTTAAAGGTCTTGTATACGACAAGATCTTCGACCCAATGCTCAACCATTTCCTTGTCAATCAAAGGAATAGCGTTTTTAAGGTTCACAACCTGTTCCCAAATTTTGTCTGTTGCATTCTGAAAGGCGTCAGGATAGCGTTCGGTATACCATTTACGCCATCCTTCAATCGTCTTTTCTTCGTCAGATTCGAGAAATTCCGGAAACAGTTCCGACATTTGCCCAACGACTTTAGGACGGGTTCCCTGAGCATTTTGATTTGCCCAATTGATTAGCTGAGAAGTGTATTTGGGAAACGAGAACGATTCGCTGTCGTTATAGATTTCAATATCGGCGTTTTTAATTGTATAATTCATATCGATTCCTCCAGGAATAATTTGTATGTCTCGATTTCGAGTGCATCAGCGATGCGTTGGATGCTCTCTATAGAGATGTTCCGTTGAAATCTTTCTACGCTGCTGATGTAAGTGCGATGCAGCCCGCACTTTTCAGCAAAGGCTTCCTGAGAAAGCCCCAAATTGGTTCGGTACTTGCGTAGATTAGTTCCGAACACTTTGACAATGTCCATAGGCAATAAATCTCCTATCTTAATTTAAAATTATAGCAATTTGAACACTATAAATCTACAGACGATAAGTAACATTTGCCTCTGGAGAAGAAAAAAGCACCTATTCTTTGACGGAATAGATGCTTTTTTGTTACCCAGAAGCCACAGAAACCGTTATTAAGGCAAGATAAGGGAAACTATCGCCTTATCCTTGAGCCGTGCCTTAAAACGAAGAAAAACGCCCAAAATCACCCCGAGAATGTACAGCTCGGAGAGGTCTTGGGCGTTTCTGAATACGCCGCCCTCCGACGGATACTTTGACCGCACAGGTCAGACAGCTTGACCGCTGAAATCATACACTCTCGCCGCCGGTCAGACACCCCCTGTATAATGGAATTGCATCGAAAGATGTAATCTAACAACAGGAGGAAAACACGATGACCAACTACAAAGAGATCATCAGACTTCATAGTCTGGGTCTCAACAAAACGCGCATCGCCGAGAGCTGTGGCTGCGCCCGGAGCACCGTCATCACGGCATTGCACAAGGCTGAAGAAAACGACCTCTCGTGGAATGCGGTGAAGAACCTTAGCTCTGAGGAAGTGGCCCGTAAGCTGTACCCTGCCGCATCTATGGGGCAGCAGTACAGTATGCCGGACTACGAGTGGGTCCACAAGGAAATGCAGAAGAGCGGCGTCACGCTCAGCCTGCTGTGGGTGGAGTATTGCGAACGGTGCCGCCAAAACGGTGAGCTCCCCTACAAGTCCACGCAGTTCAACAAGTACTACGCCGACTATGTTCACAAAACGAAAGCGACCATGCACCTGGAGCACAAGCCCGGTGAGAACCTCCAGGTGGACTGGGCCGGTCAGACCGCTGGGATTACGGACACGGACACCGGCGAGCGCCTGCCCGCCTATCTCTTTGTAGCAGTGCTTCCGTACAGCGGCTACGCCTATACGGAAGCGTTCCTCGACATGAAGCAGGGAGCATGGATCACAGCTCATGTTCATGCCTACAACTATTTCGGTGGAGTCACCCGAATCCTGACCCCGGACAATCTCAAGGCCGGCGTCATCAAGAATACCCGCACGGAGACCGTCCTGAACAAAGCCTACCAGGAAATGGCGGAGCATTACGGCACCGCAATTATCCCCACCCGTCCACGGACACCGAAGGACAAAGCGTTCGTGGAGGGCTCCGTCGGCGTTGTCTCCACTTGGATCCTTGCTGCGCTGCGGAACCGTCAGTAAGCTGTCTGACCGCTATTCTGTGGTCCGCTTGGAGGACGCCTGTCGAAAAGCTCTGACCTTCACCCCTTCTCCTATCTTGAAAAGTGTACAGGCTATTCTGAAGTCTGAGCAGGACCTGCTTCAGACGGAAGATGTGGATTCAGAACCTGTGCCTCAGAAGGCCCACAGGTTTACCCGTGGTGCTGAGTACTACAGAAGGGGGAAGAAATAATGTTCAGTAACGAAACGATTCGTAAACTCAGAGAGATCCACATGGGCGTCATGGCAGAGCAGCTTTCTGCCCAGCTGGAAGACCCGCAGTTCCGGAATGTGCCCTTCGAGGATCGGCTCGCCATGCCGGTGGATGCCGAATGGAGTGCGCGGAAAAGCAACCGGCTCACTGGCCTGATCAAGAAGGCCGGCTATGCGGATACACAGGCCAGCGTGAAGAATATCGAGTATATTGCCGAACGGCATCTGGATCGGGAGCGGATCCTCCGCTTGGCATCCTGTTCGTACATTCAGGAGGCACAAAATGTGATCATCCTGGGCGCTACCGGTGCTGGAAAGACATTACTGGCCTGTTCCCTGGGTGTGGCAGCCAACCGGAATTTCTACGCCGCTCGGTATCTCCGGCTGCCGGATCTTCTGGTGGAGATCGCTGTAGCCCGGAGGGATGGGACCTATCGGGAATATATGAAGCAGCTGAAAAAGGTGAAGCTGCTCATTCTGGACGAGTGGCTGCTGTACCCGCTGAAAGAGGCAGAAGCCCGGGATGTACTGGAGCTGGTGGAAGCTCGGAACAAGGTGGCGTCCACCATCTTCTACTCCCAGTATGACACCAGCGAGTGGCATGAAAATCTGTATGATCCAACTCCGGCGGACGCGATCTGCGACCGGATCATCTACAACGCGTACACGGTTCAGATCGAGGGCGAGTCAATGCGCAAGCGCATGGGTATGACAGAGTAATTTCCCCGGCGGCCGGGTGCACCATGTGCCCGGCCGCTGTGCACCATTTGGGCGGTGTCCGTGGACCGACGTGGTGGTGCATACACCACGGCCTCGGTGTAGGACCAGCGGAAAGGGTGTCCGTTTTCAGCGGTCAGAGTGTCGAACGGCTAACGGTCAGGGTGTAGTTTTCGGCCGGCATATTCAAGAAGTCCCGCGTTTCGCGCCGACGCGGGCAGAGCTTGGCAGCTTTCGCGCAGAAGAAGGGGGGGATTTTGGTCGAATGGCATTGCTTATCCCGCGCATTTGCGATATAATTGTATGTATAAATATTTTACATCCCGCAAATCGCTGTGGGAGGAGATCATTTGCGGGAGAAAATGGAAAAGCCCCTGCCGCGCGGCGGGGCGGATCGGGATGTGTTGAAGGTAAAAGGGAGAAATCGAATGATGATTGAACCGTTTGAGCGCAAAATCTGGCTGTCATCGCCCACGATGCACGGCGATGAGATGAAATATGTTGCCGAGGCGTATGAGACAAACTGGATGTCCACGGTAGGGAAGAACATTGACGAGACGGAGCGGCTGCTCGCCGAACGGGTCGGTGTGCGCTACGCCGTCGCATTGTCGGCGGGAACGGCCTCTCTCCACCTTGCTGTAAAGCTTGCGGGAGAGGCTATGTACGGTCAAGCAGTGATCGGCAAGGGTTCGCTGAGCGGCAAAAAGGTTTTCTGCTCCGACGTCACTTTCAGCGCCACGGTGAATCCCGTGGTTTATGAGGGGGGCATTCCCGTCTTCATCGACACCGAGCGTGACACCTGGAATATGGACCCGGTGGCATTGAAAAAGGCATTTGAGATTTACCCGGACGTCAAGGTGATTGTGGTTGCACACCTTTACGGTACACCGGGCAAGATTGATGAAATTAAGAAGATAGCAACTGCCCACGGAGCTGTGATCGTTGAAGATGCAGCGGAGTCCCTGGGTGCTACATATAAAGGAAAAGAAACCGGCAGCTTTGGCGATTACGGCTGCATCAGTTTCAATGGAAATAAGATCATTACCGGTTCGTCCGGTGGAATGTTCCTCACCGATTCCAAGGCAGATGCCGAGAAGGTACGCAAGTGGTCAACGCAGAGCCGCGAGGCGGCGCCGTGGTACCAGCACGAAGATCTGGGCTATAACTACCGTATGAGCAATGTGATCGCCGGCGTTGTGCGCGGGCAGATCCCTTATCTGAATGAGCACATCGCGCAGAAGAAGGCGATCTATATGCGCTACCGGGAGGGTCTGAAGGGGCTTCCCGTGCAGATGAACCCATACGACGAGCAGAACAGCAAGCCGAACTTCTGGCTGAGTTGTATGCTGATCGACAGGGACGCCATGTGCCAGCAGGTTCGTGGGGAACAGAAAGCGCTCTGCATCAGCGAACCCGGCAAAAGCTGCCCGACCGAGATCCTTGAAACCTTGTCGAAGTACAATGCAGAAGGCCGCCCGATCTGGAAGCCGATGCATATGCAGCCGATTTTCCGAATGAATCCGTTTGTGGTTCGTAACGGCAGCGGCAGAGCGGGGTCCAACGCTTACATCGGCGGCGTCTGTCCGGACGTGGGCATGGATCTTTTCGAAAGGGGTCTGTGCTTGCCGAGCGATAATAAAATGACCGCAGAGGAACAGGACAAGGTCATTGAGATCATTAGAATGTGCTTTGAGTAAAAAAATCGCATTGTTGGAAATATGCAATATGGATCAATAGAAAATGGGATAGAAATGAGATCTATGGAGAACACACATAAGCCATACGGCTTGTATGAAAAGTATTTTAAGAGGTTGCTGGACATTCTTTGTGGCTTGGCGGCAGTGATCGTATTCTGGTGGCTGTACATCGTCTTAATCATGCTTGGCATAATTTTCATGAGAGGAAATCCGTTTTTTACGCAGGAGAGACCTGGGAAAAACGAAAAAATTTTTAAGCTTATTAAATTCCGAACGATGGACAACCGAAAAGATAAGAACGGCAATCTCCTTCCTGATGAGGTACGTCTGAACAAGTATGGCAGATTTCTTCGGGGAACCAGTCTGGATGAGTTGCCCGAAGCGTTTAATATTATAAAGGGGGATATGAGCGTTATTGGTCCAAGACCGCTGCTGGTTAGCTATCTCCCGTATTACACCGAGGCCGAGCACCATCGACATGACGTACGACCCGGACTCTCAGGTTGGGCACAGGTTAATGGCAGAACTATCTGCGGATGGGATAAGAAACTTTCCTACGATCTGGAATATGTAAATAACATTTCCTTCCTGTTTGATTTAAAGGTCATTTTGAAATCTGTGCAAGTTTTCTTTAGTCATTCGGATAATGCGATAGATACTTCAAAAACAGAGGGAAATTTTGCAGAAATCCGAAAAGCAATGATGGTGGCAAGTCGTGAATGAACTGTTGTTTTTGAAAGAAATAGACGACCTTCGTTATTATTCCTTCCATCCTTCTATTTGCCGTATCTATTATCCTTGCTATAAAGGCAATGAAATCCCCCCTTATTTCACTAGATTAGTACATAGAATTCGCATGATTCGTGAACTGTATAAATCACAATATCAAGTAATTTATATGGTAAAAAACCATGCAGTTATTGGGCATCTGGTGGTCGGCCGCGGAGGATCCAGACTTGCAATGAGCACAAAGCACGATATTGTAATTGGTCCTATTTGGGTTGTACCCAGTCAACGCTCAAATGGTTATGCAAGCAAAGGGATTAACTTTATCCTGCACAATTTAGGTGTTGATTATGACTACGCATATGAATACATAGAGAAATTAAACTTCCCCTCTATCAGAACGGTTCAAAAAAACGGCTTTGAGCTTGTCAGCGAGTGTAGAGAATATGGGCTGTTTAAAGTTATTCGTCCCTGTAGCAATGGGCATCTAAACGTCTACAGAATAGAAAATCCTCGGCAGGAGAAAGGGAATGGCGCACTATGAACATTTTGATTCTCAGTGCAGGCACACGCAATAAGATCCTCCAATATTTTAAGAAAGCTTTGGTGGGCAAAGGGCTTGTAATTGCAACAGATTGCAGCGATCTGGCTCCTGCGATCTACGAGGCGGACAAGTATTATATCGTCCCCAGAATGTCTGCCCCCGGATATCTGGATGTCATTCTGGATATTTGCAAAAAAGAAAAAGTCACCGGCGTTATGTCCTTGATCGATCCCGAACTTTCCCTGTTGGCAGAACACGAGGATAAGTTCAAGGCACTAGGGACTACGGTGATTGGATCTTCCTTTGCACTGTGCGAAATGTCTCTGGACAAGTTTGAGATGTACAACTGGCTAATAAGCCACGGCTATAGGTGCGCTAAGTCCTATATGGATAAGGAAGCCTTCTATGCAGATGTTGATGCAGGACTAATCTCCTATCCGGTGTTTGTAAAACCTGCGCGAGGCAGTGCCAGCATCTCTATCTCCAAGGTTTATGATCGAGAGACGGTTGAATTACTATTTGCTCACGAAGATGGACTGATGATTCAGGAGTTCCTGGATGGGCAAGAGATCGGTGCGGACGTGTACATTGACATGGTATCTCACGAAGTGGTGTCCATATTTACCAAAAAAAAGCTAAAGATGCGCGCCGGAGAAACGGACAAGGCTGTATCCTTCAAAGATGACAAACTTTTTGACCTGATCGTTCGTTTTGTAAAGGAAGTAGGATACCGTGGCCAAATCGACATTGATGTTTTTGATGTCAACGGCGAGTATTATATTTCTGAAGTCAACCCTCGTTTTGGCGGCGGATATCCTCACGCCTATGAAGCCGATGTTGATCATATGCGCTTGATCTTGAACAATCTGGAAGGCAATGCAAACACTGTGCAGATTGGAAAGTATGAGGACGGGATTTATATGATGAAATATAACGAAGTTATGGTGCGGAAAGGTGAATAAAAAAATCTGTTATATCACGACGATCCCGGGAACAATGGGTTTTTTTAAGGATCAACTGAACTATCTGGATGAAAATGGGTTTGACGTGACTATAATCTGTTCTTATGGAACGCAATTGCAGGAAAAAATAAATCCTTCTGTCCATTACATCGACGTAGAGATTCCACGAGGCATTTCTATAATAGGTTCTTTGCAAGCAGTCAAAAATCTTTTCAGGATTTTTCAAGAACAAAACTTTGATTTGATCCAGTATTCTACGCCGAATGCGGCTTTTTACGCATCCATTGCAGCAAAGAAAGCGGGCTGTAAGGTGCGGAACTATCATTTGATGGGTTTTCGTTACCTGGGCGCATCCGGAATTGGAAAAGCAGTCTTAAAAGCAATTGAAAAAATTACCTGCGCCAATTCAACAGCCATTGAATGCGTTAGTCAATCCAATATGGAATGGGGAATTTCAGAAGGCTTATTTCCTCGCGAAAAAGTCTCGGTCATCTGGAATGGCAGTACTGGAGGCGTCGATTTGATTCGCTTTAGCGATAAGAACCGAGCAAAATGGCGTGATGAGGTTCGAAGAGAGCTAGGGCTTTCCGAAAACGATTTTGTATATGGATTCGTTGGCAGAATCACCAGAGACAAAGGCGTTAATGAACTATTAGAAGCCTATTTTAGCCTGAATACAGATGCAAAACTCCTGCTGATAGGGCGTTTTGAAAGTAAGGGAACGCTGAATTCAGCACTCCTTGAACGCGCTCAAAATGATCCCAGCGTGATCATACATGAAACAGTTTCGGACATTGAGCGATATTATGCTGCAATAGATGTCTTACTTCTTCCCAGTTATCGAGAAGGATTTGGAAATGTCATAATTGAAGCGGCTGCTGTAGGGACCGTGGCAATTGTATCGGATATTCCTGGTCCTACGGATGCAATCGAACGGAACAATACGGCATTGGTTGTTCCGGCGAAAAATGCAGAGGCTCTTGCGGAAGCAATGAAGCAAATTCGCTTAATGGATTATAATGCAATGGGGCAGGCTGCGGCAAAGTTTGCACGGGAGAAGTTTGACAGCAGCGTATTGTGTGAGAAGGTTTTGGCGAAAAAAGAAGAACTTTTGAGGTAACTCATGGCAAGTGTACAGCTCTCGAATATCGAGCGTAAGATGAGATATTTCATTCAGCACTATAATCCTCGTAAATATTGGAAATACCGCAATGATGTCATCCGCTATACAGGAGGAACGAGCATTGCCAAAATAGTCTGCGAAATGAAGCTTTTATATATAAAAAACGCTGCGATGCGTTCAACAACGCATCGCTTGGAACACATATAGGATTTGGTGCAGAGTTTCGTGGTATACCAACGTTCCCACACGGATTATATGGTATTATCATTAGTCATAATGCGATCATTGGCGAAAATGTGACAATTTACCATTAAGTTGCGATTGGAGAAGGTAGAGGTTCGCCAGTTATTGGAGATGGAGTCTTAATTGGTGCAGGAGCGAAGATTATAGGGAGAGTTCATATTGGAAACGGAACAAGAATCGGATCTGGCTGTGTGATCAATAAAGATGTTCCAGAGAATGCAACTGTTTTTGCACCAGAGCCAACGATAGTATTACGATAAAAGGATAGCTTACTATGAACATTTTGGTCTTTTCAGAGGCGGCATGGAATGATGAAAACTCGTTTGGGAATACCGTTTCCAATTTTTTTTACGGAAATATTTGGAAACAAGATTCCTTTTCTAATTTTTATGCCAGAAAGAAAATGCCAAATAATAAAGTGTCTGTTTCCTATTGCAATCTCTCTGCCGTAGATATCCTAAAGGGAGTTTTCAAATTTCACATTGAGGGAAAGCAATTCACGTCTGAAGAAATACAAAAGATGCGCACCGTCAAAAACACTGCTGGCGAGAAGGAACAGGCTCAAATAAATAAATTACACCAGAAGAAGAATGAGTTCGTTTACTTTTGGCATGAGCAAATCTGGCGAAGTAGGTTGTGGCTGAATAAATATTTCGACAGGTTTCTTGCAAAAAATACACCGAATGTTCTTTTTTCCTTTGCAGCAAGTCCCTATATTCTGTGGCCGTTGATTCAATATTTGAAAAAGCACACACAATGCAAAATCGTGCTATTGATTGCTGATGATGTTTTCGGCAGCTATGACCGGTGTACTTTCTATCGTAGAGTCTACCTGAAACGAGAATTCGCAAAATGCATTCTGTCTGCGGACAAACTCTATGGAATTTCAGATGAAATGTCCGAACTGTATACAAAACGCTTCAGCAGGCCGGTTGCAACGCTCTATAAAGGCTGCGATCTTTCCATGGAACCGAAGGGTTTTCTCAATCACCCCCTTCGATTTGTCTATGCTGGAAATCTATTTTGGGGTCGGGATGATACCCTGTCTGCAGTTGCCGATGCGTTGGAAAGAATAAATGATAGTGGTGTAAAAGCAGTGCTGGAAATCTATACCGGCGCAGCTATTACAGAGGAAGTAAAGAAAAAGCTGGAAAGGCCTGGAGTCTCCCGCATCATGGGAACTCGACCTTATGAGGAAGTCAAACGGATAATGCACGGAGCAGATGTGGTCCTCCATGTGGAGTCCTTTGAACAGCAAGCAATTGATACGGTACGGTATTCTTTTTCTACAAAAGTTATCGACTGTCTGCAAAGCGGAAACCAGGTCCTAGGGATCGGACCCGAAGAGGTTTCCTCCATCGCATATATCCGTAAAGTCCCGGGAACGGTCGTTATCGATGATGCCAGCGAAATTGAAGTAGCGATTTCCAGCCTCGTTAAAAATCAGGCTCTCTTTGCGAAGAATGTGGAAAGCACAAGAGATTTTGCTCAAAAACACCATGAAATCGAGGCGGTGCAAGAATCGTTAAGGAATTCATTTGAGCATCTGTTAGATAAAGATAACTAATTCAAGGAACTGGACATATGAAAATTTTGCAAATCAATGCAACATATAGGACTGGCAGTACAGGGGAGATCATTTCTGGAATTGCACAAGTTTCTGCTGATGCTGGGTTTGATACCTATTATGTATGTGCATCTTTGTCGGAAGATCAGCGCAATGATCATATTCTTGTTATGGGGAATCGATTGGATCATAAAATCCATGCCTTAAGGTCGAGAATTCTAGGAAGACAGGGTGGTGGATCCCTGCTGGCAACATTGAAACTATTGAAATGGATCGATGAGATCTGCCCTGATATTATCCACTTGCATAATTTACACAGCAATTATATCCATGTCCCCCTGCTATTTCGCTATATCCAAAGGCGCGGGATCAAAACAGTGATCACCCTTCACGACTGCTGGTTTTTCACAGGAAAGTGCTGCCACTTTTTATATGATGGCTGTAATCTTTGGAAATCAGGATGTGGCAACTGCCCCCGGAGAAGGAAAGATATTCCGAGCTACTTTTTTGATCGTTCTGCAGAAGATTTTAAGGAAAAACGAAAACTGATCGGTGAGAATCCTTATGTTCATGTTGTCGGATGCTCACAATGGATTACTGCATGTGCAAGAGAATCTTTGCTGGCAGAGAGAGTGGAAAAAACGATCTGCAACGGAATTGATTTGAATATTTTCAAACCTTACCAGACAGATGTATACGAAGAACTGCATAAACATGATGCATTTATCATTTTGGGAATGGCGAATAAATGGCTGTCCGAAGATGGAAGAGAAACATACGATCACGTTGTTAAAAAACTCGGGCCAAGGATGAAATTGTTTTTAATTGGTTGTACACCTAAACAAATCGCAGAGAACTCAAATGCTCACGTTTTTATGAGTGGGTTCATAAAAAATCGGATTGAACTTGCAAAGTGCTTTTCGTCAGCGGATGTTTTTGTCAATGTTACAAAGGCAGATTCTTTTCCAACAGTTAATATTGAGTCAATCGCGTGTGGTACACCTGTGATTACCTACGATTCCGGCGGCAGTGCAGAAATAGTGGATTGGCAAACAGGAGAGGTCGTACCATATGGTAACTATGAGCAGCTTCTACAAAGCATAACTCGCATTCAGGAAATCGGTAAAAAGTATTACTCAGAAAAATGTCGGCAAAGAGCCGAATCCTTATACAACAAAAAACAAACTTTTTTAGAGTATGTCGAGCTGTATTCCCAAATTTCCACGAATAAATAGCCTGCACGCATCATACGGCAATTCAAGGGCTTAAATAGAGGAACCCCTATATTTTCAAGCTTTTGCTGATAGGTTTTAGGTGATAATCCAATGAATATTTTTCTGCTGACATATATTCTGACCCTGATAAATGGTTTTTTTTGTAAATATATAAAAGACGGTAAGCGTGTGTTCTGCATTACCAGTGGGATTGCTTATTTTTTAATCGCCGCACTTCGAAGATGGGATGTCGGTGGAGACTCCTATAACTATAAGTATATGTTTGAACTCGTGTCTTCGATGGATCTAAGACAGGTAATTCAGTATGCAAAAACGGATCCGTTTTTTTTCATCTTTCTTAAGGCTCTAAGTTGCATATCAGAGAACTACACCTTTTTGTTTTCTGTTGTCGCAGCTTTCTTTGTAATAATGGTGTGGACGTTAATCTATCGTTATTCGGATGATCCCGTTTTAAGTATTATCATTCTGTTAGCATTCAATCTGTATCAGTTTTCCTTGACAGGTATGCGACAGACAATTGCAATGGGGTTTATTGTTCTGTCATTGATAGAAATGAAAGAACAGAAACGTTTTTCTCCATATCTATGCGTAATACTAGGTTCTCTGTTCCATTCCTCTGCCTTTATCTTCATAATCATCCCCTTGTTGCGCCGAATTACAATAACTACAACAATGCTCCGCTATTCAAGCCTACTTCTTGTGGTTGTATTCATATTGCGCAGAACGATTGCAGCTCTTCTCATTATTTTCATACAAGAACGAGGTTATAATTTATCCTTGTCTAACTCCGGAGCCACAATGATGTTTGTTATTGCAGTGTTATATGTTATGGCGATAGTGTTCCTGAAGGAATATTCAAAAACTGACAAAGATTACTTTATCCTGTATTATATGGGCTGGTTTGCTGTATTTTTTGAGATTCTGGTAACATCTCAGAATATTTTTTTCCGGGCGGCGTTTTATTTTCTGATATCCTATGTGATTTTGATTCCTAACATAGTCTCCAGAGTCAAAAGTAGGAATTCACGTCTGCTTCTAAAATCCAGTATGTATATATTGATGTCCGCACAATATCTCTTGTTTACAATTGGTTCCTGCTATATTCTGCCGTATACAACATTTTGGCAGGCTTGAGGGGGAGATTTGTTTGGTAAGCGTAATCGTACCAGTCTACAATGCTGAAAAATACATTGAAAAGTGCGTAATGAGTATCTTATCGCAGACTTACGGCGACATAGAAGTACTTTTGATCGATGATGGTTCAACCGACCAGTCTGGACATATTATAGACAATATTGCAAAGGCGGACAGCCGTATTTCCGTCCTTCATACGGAGAACCGTGGAGTTGCAAAAGCAAGAAATTGTGGAATTGCGCGATCCAAGGGTGAATATATCGCATTTCTGGATAGCGATGACCAGATGGATGCCCATTTCATTGAAAAAGCGATATCGGCTATAAAGGATTCTGACTATGTCTCATGTGCATTTAAGACGTTTGATGAAAACAGCGAACTGGCATTGATTGACTATATGACCACTTTTTCAGACAGCGTTTCGATTAAAGAATATCTGCATGAAATGTTAAAATTTCAAGCTGGAGCATACTGGGGAGCCAACTGGGGAAAACTCTACAACTCACAAATAATCAAACATTATCAAATTCAATTTGAACCCGATGTACAGTTTGCAGAGGATTTTCGCTTCAATTTAAGTTACTTAAAGTATGTTCGTCGAATCGCTTTGATACACGATCCTGTTTGTTTTTACCGCGTGGACACTGCTGATTCATTATCAAAAAGAAGCCGGGAACCAATGCGCTACTGGGAGGAATACTGTGAGTTATACAATCGCTATGTGGGTTTATACAAGGCTCATGGTATTTGGGACGAGTCGTCGGTCGGACTTTCATCCTTTTTGATCGGCGCTTATGCGTCGGTACTGATGGAATGTGTATATTGGGGAAACATGACGGTAGCGGCTACAGAAAAGATTCGTTGCTTAATGGAAGGTCTGACTGATCTACAAAGAGCAGCCAATATTTGTACACACCAATCCGGTCAAATAGGGCGATATGCACGATGGATCATGTGCCATTGTGGTCGGTTGGCTATTATCGAAATGAAGATAAGGCGTCTAAAGAGGATAGTACAACAGGAGGCTATATGACTCATAATATCCTGGATTATTGTAAAGAACACAATGTAGAGTATCTCTTCCTGGACTTCTTTGGGACGATTGTCCGTAGAAACTGTACCCCGGAGGAAGTAAAGATTCTCTGGGCTAAAAAACTTGCACTGAAATTGAACTATGCTGTAGATGAGACCATGCTGTTTTTACTTCGGAAGAAAGCTGAACAGGCAGTGATTTCTAGAGCAGAAGCAGGGGAATTTAACTATCATGGCCTGTGCGATGAAATCTATAGACGTTTGGTCGATTTGGATAAGCGTTTTTCTTGTAAGTATGTAGAGTCGGATTTCTACAAGATCGCTCATGCTGCGGAAATTCAAGCTGAATTGGCAAGTCAAAGTTATATCGGAGAAACCGTTACGTTAATAACGGAAGCACACCAAAGAGGTCTTCATGTCGTTGTGGTCTCAGACTTTTATTTAGGGCAGGAGGAATTACGCATCTTCTTACAGCGAGAGGATGTCTATAATAAAGTTGAGTGGATTTTTGTTTCCTCAGACTGTAAAACATCCAAGCACCTCGGTGGTCTCTATGGGTATGTTTGCAAAAAAATGAATATCGATCCTTCACAATGTGTCATGGTGGGTGACAATCAAAAATCAGACGTCCAAATGGCAAACAACTGGGGGATCAAAGCATTTCGCTTAGATAGCGGCGAGGGAAAGGATCAGCACAAAGAGTTGGTAGCACAACTTAAGCAAATCGCAAAAAGAGAGGTTTCCGGAATTTTAGGATATTCCAACTACTGCTTTTTATTGTACCTATATGCAGAACGGCTTTATAAAGAGTTGATTCGGGAGGAGATTCAAGATATCTACTTTCTCTCCCGAGAAGGTGAGTTTTTGAAGAAAGTCTTTGATCTCTATCTTGAAAAAATCAAGGACAAGTCAATACATACTCATTATCTGTACGTTTCAAGAAAGGCAACTTATCCTGCATCATTAAAACCTCTTGGTGTAGAACAGTTTGCATTGTTACGGAGGTATCCTCAGCTATCTGTTTCGGATTTTTTGGAAAACACCGGCATGGCTTCCATTTCGGAACAATTACAGATGGAGCAATCGGAAATTTGTAAGCCGATACAAGATTTTTTTAATTCGCCTACTTTTTTGGATTTGTGCGCAAGAGAAGATTTTCAGCAACTGTACGAATCTTCCCGCATTAGATATCGCAGCATTTTTAGGCATTATTGTGCGCAAGAGGGCATGACAGCAGGGCATACGGTTGCCATAGCAGATGTGGGCTGGAATGGTACGATGCAGGATAATATCTGCAATTCTTTAGAAGGCCTGGATTGTGCAGGGTTTTATATCGGTATCATCAATTCTGCCTTTATCGCAGAGGACCGAAGGAAGATCGGTTTGATCTTTGCGCAGAATCCTATCAACTCCCGTGATATGGATTTGTGGCAGTATGATCATGTTTTTTTAGAGAGACTTCTATGGGCCAGCCACGGTGCAACAGATCATTACCAGGAAAACGAGGAACATAAAGTAGTTCCCGTTTTGAAGGAATATGTCAGCGAAGAAAAAAACTACGAGAAAATAATGCCTGTGCAGCAGGTCATTCTTCAAAAAATATCGCAACTTTGTGACCGCATTCAAGGGTCTTGTTATTCTGCCGAATGCTTGTATGAGTTGTTTTTGAACATACATCTACGCACATTGTATTTGGTGAATAACCAGCAGCTTGAGCTTCAAAGAAGCATGGTCACCGGTCAGATGCAAAACTTTGGTCATCTATCAACTTCAGGGGATTCTATTGGAAGTACATTTTCAAAAATCAATATTTTGAAAAAAGCATGGAAAAGACGCAGCCTTTTAAAAAACCCCGAAGTAATGTTCAGGATTTTTTTGAATCACAATATAAAGTTGCCAATCAGAATGATATATTTTTTCCATTACGTTATGCTACAAAGGGAGAAGAAAACGATAAAATGGTAACCAATTGTCCGATTAGAGTACTTCATAGAGGAATGTCATACAACAAAGGCGGCATCGAAACATATTTGATGAATTATTATAGGCACATGGATAGAAGCCTGGTGCAATTTGATTTTATTGTTCCTGAGAAGATGACGATCGCCTACGAGGACGAGATCAAAAAGATGGGAGGGAATGTATATAAAAAGATCGTTGGCGTTAAACACCATCCAATAAAAGGATTAACTTATGACCGCATTTTTTTTAAGCAGCACCCGGAAATCGCAATTCTCCATGTTAACGACTGTTCTGCCGCAAATCTGCGACTGCTAAAAACCGCAAAAAAGTGTGGTGTTCGAACAAGGATTCTCCACTCCCATAGTAACGATTACCTCGTGCCGCTGCGAAAAAGGCAGTTATTCGTTGAGGAATACAATAAGCGACATTTGACGGAAATAGCAACTGATTTATTGGCTTGTTCTGTAGATGCCGGCGAATTCATGTTTGGCGATTTACCGTTCCAAATTGTGAAGAACGCAATAGACCCAAAGGAATATGCCTTTTCCGAGAAAGTCAGGCAGGAAATGCGCAAAGAACTGGGAATAAAAAGTGGTCAAACGGTTATCGGCTGTGTCGCAATACTCGACCATCAAAAGAACCACGTTTTTTTGATGAAGGTATTTGCAGAATTTAAAAAGCTGGATCCCACAAGTGTCCTTGTCCTTGTTGGAGACGGGCCATTGAGGGATGTAATTGAAAAGCAGATTTGCGAATTGAAGCTGGAAGAATCTGTAATGCTGTTGGGAATGCGAAATGATGTTCCTTCTTTGCTGAATGCTCTTGACATCTTTATACTTCCCTCCAAATCTGAAGGTTTAGGCATTGTCTTGATTGAAGCGCAGTGCAATGGTTTGCGGTGTGTGGTATCTGATAAAGTTCCGGAAGAACCCAATATTCTTGGCAAGATCTCTTATCTTTCATTAGAGCAAACAGCAGCGGACTGGGCAAATGCGGTTTATCGGATTACCACATCAGGCAATAGAGATCGCTCAGTTGACATAGAAACTGTGCGAAAGGCGGGATATGATATTGAAATAGAGAGTAAAAAATTGCAAGATTTCTATTTGAAAAAAGTTGAAGAAACCTTGAGGTAATCAAAAATGAAAATAGCGATAGCAACCTTTGCGGATTTGCCTAACCCTCCAGTCAAGGGCGGGGCCGTTGAATCACTGATTGATGATTTGTGTCAAGTGAATGAGGCAGAGCATAAGCTTTCTATTGATGTGTTCAGCATTCAGGATACTGCCGCAGCGGAAGAAACCGTTCTCTACAAAAACACAAATTATATCTTCTATAAAAAACATCAAAATGGGAGATATTGCAAAAAGAACATTATTTGGAAACTGTTTAAATTGCACATACCCGATAAAACAATGTCAGAACTTGTAAAACTCATCAACCAGAATATATATGATTATGTAATCATTACCAGCATTAATTATGAAATGGAGTACATATTCCGGAAGATTCATTCAAAGGTGATCTGGTATCTGCATGGTGATCCCTTGTCAGTTCTCTCGCAGAATGCTGTAAGGCGTATCGCGAGTCAATGTCATGCCGTAATCACCGTTTCGAACTTTGTAAATCGGCGTGTCGTTAGTGTTAATCCGGCCTGCAAGGTCTTGACGGTTCGAAATTGTACAGACATAATTCCGCTTATCGGTGAAGATGCGGCTGAAGCTAGACACGTTGTTCGAAAAGAGTTTAACATTCGTGACGAGGACGTGCTGTTTACCTATATAGGCCGCATCTCTCCAATTAAAGGCATCTTAGAACTTGTGCGAGCGTTTATGGCAGCCAATCTTTCAAATGCCACGTTGCTAATCGTCGGCACCCCCTCTACCGACAACGAAAGAAATTATTTTGAAAGAGTTCAGGAAATTGTCAATGAGCAGGTCGTTTTCTCAGGCTATGTGAGGCACGATTTGTTAAACAGGCTGTACTGTGCTACAGACTGCGTTGTTGCGCCGTCTATCTGCAACGAAGCGGCTCCACTCGTTGCTTTGGAGGCTGCCGCCTGCTGTAAACCTCTAATTGCGACAAACATAGGAGGGATTCCGGAATATGCGGATGAAAATACAACACTCATTGATTATGATGCGCATTTTGAGAATCGCTTGATGGAAGCGATGTTGAAAATATGTGATAACTGCAGAGACAATACGCCCGCGCCAAAGCAAGAAAATGGGATAAAACAATATTACGCCGACTTCTGTAAAGCCCTCCAGCAAATTTCATAGGAGATATGTAAGATATGTCAAGATTGACAAATACAATCCGAAATGCAGCGGTTGGATTTGGAGCGCAGTTGATCATTATTCTGCTAAATTTTATAAATCGCACATTTTTTATTCAATTTCTGGGAGCAGAGTATTTGGGCTTAAGCGGATTGTTTTCAAACATCCTTTCGATGCTTTCTCTTGCCGAGTTAGGCATTGGAGTAGCAATTTCCTTCAGTTTGTATAAACCCTTACAGGAACAAAATATTCGAAAAACAAAGGCTCTGATGAGTTTTTACCGATTGGCGTACAATGTCATTGGAATTCTAATCTTGGGGCTTGGGTTATGTCTGATCCCATTTTTGGATCTTCTAATTAAGGACCGCCCAGATATACCCCATTTCACGCTAATCTATCTTTTGTTTCTATTTAACTCCGTGGTGTCGTATTTCTTTACCTATAAGCGTTCTCTGCTGTCGGCAGATCAAAAGGAATACCTCAATACAATTAATCGGACACTGTTTTCTATAATCCAGTGCGCTGGGCAGTTTATCATACTCTTTTTTACAAGAAACTATCTACTGTATTTGTTAGTTGTGATCGCATGTACAATAGGTTCTAACATCCGAATCTCACATCAGTGCGATAATCTGTATCCGTACTTGAAAGGGAATTCGGAAAGGTTGACAAAAGAAGAAACCAAGACGCTAATGAAGTACGTTGGTGCACAACTGTCTCATAAGGTGGGTGGAATCGTTGTCAACGGAACAGATAATGTTCTGACAACAGCACTTGTCAATGGCGGACTTGTAATCGTTGGTTTATACTCAAATTATCTGTTGCTCATTAATACGGTAAAAAGCATTATTACGATGTTTTTTACGTCTGTTACCGCAAGTGTTGGCAACTTGAATGCCGAAAACAATGCTGATAAATCCAAGGAAGTATTCGACAAAATGTTTTTTTTGAATATGTGCTTCTATGGAATATCAACGTGCTGCATTTATAATTTAGCAAACGATTTCATTCGTCTGTGGATTGGCGAAGACTATCTTCTATCAACTGGTGTCATAACAGTAATTGTAATCAATTACTACATCTCCGGTATGCGTCAAACTTGCCAGACCTACAACACTACTCTGGGTCTCTTTTGGAACGATCGATTTAAGCCGTGGATAGAGGCGTTGATCAATTTAGTGTCATCCATCGCGTTAGCTCGCTACTATGGGTTTATGGGTATTCTTCTCGGAACATTGATCAGCACGGTAACAACCAGTCTTTGGGTCGAACCGTATATCTTGTATAAGCATGGTTTCAATATGCGGTTAGGAGATTACTTCATACGTTATGCTCAGTATACTGCGGCAATCCTATTTGCAACAGGATCTGCTTTTTTCTTGACTGATTTTATAAGGGTAACCTCGTTTGTGCTATGGGTTGTGAAGGCGCTCATGATTGGAATAATCTCCGTATGTGTGATTATATTGTGTTTCTGCAGGAAGGCAGAATTTATTGGACTAAAGCTGATTGTGTCTAATCAGCTGATTAAAATGCGTCGAAAGTAAAGGTTATCTGATAATATCCTGTATTTTAGAGATGCATTGAATTATAGGCCTTCGATATTTATGGATCGCAAAGAAAGGATTGACACAGAAAATTGGAGGGAAGATAATTAGACAGACACAGAGTAACTGGTGTAGATGAGTTAAAAGCGTTATGTTGCTTTCTGGTTGTATGTATTCATGCAAAAACAAGTTTGACAATTGGAAAATACATTGTCGGATTAGCAAGAATTGCGGTTCCTCTGTTCCTGATGATAACTGGGTATTTTGATCACTGTAGTAGTCGCGAGAAGAAAAGGCAACAGTTGATACATATAAGTAAGCTATTTGTATACGGACAAGCAATCTATCTTGCTTTTGAGCTGTTTCTTAGCTGCATTATTCCTTCCAGAGATTTCTGGGGGTATTTTACATGGAAAAACTTAGTGTTGTTCCTTTTTGTAAATGAACCACACCCTGATTCGGCACACTTGTGGTATTTGCTTGCGCTGATATATGTTCTTTGTATTTCCTATTATTGTGACAACTATATCAGCGTGAATGCAAAAAGTGTGTTTTGTAGCGTGATGATAGCTTGTTCCATTATCCTTGGCACATATTCAAAGGCAATTATTGGGAAGGCTCTACCAGAACTTTTAATCCGCAACTTCCTTTTCATTGGGTTTCCGTATTTCTTTTTAGGCGAAGTGTTTTATGAAAAAAGACTAAAATTTGAGAAATTAATGCAGAAAAGCATCGCCATAAAAGCGGTTGGAATTAGCATAGTTTTATGTTCTTTGCTTGAAATTTACATTGTTTCTCGATTGTGGCCAGAAGTAGATGGCACGGTTTATATCACAACGCCACTTCTGGCAGTTTTCGTTTTTGCCGCATTCATCTTCAAAAAAGGCAAAAGTAAAATCCTTTTAAAAATTGGAAGAGACTATTCTACTGTTGTGTATATCGTTCACTTAATGGTATATCTGTTTCAAGGTATGGTTTTCAAAAGGTTGGGTGCATACAACATATCTATGATATGGGCACCAGTTATTTGCTTTCTAAATTCACTCTTGCTTGCGGTTGTCTGCGATTGGATAAAGAATACCCATAAGGCCATTAATGATTCGAGAAGTTAAAAGTAATCTTGCTATAAATGGAGAAGATAAAATGTCCCTATTCAACGATAAAACCCTCATGATCACCGGGGGGACCGGCTCTTTCGGCAACGCCGTTCTCAACCGCTTTCTTTCTACCGACATCGGCGAGATCCGTATCTTCTCCCGCGATGAGAAGAAGCAGGACGATATGCGCCATGAATTTCAGGTGAAGATGCCGGAAGTGGCGGATAAGATCAAATTCTACATCGGTGACGTGCGGGATCTGCAATCCGTCCAGGGCGCTATGCGCGGGGTAGACTACATCTTCCATGCTGCCGCTCTCAAGCAGGTGCCCTCCTGCGAGTTTTTCCCCATGGAGGCAGTGCGCACCAACATCATCGGCACGGACAACGTGCTGACCGCCGCCATTGAAGAGGGGGTGGAAAGCGTCATCTGTCTCTCCACCGACAAGGCGGCTTACCCCATCAACTCCATGGGCATGACCAAGGCGATCGAGGAAAAGGTCGCGATCGCCAAGTCCCGGATGTCCGGCAAAACTAAGATCTGCTGCACCCGCTACGGAAACGTCATGTGCTCCCGCGGCTCTGTCATCCCTTTGTGGATCGATCAAATCAGATCCGGCAACCTCATCACCGTCACCGAGCCCTCCATGACCCGATTCATCATGTCTCTGGAGGAGGCGGTGGATCTCGTGCTCTTCGCCTTCGAGCATGGCGAAAACGGTGATCTGTTCATCAAAAAAGCCCCCGCCTGCACCATTCAGACGCAGGCCGAGGCTGTGTGTGAGCTGTTCGGCGGTAAGAAAGATGAGATCAAGGTCATCGGTATCCGCCACGGTGAAAAGATGTACGAGACCCTGCTCACCAACGAGGAATGTGCCAAAGCCATCGACATGGGCGATTTCTACCGCGTCCCCGCTGACAACCGGGGGCTGAATTACGACAAATTCTTCAAAGAGGGCGACGAGAAGCGCAACACCCTGACGGAGTTCAACTCCAACAACACACGCCGCTTAGATCTTCAGGAGACTGTAGCGACCATCGCATCTCTGAGTTACATACAGAACCGACTCGCAGAAGAAAAATAAGATCAATGGAGGGGGCATTTGTCTTCCCTCCCAACTTGCTTGTGGAGAATATTATGGAACACAACTTTACTTGGAAAAACGACGGCAGGCTGAAAATCATGATCGTCTGCGGCACGCGGCCGGAGATCATCCGACTGGCTGCGGTGATAAAGCGCTGCCGGGAGTATTTTGACACCTGCGTCGTCTATACCAACCAGAACTGGGACAAGAACCTCTCCACCGTGTTCTGGGAGGACTTTGAACTGAAAAACGAGGCGGGGGAGTTTGGCCCGGATATTCTGCTCCATGTGGTCGGCAGTCATCTGGGGGAGACCTGCGGCAACATTCTCTCGCAAACCTATGAGGTCATGGCCGAGCTGACGCCCGATGCGCTGCTGATTTTGGGCGATACCAACTCCTGTCTGTCCGCCATCTCCGCAAAGCGGCTGCACATTCCCATTTTCCACATGGAGGCGGGCAATCGCTGCAAGGACGAATGTCTGCCCGAGGAGACCAACCGCCGCATCGTGGACGTGATCTCCGACGTGAATCTGCCTTATTCCGAGCCTGCCCGGAAATATCTGCACGAAATGGGAATGCCCAAGGAGCGCACTTATGTGACCGGTTCGCCCATGGCGGAGGTACTGCGGGGCAATCTCGACAAGATCCTCGCGTCTGACGTGCTGCAGCGTCTGGGGCTGGAGCACGATCGCTACATCCTGCTTTCCGCGCACAGGGAGGAAAACATCGACACTGACAAAAACTTTGAAAGCCTGTTCACCGCCATCAACGCTCTGGCGGAAAAATACGATGTGCCGATCCTATACTCCTGCCATCCCCGCTCCAAGAAAAAGCTGGAGGAGAGCGGATTTCGGTTGGATCCCCGCGTCCGTGTCAATGAGCCGTTGGGCTTTAACGACTACAACAAGCTGCAAATGAACGCCCTTGCCATCGTCTCCGACTCCGGCACGCTGCCTGAGGAGAGCAGCTTCTATCTGTCCATCGGCCACCCCATCGCCGCTGTGTGCATCCGCACCAGCACCGAACGACCTGAGGCTCTGGAATCCGGCAATTTCATTCTGGCGGGCATTACCACCCGTGAGCTTCTCAACGCCACCGATATGGCGATCGAGATGAAACGAAAGGGTGTGCTGGGCAGGCCCTGTCCCGACTATGTGGACGAAACCGTTTCCATGAAGGTCGTGCGCATCATTCAGGGCTATGTGAATGTTGTCAATACGATGGTGTGGAGGAAGTACTAAATGAACATCCTTGTGACCGGCGCAAAGGGCATGGTGGGCACCGCCCTTGTAAATAACCTGAAAAATATCCGGGACGGCAAAAACCATAACCGCCCCGGCATCCATATTGACGAGATTTTCGAGTACGATCTGGATTCCACCGCCACAGCGTTGGACGAATACTGCTGCAAAGCGGATTTTGTCTTCAACCTCGCCGGTGTGAACCGTCCGGAGAACCCGGAGGATTTCATGAAGGGCAATTTCGGCTTCGCCTCCGAGCTGCTGAACTGCCTGAAAAAGCATAGCAACAGGGCAACGATTATGCTGTCCTCCTCCATTCAGGCTACGCTGGCAGGTCGATTCGGCAACAGCGAGTATGGCCGCAGCAAAAAGGCGGGCGAGGAGTTGTTCTTTGCTTATGCGAAGGAGACCGGAGCAAGGGTCGCGGTCTATCGTTTTCCGAATCTGATGGGTCATAGCCGGCCCAATTATAACAGCGCCGTTTCCACCTTCTGCTGGGCGGTCGCCAACGATGCGCCTTTTACCGTCAACGACCCTTCTACCGAGTTGGAGCTGCTCTACATTGATGACCTTGTGGAGGGAATGTTCGACCTGCTGGAGGGCAGGGAGCAGCACTGTGAGTTCGATGGCGTGACCGCAGTTGCAAGGGAAGAGGGAAGATACTGCTATGTCCCGGTGACGCATCAGGTCACCCTCGGCGAGATCGTGTCACTGCTGGAAGAATTCAAAACGCAGCCGCAGACGCTGCTGATGCCCAAGATGCCCGATGGCAGCTTTGCCAAAAAGCTGTTCAGCCTGTACCTGACCTATCTTCCCAAGGAGAAGTTCAAGTACGCCGTGAAAATGAATTGCGACGAGCGCGGCAGCTTCACCGAGCTGGTGCATACCGCCGACTGCGGTCAGGTGAGCATCAACATCTCAAGACCCAGCATCACCAAGGGGCAGCACTGGCACAACTCCAAATGGGAACAGTTCATCGTCGTGCACGGGAACGGGTTGATCCGGGAGCGGAACATTTCCACCGGAGAGACCGTAGAGTTTGAAGTCTCCGGCGATACGATTGAGGCAGTCTACATGATCCCCGGCTGGACGCACAGCATCATCAACCTCAGCGATACCGAAGATCTGGTCACAGTGATGACCTGCAACGAGGTCTTCGACCCGAATAAGCCGGATACCTTCTTTGACCCGGTGTGAAAAATCCTGCAGGGGATGCGGACACGGGACTTTTTCGGTTGGTGTGCTGAGCTTTGAGCGCAATGCTCCTTGTACCCCATTCTGCCAATTTATTCTACAAGTGCATTTTCACTTTCCAGATACTGGAGGATCGCTAAGCAGTATTTCAGGTACTCCATTTTCTTCCTTGCAGAAAGATTTGAAATTCCCTGGATCGTGTTTTCGGCCTGCTCTAAAGCCTGACCGATAACGAGCAGCGGCGAACCGATAATGGCAGCCAATGCAGTTGCAATAGTGTCAGTAGCATCCTGTTTAGGCGCCCCTAATGTATCCTTCAGGAACGTATAAGAAATGGTTCCAACACCCTGCGGCGCTGTTACGGGGTATTTTTTTGCCAGTGCGACCAGCTGGTCGATCTCCTTGTTTTTCAGCGCTCCGCTATAAACGACCGTCTTATTTCCAAGCGTTGCGAACCGGATCCCGATGTCATCGTGATCCCATTTTTTGTTCTTTGCCTTCAGCAGCGTATCTGCGTCGTGAGACTTGCCGAGGAAAATGATGTGAGTTCCTTTCCATTCATATTCTTCACGGTGCTTTTTGTACTCTTTTGGCGTTGTACGGCTGGGGGTGGGCAATGACGGGTCAATTTTATTTTTGTTCTCGTTGAGGACAGCCATAAAATATTCCGATTCCGTTTCTAAATCGCTATCGCTTACAATGAGAATGGGGCGCTGATAAAATGGACGTGCCGTCTTCTTCGCCTCCGCCAGCTGTTCCTGCCGTTGCTCCGCTTCAATGGTGTTAACGAAGTCATCGAACGATTCTTCCTTATTCCATGCAGGGGACCATTGGGACATATCAGTCCCTTCGGGCGGAACAGGAATGATGTACTTCTCATCTGTGATGCTTGGGAGCTGCTTGTATCCCAGGCGAGCTTTTTTGGCAGCATCTTCCTTGCCGGAAAACATTTCCTTGATATACAGACCGCTGAGTATTTGCGTATTGATCTCAATATTGTAGTCCTTGTTGACAAGCACATGGAACAGCCTGATGGCATTTTCGTAATCTCTGATCCGCAGATAGGAAAATGCACACAATTCAAGGACATCAAGGGCGTTTCCTGCGTGTTTTTCCGCAATGGCGATCAGGCGCCTCGCCTCTTCGGGGCGTTCTTTATCGCTCAGACCTTGCAGCTCCAAATATTCAAGCGCCCACGCAGCAGTGATCACATCATGTCGGAGCAAGTTGAATCGATTCAGATCATCGTACCGCTTAAAGCAATCGAGAGCCTTTTCACGGTAATACTCCTTCAGTTCGGCATCATTTTCATTTAAATAAATGCTGTTTGCCGTGCTGCCGATCTGATACCAAAATGCAGGGTAGGCTTCATAATTGCTCTTCATGGCGTCTAAGTCGTTAAAGCGCTTCACGGGGTTTGCCTGCATCAAGGCCTTATCGTAATCGGATATCTGTGTCTCGGTCAGGCGGAATCTGTCCTCAAATTTGTGCGCGTCGGTCATCCGCCATGCCGTTTCAAACAACTGCTTTTGCAACGCGTGAAGATGCTCCATTCGATTTCGCTGGATCTGCCACTTCGTCCTTTCATTCTCCAGCTCATAGTCGGCTCGATTGCGGCGATAATTCATGTATCCGATACCGACCTGCGTTGCAAGAGTGACGCCCATTGCGACCGGATTTGCCGTTGCAAAGATGGCTCCGACGTTGGGGACAGCGCTCCACACAGCGTTCTTTAGCTTGTGCTGATATTCTCTCTCAACGATCCCTTTATCCCCTTCGCTGATTCGGAGGAATGTGATTTCCTCCATGATCTCTTTGATCACATCCAAAAGGGCCTCATCCTTGGGCATATTGTCCAGATTCAGATTGTTCATTATGGTTTCGTATTCTTGCTTCAGAACATTGACATCGTTATAGTCGATGATCTGGGAAATTGAAACCGTCCAGAGGTTCAAAGCATAGGCCGCGGTTATCTGATCTGTTGTTTGCTTTACTTTTTCGGTATTCATAATATCCTCCATCGATCGGTTATATTTTGACTGTCATCACGATTGGTAAGTGATCAGAAATATTTTTGCGGTAGTAAGCGCTGTCACCGTCGCAGTATTTATTGATCGCATCTATTGTCTCGTACCGTACACTTTGAAACTTTGACAACTCGGGACTGTAGGTAAAGTGATCGAAATTATTAGCAAGGGCGCCTCTGTCGGCGTATTCACCTTCTTTCATGCGCTCAACGTCTCGCAGTGTGGTCAGCTGATCCTGCAGCGTCAATATCTGAACACGCTTTTTCCCCTCAAAGTATGAATGCACCTCCGATATATAGCAGTTTTTGCTCTGCGTATTTACAAGCGGATTAAAGAGATTCAGGTTGTAATCTCCCATTGCGACCGTGTATGGCGTGCGGTTCTGCCCGTAAGTATTTTGGCATATTTCCGGATATATTTGCTGCGTTAACACAGCATACTCGGCCTGCCGCTTTTCTATGGAGGACAGCTTTGTATCCCCAAAGAAAATGTGAACATTCACTAACCGCAGCTCGAAAAAACCGCCGTGGATCGGCTGCAATCTGATGTAGTACGGAGCCCGGGCAAAAAAGGAACAATCCACACAGACGTCTTTTGATAGGGAATTGATGATTCTGGGCTCAAATCGTCGCGTTTCGCCCAGTTTAGAAAACTCAACTTTTTTGAAGCGGCTTTTTTTCCAAAGGAACGCATATCCCTCGCTGCGCGTCTTCTTCACGACCATATCTTCCATTTTGGTGATATCGCGGGATTCAGACGGCGCGGCAAAGCAATAGTCCCAATTGTACAATTCATACTTGACATTTTGCTCCAACAGCCTGCTTACGCCTCTTCCCTCGCTGAAGATCTCTTGCAGCGCTACGACGTCTAAGTTTTCCTCCACAATGATTTCCGCGATCTTTCCGAAATCCTTATTTGAACTTCCGCCAAAATTATTCATGTTGAACGATCCGATTCGGATCTCCATAGAAGCACCTCCTGAGAAAATCGCGCGTTTGAGAAAAGGTCTCACGCAGAGGCCTTGCAGAACCGCTCATTTTCCTTTTTTCTTCTTCTCATCCTCTGCGTTCTTCTCCCGTAACATTTTTGAAAGCCATGAGGCGGTCGTAACACTGCTCGTCACGAACGGGATGGCTGCCGGGGCAGCCACAAACAATCCGCTGGAGATAAGAGAACTTGTCAGCACCTTGATCGCCGCTGCTGCCGCAACGCCGCTGGCGGCAGCACCGGCAGCAACGGCGGCGGTATTCAACGCCTCGCTGCGCTGCACTTCGCTGACATCGGGATCAGGGTCGCAGACAAGATCGAGGATCTTTAGTAGGATCTCCTTTTCTTCCCCATCCCGCTCCTTGGCCTCCGATTCAAACACCGACCGGATCGCAATGTACTGAAGCTTTGTCATTTTCGGTTTGCCGCGCTCAAGATTGGAAACGGTCTGCTTTGTGACCCCGATCCGATCGCCAAACTGTTCCATCGTCCACCCATAGAGCTTGCGCAGCATCGAGAGATGGCTTTGCAAGGATGTAATTGAGTAATCATAGCTTGCCATAGCGTTTCCTCCTAATACCCACATAATATCAAAATAGCAATACCTTGTCAATATATTTGACAAGGTATTGCTTTGTAGCTGTCGTGTAACGAAAACCCACCTGCGTTTACCGCTGATAACGGGGCGTTCGGAGCGGGATATGGGGTCATTTTGCAATAAAATGGCGCAAGAAGTTAAACAAAACGTAGAAATTACCAAGAAAATTGCAAAAATGCGCAGAGGCCGCTATAATCAAGCGAGAGATGTGTCCGCGCGGACGATCAAGGGGATGATGGGCGCGAACCGTTGGAACAGGCAACGAACGCTCCCCGCGGCGGGGAAGGAGAGAAAAAAACAGGAATAGGAGGAACAGTCATGGACAAAAACAGGCAGAGCGGCTTTACGCTGGTGGAGCTTGTCGTGGTCATCGCGATCATGGGCATCCTCGCGGGCGCCGGCTCGGCGGCGTACTCGGGCTATGTGAAAAAGGCGAACGAGGCGGCGGACTTGCAGCTTCTCGGCGCGGTGAACACGGCGTTTGCATCCGCGTCCTACGACGCGGGACAGTACGACGGGAGACCCTCCGGCGGCGCGGCGTCTCTGGCCGAGGACGGCAAGGTGGCTCAGGTCATCTCCTCGGTCGACCGCGATGGCAAATTCTTCGAAAGGTATTTTTCCGGAAATCGGGACAGCCGGTTCAAGCTGTATACGAACCTCGCATACGACAGGACGACGGGCACCTTCTACGGCGCGGTGCTCACCGCGGCGACCGGCAAGGACGGGAATACGGTCCTGCGCTATACCATCAACGGGCAGGACTATGAATTTACGGCTACGCGGGCGCAGTTAGCGGCATTTCGCGCCTCGACCTTCGGCGGCAAAAGCATGACCATGAACGGCCTCACCGGCAATGTGGGCGGAATGATCAATGCGCTGAATTCTGCCCTTGGTGGGGGCAATTTCCTTGCGAGTGTTCTTATAAATGCCGGTATGGCTCCCGAAACCTTGGGGATAAAACCGGATGAAAACGAAAACTACAGCGAGCTTGATAAGCAGAGACTGGCAAATGCAGCGCTGCTGCTGACGGCACGGGAAACAGACGAAAATACCGCGGAAACCCTGCTTGCGCTGCTTGCCCCAGATGAGGAGGAAACGCTGGACGAAAAGCTGCCTGGTCTGTTTAGCTCCTCTGATGTAGGCGAAACGATGAGCAATGTGGGGGCGATGTACGGCATTATGACCGCCTTTGCCTATTCCGAGCAAGCGAAGGGCTGGACAACGACCGTAGATGACAAAGAATACAATGCAGAACAGTATTATAACTATGTCAATCAGCAGATCGCCGCTGCCGGTGAAAAAGAAGGTGCGGAAAAAATTCCTGATATCCTTGCCGCGCTTGGGCAGCTTGGGGCGTTTGTTCAGGACGAGGAAGGCATGACGCTACAATTCATGGATTATATTACCGGCACGGAACAGCTGGATGAAAGCGCGCAGATCAACAAGGATTTGGACGGCTACATCAGCGCGATGCAGGCGCTCAGCCAGAATCAGGACGGTCTGGTTGCCGCCGGTATTCTGGAAAACGGCGCGGACAGCGGAAACATTTCCCCGATCCTGGACCTGCTGTTCGCCCCGCAGAAATGAAGCGCCCTCCCCCATCGGACAGGCACATGATAAAAACGACCCCCGTAAGCGATTCATTTGAATCGCTTACGGGGGATTTTTTGCTCGGATACGGGGAAGAGCGCCGCGCGGAACGCTTAGCCCTCCTCTGTGTAGCCGTTTGGATTTTGCACCTGCCAGTTCCAGGAGTCTCTGGCGCAATCCTTATAGTCGTATTCCGCCGTCCAGCCAAGGATGTTCTTTGCCTTTTCAACGGCGGCAAAGCTCAAGGGCACGTCGCCCGGCCGCGGGCCGACGATGCGGTAAGGAACCTTCCTGCCCGATGCCTCTTCAAACGCGGACACCAGTTGAAGCACGCTCGTCCCCTTGCCCGTTCCCAGATTGAAAACGTCATACTTGCTGTCCGTTTTTTCAAGATAGTTCAGCGCGGCGAGGTGTCCCTTCGCCAGATCGACCACATGGATGTAATCACGAACGCCCGTGCCGTCCACGGTATCGTACTGATCGCCGTAAACGCTCAGATACGGGAACTGCCCGAGCAGGGTGCGGGTGATGTAGGGGGCAAGGTTGTTGGGGGCCTTCTGCCCGCAGTCCTCGCCGATGAGCCCGGAGGGATGCGCGCCGACGGGGTTGAAGTAGCGCAGAGAGGCAAAGCGGAAGTTGTCGCGCTGCCGCGCGAAATCATGCAGGAGCAGCTCGTTGAGATACTTGCTGAACCCATACGGGCAGCAGACCTTGCCGACAACATCGCTCTCGCGGTTCGGCATGGTCTCGGGCGTGCCGTACACCGTTGCCGAGGAGGAGAACACCAGCTTGTACACCTGATGCTTTTCCATTGCGTTGAGAAGATGGAAGGTAGACGTCAGGTTGGTGTCGAGATATCTTCCGGGGTCTTCAACGGACTCCGCGACGGATTTTAAGCCGGCAAAGTGGATCACGGCGTCCAGACGGTTCTCTGCAAAGACCTTTTCAAGTGCAGCGCTGTCCAACAGGTCGATCTGATAGAAAGCAGGCCGTTTGTTCGTGATCTTCGCAATGCGGTCGATCACCTCGACCTTGGAGTTGCACAGATTGTCTGCAATGACAACGTCATAGCCGGCATTCAGAAGCTCCACCACCGTGTGGCTCCCAATAAAACCCGTACCGCCCGTCACCAATATCGTCATGGCTCATGTTCCTCTCTTTTCCGTTTGTTTCTTGCCGATTTCGCGTTTTTTGCTCAAAGCAATCCCTTCTGCTCTAACTTTGACATATACCAGGACTTTTTCAGACTCTTTTCATTGGCATAGGTATAGACAACGGTGTCTACAAGCCCAAGATCGCCGTTGTTGTCCCGGATGAGCGTTTCCATGGCGCGGATGACCTCATCCATCTTCCCGTCGCACTCCTTTTCCAAGGCGTTCGCCCGGGAAAGATAGCCCTTTGCCATCTTCGCAAGCTGAGTCGTTGTCCGCTTTTCCACGGGCAGCGCCAGATACTCCGCCTTTGCGTCGGCATACATCGTATCGAGCGCCAGCGTGTACTCCTCGCGCAGGACGTAGACCTTGGCGATGAGCGCCGACAGCTCCTTCTGATAGCTGCTTTCCGCACTTTGTTCGCTCTTCTCGCCCGCAGCCGCCGCGTCCGGCGTCTCAGGTGCAGCGTCCGTTTTGCCGCCGCTTTCCGGGCGGCTTGCCGGGACAGCGCTCTCCGCATCGGGTTGGGAGGGTTCCCCTCCCCCGCTGCCCGTCAGGCGCTCCATAAGCTGCTCCTGCGTCATCGAGCCGTCGCGCAGCGCCTGCCGCTCCTCCTCCGTGACCTCGCGCACCGTGACCTCGCTCGCCGAGCGCACCGCCTCTTCGATCATCTGCTGGTTTTCCTCCAGCTTTTCCTCCAGCTCGGCCGATGTATGCTGCGTCGCGGCATGGATCGCTTTTAAGTTATCGCGCTGCCACCAGAAAAGCCCCGCCAGCGATACCGCCAGCAGTACAAGAATGGTGCAGAGAATGGTTTTACGCCGTTTCAAGCCGTTTCCTCCATTTTTTTGAGGTCCATTTTCCTCATCCACCAGTTCCAACGCCTGTTATGAGACTTCTGCCGTTGCTCGACCGTTAATCTCCTCCGGGGAAGTATATGTCGGGACCATCTCCCGTAGCATGGTGATCAGATCCTGAGGCGGTATGTCGCGGGTGACGGCTTCATCCAGCCGCAGCAGGTCATCCATGATGACGTCCTTTGAAATGTCCTGCTGCTGTTCGATGAAGATCTTCTCATTGCTTGTTTTGGAGAGCGTTTCACTGCGCATCAGCAGCTCCTCATAGAGCTTTTCGCCGGGGCGCAGGCCGATCTCCTGAATGGTGATATCCTTATCCAGCTCCAGTCCGGACAGGCGGATGAGGTTTTCCGCCAGCTCCAGAATCTTCACCGGCTCTCCCATGTCCAGAACGAAGATCTCGCTCCGCTTTGCCATGGCGCCCGCCTCGAGCACCAGCTGGGCAGCCTCAGGAATGGTCATAAAATAGCGGATGATACGCTTGTCCGTGATGGTGACAGGGCCGCCCTCCTGAATCTGCTTTTTGAAAAGGGGCACGACAGAGCCATTGGAGCCGAGCACATTGCCAAACCGCACTGCGCAGAATTCTGTGGGGCTGTCCGTCCTGCTTTGCAGGATCATCTCGCAGAAGCGCTTGGTCGCGCCCATGAAGTTGGTGGGATTCACCGCCTTATCCGTGGAGATCATGACAAACTTTTTGACGCCGAACTTCTCCGCCGCCCGCACCACATGATAGGTGCCGAAAATGTTATTCTTGATGGCCTCCTCGGGGCATTCCTCCATCAGCGGGACATGCTTGTGGGCCGCCGCGTGGAGTACGATGTCGGGGCGATACATCCGAAACAGGCTGTAAACTTTTTCCTTATCTCGCACGGAGGCGATCTCCACCCGCAGGTTCAGCCGATCGCCCCATACACGCCGCAGCTCCTGCTGGATATCATAAGCGTTGTTCTCGTAAATATCCAGAATGATGAGCTGCTTGGGTTGATATTTGGCGATCTGACGGCAAAGCTCGCTGCCGATGGAACCGCCACCGCCGGTCACCAGCACGGTCTGCCCTTGCAGGAAATTCAGCAGGACCGCCGTATCCAGCTTCACCGGCTCTCTGCCGAGCAGATCTTCTACCTGCACATCCTTCACCGCCGCCATGCTCACCTCGCCGTTCACCAGCTGGTAAATTCCCGGCAGGCTCCGTACACGGCAGCTCGTTTTCTGGCAGATGTTCAGGATCTCTTTCTTATCCTTCGCAGACGCTGCGGGAATGGCAAGGACGATCTGTGTGATCCGCTCCTTTTTGACCATCTCGGGGATCTTCTCCCGCCCGCCGACGATGGGCACGTTCCCGATGTACTTGCCCTGCTTGCTCTTGTCGTCGTCGATGATGCAGCAGACATGGCTTTTTAGCTGCGGCGTGACGGAGATCTCCCGCAGGAGCATCCGCCCCGCCTCGCCCGCGCCGATGAGCATGACGCGCTCGCCCTCCTGCCTTGCCTGACGGGCGGAGCTTGCGAACATCCGCAGAAAGCGGAAGGTGCAGCGCCCGCCCACCAGCAGGAACAGCTGGAACAAAAGCTCCATGAAGAGCACGCTCCTCGGCTGGTGATAGCCGAAAAGCGCCGCTGGCACATGGAACGCGCAATAGGCGAGGACGACGGATATCACCATCTCGGCGACATCATGGGCGCTGACGTAGCGCCAGAGATAGCGGTACATCCGGCGCGGCCAGAAGACCGCCGCCGTGACCAGGAACTGAACGGGCAGAGCACGAAACCACGGCTCAAGATATCCGGAAGGCACCTGCTCAAAGTCGAAGTCGAAGCGCACCAGCAGCGCAAGACCGCCCGCCACAATGATGAAAATGGCGTCCATCAGGAGGAAGAGCACCGTCTGGACGGGTACGCTTTTTTGAATCGCTTTCATACTATGCCCCCATGGATCTGCGGTAAAAGGCAGTCTCTCCACTGCCTTTTACCGTACTCTTTTGAATTCTCCGCTCAGCGGAGGGCGACGCCGTCAGACGCCTCGCAGATGTTCTTCCACGCCCAATGGGTCTGGGGGACATCCGGGTACTGGCGGGCATTCTCGTAAGACTGACCTGCCATGCAGCGGCCCAGCAGACGGTTCAGCAGAACGGCTGCCTGCGCGCGGGTGATGTGCTGATTGGGGGCAAACTGCCCGTTGCCGACGCCGTTGACCCAGCCGAAGGACGCCGCCGTAGAAATGGCATCAAACGCCCAGTGGCTGGCGGGCACGTCGGTAAAGGTCTCTCCGCTCGCGGAGACCTGGGTGAAGCGGGCGCAGATGGTGACAAACTCGGCGCGGGTGATGGACTGATTCGGGGCAAACTTGCCGTTGCCGACGCCCTCCACGATGCCAAGAGAGGCAAGGGCATTCACCGCCTCGGCGCACCAGAGCGTGTCGGGGACGTCCGTAAAGGTGGATTTGGAGGAAACCTTCTGCTCCTTCAGCAGGCGGTAGAAGATCTGCGCCACCTGTCCGCGGGTAACGGAGCTTGCGGGAGAGAATTTGCCGTCCGCCATGCCCTGCATATAGGCGACGCCCGGCTCGGTGTTCAGCTGCTTGGCGATGCCGGTCACATTGGGGTCGGCGACCATCACGGCGCGAACGGACACGCTGCTTTCGGGCATGGTGAAGGTGTAGACGCCGTCAGACTGCTTGCTCACGGGAATGTCGTTGCCGCTCACATCCTTGACCGCCAGATCGGAGAGGACATAGCCGTTCGACGCGGCGCTGTCCCGGATGACGGCGGTCTCACCCTTGGGCAGGGTATTCTTGTCCGCGCGCAGCGAGCTGTTCGGCACAGGCTCCACAACGACCTTGTGACCGTCGGGCGTGGGTGCGACGGGCGGATTCACGCCGCTGTCCGAGCCGGTGGTGTAGGCCTTGAGCGTCACGGTCACGGTATAGAGACGGCCGTTGTCCCGATAGGTCACGCGGTTGACGCGGTCGACCGTGAGGTTCGCGAAGGTGGAGGAAAGGCTCTTGAGCGTATCCTTGAAGGAGCTGTCCACGCTGTCATAATACTTCTCAACGTACGCATTCCACGCGCTCTCGCCCTGCCGGAACGCCTCGGCGCCCGTGTCCACGATGGTTCTGAGGCCGGTTCCGGCGAAAATGCTCTCCAATTCGCCGTATTTGCTGTCGACGACGGAGGCAAGCTCCGATGCAAGGGGCGTGCTCATCGTGCCATACCGGCTGGAGGAGGCGCTGAGCGTCCGCTCCACGCCGTCGGCATCGGGACCGGTGATGGTCACGTCGACATAATAGGTCGTGGCTGCCAGCGCGGTCTGCGACAGCAGCGTGCACAGCACCAGCATCAGTGCCAGCGTTCTCGCAATGTTCCGTTTCATGTTCATCTTCATCCTCCATTGTATAATAAGTTGTAAGAATCACGTTTCTACTTTTTCAGACAATGCCCTCAAGATGTAGCGTCTCGCTGTGCAGCCTGCCCGGCAGGGCGCTGTGATGGGTGGCGAATACCGCCGCCGGATACGCGCCCGTCAGCTCTGTCAGCAGCTGTGCCTCCGTATCCTCGTCCAGCGCCGAGGTGATCTCATCCAGCAGCAAAAAGCGCGGGGCGGAAAGCATCGCGCGGGCGATGGCAAGGCGCTGGCGCTGTCCCGCGGAAAGACCGCCCCCCTCTTCGCTCAGGACGGTTTCAAGGCGGTCGGGCAGGTCGCGGACAAAGCCGCATTGCGCCCGATCCAACACCTCCCAAAGGGCGGCGTCATCCGCCTCGGGCTTTGCCAGCAGCAGATTTTCGCGAATACTGCCGGAAAAGAGCCAGGGCGTCTGAGGGACATAGCCGAACAGTCCCCGCACAGCGGCGGAGCATGGAATGTCCCCTCGCTCTGTTTCCAGATATACCCGGCCCTGCTGCGGGTGGTACAGCCCCAGAATAAGGCGGAAAAGCGTGCTTTTCCCGCTCCCGGATATTCCCGTGAGGCAGGTCCAGCGATCGAGCGGCAGCCGCGCGGAAAAATTCCGCAGAACAGGCTGTTCCTCGCCCTCATAGGAAAAGGTGACATTTTCAAATACGATGGCGCGAAAGACGTCGTCCTCCCGCGCAGGCTGTCCAGGAGCTTCTTCAGGCAGGGAATACAGCTCATCCAGCCGCGCCTCCGCCGCGCGGACGGCTGCCAGCCGGGACTGAACGCCCGACAAGCCCGTGAGCGGGCTTTGGAACATCGCGAGGAGCTGTAAGAGCGCCGCAAGGTCGCCGAAGGAGAGCCTTCCTTCCCGAATGGCGATGCCGCCCCAGACAAGAAGAACGGCGTATCCAAGCTGCAATACGGCGGAAAACCCGGTTCCGACCCCCGTTGAGAAGACGCGCAGGCGCTTGCGCTCGCGCAGCCACTCCTTCTGCCGTCCTTCAAAGCGGCGGACAGCCTCCTCCCCCGCCGTCATGCTGCGCAGAAGCTCCGTATGCTCCAGGATCTCCTGCGTGCAGCCAGTCAGACCTTCCTCCGCCTGACGCACGCGCAGATGCCGCCGCGTCAGATACTTTCGCAGCAGCCGCCCGCCGGCGATCGCCAGCGCGCCCGCGCCTACGACCGCAAGGGCAAGGGGGATATTGACGAAAAACAGCGCGGATGCGGCGCAAAGCAGTCGGATGAGCTGCCCCGCCACCTGGGGGCGGCCGACGATCCGCCATTCGCAGACGGTGTAAGCGTCCTGCGTCAGGCGGCTGAAGACCTGCCCGCTGTGGTAGCGGCTGTATGCCTCCGCATCCTTGCTCAAAAGCGTATCAAGCGTGTCGCGCCGCAGCGATACCGCCGCGCGGTCGACCGTCCTGCCGGAAAGCAGGTCAAGCCCGCCGTCGAGCAGCGGGAGAGCCAGCGCCAGAAAGAGCAGCACCCAGCCCCACGGACTGCCGCCCTCGTCCAGCACCCGGCGGCTCACCAGGGCAAGCGCCGCGATGCCGAACGCCTGCGCGGCGATGCCTGCATACAGCAGCGTGAGCGGCGCTTTGTACGCGCCCGCCGCCTTTTTCTTCGACTGACTCATCTCATCTTCTCCCGCGTATCAGTCCCCTCCGTGCCCGCTGAAGGAATCGCAGCAGCCTCAGCAAGGGGCGACGGGCGGGAAAGGTATGGACCCAGAAGCGTTCATAAAGCCGGTAGGGCCGGGACAGGGCGGTTTCCCGCCAGCGTCCCTTGCGGCGAAAGGCGGTGACGTACGCAATGATCTGCGCCTCATCGACCTGCTCCCCTTCCCACTGAGCGTCGCCGCAGCAAATGCAGGTCTCTGGCGCACACAGGCGGATGACGCGGTGCAGGATATAGCTGCCGTCCGCCTTCTGATAGAGGGCGATATCGCCTGATTGCACGCGGCGATCGGGCCGCGTGAGACGTACCATGTCCCGCCCATCGGCAAGAAGCGGCCACATACTGTTTCCTGTTACCGGAAGGAGCGCTTCTCCGTGCGCGAGCTGCTCATCGAGCAGTTCGCGCAGCTGCGCCATGGGGATCTGCCGGACCTGCATCTTACAGACCGTCCACCGCGCCGACGGGTCTCAGCTTGTCAAGAAAGGCGGCTGCGTCTGCCTCCGCCTGCTCCCGTTCGACCGAATACACGGCGCATAAGGCGTCTCCAAGGCTTTGGAGCGTCTGTTCCTGTTCCAAAAGGTCCCATAAAAATGCGCCGGTCTCGTTTACGGAGATCATTCCCGGAAACGCTTCGGCAGCCGCCCCCAGGGGGACGATGACCGACATATCTGCGACCCGGCGCAGGATGAAATTCTCATTTCTTCGCATATTCCCTCTCCTGTTCTGCGCGCGCTGCGGTGAAGATCGCGTCGCTGCGGTGAAGGAGCGCTTTGAGCGCATCCTCCGTCAGGCGTTTTTTGGCAGCGTCCGCGGCAGGACCCAGATCGGGTGTGCGCCGCTGTGTGCCGTGACAGTCGGATGCAAGGAAAAAGGATTGCCCCTCCTTCAGCAGCCGAAGGAGCTTCCACCGCTCCATGGGATGCAGCAGGCATCCGGCGCTGAGCTGGATGGGGACGTTCAGGCGATACAATTCCTGTATGTGCTCTTTCTTCTGCCGCCCCAGATACCGCTCCAGATGCGCCAGCACCGGCGTAACGCCGCTCTGTGCCGCCAGAGAGTAAAGCTGGTCGATCATACTATTGTTCCAGAGGGTGAAGGGCAGTTCCAGCAGCAAATAACGGCTCGAACCGAGACACAGCGCCTCAAGATCGTCCCAATGGTTCATATTTGGCATCCATGCCACCTCTGCACCCAACACAAGGTCAGGAAAAGGTTCGGCGGTTTTCTCCATCGCTGCGGAAAGATGCTCCCAAGCGGCTTGACGACGCGCGAGAAACTGCTCTATGCTCTCCCTGTCCCGATGAAAATGGGGGGTGAGCGCTACACCCGTAACGCCCTGCGCTGCCTCCATGCGGAGCATTGCAAGACTGGCTGCCGTGTCCGGCGCGCCGTCGTCCATGCGGGGCAGAATATGGGTGTGAAGATCGGTCATGGGATGCTCCGTTCCCCGCTGTCCGGCTTCTCCTGTCCGTATCCGTAACCGTATCCGTGCCCATAGCCGTAGCCGTAACCGTAGCGGTGGCGTCGATAGCCGTATTTCCGATATCCGTAGTATCCGCTCTCCCGCGGCACTTCGTTGAGAACAAAGCCGAGGATCTTCGCGTGGGAGCGCTCTAACTGCTCCACCGCGCGCAGGACGCTCCCGCGCTCGGAAAGACCTGCACGTACCACGAACAGCACGCCGCTGCTCTCCGGCACCAGAACGCAGGCGTCCGTCACCAGATTGACGGGAGACGTATCGAGAATGATGTAATCATAGTTCTCCTGCAAGCTGTCAAGCAGCGCTTTCATGCGGGATGAGCCGAGCAGCTCCGACGGGTTGGGCGGCACGTCGCCGGCAAAAATGACGTCAAGATCCTCAATGCCGGAATCATGGATGGCCTTTCCAAGCAGCTCCGGCTGGATAAGCAGGTTGCTCAGTCCTACCTTTTCCTTCGCGGACAGGAGCCGCGCCAGCTTGGGACGGCGCAGGTCACAGTCGATCAGAAGGACGCGCTGCTTCATCTCCGCATAGGAGATGGCAAGGTTGAGTGCGGTGATGCTCTTTCCTTCGGATTGCATGGCGGAGGTCACGATCAGGACCTTGCACGCCGTCTCGTCCGCCAGGGAAAAAGTCACGTTGGTCCGCAGGGTCTTGTAGGACTCACGGATGAAAAAATCGCTCTTTTCCGAGAGGATGTTTTTCCGCTCCACTTCCATGATCGCGGCAGTATCCGGCGCGTCGTGCCGCCGGGATCTCCACAGAAGAGAAAAATGGTTGTTCTTCATAATGCCTTACCTCTCTCTGCCGTGCTCATCGGCTTTTTGCGCGTTGTGACCCGCCTTTTTCCGCTCATTCTCCGCAAAGGAGGGGATCTGCCCCAGCATGGGCAGGTCGAAAAGCTGCGTCAGGTCTTCCTCGTTTTTGATGCGAACGTCCATCAGATACAGCAGCGTCACATAGATGACCGCGAGAAGGAGACCTGCCGCACAGCCCAAAAGGGTATTTTTCCGATAGCTTGGGGTATAGCGGCTCGTGGGCACCTTGGCATGGTCGATGATCTTGGTGGAGCTGCCTTCGACGAATTCCTCGATCTCGCCGGGGGCGACGGTCGCCACCGCGTTGGCGATCTTCGCCGCCATCTCCGGATCGGGGTGGGAGATGTATACCGAGAACAGCTCGGTCTCATCCACCTGCGCCGTCGTCATCATGCCGCGGATCTCAGCCGCAGAGTAATCGAGCTTCGCGTTCTTTACCACCTTTTCCAGCACGGTATCGCTGCGGATGATGTTGACATAGGTGTTGACGAGCTGCTGGGAGGTCGCGAGGTTGGCTGCGCTGATATAATCCACCTGCTGATTCGCCTTTATATTGTTGACGTAAATGGTGACATTGGCACGATACAGCGGCGTGATGAAATTGGCGGTGTAGATCAGGGAGATCACCGCGGCGGCAAGCGCGCACAGCAGGATCAGCCGCCACCGCCTGAGGTAAAGCAGCAGCAGCTTCCAAAGGTCGATCTCCAGAATGTCGCTGGATCGGTTGATGTTGGATTCGTTCATGGTTGTATTTCCCTTTCTGTCTGCGTTTGGACAGATCTTGAGCGGGGCTTTCCGCCCCTTTTGGCGAGAGACCGCCTGAATAGTCTAAAGGCGGCACAAAAAGCCGCAGATCAGTCGGTACTCTTTGTGCCGCTTCCGTCCACTGGCAGCGGGCAGCACGGCGTTTGCGTACTGCCTCCTGTCAATCGATGGGTTTGGCTTGATCCGGGAACAGTTTCTCCCGGACAAAATGGGCGGCGCTGTCGTCATTCCGGCAAATCAGCCGGAACACGTTCGTCTCCCGCAGGAGACGGTCTGCCGCGGCAAGCAGCCGATCCATATCCTCCCGATGCAGACGGAAGGGGGTCTGACTCAGCAGCAGAGGTAAAGCCTCCGCCGGAGTGAGCGGCTGTAAAGCGTTTTCCTCCCCCTGAAAGAGGAAGCAGATCGCGCGCAGGGGCGCGCTGCGGTTCTGATGCAGCGCCTCCTTGCCGCACCATGGCGTGCCGAAGACCTGCCATACGCCGTCGTAACGGCGCAGGGCAGGCTTGTCGTCATTCAGAATGGACGCACCGAACAGGCGCACCCATTTTTCCGTGTGGGTGGATTTCCCCGTGCCCGGCGGCGCGGAAAAGCACACGGCCTGTCCGCCATATTCCACCGCCGAGGCGTGAAGCATCATCCCCTCGTGGGACAGAAGCCCCACGGCAAAGCAGTCGCCTGTGGCGATGTACTCCGCAAGGTCCTCCGTTTCCAGCTCGGGACAGAGCGACAGCGCCTCCGCGCCGCCCACGCGGATGGTGATATCCGCCGCGCCGCCCCAGGCGGAGGTCCGATAGACCTCCGCCTGGGCAGCCGTGCGTCCCTTTGGGGACATTTCTACGATCAGGTCGGCGATTCGGTAACGCATTACTTTTTGGAGATCTTTCCATCCTCGTCCCAGTAGGTGCGATTGCTTCCTGTGACGCTGGCGTTCTTAACGATGCCCTTGTAGCCCCACTTATTCAGGGCAATGTTGTCATCCTGCGTCAAACTTGGAGCAGCCAGTGCTTCCAGCGGCGCAAGCAGGATCAGTTCGGCAGCCGGAGCGATATAAGGTTTTTTAATAGTTTTCGTCATGCTGATTCACTCCGTTTACTGATTGATGCCCAGCTCTTTCAGGAAGTTTTCGAGGATCTTCTGCTGCGCAGTATCGAGTTCACCGGGGTTCTTCCAAGCGTCCTCGAAGCTCCACTGTTTCGGTTCGCTATCCTGCGTTCCGTTATTTTTGAACATTGCCTGCGCAGTGGCAGTGAACGGCGTCTGATAGGTAGCAGAGTCTTTCTTATTGATATCACGCATCAGGTATGCCTCGAAGAAATAGGCGCCGTCATCACTGAGAACGACTTCGCTATCGCTCGCCCCTCCCCCAGTGGGCATAGGGGGAATGTCCGTATCGGCAGGTATTTCATAGCGGGGATTGGTGGTCTTGCCATCGATATCCGTCAGGGTAAAGCCCAGAGACTTTAGGTAATCCTTTGCGGCTTTGTCGCCCTGGAACTTGCCGATGAAGAAAAGCGCGCACTGCGGCGTGTCGCCGGTGGCCAGCTCAAAGCGGTAGCCGGTGACGGAGATGTTGAAGCGGTGGAAGGACAGATTTGCGGTTTCATTATCTGCTTCCTTCCCCTGAATGGCAACATAGCGATCGTATTCCTCATTCACCGTCGGCGTCTGGTAGGTCGGGGCGTAGCCCGTCACCTTGCCAACGATCTTGCCCGTCGGGGCGGCATACTCCTTGCTCGAGCTGTCCATGCCGGAAAGGGTACAACCTTTCGCCACCGTCATGGTGCCGGCAAGCTTCACGGTCTTTCCGTTCAGGTCGAGGGTCACATTTCTATCCACCGTGAAGCCGGGCTCCGTGCTGTCCTTGAGCATCTGGATATAGCCCGTGCCGGTATAGTCCTGCACGGCAGCAGCAAGGCTTCTGTAGGTCTGCTCACTGCCGCCGCCGACGATCTTCGCGACCACCGGCTTTTCTGTCGTCCAGGTATAGAAACCACCGGGCTGGTAGACGCCGTAGTAAGTGGCCTGCGTAAGCGGCTGATAATTGTCCGAATTATCCACTGTTGCGTCCGCCTTGAGACCCTTGATGGGGGTAATTTTGATCGGCGCCCAGGCGGGGTCATTGGTGTTTTGCGATGTCATCGCCTCATACACCTGTGTTTCACTTGTCTGGGCGGCGGTCATATTGATGGCACCCGTGCCGGTCAGGACATTGTAGCCGTTGGGGTATACCTTAAAGTAGGCCGCGTTGATATCTTTGCGGCTCATCTCAACGCCATCCACAGGCTCCGTTCCGGTGAAGCCCTGGTTGGACTGGCTGACCAGATCATCCGACACATACAGACCGCCCTTGACGATCATCTCGCCGTCCACGTTCAGCCGTGCGCTTCCGACCGTATCAAGCTTGGGGTGCGTATATCCGCCGCCCGGAAGGTTCGTGGCGTTGACGGGATAAACCTTCGTCGAATAGCCCTTCTGATATGTCCCATTGCCGATCCCACGGGTATCATAGTCGTTCAGGCGGTAGAAAAGCAGCTTCGCACCGCTTGTGACGGTGCACGTTCCGCCCTTCTCCACGCTCAGGGATGCGCCGGGCAGGAATTTGAAATCGCTGTTCACGGTCATGTCGCCTGCCGTGCGGAGGTCGAATCCCGCGTTCAGCGGCATCCAGTATTCCTGGCTCTTGATGGTTATGGTCGTGCTTCCGTAGCCGCTGACGCCGAACTTGACGTCCAGCTGGAAGCTGCCGGTACTCATCTTGCCACCCTCGTTCAAGCGGTAGACGGTCTTGTCCTTGGCAAGGTCGAAGGACTTGGTCATGCTGCCCTGCGTCAGGTTAAAGAGCGCACCGGAAGGACCGAAGATGAGAACGGCTCCCGTGGACTGGTTGTTGCCCTCCAGCATGACGCTGTACTGGGCGTACAGCTTTGCGCCATACGCATAGGTAACGGGGCTTTCAATGGTCTTGATGGAGAAGTTACTGAACGGGAAAACCCGCATGCTCGACTTTTTATCGTCAATTTCCTTCATGACCAGCGCCGCGCGTCTATCGGAGATCTCCATCAGTTCGCGCACGGTGGAACTGTTTTCCGCAGTGATGGAGCCGCCGCGGATCTGGCCGTAGCCGCAGAGCTCGCCGCCGTTGCTGACTGTGATGGCTGCGCTGTCGGACAAGCTCAGATAGCCGATACCGCCTGCCGCGCGGCCGTTGGCGGTGCTGGACTGCATGCCATTGACCACGAGCTTTCCGTCCACCGTCAGGTTTCCGTTGAGGGTCACCTTACAGTAGCTGGAAATACCTGTCGAGGTCGTGACCTGCTCCGGCTGGCTGGCGCCGGGGCCCGGGTCGGCAAGCCGGTCCGGGATCACGAGCGTCTTCCCTTTAGGGATGGTCAGATCGCCCTCGATCTTGTCCCCCGCCAGAAGGAACACGGTATTCGTATCGGAGAAAGCGGCGTTCAGATCCGTGTAGAACTTGGAGCACTCCGCGTTTCGCGCCACATACTGACCGTTGGACGTTACCATCTGGCTGCTCAGACTTTTGTATTGGTAGGTGGCGCTGCCATAGCCATTAGCACCGCCGGTCGTGATGGTCATTGCCGGGACATAGATGGGGGTGACCTCATAGTCCTTCGTCATCTTCACTGTATAGGTGCTGTTGGTGTAGTCGTATACATTGTCAGTGACGTTGTGCCAGCCGATGAAGGTGTAGCCCGTGGGCGCCGTGCCCGGCGTCAGCGTCAGGGTGGCGTTGCCCGCCGCCTTGTAGCTGTACGCTCCGGAGGAGACGCCTTGGGCCGTGCCGTTGATCTTCACGGAGCCGGACTTGAGGATGGCCCCGGTGTTGTCCCGGTTCCCGGTGGTAAAGGTGTGTTCTGTGGTGTTGGGCGTGACGGTAAAGCTGGAGATCGTGGCGGTATATGAGTAGTTGTCCGTTTCGTAGCCCGAATTGGTCATCTTATCTTTTCGCGTCTTGGCGTAGGCGTAAAGATAGAGGTATTCGTCCTTGTTTACGACCACCCGCGTGCTGGCGTTGCCGCTCGTTTTCTTTGAGCCTTCGATCGCCGCCGTGCCGTTGGTCTTGATGGTGTTGGCGTTGGCGCTTGCGCTGGCGGTGGTGTAATAGTAGAGGAAAACGCCATACTGATTGTCACTTGAGTTGGAGTTCGAGATGGATACCGATTGTGCGTTCATGCTGCTGTCGAAGGTGATGATGCAGTTTTCTTTGCATTTCACGCGGATGATATCGCTGTACAGGGTGGCGCTTGCCTGGCTGTAGCCCCACGTGGTCTGGTTGTCGCCGGTGGCGGTGCCGCTTGCAGAGGACTGAATGGCGCCGTTCGAGGCGGACCACGTTGAATACGGGAAGTAGGTATGCGGTCCGTAAGAGTTATTTTGGCTCGTGTCGCCGACGTTTGTATGATAGCTCCCCTTTTCGTTGTGGTAGTAGGAAGAACTGGCTTCCACATAAGCGGATTTATCCGCCGCCGGGTCGCTCATTTGAATGACGGAAAACAGGGGATCCCCCACAAAGCGGGCTTCCACGGTGCAGTCGCCGGAGAACACAGTGGTATAGGTCTCCGCCACGGACACCTTCGTATCATTGACATACCAGCCGTCAAAGACATAGTTCGCGTCAGCGCGGGCGCTGAGCGTATATTGCGTTGTCACCGGTTTGGTGTAGGTTTCGCCGACCTTCAGCGCGGTGCTGCCGGCTTTTACCGTATAGCTGCCGTGGGCCGGCTGCGCAAACGTTACCGAGATATCACGGTTCAGAGAGGTCAGACTGAGGTTGCTCAACGTCGCAGAGGCGGCATAGGTGCTCGGATTCGAACTGGCACTTGAAGCCGGGGACGCCGCCGTGGTCAATTTGATGAGGACCGTGCCGTTTGGATCAAGGGCCTTGCTGAAAGAGGAGGCCTTTGTTTGCGCCTTTCCGTTGATGGTCAGCGTTCCGGCAGATGGAACCGTATAGGAAAACGTCAAAAGGCTTTTTTCCGCGTTCTGATTGGTAATGGTCAGAGTAGAGGTTGCCTCGCTTGAGTAATAATAGGTAGTCGTGCTGCCGCCACAGCCGCCGCCTGAGGTTTCGGAGGATTCCGCCGGCGTCACCGTTCCGGTGATCTGCGTACCGCTGGCAGCCCAGCTGTTGCTTGCGGTGTTGGTTGTGGCAGTGCCTTTACCGGGGGTGCCCGCGCTGAATTCAGACTCGCTCCAGCCGATGTTGGCATCGCTGAGGGAACCGCTCACAGCCGCCTCAGCGGGCAGCGTGAACGCCGAGAGGGACAGTGCGAGCACGCAGAGAAGCGCCGTGCCGCGCCGCAGCGCGCCGCTGTGTCTGCGCATGTACGCGCAAAGCGTCCCGAGGCGGGAAATCGCAAAGACCGCCGCCGGAATCACGATCAGGAGGAGCGCCGCCGCAGGTATTCTTATGCTGCCGTCCCCTGCGCGCCCCCCCGCAAATTTTGAGAGGCCGATCAACACCGTCCACACCGCCAGGATCCCGCAGAGATACCGAAGCGGCAAGGGCGTCTTTTTTCCTTCTGACTTCATAAAACGTTTCATCCCTTTCACTATTTACACATATCAGTCACAGTTCAGGGGCGCTGCGGACAGTGCCTCTGATACAGATTATTTTCCTTCTAAATACTGCTTTTTTCAGCCTTTCGTTCTCGCAGCAGGAGCGCGCCGCCGATCAGACAGCTGATGACGGCGAACCACTGTCCGTGTCCAAGACCGAGCCATTCCTTCGGCGTGTCGCGGAGAAATTCCACGAAGAAACGCAGGAAACCGTATGTAACCATGAAAATGGCATAGCGCATACCCGGATGGTCATTACGTTCTTCCATCCGCAACAACAGAGCAAGAATGCAGAAATCTCCGATGCTCTCCATCGCCTGCGTGGGCCAGAAAAAGCGGAAATCCCCCAGTACCATTTCCCAGCCGCCGCAGCAGCCGTTCAGAAAACATCCGAAGCGCATGAACGCGATCATGACCGCTACACAGGGGGCGCAGGCGTCAAGGCTCCGCCCCGGGCGCAGCCCGAACAGCAGACCAAGCAGACCCATCAGCGGGGGGATCAGGAATACAGAGCCGAAGAAGGATACGCCGCCCCATACGAAGCCGTTTTCCAGAAAACAAAGCAGCTTTGCGCCCGTAAGACCGCACAGCGCCAGAAGCAGCGTGAAGAGCAGCGCCTTCGGAACGCTTAGGGAATAGCGGTCCCTGTGCCGTACCAGCAGATAGCCCATGGAGAACCCGCCCAGAACGTACATCGTCCAGTACGTGGAAATATGGAGCGTACCGATGATGACCGTCGGTAACATATCGGAATCTCTCTTTCTACGTTATTTTGGCAGGGAGTGGCGGCCATACCCGCCACTCCCTGCGTCCCGTCCGATTTTCGGAGGATCGAACGGAAAGGGTTTGAGCCTTACTTCTTGGAATTCAAAACTGCCTGCAGCAGGGCAAGGGTCTGGTCGTCGTTGAACGCGTTTTCGCTGGAAACGTCGAATTTAACATTGTAGTCGTTGATGATCCGCAGCGCGCCGAGGTAGCCGTCCATATCCGCGGCGGCACCCTTGTTGGTGGACTTCATATATTCCTTGACCCCCGGATCGGCTGTCATCTTATCAAGCAGCGTAAAAACATCATTGACGCCATTGGGAGGCGTTTTCATTGCGTTCTTAAACTCTTCGCTGGTGACATAGTTGGAGTTTGCAAAGCCGACCATGGTACCGTACATCAGGGCAGCCGTGGGCAGCATGCCGTTTTCTTTCTTAACGGCGTCGATACCTTTAGTATTGAACGTGTTCAGAACGGATTCCGCAGTCATGCCCTTCGCCTTGGAGGCGACATAAAGGACGGTGGCGTTGGCGATCTGCGTGGGGTCGAGTTCATTGAGGTCCGTTTTTCCCGTCTTACGCAGCAGATCTGCCTTGAACTGATTAAACTCATCAGACTCTTCTCCGCCCATATAGCTGGCCAGTTTATTCACCGCGGCTTCCCCTGTGACACCATTGAGAAAACCGGTTTTAAACAGGTTGGAAAGGTTGTTGGCGGTATTTGCCAGCTCCACTTCGTGGCCGCTCAGATTGGACTGCGTGAATTTTTCGAGATTTGCCTTCTGCGTATCATCCAGATCGACCGACTGAGCGGGCAGGGCGATTGTTCCGTAAGTGCCGTTCGCGTACTTGTCCGTGCGGTACTTGACGGTGTTTCTCCAATCCGTGCCAAAAGCGTCGGACAGCCACTTCTCAACGACAGTCGCGTTGCCGGAAGTGCCAACAGCCTCGACATGTGCGTCCGTCTTAGTGACGATCACGCGGCCCGTCACACCGGGGTTCTCATACTTGCCGATCTCACCGGCGTAGATGATGTTCTTATACAGAGTCTCGTCCAGACCCTCGTTGGTGCGCTTAATGTAGCCGCCGTAGCCCACCGTGCCGATGCCGGCTAAAATGCCGATGATCGCGATGACCACAATAAGCTCCACCAGCGTAAAGCCTGCGCTGCCGCGCAGCTTGTTCCTCACTTGCTTTTTCATGTTGTATCCTCCTCAATATATTTGATTTCTTTTTGAGAATTATATGAACAGATGATTACTCTGTGGTTTCCTTTCCTGTCTTCCAGTTCAGCACGCCGTAGCCCACGATGCGCTTATCCGACAGCGGGTAGCGGTTGACGGCGACCTTGCCGCCGCTGTTGCCCTCGATGGTGTAAAGGTAATCGCCCTTCACGCACAGCACCGCGCCGACGTGGTCGGGGTCCTTGCCGCCGTCCGGGTCGTTGCGGCCGTCCCAGTCGAAAAAGACATAGTCGCCGGGGATGGGCTTATTGTTGGTGTCACCGCGTTCGCGCCACTGGCTCTTATCCTTGAATCCCTTCATGCCCTCATCCACGTCTGCGAATTTGGGCGGCGCGCCGTCGATGGAGGTTTTCTGCTGATCGGCTGCCCACGAGAGGAAGCAGCCGCACCAGGGAGTGTATTGGTTCCAGCCGGGGTGACCCTCGTAGCCGTCGATGTACCATTCGGAGAAGTATTTGTATCGGCTCGTATCCCCCTTGAGGATATTTCCCCTGCTGTCATACTGGTCCGCAAGCGTCTTTAAAAACGCGTAACGCGCTTTCTTTTCCGCATCGGTCAAATTGGGCTTTTTCAGCTCATCCAGCTTTTCCTTCGCCTCTTCTTTGCCAACGCTGTCACCCTCGATCTCGGTGCGGCAGAAGACGGAGGTGCTGTAGCTGTGCGCCGCGGTCGCGAAGGTGAAGGTCACGAGGCTGCCGTTCAGAATGACCTGCGCACCGCGCAGGTTGTCCAGCAGCACCTGATCGCCGCTCGTGCCGCTTGTGAGCTTGCCGCTGTTGTAGCGCAGCAGCACCGCGCCGGGAGTGCCGTCGGCAGTCTTTCCCTGTAGCTGCCAGCCGTCGGAGAGCGGCTCCACGCGGTAGATCTTGCCGCTGGCGGAGAGATCCTCCAGCGCGGAGAGCACGATGCGCACGGTCTGCTGCTCGCCCGCCTCCTTCTGCGTCGTTTGATGCACCCGCAGTCCGAGCAGCATCAGCGACGCTGCGGCTGCCAGCACGATGGAGCTGACAGCGACGGTCACCAGCAGCTCGACCATGGTAAAGCCGCTGTTGTTTCGTTTCATCCGCTCGCCTCCCCTTCCGCTGTCAAGTGGGTGATGGTGTAAGTGATGTAGTGGTGCGTGGCCTTGCTGACCCTGGCGGTGTACATCGTCGTTTTGGACGTTTCGTCAGGCGGTATCTCGGTCACGCTGTATTTGAGGTCCATACGGATCTTTGTCTCGATGCGAACGGCGGCGTTCGCGCAGGTGAGCGGAAAGGTGCAGGAATTGCTGTCGGTCTCGGTGGCTTTAGGGTCGTAATTGCAGCTGCTGACCGTTTCCGACACCTCTCCAAGATATGTAAGGTAAGCCGTTTTTGCATCTTCCTCTGCTGCCTCTTTCGTGTCACGCTTATTAGTGGAATACTCCAAAAGATGTACATCCTCCGCCAGCGCCACGAATTTTTCGATCTCGCCCTCCGCCTGATAGAGCTGCCGCGTCTGGCGGACGGACTCCTCCTGTGCCTGATAATTTTTCAGCGCCGCGGTGCAGACGGACACGGCGACAGCGCACAGCACCAGAACGACGATGAGCACATAGATCAACGCGTAACCGCCGTTGTCTTTCCAGAGCTTCTTCATGTGCCACCGCCTTTCGGCAACACGGCGCGGACATAGGTTTCCACTGTAACGAGCGGTTCCGTGGGCTTATCCGACACCGTGACGTGATAATAGGGTTTTCCGTCGACCTGCTCCGTTTTGACCGTCACGTTGGGGAAAGCGGGATTTGCCTCCGTGACGCCGTCCTTCATCAGGGTCTCCACGGCGGTACGGACGTTCAGATGGGCTTCCATTACGGCCTGGCTGTGGGCGTTGATCCGTCCTGCCAGAATGAGGCTCGTGCAGATGGGCGCGGAGATCAGGCCGATGATGGCGATCGCCACGACGACCTCCAGCAGCGAAAAGCCAGCTGTTCTCTCTTTCCCGATCTTTTTCATGCCTTGTCTCTCCCAATGGGTCAGTTGAAAATGTCTGTCTTACCGGTCGCGGGCGGCGTTACGCCCGGTTCCTCATAGGTGTTCTGAGCGGACGGCATCAGATACAGCGTCAGGGTCATCTGCCCGTCCAGCAGCTTCTTTTCGCTGTCGTAGTTGAAGGTGGCATACCGGATGGAGGTGATGCGCTCATCCGTTGCCAGCGCGTGCACCATGTTCTTGAACTCCCGATAGGAGGCGTGATAGTACACCGTCAGGTTCAAGCCCTCAAGGAGTGCGCCATCGCTCAAGGTCTGCATCGGCGTGATCTCACCGAAAGAAAACTCGATGTCGCCGCCGCTCCCGAAGCGCTGAAGGAAAATATCGTGCAGTTTCTGGGTGTAGCCCAGCTCCTTACTGCCGGTCCCCAGCGTTTTTTCCAGATACAGCAGGTAGAGGATCTGATCTTCTTCCTTCATATCCGCGGGGAAGTTCTCATAAAGCGCGGCGCGGCTTTCCTCGATCGCGGCCTCTGCCGGCTCAAGCTGATCCTGCACGTCCTTGTACATCTCGTTTTCGACGATGGTGGTTTGCAGCGCGGTGATCTGAGCATTTAACTGATCCCGCTCCATGACGTAAGCTTCACTGCGGGGGCGGTAGCCCAGAACATACACCAGAACGGCGACCAACAAGAGCAGGACTGACAGGACAGCCTTCCAGTTTCTACCGATCACTTTCACTGGCCCACCTCCACTTTCTCAACCTTGGCGTCGCGATCCAGACCCTTGCGCGTCTGCTCCGCCTGGATCAAGGACTCGTCATAGGACAGCACGACCGTCAGGTAATAGCGGTTGTCGGCAGGCTTCTGCGTCTGAGAAGCGCCGGTGTTGAAGATATCCGGGATGCCTGAGCCGCCGGTTTGATTTTTGAGTTGATTCATCAGGATCCACATCAGCAGATCGTTTTCATCCATGCCCGTGCTGCCGGAGGTGCCGGATGTACCGGAGGTCTGCTGATTCTTCCGCAGCAGCGCGTTGACCGCGGCCACAGTGGCGGCATCCCGCTGGAACGCCGCGCCGCTGTTGATCTCCTTTTGGAGCATCGCAAGGTCGAGCGCGGTGTTGACCGAGCGGAGCTCGCCCATTTCCTTGGCAAGATGGAGCGCAAGCTTGCCGCTCAGCGTCTGATTCTGCCGAATGAGCGCGATCGCTGCGTTGACATTCGTCTTGTTGTCGGTCAGGATATTCAGCAGGTTCGGCAGATATTTGTTCAGCATCACATCGTCGCTCTCATAGAACATGCGGTGCTGATCGGCGTTTTTCCAAATGTCGTCAAAGATCTTGTCGTACAGGATCTGGTCCTTTTCCTCACGGGCGATATCCTCGCGCATCAGCAGGAAAAACTGATACATGGCGGCAGGATCGTTTTGCAGCAGGGAGCGCAGCGCCGCCTTTTCCTGCGCGGCAGTGGCGCTCTTGAGCAGGCTGTCGAGCGGGAAGGAATACTGCTGCACCGGGCCGTAGACGGCTTGCAGCGCGTCCAGCTGGTTGGAGTTCAGGTATTGCAGGCTGAGACGCAGCTTTGCAATATCGGCAGACTCAATGCCAGAAGCAGAGGACGTGCTGCCGCTGCTGGGCGTGGCAGGCGTGACCGGCGTGCCGGAATTGCCGGGACGGCTCGGAACGCTGGGGGTGCTCGGCGTGCTCGGCGTCGTCGTGCCGGGGTTGCTCGGGGTGACGGGCGGGTTGGGATTGCTCGGCGTGCCGCCGGTGCCGCCTCCACTGCTGCCGCCGCCTCCGGGGAGCAGACCTTGCAGGAAATCAAGGTTATCGGGGGAAATGGTCATGCCGACCTTCTCCATCATGTCGGCGTAGCTTTCGATCTTCTGGATGGTCGCTTCGTCAACGCCCGCGGCACGCAGCAGCGGGAGCACGTCCTTGATCATTTTGCCGGTGATGCCGTTTGACGCGTTGGGGAACAGCTCATCGAGGGAATAGCCGCCCTCGGTGGGAGGTTCTTCCGTACTGCTTTCCGTGGTACCATCCGCTGCGCTTTCCTCCGTGCCCGGCACGGGGGACTCCTTCCCCGCTTCCTCGTACAGCGCAGCGATCATTTTGTCCGGGGAGTAGGCTTCCTTCGGGCCGATGGTCAGGCTGGAAACGGTGTTGAGGGTCATAAAGGGCACGTCGCGCAGCGCCACGAGGAAATAAGCGGCGTCCTCCTTGCTCTGGAAGGCGACCTGCGCCGCAAGACACAACTCGGTCGTGCTCAGAGCGGTCACCGTTGACTTCTTGGGGAGCTTTGCCTCCAGCTCGCCCAGCACCAGTTCAAGGTTGTCGTTATATGTCCGAACGGAGTCGAATACGGTGTCCCAGTCAGCGCTGTAAGCGTCGTACATACTCGAATAGTTGTGGTAGTTCTCCGCGCAGCCCGCGTTCTGCTGGGCAAGCGCCGTCAGGCGGTCCTGCTGTGCGCGCAGACCGTCCAGCTCCGTGCTCCACGACAGCTTGGAGGTCAGCAGCAGCAGTACGGACGCCGTCAGCGCCGCGCCGCCAAGGAACACAAGACCGTACTGCCACGCGCGGTTGATGGGTGCGCGCGCGCCGGTGATGTGGTTCAGCTCCGGGTCGCCGAAGTCAAGGGCGGTGAGCGCCGCGCCCTGACAGAGCAGCCACTGCGCGCCGTAGTCGGTCTCCGCCATTTCGACGGGGACATTCAGCAGCGACGCGAGCGCCGGGGCAAGCCCCGCCTCCTTCGCCTGACCGCCGGAAAGCACGGCGCTCGTCAGGCGGGCGCGGCCGGGCATGGCGGAGAAGTAGTCGAGCACGATGCCCGCCTCATTGAGGTCGTCCTGCTGGGAATAGCCCCGCTGCAGCAGACGCTGCAGCTTGACCTGCCCGTTGTGGACGAAGGTCAGCAGCAGCAGCTCGCTCTCGGCGTTGATATAGAGGCAGACGCCGTCGTCCGTATCCGCGGAGGACTTCGCGTGCTTTGGCAGGGCAAAGTCCGCGTCCACGGCGGTGGCGTGGCTGTGACCGCAGAAATCGACGGCGGCAACGCTCAGCCCCATGCTGTTGGCAAGGGCGTAGTAGCGGTGGAGCATCGCGCGCGGCACCGCCCAGAGCTGCACGCGCAGATGACGCGCGTCCTCGCGCGCCTCAACGCCCACGCTCTCCCACGAAAGCTGATACTCGCCCGGGTCGATGGGGAAATACTCGTCCATATTCGCCAGCAGCATCTGACCGAGGCGCTGCTGCTTTTTCACCGCGGGGACGGTGACGCTCTCGCTGATGACCTGCGTGGAGCAGAGCGAAAAGACCACCTTACGGCAGCGGCGGAACAGCCCCTGCCGCAGAACCGGCTCCATCGCGTCCCGCAGGGCGTCCAGCCCCACGAGCTGACCGTCCTCGACCGCGTTCGGCGGCGTGGGCAGGACGACCCGCTCGGAAATGGCGTCGCTGCCCAGCGTCATCTGGGCGATGCGGATCTCCCGCTCGGTGATCTGCACCACCAGCGCCCTGCCGCTCAGCTTTTGCTTGCTCATAAGTGTTCCCTCCCGGACTGTGGGAATGGCACAGCCGTCCCGAAGAACGGTTCTGCCCCTCCCACAGGCTCTTGTTTTTCTCTCGCGGGCAGGTCCGCGCCTGCCCTTTTCTCTCCCGTGTTACAGCCCAAAAAGGCCAAGATACGCCGCGATGAGCCGGTCGCCCCACAGCGCCGCGACCCAGATGCCCGCGGCAAGATACGGCCCGAACGCCAGCTTGCGGGGCGCGCCGCGTTTCATGCGGATTGAGTGGATGATCGCACCGGAAACGCTGCCGAGGATCATCGCAAGCAGGATGCGCTGCCAGCCGAGCAGCAAGCCCGCCGCCCCCATCAGCTTCACGTCCCCCATGCCAAGGCCATTGCCCTTCGTTACGAACCACAGCAGGAGGAAAAAAACGCTCACCGAGAACATGCCGATGAGATACGTTTTCCAGTGCGCGGTATCGCCTGCAAGCTGCACCGCGCCCAGCAGGAAGATCGCAAGGTTCACCCCGTTGGGGATCTCGAAGGTGCGCCAGTCGATGAGCGCCACGACCGTCAGCAGGGAGAACAGCAGCGAATACAGCACCGCGCGCAGCGGCTCGGCCTGATACAGCCACGCCGCGAGCAGCCACGCGCCGCCGCTGAGCGCCTCGACCACGGGGTACTGGGCGGAGAGCCTTGCGCCGCAGGCGCGGCACTTTCCCCCCTGCGCAAGGTAGCTCACGACCGGCAGCAGCTCATACCAGTGCAGACGGTGGCCGCAGGCCATGCAGTGCGACGGCGTTTTCACAAACTCCTCCCCGCGCGGCAGGCGGAAGATCAGCACGTTGCAGAAGCTGCCGACGCACAGACCCAGCGCCGTCCAGAGCAGCAGCAAAAGACAGGTCATGGGGGAAACTCTCCTTTTTGGTCAGGTCAGGGGTGTTCCCCCGCCCGGTGATAGGGACGCCGGACGGGGCGTTGTTTCTAAGTGCTTGGGGTGGTGCGGGGGTGGGGGTTATTTCGAGGTCTTCGCGGTCAGCGCCCACTTCGCAGTAGATGCCTCCCACGTTGCACTGCTGGCGGTCTTCAAAGTGACAGTACCGCAGTAGTCAGAGATTTTGACTTCGGTGCCAGTAGTGTCTGCCGCCGTATAAACCTTAGCCTTGTCGGAAGCAGATGTGAATTCGATCTTGGTGACATTAACATCGGGAGTGCCAGTAGTATCATCCGCGACCTTCTTATCGGTATAAGCAAAGACAGCGGCGGTCTTGACAGAGTCGAGCTGGGTGTAGTCAGCAGCCTCGTTGGCCTTCTTGATGTAGCCGGAGTAAGCGGGAACGGCGATACCGGCGAGGATGCCGAGGATCGCGATGACGACGATCAGCTCAACGAGGGTAAAACCGGACTTGGAACCAAACTTTTTCATAGGAGTTTTCTTCCTTTCTTTGTTTTGCGTCGGATTTTTATATCATCGCCATGCGGCACGGGCCCCTATCTCCCGCTCCTGAATACACGGCTTGGATATACGGATTTACAGGTATTTGTCGAAGGCCTTGGTCATGTTGATCATCGGCAGGTAGATGGCGAGCACGATGATGACGACGAAGACCGCCATGAAGATGATGATGGCAGGCTCCATCAGGTTGAGGAGCTTTTTGGTGGCCTCCTCTACTTCTTCATCATAGTAGTCGGCGACCTTGCCCATCATGCTTTGCAGGTCGCCGGTCTCCTCGCCCACGCCGACAAGATTCGACACCATGGGCGGAAAAATACCCGTCCGCACGAGGCTCTCCCGCAGGGGCGTGCCCTCGGCGACCATGCCGCGCGCGTCGCGGATGGCCTCCAGATAGTAGATGTTGCCCATGTTGCTGGCGGCGAGGTCCATGCTGTCCGTCAGCGTCAGGCCGGAGCCGATCAGCACCTCCATCGTGCGGCAGAAGGTCGCGCAGGCGGTCTTGACTGTCAGGTTGCCCACCACGGGGGTCTTGCGGGCGAGCCAGCCGAAAAAGTGCTTGCCCTTGTTGGTCCTGTGAAACAGGACGCCGCCCACGATCAGCGCTGCCAGCACCAGCAGCGGCACCCACCACCAGGACTTGAACCATTCGCAGACCGCCATCACGCCGAGCGTAATCTTGGGCAGCTCCGCGTCCATATCCTCAAAGGTTTTGAGGAAGTTGGGGATGATCTTCGTCATCATGACAATCAGCACGATGATCATGACCACGATCAGCACGCAGGGGTAGATCATGGCGCTGGTCACCTTGCTCTTGGTGCGCTTGCTGCGGTCGAAATAAAGCTCCATCTGGCGGAAGGATTCCTCCAGATTGCCGGAGGATTCGCCCGCGGCGACCATGTTCACCAGAATGGCGGGGAAGATCTTGGGATGGCGGCGCATGGAAGTAGCAAGCGATTCGCCCTTTTCCACGTCCGCCTGCATTTCGCGGATGGCGGCGCGGAGCTTTTTATTGCCGGTCTGCTGACCGAGCATGGAAAGCACGGACGCGACCGACACGCCCGCGCGCAGGATGGACACGAACTGACGGCAGAACACCGCCATGTCCTTCGCCTTGGGCTTGCCGAGGAACGGGATCTCGATATCGCGGTTGAGGGTGGTCTGCTCCTTAATGTCTAAAATCGTATAACCGGCGCCGCGAAGGGAGCTTTTCGCGGTCTCGATGGACGACGCATCCAGAGAGGAGCGGACGCGCTTTCCGTTTCGATTGATCGCCGTATAGTTGAATCCGGGCATGGAGCCGCCCTCCTTTCTCAGGTCTGCCGCCCTGTCTTGAATTTATCAGGCTCGTTGGCGGCGGCGAGGGCAGTCTCCAGCGAAATCACGTGACGGTCGACAAGATCCTCCAGCGCGTCGTCCAAAAGCTGCATCCCGTACCGCTTGCCGGTCTGGATGGCGCTGACGATCTGGAAGGTCTTGCTTTGCAGGATCATGCTGCGAATGGCGGGGGTGACGACCATGATCTCGAATACCGCCGTGCGGCCGCCGCCGATCTTCGGCAGGAGGGTCTGGCCCACGGCACACTCCAGCACGTCCGCCAACTGGATGCGGATCTGGTTCTGCTGCTCGGCGGGGAACGAGTCGATGATACGGTCGATGGTGTTGGCGGCGCCCTTGGTGTGCAGCGTGCCGAACACCAGATGGCCCGTTTCGGCGGCTGTGATAGCGGTGGAGATGGTCTCCAGATCGCGCATCTCGCCGACTAAGATCACGTCGGGGTCCTGACGCAGCGCAGCGCGAAGTCCCGCGGCAAAGCTGCCGGTGTCCGCGCCGACCTCGCGCTGGTTGATGATACATTGATCGCTCGCGTGCAGGTATTCGATCGGCTCCTCCAGCGTGATGATGTGGCGGCGCTGGGTGTGGTTGATGTGGTCGAGCAGCGCCGCGAGCGTGGAGCTTTTGCCCGAGCCGGTGGGGCCGGTGACGAGCACCAGTCCGCGGGGTTTATCCGCCTGCGCCACCACCACGGGCGGAAGGCCCAATTCCTCGGCGCTCGAAATGCGCAGCGGCAGCAGGCGAAGCGCCAGCGATGTCATGCCCCGCTGACGGAACACGTTGCAGCGCATACGCACCAAATCGTGATAGGTCACGGCGAAGTCCGCCTCGCCCATTTCATGAAATTCCTTGAGAAGTCCGGGCGTGATCAGCTCCTGCACATAGGCGGTGGTATCCGCCTCGGTCAGCGGGTCCTCCCCAAAGTTGGTCAGCTCGCCGTCCAGTCGAAAAATGGGGGGCTCCCCCACCGTGAGGTGAATGTCGGAGGCGCTGCGCTCCAGCGCGTCATGAATGAGTGTTTCCAGGTCGATCATGCGCCGTCCTCCAAAGGATGAGTTTCTTCCGCCACATTTTCAACGCTGATGCGCTGCATCTCGCTGATGGAGGTCGTTCCCTCCAGCACAAGGCGGCGGGCGCTTTCGCGGAGGGTGTGCATCCCCTCGGCGATGGCAGTCTCCCGCAGCGTGCCCGTGTCGCAGCGGTGGGAGATCATCGTGCGCATACGGGGCGTGATCTCCATGATCTCGTAAATGCCGATCCGGTCGAAATATCCGGTACCGGCGCAGCGCTGGCAGCCCACCGGCTCGTAAACCTCGGCGCTGTCCTTCTCCTCCGGCGTCAGTCCCAGATATTCCAACTCATGCTCTAAAAGAACGTGCCGCCGCTTGCAGTTGGGGCAAAGACGGCGCACAAGGCGCTGGGCGATGATGCCGGTCAGCGCGTCGGCGATGAGGTAGCTTTCCACACCCATGTCCAGCAGGCGCGTGACGCTGCTGGCGGTGTCGTTGGTATGCAGCGTACTCACCACGAGGTGACCCGTGATGGACGCCTGCACCGCGATGGACGCCGTTTCCCGGTCGCGGATCTCGCCGATCATGATAATGTCGGGGTCCTGACGCAAAATGGAACGCAGGGCGTTGCCAAAGGTCAGGTTCGCCTTGGGATTCACCTGCACCTGATTCACGCCGTCCACGTTCGCCTCCACGGGGTCCTCCACCGTGACGATGTTCACCATGTCGCTGTTCAGCTCGTTCAATGCGGTGTAAAGCGTGGTGGATTTACCGGAGCCGGTAGGTCCGGTGACCAGCACGATCCCGTTGGGATGGCGCAGGATCTCGTCGAATTTTTCCAGTTCCGCCCCCGTCAGGCCAAGGGCGCGCTTACTGCGGCGCAGCGCCTTTTTCTGCGTCAGTCGCATCACGCACTTTTCGCCATAGACCGTGGGGAGCGTGGAAACACGCACATCGTATTCCCGGCGGTCCACCAGGATGGAAAAGCGGCCGTCCTGCGGTCTGCGCTTTTCGGAAATGTCCAGATTGCTGAGGATCTTAATGCGCGCGATGATGGCGGGCAGCAGCTGCAGGTCGTAAGTGGCGGTGGTGTACAGCACGCCGTCCACTCGGCAGCGAACCCGGACCTTGTCCGGTCCGGACTCCACGTGGATATCGGAAGCGCGTTGGCGCACCGCCTGCTCCACAAGGGAGTTCACCAGCACCACCACGGGGGAGGCGTTGACATCCTCCTGAAAGACCTGATCTTCCAGAGAGGCGCTCTCCCGCTCGTTGGTCTGGGTGTAAAGCTCGGCAGCCTCCTGCATCTCCTCGCTGCCGTAGCAGCGGTCGATGGTCACGAGAATGTCGGATGTTGTCGCTAAAAATGGCTTAATGCGACACTTGCTGGCAATGGCGACCATGTCGCGCCCCTTCATGTTCATGGGCTCGTTCATGGCGACATACAGCGTGCCGCTGTCCTCCGGATCAAACTGGAAGGGCATCATTGTATATGTACGCAGGATATCCGGGCGAACCGCCTGTCGGACATCCATGGGGATGGTCATTTCGTAAAGGTGCACCACGGGGGTGCGGGTCAGCGAGGACAGGGCTTCGATGACCTGTTCCTCGGGCAGGATGGCGCGCTCTAAGATCAGCTCGCGGATGGACTTGTTCGTTTCCTCCTGAGCACGACGCAGCTCGTCCGCCTGTTCCGCGGTCAAAAGCTGCTGTTCCAGCAGGTATCGCAGGAGCTTTTCGTTCATGCGCGCCCTCCTTTCTCTTGTTTTTTCGGGGCAGAAATTATTTTTGAATCAGTGCTTTTCAAAACTGTGAGACGACAGACCCGCCAGGCTCTCAAACGCGAATGAGCCGCTGCCGCGCCTAACGTCTCTTTTTTTATGCTCCCCCTCCCCCGGCGGGGCGGAATTGCCCCGCCGGGAAGAGGTGGTCCGAATCATTGCTTTGTCTTACGCTGTCAAATTACTTGACATTGATGATGAGGTTCGCGCTGGCGCTGCGGGTGTTGTAGTTGACCGTCACCTTCTGACCGGCAGGGTCAGCGAAGCTGTTGATGCTCAGATCGCCAAACTTCGCGATGAGGTTCGCAAGCTCGGTCACGGCCTCGAGAGAGGTCTTGGCATTGCCAAGCGCCGTGAGGTCGTTCTCCGTCAGCGTCACACCGTTGAGGGTGATGCTCGCGCTGTCGGGCAGCAGGTTCTGCGCCTTGGCAACGATCTTGCCGAGGTACTGCGCAACATAAGTGTCGCCCTTGCTGCCGACGATGTCCTTCATGGTCTGGCTCGTGAGCGCGGCGGCAAGCTCGCTTGCCTTCTTGGTCTGGATGCCATTGGCGGCATCGAACTTCAGGCTGTTGAGCAGGTCGATCTTCTTCTGAGCCTCCGCCTTTTCAGCAGAGCCGTCGTTCAGGATGGAAGAAACATCGATCGCGCCAAGCTTATTATTCAGCTTTTCGGCAAGCTTTGCCTTGCCCTCGTCCTTGATGGTGGGCTTCAGGTTATCCAGCGCAGAAGCATTGGCGGCCTTCTCAGTATCGAAGGTGAGACCCATCTGCACGAGCGCGCTGTAGATCAGGTAATTCTTGAGACCGGGGTTCTTCGCCAGTAGATCCTTCAGCGTGGCGGAGGAATTCAGCGCAGTGTCAAGCTCCTTGGTCGCAGTGTCAACGATCTCCTGCTTGAGGGCATCGCTGAAGGGCTTACCGCCCTTACCGGAGAGCGTAATCGTGGCGCCAAAGCCTCCCTTGGTAACATGAGCCTTAATCTCGGGTTGAGCAAGCAGGAAGTTGATGTCAGCGACCGACTGGATATCCAGCGTTACGCCGGCAGGCTCGAAGGTGACCGCATCAAACCCCTTAACAAGATCCTTCGCATCTTTCAGCGTACCGCTGTTGTTCGCCTTATCGACGATCCACGCCTCGTTGATCATCTTCTCCGTCAGCTTCTCGCTGATCTGGTTCTCGATCAGAGCGTTCACATCAAGCGCGTTGATGTCCTGCTCGATCAGAGGCCACACGGCGTTGATGAGGGCGGTGTTGTCAAGACCCTTGAGGGTGCCGCCGCTGGTGGTAGACTTAACGATCTCCGTCCAGTTGGTATCGACCCAGCTCTCCACCACGGGCATCAGAGCATTTTCGATGCTTTCGACAGTGGTGTTCGTCAGCTTGATGTCGTACTTGGCAAGCGCTTCCGTGACCTCTTTGTAGAGGGCGGGGATCTCCTTCTGCAGACCCTTCTTGGCCTCAGCGACGACCTTATCCTTGGTGCCGTCGTTATAGGTGAACTGCGCGGCGATCTGGTCGAGGCCGTCGTTATAAGCCTTCTGGATGTCCTTGCTGATGTTGAGACGCAGATAGTTCTCATTGCCCTCGTACTTGTACTCGAGCAGACCGTTGCTGTTGAGCTTCGGCGTCACGACGAGCTTATAGTTGTAGGTGTAATTGTCGGTCTTCGCCTTGATGTCCGCGTTGGCAGAGCGATCAAAGTTCACCTTCAGGTCGATATTGAACTCGAACTTGTCGGTGTAGGCAGTACCCTGCGCCTTCATCTGCTTGTAGATCTCCTTGGAGATGGCAGTGCCGAGCTCCTTGGCGATCTGGGACTTGCTGCCCTCGAGGGTGGTGTTGCCGTCGCCGACCTTGATGGTGGCGTAGGTCTTACCGTTGAACACAACGTCCACATTGCCGCAGACATAGTTGCCCTTGCCGTCGTGGAAGTTCGCCCACAGGCTCTTGCCCTCTTTCTTGAGAAGGTCGACGACCTGCGTCTTGATCTCGCTCAGGGACTTATTGGTGAGCACGATGCCGGTCTCGGACTCGACAGCGTTCTTAACGCTGGTCAGGAAACCGTCGATATCGTCGGGAGTGGGCTTGCTCGTGGTGCCGGTGATGATCGCGTTGGCGAGCTTGTTCGCCTGCTCGATGGCGGAGACGACCTGGCCGTCCTTGACCTCGAGAGCGACGTTCCAAGTGACCTCGCGCTCAGCCTTGGGGTCACTGGGGAAGTTCGCCTTCACATCCTCGACCTTGACCATATCCTTGACAATGTTCTTGACCTGCTGGAGCTGCGCGTCCGTCAGGTACTTGTTGTCCTTGTTGACCTGATCAACGGCGCTGACAACGGCGTTCTTCATGTCGCTGAATCTGTCGTTGACCTGCTTGACGGACTTGAGAACGGCATTGCCGATCAGGTCCTCGGAAACGACCACGGGCGCCTTCGCCTGCCAGACGGCGTACAGGGTGATAATGGGATAGTTAGCGGTCAGCGTGATGGTGCTGTTCGCGGGGTACGTCGCAGCCGTGGCGGTCTTTTCCGTCGCCCAGCCCAGGAAGGTGTAGCCGTCGCGGGTGGCGGTAGCGGTCACGGGGAAGCTGTAAGTGGTGCTCGTCGTCGTCATGGAGACGGGAGACGCACCGTTCAGCGTGCCGCCGTTGGCGTCAAAATACAGGGCGTAGGTGTAGGCAGTCACAGGGGGGTTCACCGGGGGATTCACCGGGGGATTCACGCTCGGGGTGTTATCCGGCTTCGCGTTCTGCACGAGGTAAGACATACGGTAGATCACCGCTGCCACCTGCGCACGGGTAGACAGATCGTTCGGGCGGAACGTGCCGTCCTCAAAGCCGTTGACCAAGCCGTGACGCTGGCACTGCTTGACCGCGGCGAGCGCATATGCGGGGATCGCGTTCTCATCGACCATGACGGAGACGGAACCGGTCTCGGGCAGAGTCACCTTCCAGGCCTTGCGATAGAGGTCGAGGTAACGCTCGATCATGGTGCACATCTGCGCACGGGTGATGGGATCGTTCGGGGCGAACTTGCCGTTGCCCACGCCGTCTACGATCCTGTTGGCAGCCGCCCAGTTGATGGCATCAGTGTACCACTCGCCGGGAGCCACATCGGTGAATGCGCTCTGGCTGCGATCACCCTTCGCACCGTGGAAACGGAACAGGACCGTGACGAACATCGCACGGGTCATGTTATCCGCGGGGGCGAAGGTCTTGTCCGCGACGCCGTTGAAGTAACCCTTCGACGTCACATAGTCTACGAACTGGTAGTACCAGTCGGATCTGCTGACGTCCGTGAAATCGTCAGCTTTTTCCGCCAGCGCTGTGGGCACCAGGGAAAAGACGATGCACAATGCCAGCAGAGCACTCAAGATACGCTGCTTTTTCATCTTCTTAACCACTCCTTTTTTTTACTGATGATCTTCGAGTACCGCAAAAGGGTGTCAGCGTTTCCGCCCCAAGCGCTGCTCGCAGCATCCAAAACCTGTCCCTGTCCGGGCGTGCGGATAGACGCACGTACTGACAGTAATACAGTCTACATAAAGTCTATCAGATATTTTCTCTTTTTGCAAGCAGTTCTTGCTTTTTTTTCTATATCCTTCCAGGGGTCTTACATTCGAAAATGAATCGCCGCGAATTGCTCGGACAAGTCTCACGTGAGACCGCCCTATCCTTCTTCAAAACAGGAGAACGCCGGATAGTAGCGCAGCGGGATGGGCTGTCCGAGCGCGGCGGAGCGATTCTTGAGGATCTTGAGCTCCAGCTCGCGGGGGTCCTTGCGCTTTTCCTCGTCGATGTTGAAGCCGGGTCTGCCCGCCCCGCGCGCCTGAAGTCCCATCAGCACGTCGGCGGAGTAGTCGATGCCGCCGGATTCCTTGAAGGCGTTCATGGAGACTTCCAGATTATAATTCTCGCGGTTGAAGGAGGAAATGGCAAGGATGGTCAGCCCGTGCTGGCGCGAGAGCTTTTTCAGCGCGCAGACGATGCGGTCAAGGTTCTGCTTGTCCGTGAAATGGACGTCCACCGGGGCGATGATCTGGAGATAGTCGATGAGCACCACCGGCTTTTGTCCGGTCTCGGCTATGTGGCGCGCGACCTCCGCGCGGATGTAGTCCAGCCCCGTTTCGTGGTCGCCCTCGCGGAAATAGAGGTGCTTTGCATAGGAGGCGTAGCGCGTCTGCGCCAGCTCCAGATGCGCGAGATCCTGCGCACTGTAGCCCGCCCAGCGCCTGCCGTCTAAAACACCGCGCGCGGTCTTGGCGAGGCGGCGGCGCGCGGAGGTGTCGAGCAGGAAGGATTCGCGGGAAACGGAACGAGCCATCAGCTCCCATGTCATCATTTCAAGGGAGAAAATGAGAACGTCGCGCCCCTGCATGGCAAGCTGATCGGCGATCTGCATACAGAAGGCGGTCTTGCCCAGCGAGCTGACCGCACCGATCACATAAAGTCCGTCGTAAAGTCCGCCGTCCAGCGTCTGATCCAGCCCCTCAAAGCCGGTTTTGAGCGCGGGGCGCTTTGCCTGCGCCTCGATATAAGCGCGGAATGCCTCCATCTGCCCCGCGGCGGAGGTCTCGGCATAGGGGGGCGGCTGCTGCGCCTGCCGATCCTCGACCGCCTGCGCCAGAAATCGCGCTGCGCCCTCGCGGTCGGCGCAGAGAAATTCGTTCAGATCCTTGCCGATGGGGACTCCCGGACAGCGGTACAGCCACGGAAATTCCTCGGCGAGGGCTGCTGCCCACGCTTCCCCTGCCGCGTCGTTGTCCGTCAGCAGCAGGATGGGGGCGGGTCGATCCAGTCCGCGCAGCAGAGCCGCCGCCTTTTCGCGGTTGCCCGCGCCGTTCAGCGCGGCGGCCCGATAGCCCAGCTCCTCTGCCGAGAGCGCGTCAAAGGCGCCTTCCAAAAGGAAGACCGGCTCTTCCCCGCCCGCAGTCAAAAGCTCCGGCTGGAAGAGCGGCGAAGGCTGCCCCTTCTCGTTGAGATAGCGCTTTTCCGCGACGGCGCGGCGCACGCAGCGCCCGTTTTCGCATGGCAGCACCACGCAGTCATGCTCAGGGTCGTAGCCAAGGCGGAATCTCGTCACCGTGGCGTCGGAAAGCCCGCGTTTGGCAAAATAATCGGTTTTTCGGCGGTGAGAAAAGCAGCTTTCGGGGTAGGAGGCGGGCAGCGTTTCCCTGCTCAGGCGGTCAGCGGGGCGCGCCTCTCCCGCGTCGCCGTGCCCGTAGCGCTTGCTCGCAAGCGCCAGCGCGTCGTGCGGCGAGGTGAGGTTTTCGTCGATCGCCAGCAGATCGAAGAGATCATAGTCCGCGCCGCAGGCAAAGCAGTGTACCTTTTGCCGCTTTGCGTCGTATCCCATGGAGGGATCGCGGTCGAGATGCTTTGGATTCAGGCAGCGAAAGCGCTTTTGCGGGTCAATGCCCCGGTCGTAGAGATAGTCAACGATGCGGGGGCGCAGGTCGTTAAAGGTGTCCGGCATAGGATCGCCTCCTTTTCTTGTCGTTATTATAGCATAAGACCCCGCGGAGGAGTGATTCCCGCGAGGTCTGTAAGATATCTTAAGATATCAATAAGGGGATTTTCGGTAAAAAAAGAAAATCCGAAAAAAATTAGATGAAACAAATATAAAAGTATGATTCGACAGAAAATATCTGTATAAAAGTTTGAAAAACATGGAAAAATGGCTTGGGTGATTTTGGGTCTCCTGCACGACTTGAGGTCGGCTTTGCACGAAATGAAGTCGTCTTAGCACGGCTCGAAGTCGGAATTGGACAGGCTGTGACCCTCGTTTTTTTCACAGGATGGGCACAGACGGTGGAGAACTTCCGGAAAAAGTGGGCGATTTGGCGGGAAAAACGGCCTTTTGTCGTCAAATTTCCTCTTTTTGTGAATATCTTTTCCACGGATGCTTTGCATTCTCTTCCGCGCGCGGCGAGAATTTCGGTGAATTCAGACGTGGTTTCGTGCAGTTGCTGAGGGGTCACTGCGTGCTCTGGGGCGGCTTTTTAGCGGGCTTTTTCTTCGCCTCAAGCTGCTTGACTGTCTTGTTTTTTTCGATCTGCTGGATGTAGCTCTGCATGGTGGCGTCAATGCCGACGTTCATCTTGCCGCCGAGGAAAGTATTGATGTCGTCATAGTCGAAATCCATGTGGATCGAGCCGCCCGAGACGTCCTCGATCTCCTCCACTGCCTTATTGAACGGGCGGATGATCGCCTCGTCATAGTTGCGGTTTTTGACGTCCTCCTTGGTCGGCAGGCCGATGTAGTGGATGATGTCCTGAATTTTTACGCGGAAGCTGCCGTCGTCATCGACGGGCGCTTTCCGCGCGCGGTAGAAGAGATAAAACGCCATGCGGTAGGCATTTTCGCTCAGATGACCCATCCAGTCGGGGATCAGCTGGTAATACTGGGTCAGGAAGTGGCGCACGTTCTCGGCGAAGGAAATGCGCACCTCGCCGGTGTACTTTTTGATGGATGCCTCGGTCGCCAGATGGGTGATATAAAAGGATTCAAAATACTTTTTGAAGGATTCCGCGGTGATCTTCATGCCCGTGATGGACTGCATATCCTTCTTGATCTGGCGGTAGGCGGCGTCTCTGGAGCGGAGCCCCGCCCAGTCCATGTACTCTTCAATGGAGAAGGTCGCGGTGTTGTTTCGCCAGTTGTCAGCGTTGCCGCGCATCAGAGTGTAGATCAGCAGGCGGTGCGCCGTCCAGGAGAGATTTTTCGTGTATTCCGCGACGGCCTCAAAGATGATGGTCATTTCATAATCCTTGTTGCGGTAGCGGATGTTCTGGTTGCCGTAGGCGTCAGGCTCGGAATAGGTCACGGTGATGCCGTTGGAGGAGGGATGAAATTCCCTGCCGCGCTTCATATTCGCCCAGACGCCGCAGATGAAATAGGTGGCGGGGCTGTTGCCCAGCACATCGTATTCCTGCACCCTCGCGGTGACGGTCTTATCAAAAATATCCAGCAGCGTGGCGGCGAACGTGACGGTCTCCGACGCGCCGATGGTCACCGCCTCTGCCACCGCCTCCGGCGAAGACAGATCGTGTGTCTGAAGATAACTGTCCATCAGGGGGTAAATGTCGCCGAAGTCAAAGACGTTCATCTGATTTTTGAACTTTCTGGGGTGCTCTTTTTCCAGCGGCTTCAGCTTGTTGTATGTATCCAGCATTTCCTGAAACTGTTCGGATTCCAGAAAACGCAGGGGGGTGTCCTTCAATTGCTCTGCCGGTTCGGGGAACTGGGACATGGTGCGACCCTCCTTTTGCGAAAAGATTGCTTTTTTAGAACCTTAGTATAGCATAAGTTGAAAAAAAGGGAAAGAAAAAGTTTTTTTCGCAAATTGCGAGAAAAATATTTTCATCGCTCGGACAGGTCTCACGTGAGACCTGTCCGAGCGGCGCGTTATTTGTCCGTCAGCAGCGGCTGCCGTTGATGATCTTTCGGATCTGGCGCTCGCTAAGGCGGAATTGGGCCGCGAGACTTCGGTAGTTAGAGCCATTAAACATGGCGCGAATGTCCCGATCGCGGGCGCCGCGCTCCAGCGATTCCCGCTTGGGAACGTACAGCGTTTGTCCGCCGCACAGCAGCGTCAGGTGGACGAACGCCTCCATACCGATGGCGTCCACGATGTCTCGGTACTCCTCCGGGATATCGTCCGTGCGGATGTGGCGGGCAGGGGGGATGCAAGTGGTAGACATAACATTTTTCTCCTCTCTGAAATCAGGTGTGAAACAGGACGAGTTCCTAAGTCTCACGTGTGACTTGTCCGGCTTTGTCCAAAGAACTGTTTCTACCATTCAGCGCCGCCGAGGGAGGCGTTGTATCCTTCGATCAAACAGAGCGGAAAATTTCTCCCCCGAGAGAGGATGCCATTTGCAAAAGAGAGAGAAAATTGTCCGAGCGTCTTCGCTGCCGTTCTGAGCTTTTCCGGAGTGATGAGAAAAAGGGCGGAAGACCGACTTGGAAACGTGCAGTTCGCCGTATGTGATTTTCGGAATTCCGACGTGCTCTCGTGCATGATGTTTTAGGCAGATGTTTGGGAAAGTACGACTTGAAAACGTGCAGATGAGAAGAAAATCAGTTCCAAGAGATTGGATATCGGCGCGTGATTAAAACACCAGATGTAGTGAATTTGGACAAGTCTCACGTGAGTTTTTGTGGGAAGGCGTTCCGATTTCGGCAAGAAATCGAAAGAAGTCTGCACGAAACCAAGTCGGAAATCAGCTGGAACAGGGAAGCGTGGGTGCACGAAACTAAGTCGGAATTTGTCAGAAGCAGGGGAGAGCGCTGCACGAAATCGAGTCGGAATTCGTCGGGGAAAGGGGAAAGCGGGCGCACGAAACCAAGTCGGAACTCGTCGAGAAGATGGAGGAGATGCCGCACGAAACCGAGTCGGAATTCGGCGAAAGCGGGGGAGAGGCGCTGCACGAAATCAAATCGGATTTCACCGGAGCGATCACCGCTGATCGGGGCAGGGGAGGGGGAGGCCTTTTTTCCCCGGTGCGGCGTAAAGCCCTTCGCGCAGAAGATGACCATTTACCTCAAATTGAGATCGTTGCGATGGTCGGTGCGTTCTATCGCCTGCTTGACATGGTGCACGAATTTTCAATGCTGCGCACGCGCTCGGTGTGGAGGCAAAAGAGATCGCGCAGTATGCCGACAGATGTATGTTCTGTGTGTCCGAGGATTTTGGCGCGCCGATCGGCTCACTGGTCTGCGGGAGCAAAGAATTCATTTATGAGCTTCGCCAGACGCGCCGCCTGCTCGGCGGAGATCTGCGCCAGGGCGGCGTTACCGCTGTCCCCGCGATCTATGCGCTGCGGCACAACATTCTCCTTTTGAACGAGGATAACCGCCGAGCGGAGAAGCTTGCCGAGGCGATTCAGGGCTTGGACGAGACCCGCGTTCGTCGGGTGTTCCATCTGGGAATTTCTGAAGAGGACTACGGTAAGGACAATTCAGATCTTCAAGACCGTTGACTGCGAAATGACGCAGTAAACGGCAGAGCGCAAGGATAAGAGCGATCCCCGAACCGGTCTGACAATGAACGGTTCGGGGATCCTTTTGTATTTATGGACTTGGCGGGCTTTACCGGGGGAGGGGAGGGAGGTCGGCTGCTTTTTTGCTTTTTCAGTATTGCGATGCGCTCCCGCGCGCGTTACGACGGAAGTTCGTGCTTGAGGTTGCGAAGATGCAGATAGACCGTGTTCTTTGAGATCCCCAAACTGGCGGAGACATACACGACTGCGTCCTTGATGTTGAAGATGCCCTGTTGGTAGAGCTGGCGGATGATCTCCTTATTGCGGTTGGTGGAGGGAATATTCGGCGATGCAGAAACGCTCTCTCTCGCCTTTGCCATCGCGGTGGAGATGACCTCATCAATGTCGGCATTAAAGCTCTCGGTCTCTCGGGATATGGTCAGGTCGGAGGTGGTGGGGAGGAATGTGGAGATGAACTGCGAAAACGGCACATCGCACTGGAAGTTCATACAGACGAGTCCGATGATGCGCTCCCTCTCGCCGATCACCGGGATCGTCACAGATTTAAGAGTGCGCCCCTCTCTCCTGTTGAAGTAGACCTTGGAGTGCGGGGTCTGACTTTTCTGAATATCGTGCAGCATGGAGAGTGCCAGGTCGGTGATCGGCGCGCCCACCTCACGCTTGGTGTAATGACCGTTGATGATCTTGATTACGGAGTGGCTCAGCTCATCCAGACTGTGGAGCACGATCTCATAGCTGTCGCCAAGGTAGAGCGCGAGACCGTCCAGCATGTATTGGTAGGACCGAAGGATCTCACGATCCACTTCTGTCAGCTCAAATTTTTTCGGTGCCACAGGATTTATCCTTTCTTGAACAAATTTTCTTTGATTATAACTCGAAAAATAGCAAAGTGCAACAAAAACATTGAAAAAATTAATGCAAATGAGATAAATTAATGCGAATGAGAAAAAAACTATTGACTAAATTATAATTCATTGTTAATCTAAAGTTAACCTGACCGGCAGCCTATTCCATATGTGTGTGCGGGGCTGCCAGGGCAAGAAATACTATGCCGCACCAGCGGCAGGATGGGAGATCATTCTATGACAAAAGTCGAAACTTCTCAGGCGCCGGCCGCGATCGGCCCCTACTCTCAGGCGGTTTGCATGGGCAGGGTAGTGTTCACCTCCGGTCAGATCCCTGCTGTTCCCGAGACCGGCGCTGTACCTGAGGGCATTGAGGCGCAGGCGCACCAGTCCTGTAAAAACGTGGCAGCCATTCTGACCGCTGCGGGCAGCAGCATGGAAAAGGTCGTCAAGACGACTTGCTTCCTGGCGGATATGGCAGACTTCGCCACCTTCAACGCCGTTTATGAGCAATACTTCACCCAGAAGCCCGCGCGCTCCTGCCTGGCGGCGCGTGCGCTCCCCAAGGGCGTGCTGTGCGAGATCGAAGCGATCGCAGAGATCGACACCTGAAAATGACCTGATAAACCATATTTTATTTGAAGGAGGAAATTACAGTGAAAGCAAAGAAAGAACTGTCCACGGGGCTGGCGTTGCTCGGCTTCTTGCTGCCGCTCGCGGTGCTGCTGACTCTCATTTTCCAGGGCGTGAGCATTATGCTCGGCCTGACGGCGGCGATTTGCGTGGAGGGTCTCTTCGGCATCTACCTCGGTTACTCCTGGGATGAGCTGGAAGAGTCCGCCATGAAGGGCATTGGCCGCGTCAACCAGACTGTGATCGTGATGATCCTCATCGGTATGCTCATCGGCGTGTGGATTTCCGCCGGCAGCGTGCAGACCATGCTCTACTACGGCGTGAACCTCATCAACCCGAAAATTTTCCTGCCGATCGCTTTCATCATCTGCATCATTACCTCCATCGTCACCGGTACCTCCTGGGGCACCGCGGGCACGATGGGCATCGCACTGATCGGTATCGCGCAGGGCCTCGGCGTTCCTGTTGAGATGGCGGCAGGCGCTATCATCTCCGGCGCGCTGGTCGGCGATAAGCTCTCCCCGCTGTCCGATACCACGCTGCTGGCCTCCGCGACCTCCGGCGTCAAGCTGTTCGACCACATCACGTCCCTGCTTTACGTGACCGTTCCCGCCTCGCTCATCTCCATCGTGGTGTATGGGCTGCTGGGGATGCGCTACGCCTCGGGCGATGTTGACCTCTCCGCCGTGAAGGTCCTCTCCGACAGCCTGCTCGGCTCCTGCCATGTCAGCGTGCTGATGCTGGTGCCGCTTCTGTTCGTTCTGGTGCTCTCCGCCATGCGCAAGCCCACCATCCCCGTCTTTGCCGGAGGTCTGGTCATCGGCTGCATCTGGGCGATGGTCTTCCAGGGTGCTTCCCTGAACGATGTGATCTCCGCCGCCATCAACGGCTTTGTGAGCGCAACCGGCAATGCGGATGTGGACAAGCTCCTCTCCCGCGGCGGCGCCCTCAGTATGGCGGAAACGATCTTCCTGTGCATCGGCGCGGGTATGTTCTCCGGTATTTTCGAGCGCACCGGCGTGCTCCATCGCCTGATGGACAGCCTGTGCAAGGTCGTCAAGTCTGTCGGCGGTCTGGTGCTTTCCCTGACCGTGACCGGCATTGTGCTGATGTTTGGCGGCGCGGGTCAGTCCTGCACCCTCAGCCTTCCCGCCATCGCGTTCAGAAACGCGTTCGACGATATGGACGTCAATCCCTGCGTCATGTCCCGCACGCTTGAGTGCACGGGAACCGTGCTCGGCTCCATCGTGCCCTGGGACGCCTCTGCCATCCTGTATACGGGTCTGTTCGGCGTGTCCGTCGCCCAGTATCTGCCCTTCAACCTGATCGCGCTGCTCTCTCCCATTCTCGCGGTCGTCACGGCGTTTATCGGCTTCGGCGTGTTCAAGAGCAATGAGACGGTGCATTTCACGCTCAAGTGCAAGAAGTACGACAAGCAGACCGGCAAGCCCCTCTAAGGAGTGCGCATATGACAGGAATCGAACTGGAAGCTGCCCTGACAGCCTTTCCGCGCAGCAGGCTGTGCGATTTTGCTACCCCTGTGCACCGTCTGCCGCGTCTGGAGCGGAAGCTGAATACCTGCCCGCTCTACATCAAGCGCGACGACCTCAACGGCGTCGGCTCCGGCGGCAACAAGGTCCGTCCGCTTGAATACCTGCTGGGCGAGGCACAGGCGCAGGGCTGCGATGTGGTGATCGCCTCCGGGCAGGAGAACTCCAACTTGTGCTCTATCGCCGCGTCCGCCTGCTGCCGGCTGGGGATCAAGTGTATTCTGGTGCACAACAACGATCAGCCCACGCATCTTGCGGGCAACATCCTGCTCAACAAGCTCTCCGGTGTGGAGGAGCACTATGTGGGCCCCATCCCGGAAAAGGAACGCAATGTCTATGTGGAGGAGCTGACTGAGCGCTTGCGTCAGGAGGGGAAAAAGCCCTTTGTCGTGGAAAATGGCGCGACCTCCGTTCATGCTGCCGTCGGCTATTTCCACCTGCCGATCGAGCTGGTGAATTCTCCCGCCGGCGCGCAGATCCACGATCTGTTCGTCCCCGGCGGGAACGGCGGAATGGCAGCGGGCATCGTGTACGGCACAGCCCTTCTGGGTGCACCCTTCCATGTGCACGTCGTCTCCGTGGAGAACACGAAGGAGGAGCTTGAGAGCATACTCGACGAGCTATTCCGCGGATTGGAGCGCTACACCGGCCTTACGCCTCCTGTTCCCATCTCGTCCGTCATGACCGTTCACGGGCAGTACCGCGGCGACGGCTGGGGCATTCCCACCGAAGAGTCGGACGCGATGATCGAGCAGATGGCGCAGCTGGAGGGCGTGCTCCTTGAGCGCATCTACACGGCCAAGACGGCTTGGGGTATGTGCGATCTGCTCCGCCGCGGCGAGGTAAAAAGCGACGGTGCGTGCCTGGTCCATTCGGGCGGCTTCGCCTCTCTCTTCTACCAGTACGGATAAAGGTACAGGCACCCCAAAAGGCAATAGAGAAGTCTCTTTTGACCGGCAGCACGACTTGCACAGTGCTGCCGGTCAAGCCTGTTCAGGGGCAGGCGCAGCACACGTTTTTCCGCGCAAAGGTCATAATTCCAAGGCATTTTCTGAAATTCGGCGTATCGTGCTGCAAAAGCGGCGTTGTCCAGAGAAGAAAAAAATCCGACGCAAATGCGTCGGGTTTTTTTGTATAGGACCCGTTTTGGGCGGTTTTTGTTTTCCGTAAGTCAGTCGTCCAAAACCATTTTGAGCGTCTCCACGGTACGGCGCAGCTCCTCCAGATTTTCAAGACAGGTGTCCAGCTTTTTCCTGGCGGTGTCCTTGTCCACGTCCGTGCTGAGATCCAGCTCCTTCAGTTGGGCGATGCTGCGCCGGACCGATCTGCCGAAGGAGTCGACCGTCCGCAGGGGGTTGGCGCTTTGGGCGGGCTTTGCCGGGGGAGGGGGGAGCTCAGCCGTCTTTGCCCATGCGATGGCGCGGTGCACCAGCGCGGGCAGGTCGCCCTTGGCGTCGTTCCGGGCAACATACTCCTCTACGACGGGCTGAAGATGGATGTTTTTCTGACGAGCCAGCTCATAGGCGTCGGTCATGGTCATCTGCCCGTTTTCCGCCCACGCGGTAACGGTCTCATCCAGATTCAGAAGATCCAGATACCGCTCCACGGTGGCGCGGCTCAGATCGACCTGAGATGCCATCAACTCCGACTGCTCCTTCACATTATCGGGGAGCCCGCCCTCTTCCGCCAGCGTGCTGCGCAGGGTCTCCAACTGGCGGGCCATGTCGAAGGGGGAGATATTCCGGCGGTGGATGTTGGCGCCCATCAGCGCCCGCAGCTCGGAAAGCTTGCCGTCGTAGTGACGGATCTTGCAGGGAACGGTGGCGCGGCCCAGCTTTCGGGAGGCGTGGACGCGCCGGTGACCGCTGATGATGCGGTAACGGCCTTCCGTGTCCGACGGGGTGACGATGATATCCTCCAGCAAGCCGTCCTTCTCCATGGAGTGCATGGTGGAGAGGAATTCCTCGTCCTCCGCCATGGAAAAACGGTTCAGGGGGTTATCCTCCAGCGCGTCCAGCGGGATCTGGTGGGTGAATTCACCGTTCACGGCGCTGGCATTGGCGGTGGTCTTTTGCAGCGTGGAGAAAATGGAGGGATTCTTCTTGCTCGCCATTCATCAGCCCCCCATTCTTTCCAGCATTTCGTCGCACAAAGCAGTATAATCTGCGGTCGCGGCGCAGCGGGGAGAGAAGAAGCAAAGGGGCTGGAGCGCCAGAGGCGCTTTTTTGACGTCAATATTCTTGCGGATGAAGGTGCGGAACGCAAGATCGGGCAGCATGGCAGGGAAGTGGGAGATCATTTCCTTATCGAGACTGGAGCAGACCTCCACCGCCGTCATAAAGATGCCCAGCACGCGAATGTCGGGATTGGCGATCTCGCGGACGGACTGGATGGTTTCCAGCATCACGTCATAGCCCTCGATGGAGTTCTTGTCCACCTTGATGGGGATGAGAACATACTCAACGGCTACCAGTACGTTGATGTTAAAAAGGCTTTCGAGAGAAGGGGAGCAGTCGAAGAATACAAAATCGTATGTATCGGGAAGCTGCGGCAGGAGGCGGCGCAGGGTAGTGTCCCGGCCGAAGGGCATTTCCTGCATGGCTGCCAGCGCCGGCGCCAGCAGACCGCCGCCACGGATGAGATCCAGATGCTCGATACTGGTGTGGCAGATGGTGTCCGCCAGGACGGCGGTTTTGGATACGATCACGTCGGTCAGGGTGAAGGGGGACACATCCGTCGGCTGGAGGTTGCTGGTGGCGTTGCCCTGGGTGTCCATGTCCACAATAAGGACCTTTTTGCCCCGGCGGACCAGTTCGCCTGCCAGATTGATGGCGCTGGTGGTCTTGCCGGTGCCGCCTTTCTGGTTCATGACAGCGATCGTTTTCATATCTGGCTACCCCCGTTCTTCTCCAGCTCCTCGATGCTGGCGACCTGCTCCAGCACGCTGTCCAGGATCAGCTGGCTCATGCTCATGTGCAGCTTGGCCGCGGCCATTTTGATGCGTGCCCGTTCGTCCTCCGTGGCGTAGACCAGCAGCTTGATCTTCTTTTCCTGTTCCATCGACGAAACCTCCGTTTGTGCGTCGTTTGATGTCGTTCCTTGAAAATTCCAGATGAAATCGTTTTGCACGGCTGCGGGCTGGCCCGCAGCAACCGCTCGTTGCTAACATTATGACATTATAATGTCATGCCGTCAAGAGGAGAATGGTCGAAATAATGTCATAACGAAAAAATTTTTACTGCATATTGATGGCGTGTCGTGATTCTGAGAGTTAGGTCGGAAGCGTTCTTCCAAAATTTGATGAATAATAGAAGAATAGGGGGGAGCAAATATGATTTATTTCAAAGATTGGGAGATCTCACACGACGGCAGTATTCTGGCACGCCAGTACGACCACCTTTCCCGTGTGCTGCTGGTGCGCGGCACGCCGCAGGGCTATGACTGGGAGATGCGGGTACGGAAGGGGGACTGGTACGAGACCATTCCCCTGAGCCCCATGGAGGGGGACGTGGGCTGTGTGCTGACGGAAAAGCATCTGGCGCTGTGGGGCTGGTACAGCTTGCAGCTGGTGGGAACGCTCCGCACCGACGGCGTGACCGTACAGCACAGCAATGTGATCAGCGTTTTTGTGGCGGAAAGCCTGACAGACGGGGATTGGCCGGCCTCGCCCAGCGAGTTCACCCGGTTGGAGTCCAATGTTCGGGAGATGAATGGTCACCCGCCCATCCCCGGTGAAAACGGCTTTTGGATGCTGTGGGAACTGGATAGCCACAGCTACAAGGAGAGTGCTTTCCCACTGCCGAAGGGACTGGACGGCGTAAACGGCAAGGATGGCGTAAACGGCAAGGACGGCGTAAACGGCAAGGACGGGACAGACGGAAGAAATGGGACAGACGGCAAGGACGGCGTGGACGGCAAAACGCCGATTCGCGGCGTGGACTACTGGACCGAGGACGATGTAAGCGCCATGCGGGAATACATCGACAGACGGCTGGGGGTGGTCGAAAATGGCACTTACTGACAAGCTGACGGCGATCGCGGATGCGATCCGCGCAAAAAACGGCGGCACAGACGCCATGACGCTCGCGCAGATGCCGGAAAAAATCGCAAATATCCAGACCGGGACGGATACGAGCGACGCGACGGCGGCGGCAGGCGACGTGCGCAAGGGCAAGACCGCCTACGCCAAGGGGCAGAAGCTGGTCGGCACGCTCGAAGAGAGCGGGGGCGGCAGCCCCGTTTATGTGGTCGGCGCGCCGGTATTGTTCACGCTCACCGGCTGGGACACCGCCGAGCAGGGGACGACCTACACCTTGACCGCCGAGGGCTACAAGATCGGCGAAAACGGCGTGCAGCTCGGTCTGCCGTCCGATTCCTCCACTGTCAACACGCAAGCAGTGATCGCAGCGGCGCTGACCATTGTGAACACCGCTGTTACCGCTCCGAACAAGAATACAAACACGGTGGGCTTCACCACCATCACCATTTCCGCTGTGAACGCGCCGAGCCGGGAACTGACCGTCGCCATCTTCGGGCTTGAAGAGGCGGAACGTGTCACGGTGACAGAGCCCGTCATCGAGGGCATCCCCGCGCCGGTTGCGCGCAAATATCCCAAGAAGGTCGTCCAGGAGGGCAGACAGTTCACCGGCACGGTCGCGTGGTCGCCGAGCGCTGTGGCATTTAACTACGCTACGGTCTACACGGCGGCCATCACGCTGAAGGCAAAGGTCGGATATACATTTGACGGCGTGGCGGAGAACTTCTTCACGGCAGCGGGCGCGGCGAGCGTCAGCAATGCTGCGAACAGCGGCGTTGTGACCGCCGTTTATCCGGCGACCGCCGAGAAGGGGGCGAAATCGTGAACTGGCTGAACCATGTTGCGGTCATCGCCGACGGAAACGGACGCTGGGCGGAGCAGCGCGGTCTGGAGCGCTCCTTGGGGCACGAGCAGGGCTTGAACAAGGTGGAGGACATGATGCACTGGTGCGTGGACATGGGCATCCCCACGCTGTCCGTCTACTGCTTTTCGTGGGAGAACTGGAATCGGCCCAAGGAGGAGGTGGACGCGCTCTTTTCCATGGCGAACCGGTATTTTGAACGGTATCGGGAATTTGCGGCAAACAACATCCGCTTGCTCATCTCAGGGACGGACAAGCGCGTGCCGCCTGAGAGCATCGAAAAAATGGAGCGCATCCAGCGCGAGACCGCCCACTGTGACGGCCTGACGCTGAATCTGTGCTGCAACTACTCCGGGCGGATGGAGATCGTGGACGCCGTTGCCAAGGGCGCGCGGACGGAGGAGGAGATCACGGCGGCGCTGTATCAGGATCTTCCCGAGCCTGACCTCATCATCCGCACGGGCGGCTTTCAGCGGCTCTCCAATTTCCTGCTTTGGCAGTCCGCCTATTCAGAGCTTTACTTCACCGAAACGCTGTTCCCGGACTTTTCCCTTGGAGAGTTCCGCCACGCGGTCAAGCGCTACGGAGAAGTCAGAAGAAAGCGGGGCAAGGTATGAGCTATACATCCAATCAGTACAAGTATCTGCTGCTGAAGCGGCTCCAGCGGCATTTTTCCATGGGCAACGCCTACGACAGGGCGTATACACAGAGCTTTTTCTGGGAGCTGTTCGACGATTCCGTGACCGTTACAGAGGAGGCCTATCAGAACTTCTGCCGCCTGATGGACGACGAGCTCGCGCTCTGCGCGGAAAAGGGCTGGTATACCTGCAACAGCATTCCGCAAAAAGACATAAAAGAGCATGGGCTTTTGCTCACAAAGGCGTTCGCGGAGATCGGCGTCACGCTGAAGATCGGATTTCCCTCGATCGAGGAGGGGACGGCGACCTTCACAAAACCGAATGGCGCGGTCATGGTCTACACGGTCTCGCCGGGAAACAGTGCGGGCTTCAACTATTTCTACATCAACGCAAGGGCGGGCACGGAGTACCAATATGCCGCAGCGTCGGCGCCTGCCTACAATATGCAGGGGATGGACGTGCCGGAGGAACTGGGAAACCCGAAGATCGCTGGCCCCGGGACATATTGGAGCTACAACGCGGGCACGAAAACGGTGACCGTTTCCGGCGAGGGGGCCTACGCGGGTGCGGCGAAGGACGAGCAGCTTGGCAGCGGGCTGTATCATACGGTGATCCTCGGCGCGAACGTTTCCCGTCTGCTGAGAGAGTGCGTGATCCCCGGCGCTTCGGCGCTGGTGCTGCTGCGGCCCTCGGACGCAGGCTTTACGGTCGACCCGCAGTTCAACCGCAGCGAGAAGCTGGACGTTTACACAGACTGCACTGCCGCCATTGAAGCGATGAAAGCGGTGGAAAAGCCGGAGAACATCACGCTGCACAGTCTGTCGGAATGGGGAGGATAAAAAAAGGGGCGCTTGCCGGACTGCGGCAAGCGCCCCTTCCCTACATTGAACAAAAATTTGATTTTGTTCAATTATTCGACCGTGTTCCCCTCCGCGCGATCCTACGGAACGCCCATGGTCGGAGACGCGGAAAATCAGGTGCTTGTTGTATCTGTTGTTTTCTGCTATACTGTATTCAACTTTTTGCGGTGTGGAGGTGTCAGCCCTATGACGGATACGGAACAGAGCTTATTGACCCTTTTGCGCCGCGCGCTTTTTGGACAGGATACGCCGCTGCCGCCGGATGCGGACTGGCAGAGCATTTTTGAAGAGGCCGCCAGCCACAGCGTTCATCTGCTGGTTTATGACTGCCTGACGGAACAGGAGCGAGCTGCCATCCCCAAGGAGACAGCCGCCCTCTGGCGGCAGGAGGTGCTCTCCGCCATGTGGTATAACGAGCAGCTCCTCGGCGAGCAGCAGGAGGTGCTGAAGGCACTTTCAGGGCTCCCCTGCGTGATCTTGAAGGGCAGCTCCTCTGCCGCGTGTTATCCCCGGCCGGAGCTGCGCTGCGCCGGAGACATTGACCTGCTGCTCTTCCCCGCCGATCTGGAAAAAGCGGAGGCGATCCTCTGCGCCAGGGGCTATTGTCCGCCGGAGAACAACCATCCCTTCCATCGCTCCATGCATCGGGAGCAATTTCTCGTGGAGCTGCACTTTGAGCCGCCCGGCATCCCCTCGGGCGACAGCGGCGCGCCCCTGCGGGAATACTTCCGGTATGCCGCGGGAGAAGGAGTCCTTCGCGGCGGTCTTCCCGTCCTGCCGCCGGAGCGTCAGGCTGTCTTGCTGCTGCTTCACAAGCTGGAGCATATCACAAGCAGCGGACTGGGGCTGCGGCAGCTTTGCGATTGGGCGGTGTTTGTCCACCGTGATATGACGCCGGAGCGGTGGGAGGACTTGCTGCCAAAGCTGTCCCGATTCGGACTGCTTCCCTTCGCACGGGTCATTACCCGCATCTGCGTGGAGGAGCTTGGCCTGCCGCGGGAGGATGCCCCGTGGTGCATGACCGCGGATGAGGCGCTGTGCCGCGCGCTGCTTGCGGATATCCTGCGTACCGGGAACTTCGGCTGCAAGGAGGAGCGCTACGGGCAGCGGCTCTTTACCGATGGACGGACGGAAAACCGACTGGTCAGTTTCTTCCGCACGGGCGTTGAGACCTGCCATACCCATTGGCCTGCCTGCAAGGCGCATCCCCTGCTGCTGCCTGCCGCGCCTGCCGTGCTGGTGCTGCGCTACCGTGAGCAGAGAAAGGCGGGAAAACGCCCGCCGTTTCGCCCCCTTGCCGCGTACCGCAGCGCCGGAGAGCGGCAAAAGCTTTACCACGCCCTTCGCCCCTTTGAACCGGAGGACGCGGGATAGAACGGAATGTAGGGAGGCTGCGCTTCACAAGCGCAGCCTCCCTTTTTGGCATGGAATTACCCTTCGTTGAGCAGGAAGTCCAGCGCCTTTACGATTTTGATACCGTCCACGTCGCTGATGAGGTCGCAGTCCATGGCAATCACGATCTTCTCGTAATTGTCCTGCACAGCTTGCAGCGGCGCAAGCTCCCGTGCGCGGGTTTCGGGGGCGTTCATGTTGTCAGTGACCTGAATATACTTTTTCTCATTCATCTTCGTTGCGATGAAGTCAATCTCCTTTTCACCGACCTTGCCGATAGCCACCTCATAACCACGCCGCAGCAGTTCAAAATAAACGATGTTTTCCAGAATGTGTCCCACATCGCCGCCCCGGTTTCCTAACAGGTAGGTGCGGAGGCCGGGATCGACGATATAGTATTTGCCCAGCGTCCGCAGGTAGTCCTTTCCCTTGATGTCAAACCGCTTGACCTCATAAAAGATATAGGACTCCAACAGTGCGTCGATATAGGCAGAGATGGTCTGCACCGCAGGCTTGGTCTTTCTGCCATCGTCCAACAGGCCCTCGCTGACAAGGGTGCGCCCGATGGACGCAGCCGAGGTGTTGTTGCCGATGTTGTCAGCCAGAAACAGAATGATCTTGCGAAGCAGCAGCGCGTCGGTAACGGCCCGCTGTTCTTTCTGTTTGCCGCGCTCCAGAATATCCCGCACAACAACAGCGGAATAAATACCGTCCAGCAGCATATTGGCGCGCTCCTGATCCAGCTCCGCCTCGGCCAGCGCCGGCATACCGCCAAACTGTGCGTAGGCTTCAAACAGGTCGCGCAGCTCATACGCTTCGCCGTCTTTTCCCTTGGCGCGTTTTTTCGTCATTCCGTTGGGGGCTTTGTACTCATCAAGCAGATAGCCGTGGAAGTCCAAAAACTCGCGGAAGGACAGCGGCAGCATCTTGATCTCCACATAGCGCCCGGACAGATACGTGGACAGTTCGGAGGAAAGCAGGTAGGCGTTGGAGCCGGTCACATAAATGTCGCAATCCAGATCCACACGGAAGGAATTCACGGCATCCTGCCAGTCCCGAACCTTCTGCACCTCGTCTAAAAACAGGTAAAGCCGTTTACCTTTGGGTGCGCGTTCCGTTACATACTGATAAAGGCTCTTACTGTCCATGTCTGCAAACTGCATGGACTCAAAGTTCATCGAGAGGATCTGTTCCTCTATGACGCCCTGTTCCCGCAGATGTGCCATCATCAATTTCAGCAGGCTGGATTTGCCGCAGCGCCGGATTCCGGTCACGACCTTGATGACCTCCATATCCTGAACGGAAATGAGCTTATCAAGGTACTGCGATCTGTTTTTTAATTCCATGATCCTGTCACCACCTTGAAACCATGATAGCACATCTACGGCATTAAGTAAAGTTTTTCACATTGATGTGAATAACTTTTTCCTTGTCGAAGTTATTCACATCAGTGCTACTTCTGTCGAGCCTGCACCCCGCGGTATCGCCGTCTCACGCGCTGCGCCTGAGACGCAGCAGATTGGTTCGGGCGACGAGCTTGGACTTGCGCGGGTACGGGATGCACTGCATTGCGGTGTTCACTGCCTCGCGGCTCCCCACGAGGATGACCTCCTTCCGCGCCCGCGAGATCGCGGTGTAGAGCAGATTGCGATACAGCATTTTTGCAGTCGCCGTGCTCACCGGCATGAGGATGGCGTCATACTGGCTGCCCTGACTTTTATGCACCGTCAGCGCATAGGCGAGCGCAAGGCGCGGCGGGGGCGCGTCGTCATTGGCAGCGCCGTATTTCTCCATACAGTCGATCTGCCAGGTCTTCAACGTTCCCCTGACCGCAAGCGTGGCGACACGGTGAGGCTTCTCTCCGCGAATATACAGCACGCCGACATCGCCGTTGCAGATGTTGTAATAGGAGTTGTTCTGCGTAACGATGACACGGTCGCCGTCACGGAATGCTCCCCATGTCTGCTTTTCCGCTGTCAGCGGGTTGACTTCATTTTGCAGGCGCGTGTTGAGCGCCTGTACGGAAAAGTCGGTTTTGGTCTTCACCGGAGAGAGGACCTGAATGCTCTCGCCCGCCCGGTAGCGCCGCGCAGCCTCCTCGCACAAAAGATCGGGAATGATCTTACTATCCGCGGAAAGCAGACGAAAGCTGTCATCCCATTGCAGTTCCCGCTCATCGCTCAGCTTTGGGAAGGCTGCGACGTTCTGCCGCAGCGCCGCGGCAGCCGCGCTTTGACGGTACTGCTGCTCCAGAAAGATCGAGGGGACGCCGAGCTTCAGAAGGTCGGAAAGGACATTCCCTGCCCCCACGGACAGCAGCTGATTCGGATCGCCGAGCAGGACGACGCGGCAATTCCTGCGAACACGGTTCAGGATACCGGCGAGCATCTCCAGCGACACCATCGACGCCTCGTCGACAACGACCAGTCCGGTGCGGATCCAGCAAACGGCGTCCAGAAAGTTTGCATCCGGGACCTTCCCCAGTGCGCCGTGGACCGTGCGCGCCTCGATCCCGGTGCGCTCGGTGAGGTTGCGCGCAGCCTTGCCGGTCGGGGCGGCGAGCACATATGCCTCGGAACTGTCAACGCTCCCTCTGAAACAGTGTACAATGGCTTCAATGAGCGTGGTCTTGCCGCTGCCGGCGCCGCCGAGGATGACGGCGAGGCGGCTGTTCAGCGCCAGACCGATCGCCTTGCGCTGCTGCTCGCTGAGAAGTATGTCCCCGGCGCGGAGCTCCTTCGGGATCTCCATGGCCGGCAGAGCCGGATCCGTTAAAATGTCGGCGAGCTGCCTCGCCGCAGTCACCTCATAGTCCCACGTCCGCTGAGCATACAGATGACACCCCTCTTGATGGAGGAAGGCGGCTTGCAGCAGGAGAGATTTATCCATGTAGAATTGCTGTTTGGTGAGGTCAGGTCTCACCGTCTTGCTGACGCGGAACAGGCTCTCATCCGTGCAGTAGGCATCCCCATTCTTGCCGATGGTATCCATGGCAGTGAGGATGTACTTTCCGGTTTCCTTGATCTCCCACTTTTCCTCGTCTGTAAAGGCCTTCGCCGTGGCGGGCTTCTTATCCATATGGTTTCCTTTCCGGCGGTTCAGGGATCCGCCTTGGCGTTGAGCTCCTCGACCGCTTTGGCGAGCGCAGGCGCAGACTGATGCAGATAGCCCTCGGTCGTTTTAATGTCTGCGTGTCCCGTGAGCGCCGCAATGGTCTCCATGGGAACGCTGCCTGCCTGCAGCATCGTCACATAGGTGTGGCGGCAGCAATGCGGCGAAAGCGGCCGCACCTGACCGACATTTTTCAGCGCCGTGTAGAATCGCCGACGGAAGGAACCGATGCCATAGAGCGGGGTCCCACCGGGGCAGGTCCAGACATAGGGTGCGCCGCTGTGCTCTCGAAGATACCGAACGTAGGGGCGAAACAGTTCCGGGATCGGAATGACACGACGGCTGCGGGCGCTCTTGGGCGGTCCGAGCTGCGGCACGCCATTCACCATCTTCACGGCGTATTCAACGTGGATCACAGAGCCGTCCTCACTGATGTCCTCGGGGCGCAGTGCCAGCAGCTCCTGCACGCGCATCCCGCTGCACAAAAGCGTGCGGATGCTGTTGCCGAGCAGATCGTCCGGCAGCGCCCCTATCAGTCGGGTGACTTCCCTTTCCGTGAACGCGTCCTTTTCCTTATGCTCTCCGCGAAAGCCGTTCTGCTTGCTGCGCACGGTCTTGGTCTTGCGCGCAGGATTGCGGAGAACCAATCCGTTGCTGTCAGCGGCATCGAAGATCTGGATGAGCATGGCGCGGCATTTGCGGATCATCGAAAGCGAGTAGCCGTCGGCACTCAGCTTGTCCAGAAAACGGTTGATGTGGATGGGAAGGATCTCTGCGAGCGGCTGCTCCCCAAAGCCTCTTTTCAGCGCCTTGAGCGTGTACTGATAGCCGGAATAGGTCGAGGGCTGCACCTCGCTCTTGTAGTCGCCGTACCAGGTGTCTGCCCAGTCGGAAAAGCACATCTTCTTGTCGATGCGTGCCCCGGATTCCATTTCGGCTCGGTATGCGCGGAGCTTATCGAGCACCCCGGCGCGTGTCTTGGCTGTGAAACGGACGATGTGCCTCTTCCCTTCCGGCGTGTAGCCGTCCATAATTTCTCCGCGCCAGCTGCCGCTTTTTGTTTTGCGGATGCAGCCCTCACCGTTTGAGCGTTTTCCCGCCATGATACCGCCTCCCCTTACGCGCTCGGCATCAGGCCGCCGGGCAGAAGAGTTCTCGTCTCGATCCACGCAAGGAAGGAATCCTTGGGGATGCGAATGCTGCCGTCGAAACGGCAAATCGGAAAGGCATTGCGGTGCGCCAGTTCATACGCCTTGGACTGGCTGATGTTGAGGTAATCCTTGACCTCGTTGATGGTGAGATAATCGTGGCGGAGCTGCTTCATTTCGTTCATGATGGAATCCTCCTTAAATAATGCAGTCAAAAGCGCTATGCAGGCCGGTACCCGCATAGCGCTTTGCTACATTCATAAGGAGGCCCCATTCTGCCGCCGCTCCCCCAAAACGGGGCTTGCGCGACGGCTCAGAGATGGGTATAATACCCCCGTAGCGTAGTTTCACTACTGTGCAGGTGGTCTAGTCACCTGTGCAGGCACGTGGGAGGTGCGAACTCTCACGTGCTGCTACTTTTTAACTTGGGTATAGTATAGCGTACATGTTCCCATGTGTCAAGCGCGTTCTCAAAATTTTTTTGATGTGAAATGATTCTTTTGTTTTGCTATTTTTGCTGCTACAGATTTAAAGCATCATGATCGGCGCAGGAAACAGATATAGATACTAACTGTTGGAAAGGTCGGTGCAAGAGAAATGCCGGATAAAAAACCGCTGTCCGAAGCTAGAAAAAAAGCCAATGCCAAATATCTTTCCAAATTTGCCGAGATGCGCATCCGGCTTGAGCCGGATTACTATGAAGAGATAAAGCGCCATGCTGAATCAATGGGAGAAAGTGGCGCTGCCTTTGCAAAGCGCGCCATCGCCGAGACCATGGAGCGCGACAAGCACAGCGAAAAATGACCATATCCTATCATAGCGGAAGGGAGACTCACGAGGGAGTCTCCCTTCCGTTTATTTTATGTGAGGATATTGTCCCATGTCTGTCCAGCCGCTGTCCGCTTTTGCGGTTACCCTCAAACGATCCTCACCGAGCATATATTCAAGGGCATCGTCAGCCGTATCGCATCATGCTGTCGATTGCGCTGCAATAGCAAAAAGGCGGACATGGGCGTACCTTCGCCATGATAATGCCGTCGTCCTCCTTGACATACAGCGCCATGCCCTCCTGCGGGGCTGCGGCGCCGCCGATGCCGGTGAGCTATTGCAGCGCGATGAGCTGATAGTCCTTCTGAATGTGTGAGGCAAGATAGCCTGCATATCCCGGGCAGAAACTCGTGGCGTTTCGGCAGGGACCGCGCGCCGGACCGCAGCCGTCCGATGTAGGAGGGATTCATGCTGATCCCCCGCCTCGGCTGGCTGTTGGAAAGCTCTGCAATATTCATCAGTGAGTCAGATTGTTCGGCAAACATGGTGATCCCTCCGTTTTTTCTCCCTTATATGACAGCTATCCGCACGCGACAACGTTTTTTTGCATACCTTATGCCATGATTTTGGCACGGTCATTTTGGCATATCCTATTGCATCCCTTTGTTTTCACGGTAGAATGGAACCGTAACGGGTCGGGAAACCGAACATTCAAGAGGGTGCCCTCTTGGTTCCTCTCTTGGAGGAACCGAATGACTTTCATCAAGGAGGGAAATTTATGATGAAGAACCGACTATCGAGCATCGCGCTGGCCCTTGTGATGTGCCTCAGCTTGCTGCCCGCAACCGCGCTGGCAGAGGGGCCGGAGGCCGAAGGGACCTCGCCGTTCGAGTTTATCAACATTTCCGGCACCGGAACGATACAGGACAGCGACTTCCTGGTGGGTGCATATCAATCTATCGTATCCGGAATTGAGAACCCGCAGGAGAACAAAGAGGCGCAAAAGGCGAGTGTTCAGATCAAGGTAGTTCGCTTAAAGAATTATGAAGGAACGTCGAGGGGCGAGTTGACCTATTATGAAGTGGCCGGCTAGGGTATTGCCGTCCGCGAGATCCGCCTCTACGGCTATACGGAGATCGACGTCGCAAGGCTGGGTGTGAGTGGCACCGAATTGAGCGGCACCATCGAAAAGCATGTTTACGGTGACGGTGAAAATACCGGTGGCCGCCTCGGCGGTGCGCTGTACTGGTACACTATTCCCGTAACATTCCCGGCCTCGGGCGGGAGCTTTGACCTGACACTGGACGGGAAGTCCTTCCAGAAGATCTCGGTCGTTTCTGTTTCGGGCCGGTCGCCCCTCGCCCTTGTCTCCACCCTCTGGGTGGCGGACTATGTGGACGGCGGCGGTACCGTACCCGACAAGGTGACGCTCCAGATCTCGGGCGTTGGCCTGCCCGGCGCAGCAAGCGAATATCTGTGCGAAGGAACCATTCAAGATACATATGAGCGTGTGCAGATCCCCACGGAATCGGTCACACCGCCCAATCAATACGGCTACCGATTTGTGACCTTTGATCTGCGCGGACACAACTTACAGAATACTTCCTGGAACAACATCGAGTTTGACGGCGGCACCTATACCGACCAGGATGGTTCGCACCAGGTCGAGAACTATGGTGCCTTCTTCTTCGATCCGCGCTCCCATCTGAAACAGGAAAAAATGAATCGGGAGCGACCGTCTATCTCCCAGAGTTTAGGCGTGATTTGGATAAGGTTGATAAATTCGAGGAGAATGGCACATTTATTTTGCGCCGCTGAAAACCTGCTTAAAAGTCAAGTCATAATTGCTGCAGCTTGCCAAGCTTCCTCGCAGCACGTTCTACTACTATTTGCACCGGTCTAAAGAGCCGGCGAGATATCAGATGGCAAAAGAGGAACTCGTTGCAATTTCAATAAGAACAAGAAACGGTATGGATACCGCAGAATTACGCAAGAATTGCATAACAACGGCATTTGCATCAACCACAAGACCGTGCAGAAACTCATGAAACAGTTGGACTTAGTTTGCCATGTCCGTGAAAGAAGAAAGTACAATTCTTACAAAGGTGAGATTGGCGAAGTAGCTCCAACCCTGTTGGAGCGGAACTTCAAAACAAATGCACCAAACCGCAAGTGGATTACAGACGTCACTGAATTCAAGGTCAATGAACAGAAAGCTCTACCTGTCGCCAATTATTGATTTGTTTAATGGAGAAGTGGTCAGCTACAACCATAGCCGTCATCCTGATTTCAAACGGATCACAGATATGCTTGAAAATGCTTTTCAGAAACTTCCCGACAAAGTGGACAATCTTATTCTGCACTCAGACCAAGGTTGGCAGTACCAGATGAAGACCTACCAGCGAATGCTGAAAGCAAAAGGAATTACACAAAGTATGTCTCGCAAAGCGACCTGCTTGGATAATGCTGTCGTCGAAAACTTCTTCGGTCTGCTTAAGACGGAATTGTTCTATTTGGAAGAAATCGATTCCGTTGACCAGCTCGAAAAGCTATTGTTGAGTATATCGACTATTACAACAACCGCCGAATCAGAATAAAACTAAACGGTCTAAGCCCTGTGCAGTACAGGATTCAGACCGTTCAGGCTGCTTATATTTAAACTCTGTCTAACTTTTGGGGTTCACTTCACAAGCGCGGTGCCGCTTTTCCTCTCCCACCGCGCGTCTGCCTCTGGACACAGTGCGCCGGAAATGCTATAGTGAAAAAAATAAAGGTCGCGCCCCGCGGCGCCCGAAAGGAGTACCGAGCATGCCCGAGCTGGTGGATTTCATCGTAATACTGGATGACCGCATGACGGTGCGGCGCGTGGAGTGGGTGGCGCATCCGCTCTCCCCCGCAGCCGAACAGCTGACGGAGGGCTGGATGGGACTGAGCCTTCTAAAGATTCCAGATGCTGCGTGGGATCTTCCCGGCGGCTCGCTGCTCTGGCAGGGTCAGCGCTTCGACATCGCACGCTGTACGCTCGACGGCAGCACGCATTGCATTCTGGCGCGACGGGAAAACGTGCGGGAAAAGCTGCTTGAGGGCGCGCTCGACGCGATCTCGGACAGCGTTCAGGTTTACGACAAAAATCTGCGGGCGGTCTATTTCAACCGTGTGTTCCGAAAAATGCTGGACGTCCCCAGTGGCATGAGCTGGGAGGGCAAACGCCTGCTTGATATTTTTGAGGTCGACGAGACGTACAGCACGACGATCACAGCCCTGCGCGAAAAACGGGCGGTGAGCGGCCGCTTCGACAAATATAAATCCATGACCGGCAAGGAGCTGCAAACGGTCAACGCGGCCCACCTCATCATGCAAGGCGAGCGTGTGCTCGGCGCGATCAGCATCGAGCGCGATATGCAGCTGACCAAGAAGATGATCGCGGATCTGCTTGAGGATCAGAACATTCTCTCACAGCATTTACAGCCTTCTGTCCACATGCAGGGCAATGTGCGCTACACGCTGCGCAACCTGATCGGCTTTTCGCCCGCGCTCGTCTCGGCAGTCGAACTGGCGCGCAAAATGGCGCCGAATGAAAGCGCGATCCTCATTCAGGGCGAAACCGGTACCGGCAAGGAGATTTTTGCCCAGGGCATCCACGCGCTCAGCTCGCGGCGGGATAAAAACTTTGTCGCCGTCAACTGCGCGGCCATTCCCGAATCTCTGATCGAGGGAACACTGTTCGGTACGGTCAAGGGCGCGTTTACCGGCAGCGCGGATAAGGCGGGACTGATGGAAGAGGCCAACCACGGCACGCTCTTTCTCGACGAGATGAACTCAATGAGCCCTTCCATGCAGGCCAAGCTCCTGCGTGTTTTGCAGGAAAAAAAGCTGCGCCGCGTCGGCGGAACCAAGGAAATCCCCATTGATGTGCGCATCATTTCCTCGTGCAACGAGAATGTTTACACGCTGATGGAGAGCGGAAGGCTACGGCGCGATATTTTTTACCGGCTGTCTTCTGTTGTGATTGAAATCCCGCCGCTGCGCGAACGCGGTCGCGACCTGGAGGAGCTGGTGTGGTACTACATCCGCTCCACCTCAGGCGTGGAGCCGGTCAACGAGATCGAACAGGGCTTCTGGGAGCGGCTGTACGCCCACCGCTGGCCGGGCAACGTGCGCGAGCTGTTCCATATTCTCGGCTACGCGCTCAATGTATCGGAAGGCGGTGTGCTGCGTGAGCGGGATCTTCCCTCTTACTTCCCCGGCGCACGGAGCGGCGCAGTACTGCCGGAACCGGAAACGGTCATATCGGAGCCGCCGGAGAGCGGGCCGGATAAAAGCAGCTACGCCGCAGGGTTCAATGCTCTGTGCGCAGACTATGAGCGGCGGATCATCAGCGGCGCATTTGCCACCTGCGGCGGAAATCTGACCAAAACAGCCGAGCTTTTAAAGCTCAGCCGCCAGAATCTTCAATACTACATGCGGAAATACAATGTAAAATAAATTTTGCTGCAAAATTTATTTGCTGCAAACGGGACTTGCGGTAAAACGCAGGTCCCGTTTTTTCATCCGAAAAGAATGCTCTTTTCCCATGGCTTTTACGGAATTATTGTGGATATTGTCATTTTTAAGGGAAGCAATTCTTGGCACACACTTTGCTTTATGAAGCGTAAAGCGCTCAACGCTTTACAAAATACGAGAAGCGAGGTAGAACCACATGGATATGTCTGTCAAAAAAGCAAGAAGCATCCAGACCGTTACCATCACCGACTGCATGCTCTCGCTCGAAGAGTTCATTGCTGTCGCCAAGTACGGAGCCAAGGTCGAGTTTTCCGCCGAGATGGTTGAAACGGTCGAAGCCAACCACCGCTTGCTCGACAAATTTCTAGAAGAGGGGCGCATCATCTATGGCGTGACCACCGGTTTTGGTGAAAACGTGCGCTACACCATCTCCCCCGAAGATGCCACGACCCTGCAGGAGAACATCGTGCGTACGCACTCTGTCGCCGTCGGCGAGCCGCTCGACCATGAGCAGGCCCGTGCCGTGATGCTCATGACCATTCTCAACGACGGCAAGGGACACTCCGGCATCCGCATCGGAACGCTCGACCTCATTCGTCAGATGCTGAATCTGGACATCTATCCCTGGGCGCCCGGCGAGGGCTCCGTCGGCTATCTCGGCGTCGAGGGCCACTTCGTCATGGCTTACATCGGCGAAGGCAAGATCTACGATCACGGCGAGCTGCTGCCTGCGGATCAGGTGCTGGCCAAATACGGCATTGAGCGCCTGAAGCTCTCCTACAAAGAGGGGCTGTCCATGCTCAACGGCACGATCACCGTTACCGCAATGGGTCTGCTCGCGCTTTACGAAAGCGTTATCACCATGCAGAACGTCGAAATCGCGGGCGCGCTTTGCTATGAAGCGCTGCGCGGCACCGACCGCGAGCTTGACCCCCGCATTCACGCGGCCAAGAAGCACGACGAGCAGATCGCGGCGGCGAGCAATCTGCGCCGCATGCTCTCCGGCAGCGAGATCGGCGAAAAATACCGCAATTCCAAGGTGCAGGACGCCTATGTCATGCGTTCGATGGCGCACATTCACGGTGCGGCAAAGAAGCTTATCAGCGAGGCCTATGAGGTCATCGTCAATGAAATGCACTCCGTCAGCGACAACCCCGAGATCTTTGCCGAGGGTGAGAACGACGGCGTTGCGCTGATGTGCGGTAATTTTGACGGCAGCTTCGTCGGCTCCCACGCCGATATGCTGGCAATGGCCGCGGCGATCGCCGGCAATCTGGTCGAGCGCGGCACCGACCGCATGGTCAACCGCAATCTCAACGACGGTCTGCCCGCCTTCCTTGTCTCAAACCCCGGACTCAATAGCGGCTTCATGATCCCGCAGTACACCGCCGCCGGTCTGATGAACGAGATCAAGCATCTCGCCGTTCCCGCAACGATTGACTCCATTCCCACCTGCGCCGGTCAGGAGGATCCTGTTTCGATGGGCTACTACGCGTCGAAGAAAGCGCTCATGGGCGTGAAGAAGCTTCAGTATGTCACCGCCATCGAAATTTATGTCGCGCTGCAGGCGATGGACTTCCTCAAGCCGCTTGAGCCCTCTCCGGTGCTCGGAAAGCTGCGTGACTTCATCCGCAAGGAAGTTCCCTTTGTCGACAACGACCGCTATCTCTATCCCGACATCGCCTACATCACCGACCGCGTGCGCGACTGCTCGCTTGTCGATCTGGTGGAGAACGAGATCGGCGCACTGGAGTTCTAAAGCATCTCTCCCCGCTTTTCGCCCCTGACTGCCTGATGTGTGCAGACGGAAGACAGAGATAAACTTTAATCTTTATTATACGAGGAGGCTTTTCATGGAACTGACGATCATTATCTTATATCTGCTTGCGATCTTCGGCGTTGGCATTTACTGCAACAAGTTCAACAAAGGTCTTGACGACTATCTGGTCGCCGGTCGCCGTCTCGGCGTCGGTCTTGCCACCGGTACGCTCGTTGCGACCTATTTCGGCGGCGGCTACGTCATCGGCGTCGGCGGCGAGGCGTTCTCCACCGGCCTGAGTGCCTACTGGAGTCCCATTGCCGGCGGTCTGGGCATTCTGGCCGTCTGCCTGATTCTCAAGAAAATGGAAGGCATGAAGCTCTACACCGTGACGGAAATCGTAGAGCGTCGCTACAATAGCTCCGTGCTGCGTCTGTTGACCACCATTCTCTCCCTGCTGGCGCTCATCGGCATTCTGGCCAGTCAGGTCACCTCCGCGGGCAGCGTCATCGCCTCCCTCGGCTTCGGCTCTCTGACCACCTGCTCGATCATCGTCGCTGCCTTCTTTATCGGTTTCACCGCTTTCGGCGGCATGTGGGCCGTTACCGTCACCGACTTCGTGCAGATCGTTGTGGCCGCCGTCGGCCTGATCGCGGCAACCATCTTCACGATCGTCAAGAGCGGCGGCTGGGCTGCGATCGTGGAAAAGATCGCAGCAACCAATCCGCCGGACAACTACTATAACATCCTCAAGGGAACCGAGCCGTCCTATGTCCTCTGGCTAATCCTGCCCATGTTCATCTACACGCTCATTGGTCAGGACGTCTATCAGCGTCTCTTCGCTGCCAAGGATACCAAAACAGCCTACAAGTCCGCGATCCTCTCCTGCATTATTCTCATCTTCATCTGCCTGTTTCCCGTTCTCCTCGGTATGGCGGCGCGCGGGCTGTATCCTGAGATCACCGTCTCATCCCTCGTGATCCCGACCGTTATTCGCGGCGTTCTGCCTCCGGTCTTCTCCGGCTTCACGCTGGCGGCGATCATTGCGGCGGTCGTTTCCACCGCAGATTCCATCCTCACCGCAGCAACCTCCCATGTGGTCAATGACTTCTATGTCCGCTACCTCTGCAAGGAGGACACGCAGGATCCCGCCGTGCAGAAAAAGCTGCTCAATCTCTCCCGCATGGCGACGCTGGTCATCGGCATCATCTCCGTGGTCATCGCGCTGGCAATCCCCTCCGTGCTGACGATCCTCAATTCTTCCTACACGCTTTTCACCGCCGGCGTCTTTGCACCCGTGGTCTGCGGCCTGATGTGGAAGAAGGCAACCAAGGCCGGCGCCTACGCTGGTCTGATCAGCGGCCTTGTATTCGTGGCCCTCGGCTGGAGCGGTTTCTCCTTCTTCGGTATCCCCAGCGACATTGCCAGCTCCCTGCTGTCTGTTATCGTGCTGATCATCGTCTCGCTGATCACCTACAAGCCCGAGCAGGCCAAGGCCTGATTCCAACAGTCGGAATTCCGCATCCAATGGAAAAGAGAGACCGCATTTATGCGATCTCTCTTTTTGATTTCAGCTGATTTCGGAGATTCTTCTCTCTGGGAATGATGAACTCAAAGTTCTATATACGGGGCTTTTTCGGTTTGTCGTAATTATACCGTAAGGGCACACCTTCGCAACGCTGACACTGTAAAACGGCGTGGATGTGAAAACCGTCAGCAGTATGCTGGGGCACTACGACGCGGGATTCACCCTCCGCACCTACACCCACGCTACAAGGCGGAAGCAAGACGAGGCAGCACAAACAATGGGCAGTTTCATGGCGCAGGTCATGCAAGCAGAAAAAGAACCCAAAAATGCCGGAGAGAAGACAAAGCCTTCTCTCCGGTGTCCTTTAAATCTATCAGGACATTTCCGCGTGCTCCATCACAAAGGACTCCATGCCGTGTTCGGCACGGTTATTCCTTACGCCTCGCTGCCGGTCACGGATCCGCCATCGCTTTCCGCCGACCACTTTGTGTGGATGCCGTAGTTGGATGAGAGCCGGACGGTTTCGCCTGGCTTGAGCGCGATGCGTACCGTTGCCGTTACTGTTTTTTCATCGTCCTCCAGATTTACGGTCTGTACGGATTGCCGTCCACCGGCCACTGCTGTAAACTTACTGGTCATTTTTTCGTTCTTCCACGGGATGCGCCGATGCGCGATCGCCTGGCAGCGACGCGCATATGGATCCGTGAAGCCGCGATAGAACACCCCTTGTGTGCCGTCCGGCCGCCGGTGCGTCATGTATTGGAGCAGTGTGGGGTCCGCGCAGAGCCCGCCGTCTTTTTCCAGGAGCTGCGCGTATGTGCTGCGCAAAAGCCGCACGCCCGCGCCCTCCGTGCTGCTGGTCAGTCCTGCCAGCTGCGCAAATCCGACGCCGCAGTTGTGCAGCAAATTGCGACTCGCCGCAGTAAGCTTGCTCGCGGGATACGACTCTTCGCTGTTGGTTACAATGCAGCGATCTGCGATTTCCTCGGGAGAAAGGCATTTTCCCTCCAGCATTTTCCGGCGCTTGCAGTAGATGTGTGCCGCGAACGTTGAAAGAACGAACGAAAAGTCGTGCATGCTGCCGGAAAGCTCCGGTTGATGGTAGTCCAGGATAAGGCTGCCCTTATTGTCGGGATCCTCACAGATATCGCCGTACCTAAGCGCCGCGACTTGCTTTGCCTCGAGACCTGTGCCAAGCAGCAGGCCGATCCCGACATAATCCGGGTCACCGAGATGCTCAAGCACGAGCGCCACGACCTGATCCAGTTCGTCGCGCGAAAGCACGTCTGTGGATACCGCGGACTGCTGCAGCCGTTGGGTATTCCGCGGCGCCGCGTGCGACTCGCGATACAGTGCAAAGGGATTCGCGATCTGCTCATATTTGCGGCGCTCCGCGACGTAAGACATCAAAAAATCAGCCTCGCGGATCTTATTGTACCACGCATCGCCGAGCTGCTTACTCAGCTCGGCGATTTGCCGCTGTGTTATTTTTTGGCACGGGATCGCCGCAAAATCTTCAGCGACATGGCGGAGGAGATCCAGTCGCTCCTTTTGACGCCTGTCATTATGGGGGCTTCGCGCCTGCGCGTATTCTGCACCGTACATATTGATGACTTCGGCAAAGGAGAGCTGTTCGATCGGGATGTATGCGCCGGCGGCCTTTCCCGTGCCGACGAATCTTGTGTGCAGTATCTGCGCTTTTTCGGCGATCCCCCGCTTGACCTCTGCCGGGTCCGTGCTTTTCAGGGTGATGCGCAGACGCGCAGGTACCTCTTTCCCATCGCCGTCTTTCATATGTAAGACCGAATCCTGCGAATCGCGAAGGGAAACGGTGCCGCACAGAGGATACGGTGCCGTTTTCTCCTGCCGGCAGAGAGAGTAGTGTACCGGAAACTGTTCAAAAATCTCGTAGTATCCCTTGATTTTCTGGGCGTCGCCGATATCGACGCCGCCGCTGAAACGGGAGTCATCCGTCAGGGGGATGTGATTGTAATTGCTCATAACGTTTACCTCATAGATTAAAATGTTTTTATGATCCACTGTGCGGTGGAGGTGCCAGATAGAAGGACGCAGCGTCCCATGATCCCGCCTCCCGCAGCAGACGCTCATAGTATCCGCGCGGGCGGACCGGGGCCAGGAACGGCGGCGGCGCGCTGCTCTCAAAGTCCACCGGCGCACAGTTTTTCTCCAGGATCTCTCCGTCTGTCTCTATAGTGATGTTGTCACCGATCTCAGCCGTCTGTGCTGTAATTTCTATAGTGCATGCCTCATCTGCAGAAAAAGTAAAACCAATATTTGTCTGGTTGGATCTGCCGGATACCCCCGGCGCGAGATGCGTTTGTGCAAACGCCGGATTGATTGTACAATCTGGGTCATAGACGATACGCTCGGTCATCTGCGCGACAACAGGCCAGTTGTCCGGCTGACGCAGATAGTTATCCCAGTTTGCCTTGTCACCCCTGGGGGGCGCGTGCCCCATCATCGCGTCAACCAGCAAAGGCGCCATGCCGCAGCCGTTGCACAGCTCAGTGCAGCGGCTGCGGCGGGCAATGTAGGCGGTTATGTCCTTAGACGGATTGCCGTAGGCATCCATGTCGGGTTCCTCGGACATCTGTATTTTGACGGCATCCCAATAGCTGTCATCCAGAGCCATTGCCCGGGTCAGTATGGAAAGAAGGAAGGCTCTGAGCGCTGCCGGGCTTGCCTGTGTTGTCGGATCCCGCTCGGCAGAAACCGCTGGCATATCCCGTATTTGCTCTTCTGTGTACCCCAGCTCACGCAGATACGCCATGCGCGCCCGGATCGCCTCGGCTGCGATTTTTGGGAGAATAATGAGGCGGTAAGAGTTGTCCGTCTTCAAATCGGCAATGCGTGTTGTGCCGTCCGCCTGCCAAACGATCGCAATGACCGCGTAGTCGTCCCGAAGGACGATCTCTCCAAATTTGGGGGCGCAGGCCTCCGCCGTGCGAGCCATGCCGAGCAGCATTAGAATGCCGCCGAGGGACAGGCCGTTCCCGACCAGACGGCGCAGGGTCGCGACCGTCAAGACGGTGGCTGCCTCGCCGATGTACTTCTGCTGTTCAGCCTCCGGTGCGACACTTTTTGCGCGGTCACGAGGGAGGATCAGCGGTTTGATCGGCGCGTCAGGCCGTATCTCCGCCAGTCGGTCCAGCTGCCACTCCACCGCCCTGATGTGCTGGAGGATGGTGGTTTCGGTCACGGTGGTGCCCTTGCTTTTTTTGCTGCTTTCTGTCATGTCGCGGATCAGTTTCGCGATTTGTCCGGCATTTTCTTGGCAGATGGCAATGCCTAAGGCATCAACCTTCATGCAAAACGACCGAAAATAACTCAGGGTATGCCTGCGCGAGGATGCCGCCAGCATCTTGGGTGGGCACAGCAGGGCGGTATCGCTTGCGCTGAGACTGTTATAGATTTTTGTGAGCCCACCCGTTCCGTCCGGGGTCGCCGCTGTGCATTTTTTCTCGTAGACCGCTGTCGCGCGGGCGATCATGACTTTGACCATGCGGTCGATGTCCCGCGCATCCTGCACGCTTGTGCTGACGGACACATCAGCATCATGACGGATTCTTGTCTTGACATCGATCAGATATCCGTTCAGACTCGTGATATTGGTTTTGTGATTGGTGCAGAAGTTGACCTTTAATGCAACGTTTCTGATCGTTGTGCTGTATACCTGTACCCAGCGCTTATTCTTTTGCTTCTTTTTTTCATGGATCTTTCCTCACTTTTGTTTGGAGACAAAAAAAGCACCTGCCGTTTTCAACTTTGAAAACGGCAGGTGCTTTACTGCTCCCTATTTTGTTTTTTCTGTTTGCCTACCGGCTTTTCCGGTTTTTGCACATAGGCTGCTTCGTCTTTCCGACAATGGACACAACAAAAGCGACCAACCATTTGCGGTTGATCGCCTTTGTTGTGCCGATCACTTTCGGAAGGCATACCTATTTATGCTATTATTATACCTCTTACTATCTATATTACAATATCAGTTTGATTTTAGACCTCTCTACTTTTATTCTTAGCGAAACGGGGTTTCGCCTGACTTTACCAAGGGATACGGCTCACTATTTTTCCCCGATTTGCTCCGAAAATCGTAAAAAATAATGGAAAACGGATCCCTCTTTTTTTCGCGCGAGGGGAGAACCAACAGAGAAATTCTTTTTTCGCAGGTGCTTATTCAAATAGCGGCGGCTTTGCTGGGCAGTCCGAACAGACGGGAAACAAAATCAACTGCATCTCCATCCGCTTGGCAAGCGAAACAATGGAAACGCTTGTCCACCTTCATGCTGGGATTCTTGTCATTGTGAAACGGGCAGACTGCCATGCCATGACGGTTGACCGGAATGCCAAACATTTGTAAAAGTAACTTCCGGTTTGACCAATGTTTGTAAAACTTACTCCCGGCTTTTCACATGCGGCACTACTTTCCCGGAATTTAATCTTGCGAGGCTTTTGGAAACCCGGAAGTTAATCGTGCAAACTGGAAGTTACTTTTGCAATCCACCTAATTGTTGACTTTTCTGTGAATTCTTCGTCTAATAGATTGACTGTGCAATGCAAATCATATATAATATAAATGCAATAGCAAGGAAAGGAGTTGACATTCATGGCTACCACAACTAATTTCAGTGTCCGTATGGACAGCGACATTAAGAAACAGTGCGAAGCAATGTATGGTGAATTAGGTATCAACCTTACTACCGCTATCAATGTGTTTCTTCGCCAGTCGCTCCGTGTCGGCGGTTTTCCTTTTGATGTTCGCATGGAGCAGCCGAACAAGGAAACGATGGCAGCAATGCTGGAAGCAGAACGCATTGCCCGTGATCCGTCTGTAAAACGCTACTCTGATGTAGAGGAAGCATTGAGGGCGTTAAAAGAATGAGTAAACATTTAGACATTGTTTGGACAAATCAATTCAAGAAGGACTACAAGCTGGCGATGAAACGTCATCTTGATATTGACCTTCTGGACGACATCATTCGCAAACTGGCAAGCAGCGAACAGCTTCCAGAAAAGAATAAAGACCACGCTTTAACCGGAAACTGGGTCGGGCATCGTGAGTGCCACATTCAGCCGGATTGGCTACTGGTCTATCGGATTGAGAATGATTTGCTCGTCTTGACATTATCCCGAAACAGGAACGCACAGCGATTTATTTGGAAAGTAAGAAAATGCACTCGGTACAAACGCCGGGTGCATTTTTCTTTCCGCAGAAATGAAAAGCACTCGCTATCTTCAAAGTCGAAAACGGCAGGTGCCTTACTGCTCCCTATTCTGTTTTTTCTGTTGCGGGTTTTTCTGCTCCTGCTGATTGCTACTCTGCTCTTGCAGAAACTTCATCTTCTCCGTGACGGAGTGCTTCGGTTCGGGCTTCTTCAGGGCCTCGGACTGCTCCGGCGTGAGGGCTTTGCTGACCCAATAGCGAATATCCTTCATCGGCTGTAATTCCTCCTTGGCGGCGGCAAGCTGTCCGGCAAGCTCTGCGTATCTGCTTATAAGGGCAGGCAGCGGGAAATTGCAAAAAATGGTCAAAAGGATTCCTTCGTTTTTTACACAGTACAGATGCCGAAACAGTACCTTTTCATGAAAAGCGCAGTTACTCAAAATACAACTTTTGACGGAAGGTACACATGGGGAGTTTGCGGAAAATGACGGAGTGTGCCGTTGCGCCGGAATCAGAAAAGGAGGGAAAGTACGGATGACGAAAATCCAACTTTTCATGAGAAGTGTAGTTACTTAGAATGCAACTTTTGGCGGAATGTACACATTGTGAAATTGTAGAAAATGAGCGATTTTGGATCGCGGGAAATCCATGCGCATCAAGAGTTTTCCGGAAACGGGGCGAAGCGAACCTTGCTCCGTACCGACGCAGAATGTTTGTTCCATACTCGTTCCGCTTTTGTTCCGCATTTTGCGCGCGGGATGCTGTGAAGCAGAACGCATGAAGTCCCGTGACCCTTGCGGACACAGGACTTCTTCGGTTGGTGTGCTGAGGTTCGAAAATAGTGCCTCTTGAATCCTATTCTTGAATTCCATCCCAAGGGAGATGAGGGAAAGATATTCGTTGAAATGTTGATAGGCTAATTGCGAAACATTTCAGTGAGCGGCGCACGACGTCTCCCCCACGTTGCGAATCATCCGCGTGATCGTGTGCCAATAGAGGGTGAAATCCTCCCTTTGCGGGGCTTCACTTGAATCGTTGAGCCTTAGCTGAAATCATTCGTCGAATTTTGCATTTTATCAGTTATAACTGATAGATTTGCAATTTCGGCATTGATTTTCATTTGTAAGTGTGATATTCTATGACCAAATACGGAAGGAGGGCGAGGTTTTATGATCAAACGCGAACTGTATATGAGCCGTATCCGCCCGTTCATCGGGACGGAGTTGATCAAGGTCATGACCGGTATCCGCCGCTGCGGAAAGTCGGTCATGTTGGAGCTGATCCAGCAGGAACTCACGGAGTCCGGCGTCAGCCCGACGCAGTTTATCTCCATCAACTTTGAAGATATGGGCTATTCCCATTTGCAAACCGCGCAGGCGCTACACGACGAGATCACCAAACGCGCCAAGGAGATCGGCGGCAAGATCTACCTCTTTTTCGATGAGATCCAGGAGGTCAAGGACTGGGAGAAGTGCATCAACTCTTTCCGCGTCTCATTGGACTGTGACATCTACATCACCGGCTCCAATGCAAAGCTGCTGTCCGGTGAGCTTGCGACCTATTTAGGTGGACGCTATGTGGAGTTTGTGATCTATCCGTTCTCATTTGGGGAGTTCATGGAGCTGTACCGTTCGATTGCGCCTGATGCGTCCATTCAGCAGTGTTTCCAAAAGTACCTGCTTGCCGGAGGGATGCCCTATCTTGCAAATCTCCGATATGCGGATGCGCCGTCCAAGCAATATCTTCACGATCTGTTCAACTCTGTCCAGCTCAAGGACATCGTGAAGCGGAATAAAATCCGGGATGTAGATTTGCTGGAACGGATCATTGCCTATGTGATCGCCAATGTGGGAACGACCTTCTCGGCGACCTCTCTTGCAAAGTTCCTGAAAAACGAGCAGCGCACCGTCGCCCCGGAAACGATTCTGAACTATATCAAATACTGCTGCGAGGCGTACCTTTTCTATCAGGTGAAGCGGGAGGACTTGCAGGGCAAACAGATCCTTGCCTCCAATGAGAAGTACTATATTGCCGATCACGGCATCCGCGAGGCGGTCTTTGGCGGCAATATGCGGGACATCAACCTCATTTTGGAAAACATCGTCTATCTGGAGTTGCTGCGCCGGGGCTATGAAGTAACTGTTGGCAGGACAGGCGACAAGGAAATTGATTTTGTATGCGACAAGCGCGGCGAAAAGCTGTACGTTCAGGTGTGCTATCTGCTCGCCTCCGACGAAACGGTCAACCGCGAGTTCGGCGCGTATGACGCTATCCGCGACAACTTCCCGAAGTACGTTGTTTCTCTCGATGAGTTCGACATGAGCCGAAACGGGATCAAGCACCGAAATATCCGCGATTTCCTCTTGGCCGAGGAATGGAACTGAAGAAGAAAACCGGGGCCCAAGTGACCTCCTCGGTTCCTTTTAAAACAATGACACAAGATGCGCCAAACGCAAGACCTGCTAACAAAAAGCAAGGGAGAAATTCAGAAACTTGAGCAAGGAGATAAGATTATTTTTCAGCATGGTCTGCACCTTGGAATACTGCTGGTACTGCCTGTAGCAGTTCTTGAGCATAAGTCGGGTATCTTCTTCCGGAACGTACCGTGGCAAGGTAAGCCAGTGGTCAAGGCCGTAGTTTGCCAGCTTGATGGCGTCCTTCTTGTCGGTCTTAGCGCGCCGCAAGCTATTGTTCCGGTAATCATGCACCAACATTGCGTTGACTACCGAAACATAAAAGCCAGAGTCGTTCAGCAGCCAAGCTACTGGAAAATGGTAATTACCCGTGGCTTCCATAACGACACGGGTCTCACCAGGTAGGCTTCTAAGCAGCTTTGCCAGTTCGCACAGTTCACTGTCCGTGTGATGGATTTCAAAGGGTGGGACCACCAGTTCTCCAAAGGGACGCATGACGGCAATCATACTCTTGCCTTTGGAAACATCAATGCCAACAGAGTTCATTCGCATTCCTCCTATGCAGTATTTGTAATCAGAGACCATCCTTCTCTCATTGCCGATTCAAGCTACTCCGTGACACGGGCAATGAACCCAACCTGCTTAATCGAACGCTACAATGAGGGATGGGTAACAGTCTTACGTGCGGCCATGGGAAGCCCAAGCGTCAAAGCGCCACCCGATTACTCCCTCATTGTAGCTTAGGCATGAGAACGAATAAAGCACGCCTGGTTGACGTGCTTTACCCGGCAATTATATTGTAATAGCGTCAAACCTAACCACGCATAAAAGGCCGCCATCTCAAGGACTATTGCTCACCGGGATGGCGGTCTTCTATTGTTGCGGCGTATAGGCATATGCAGTTAGATCTTGCGCTTGCTTTTTAAGCGTGTATCCGTGGGGGGTGGGGGCTTGTGGGGGGACGGTTTATTTCTATTGGGCGAACAGCAGGTCAAGGATCGGGGAAATGTTTCCGCCGTCCGCGCCGTCTTCGAGGATGCCGGCGGCGACCAGACCGTCCTGATTCTGGCTGAGCGCCTGCATCGCGCTGATGTAGCCGTCCAAATCCTTGTTGATCTGCGCGCTTTCATCCAGCTGTTCCGTGCCGGTAATATAATCCATGAATTGTAGCGTCATGCCTTCCTCGTCCTGAACAAACGCCCCAAGCTGCCCAAGCGCGGCAAGGATATCAGGAATTTTTTCCGCACCTTCTTTTTCACCGGCAGCGGCGATCTGCTGATTGACATAGTTATAATACTGTTCTGCATTGTATTCTTTGTCATCTACGGTCGTTTCCCAGTCCTCCGCTTGCTCGGAATGGGCAAAGGCGGTCATAATGCCGTAGATTGCTCCCACATTTCTCATTGCCCTGGGGATATCGCCAAGATCTACAAGAGAATTTGTATTACCGGAGGCAAGCGCTTCAACCAAGTCCTCTTTAACAAGAAAACCGCCAGTTTCTTCGTTTTTGTCCGTTGTCATCCGTGCAGTCAGCAGCAGCGCCGCGTTTGCCAGCCTCTGCTTATCAAGCTCGCTGTACTTGCCATTTTCAGAATTGATCCCCAACTTTTCGAGGTCCAGACCGGAGTTCTGAAGAAGAAATGCAAGGTAGTTGCCGCTGTTAAGGGCAGTACTCAAGGTATTGATCATTCCGCCCACATTGCCGGTGAGGTCGTTCATGGTCATGCTTTTGCCGCCGAAGGTCGAGGCGCGAAACGCCGCTAACTGCGCCTCTGTCGCTGTAAATTCATAGTCCTTCCCGTTGATGGTATAGCGCAGCACCATATTCCCGTCCTTGCCGGTCGTCGCGGAGAGCACCGCGCCGTGGAAGGTGCCCGTCGCCCTGTCGTACGCGAGGTTCGTATACAGCTTAAACCGGCTGTCCCGATTGCCGGAAAAATACCTCTGAAAGAATTCACCGTTGCGGTCGACGGTGGAGATGACCTTTTCCACCTTGCCGTCCTCGGTCAGAGACGCCGCGCCGCCGGAGGGTCTGCCGTCGTACTGTCCCGCGTCGTAGGACGCGGATGCAAACGCCGTGTTCACCGCGC